>Ga0307512_10000358_pt1 | contig 66147 bp, 51 predicted proteins | sample 14_EM_MG_FD_200267 | JGI IMG/M metagenome (GOLD analysis project Ga0307512, IMG submission 200267) | Populus trichocarpa ectomycorrhiza microbial communities from riparian zone in the Pacific Northwest, United States - 14_EM | ecosystem: Host-associated > Plants > Roots > Unclassified | place... | reverse complement strand
CGCTTGCTGAGTTTTAAAGATATCAAAAATCGGAGACCACCAAAAGATGCGCCGTCTGCAGCTGCATATTTCACGTACCAAACACTAAATTATTGGATGAATATTCGTGGACTTGGTTGGGGGAACCGTTTTGTCCAAACCCGGACCGAACCGGCCAGGTCCGGGTTTTCATGGAACCGCTATAATAGAAACGGTCCGAAAACGGAACCGTTGCTAACACTAGCTATTACCCAACGGGATTCTACCACCTGCAGGCTTCCCTCAACCTGAGCCATCATGGTTTGACTACAGTAGGTGCACCTGGATTGCCGTCGACAAGCTGTCAATTAATGATCTACTCATAGACAACGTACCAGGTGCACCACCACCTGAAGATACTCCCAACGAAGAACCAATAGACCCTCTGCAGCCTGATCTCACCTGTACCCCTGATCCAACCAAGACAAAGACTCATGGGCAGGTAGTTGGAGTGGAAAATGTGGGGGGCAAAGCGTATGGCAAAGCAACTGGATTGTACAACAAGCATCGCAAGTACTCAGAACGATGGAATCCATGAGATCAATGTCGGTCCGCACACGACTTTCAGCAAGCTCAATTGTTCAGCCAGCAAACGAAAACCTGGATAGATCATCATCTCAGGCGTGGACTGGACAACTTCAAAATTGAATCTTTCCAATCTGCAGATGCCTTGCAAAAACTCCTCTCTGAACCCGATTTCGGGCTCGGCGATGATAGTTGGATTGAAGATGACTTACATATCTTTGGAACATTATACTACAGGGATATTTTCAAATGTATCCAGTTCCACCTAGCACATCTTCCTTTTCAGGCACACCTCGATTTGGAACCGGTGCGCCTCGCAGACTCTGAGGGTCCTCGAATCTAGAGCGAGATAAACAGGGGTGATTGGTGGTGGGATACACACGATCAACTTCCTGCCGGAGCGACGATTGCGCCAGTCATTTGTGCATCCGACAAGACTCACTTGACCAACTTTTCTGACGATCAGCATGCTTGGCCGCTATATCTCACGATCGTTAATATCTGAAAAGATATCCGCCGTTCACCTAAAATGCACGCCTGGATTCTCGTCGGCCTGATCCCATGTCCCCCGAAAGGTGCCAAGAACATTGATGAAGCCTGGCATTCTGCGGTTGGAACTGTGCTGTCTCAACTTAGGCATCTTGACATCACTGGCCCCAGCTTGAAATGGCATTGTGCTGATGGATTCCAGCAACAATGTTACCCGCTGTTAGCTGCTTGGGTCGGAGATTATCCGGAACAAGTCATGGTTGCTCAAGTCTTTTATTGCTCATATCCGATGTGCGAAATTCCTAAAGGTGTGCCGATGGGGCATTCATCCTTTCGACCACTCGATATCTCAAGAGACCAGCATATTTACTCGGAGCTGCTGGAGGACAACCATATTGATGCTCTGCACACTCTAGGTGTCCACCCAATCCGCAACCAGTTCTGGCAATACCCTCTCTGCAATGTCTATCGGCTTAGGCAGCCTGATGAATTGCACCAGCTGCTCCTGGGTTTAGTTAAGGACTTATTGCACTGGCTACTCAAATACCTGAAAGCGAGACACATCAAGGATCAATTTGACAATCGATTCACAGCGGTGCCACGATTTCCTGGCCTCCAGCACTTCACTAAACCATTTGATGCGTTGAAAAGCGGCACCTGGCAAGGTAAAGAGATCCGTGGATTGATCAGAACACTGGCTGTGAAATGCGCTCCAATTCTTGTCTGCTCCAAGGACGACGGGAAAACCGCCTCCGATGAAATGGTAATGGGAGCAGAAGGGCATTATGTGAATTCTCTGTACTTGTTAGCCAACAAAATCACTCTGATCTATCCCTCAACGCACTTGACGATGCACTCAAGCGATTTTACCAGAAGAAAGGTCTTTTTCGAGAACAGAAATTGTTGAAGTCTGCGATGGCCAAAGTAGATGACCTGTTGGCAACGGAATCCCATCAGTTACGCGAACAATAGATTCATAAGATTCGTGCTGCAATGGAGGCCCATGTGTATAGGGCTGAAAAGGTTTCCTCAACAAAACGCAGGCAATTTCAGGTGCGCCTGAATTGAGCCCGGCAAGCTGCAACCACTTGGTCAGATGCTGATCGTCAGAAGGCAATCGAGCGATTGGAGCGCGAAATCCATCGAGTGACACCTGCTAAACGCAAGCTTTTTGATAAATTATTCCAACATCATGAGCGACAACTATTGCAGGAAGTCGGGACCAAAGGAACCGGTCCCAGAAGCAAATTCGCCAAACAACTTGCACTAATGAAAACTGCAGCCGAAGACGAGGTTTATGGGGCGGCAAACATGACCACCGACAAGCGACTGCAATTTCAGATCCGCCTATCCAATGCTGAGACAGATGCCACAACCTGGAGCTTGGCTGATACGGAGCGCGTCACTAACCAGCTGGAGAGAGAGATTTACGGCATCACCTCGAATGAACACAAGCGATTCAAGAAGGAATTCTCCATCCGCATGATCGAGTTTGAAGCTTGGTGGGAGACAATCGGCATTCAGGCACTCCGGAAAACCATTGAACAACATGTAATCCATTTCGGATATCCAACGATGCATCTTGTGAGCCATATATCAGAGTCAATTCGCCGAATGGGTTCCTCTGACAATTTCATCACTGATATTTCTGAACGGCTACATATCGCCAATGTGAAAGAGGCATATCGATCTAGCTACAAAGTTAATTACATTCGACAGATGCTTAAGCATAATGACCGGTGTACCGGTCATGACTATATGGAGGAGACATTGTCATATCTTGCACTCGAAGGCTGGTACAATGTTGACTCTGCAAAAGTTTTCAACCTACTGTCCGCTACCGATAAACGGCGAAGTACATGCAGAGCCCATCTGTTACGTCTCCAAACAATTCAAGACGAGCCCATTATCCGCCCTGTATCACAGCAGGTATATCATCCGAGAGAAACTCATGTCCGCGGAGTGTGCAGAAGTATCAAATCAACTTCACTCAGAGATGCATCAGAAGATGTCGGAATTCCCAACTTTGGACAGCTATTCCGTGCTCAAATTGAAGAGGACTGGGGACCCGAAGTTTGTGGACTCGTGCTCGGATATGATCAGACTGTACTCATTGACAGTATATTGATTAAACTCCAGAATGGGCTATTGTACTGCTGTCAACCATTTCACAACCCTACTTCTGTTGAGTGTCTGGGACTTGATTGCAAGGTAGAATATACCCATGCCAACCAAGGGATCATGCCTGAAGCTGATAACATCTGGGTCCAGTATACGCAAAGTGAAGAGAATGACCTCGATAAGACCTTCCAAGGTCAAATTCCTTGTTTCTCTGTATTATACTTCAGCTGGATTCCCCCGAATCAGATCCTCCAATTTCAGTAGCGCCTGCCAGCCGGCAAAGCAATATCGACGTTTTCCAAGAGGTGCAAAAAGACCCAACAATGGGTATTACGTCCTCAAGCTCAAGAATACGCAGTGGTGATTCCAACAAAGTACAAAGATCTCCATGGTTGGGCTGATTGTGTTGACGGGTTCATCCGGGTGGTCAAACAGACGAATAAGATGCATATTGTACCCATTGGAGCAATAGTTGGACCAGCACATTTGGTGCGGGAGAATGCTGCATCGGGCGGCATCGATTGCGTATGGCTTGTAAATAATCATGCTGATTTAGATACGTACTGGACTGTATATTAATTAGATTAGAATGCCTGATTCAGGTGTATAGCTGTGAGAGAGTTTATCGAATTGTACTATTCGATATAGACATTATATATTATCACTCCCCGACAGTCTCGCTCCAGGTGCGCCGGAATGGTTTTGGCGACCAGTATCGTAGTCCCAGCAGCTCCGAAATTTTGCCAACTTAAAGGCATGATTTTATAGCATTCTGAAGATGACTTCATACTCTGTAGAATATTCTTGTATTCTGTTCCACAACTTCAGGAGCGTTGAGGAGCACCTGAAAGTACGTCTCGGAGCACCTGAGAAGCACATCGTTTTGCATTCAGCCTGTTCGGGAGCTTCTGGGAGCTTCTGGAAGGATCAGTATGGCTGTTCAGAATTGCTGAGTCGTTGAGTTATGACTTCCGAACCATTTTACATTTTGCTGATGTAAAAAGTGCCATATGGATTCCACACCTTGACGATATATATGACATGTATTCTATGTGGTTTGGTTATTCCATATATGTATTGGCATCACATTACAGCCATTGTATGATACTGAAAAGCTTTCAGTTTCTATGCAACTCAACAAAATTTAACCCTATTCTGTGTTGCCAGTAATGTGACTACTTCCAGCTTCTCACTATCCAGCTTGTTATATACTCTCTTCAACCCCCAAGCTTTATAAGAAGAACTAGTACATAAAAAGTTTTCCATTGTTGAGTATCACATAATGACTACTGTTATACTTGATGACCACCAGCGATCAGATTCTGATCTCGGGATAGAAAGCAGCTATATTGTGAATAATGATTTGGAATGTTATATCTGTTACATAGGGAGAACATTTTGTTTCTGACTCAATTCCCATACAGTAGCATTGAGACCTGATATGCCAGTAGGTATTTTAAACAGTTTCCACTGTCTTTGTCAGACTTGTCATTATTTGGTTACTGCGGCATTGATGTTTGGAATTCCATGTCTTATTATCTCTGTTGAAAATTCTCCCTATTGCCTGTATTGTTGCTGTTGCTGTTAACTGTTAGCTCTCCGACTTGCTAGCTGAGATTGCAATTCTACCACTGCTATCTGGTTAAATATATATTCTATATTTGTGAATAATCTGTTTACCGGTTGTGTAATCAACTATACTAGACCAGACTTCATCTCCACTTATCTCTTTTCAAAAATTATTTGCTGGACTCACTATTTAGTCTGCCTAGCCTGCTGCTGTCATATGAGTATTTAGAAACTATATACACAAATACCTTTCATACTGTTGTACTCTTTGTTGCAGTATTAGTAGTTATACATAGCCATATTTAATTCCCAATACTTATTATGATGCATCTTCCATATATCCATTTGAATTAATGTAATGTTATTTGTTGCAGAATATTTCAGTATCAATGGTGTCTAATAGAACATACCATTTCAAATTGTGATTAAATTGTATGGATGTGCCTGCTCAATCTCCAAGAAACATTGAATATTTTCTGAACTTATATCGAGTTGCTATAAGGGAAGTAATAGCTGTGAGCCTTGAAACTGGTATGAAGAATCATGAGAAAGTGATCCGGTTGTAAGGCACCACTGCAGTACTTTCTACATCCACCATTTTGAAGAATGGGAAATCTCTACCTAATTGTGATGTAGGTTCTTTCTCCACTTTCATTCACTTCTACTGATCTGCCCACTGAGCTCTCTCTGCTGCTATATATCTCTGTTACCTCTTCTGCTCTTTATTTTGTGTATGCTGGTGGAAAGTCATTTAATTAAGTGCCAATTAGATATGATTGTGTCTACATGATTGTACTGTATGCTGGCAGGTACTAAAGATACAGATTAATTAATTGATGACCAATAAGTGTCAACTTAGGGTGAAGTATATCTTTTTCTTGAAATTGATGGTCACTTTGATTAATCTCAAGCTCAGGTAGCAATATCATTGTGGTACTGTCTGTAGGTATTGCTTAACTGGGTACAATCTAAAAGTGAAATATTTTTTTATATTTACAATTATTAGCTGTTTCTATCTGAGTTGTAGTGTATCTCCTTGGAGACATTAGTATGATATATATATAGTACTCATATAATGTACTGGTTGTGATTTATGACATTCTGAATAAAATCAGACAGTTCTTAATGTAAAAGATATCTAATAGCCACCAACTGAGTATATGAATACTATATATTTCAGTTAAATGATCAATATAGTAGTAGTTAAGATCAAATTATACCTCTGTCTCACAGGTATTTAAAGATGTTGAGTAAGTAGTAAAATTCTGCTGAGTAATCTATAGATAAGTGCAGTCAACTAGATAGGATTCCAAATATACAGCTCCAAATGTATTACATATAATCCATCAGTACCTAACTGCCCACAACTATATTAGATATCACATCAGTGTTTGCTCTGGGAATGTCATTTGGAATTGAAATGGAAATTGCATTTGGAAATAGATTGCGCATTATATTGCAGATGTTACTGGGAAATATATGGGGGATTGTATTTGGGTTTGAATTTGAAACTAAGTTCACAATTACATTTGAGATTGAATTCAAAATGGCATTCAGCATTGCATTAAGCTGAATATTGTGCACAGGGATCAGTACAAAATTTTGATCATATTGAAATGACTTAAGAGACTGGGAAGATTATTCAAAGACTGAAACAAATTAGATACACGAACTTTGTTGGAATTAGTATTGCAATCACAAAATCAAACCTTGCCAGTCAAACATTACATAAATAATACACTCTCTAACCGCTGAATTATTAATTCCTTGTATTTGCTCTATCCAGAATAGTGAGTATTATTGGATTTGTTGAGCAATGAAGCTTAGCAATATAGCATTATTTACACAAAGCTCATAACTGAATTGAATTACATCCAGGAGAGAATATCGCATCACATGCATAGGCAGTATAGATTATTGGTTACAAATGATGTGGAAATGCAAATGGGTTGGTAAATAAAAGTTAAATTATACTTACTATTTAACTAAAATTAAAATAGCAGAAACTGAAGAACATAAAGTAACTGTGTGGCAAAGTATCTGTACTTTCAGTTAGATTTTATTGCACAATTAAGTGGATCAACAGAGGTTGATGCAGTACCAACAGTTGTCAAATTGCAGCCTGGTATGCAGATTGATGCTCTTCATCTACTGAACTTAATTTGCCATTTTATCAAGCTAAATTGACTGTACCATCTAACTCTGTGATTGCAATAGACAATAAGCATTATACAAATTATTTTGAATTGCTTATTCCATGTATACCAGTGAGGTAAGTTGTAATAAGACGGAAAGTAGAAACTATAACACAGATTCAGTAACATTCCATTCATTTGAAGTCTACATCTGTACTGGAATCAATCTAGAAACGTTCAAATTGCTCTACCTACATTTGAATATCTACTTTCAGAGATTTCATCAATACTTCGATCTCTATTTAACACACTACACCACCATTTGGTAACACACTCTAATGGTTTGTGAGAACTCAATAGTACATGTGTATGAAATATAACTGCACTGAATACTTTGGACACTATATTTCAGCAATAGAAGAATAACTATGCATCTCATTACCCAGTTGGATGGAACTGTACTGAGAGTGTTCAATTCTGAAATTGCAGTATATTGAATGGTTCCAAGAATATGTATTGGTGTAGATGTTAATTGGCAACTAGCAATCCTTCTATTTGATAACTATAATTCGTGAACCCTTCCCAGACTATGTCACACCTATTTACATAGTATATATATTCCTTTTCCCACATTACTGTTTAATATTCTCCATTAAACCATATCTCTACCTGCTGAAAGATTTTCCCAAATAACATTCTCAGTATTGTATTTCGTTCTTAACTCTAAGCATACACCCAAATCTCACATATACATCACTTGAATACTGCTTCAGACTGTCCATCCTACTTCTTTCCGAGTATATATTGTGCAGGATACCATTCACATTCATTGTTGAGTATATACTAGCTTGGATTGAAATCTGATCATTTAATTATTTAACGAAAGTCAATTTACCATATTTATGTTTTGATATTCTCTTCATTCGTTCAATTTCTACAATATATTATATACTGTTCCAGAATATTTGAAAGCATACAAATTCAGACCATATATCAAATGCAGTATATGGAATATATTCACTACCTTTCTTTGACAGTTTTAGGATAAACCTCCAGTATACAGAGCCAACTATCATGTGGAATATGTACTTATTAGTGATGCCAACTTGGATAACTTCTACAGTAACAAATGCAACAACAAATTAAAAGCTACCCTAGAAACTGCTTTAGGTATACTGCTGCATCTAAGATGGAATCCTTCAACCTATTGTACAAGACGGTATCAATATTAATTGCATACCTAATGACTACCAGCAGGGGAATCTGAATAACAGCTTCTTCCATCAGATCTCATTTATAACAATCTGCATTTACACCTCCAAAGTATACATGTTCAAATAATTTAGATTGAATACTCTTTGTATTTTGACTGATATTATGTTTTCAGGCAGTGCAACTTTCCTAGTACTAAAAATATATCTCTAAAGAATCTTTTTTGTTTTTTTTGCTGCTTAACTAGTATCAGGCATATTCTCTCTCCTTGCAATTTAACAAAACTTGTCAATAATAACTGTATTACAAACATTTACCATGTATTCTTTGAATCCTCTCACCATCAACATGTTTCTTGAAAACATCAACAACAAGGCACTCTCATAAGACAACTTATCAGTATTTTCGCATGTTCAATCCACTGCTTCATTGATTATGTACGCAGAATGCATTTTCATTACATAATGAACTTTGTTGCCAGGTAGTGGAATTGATACAGAGGTTAGTAATATGGCAGTAAATGGTACCCAGGCAGTATTAGTGCCTGCAGTACCAAACTAATATGGTGGAAAATAATGGTTGGATGAAGACAAGTTATTGGCAGATTTGATGCAATTGAAAGACTCTGTTATTGTACAGTGAAATGTGATGGAATCCAAAGTGATAGAGTCTGAGGTGATGGATTCTGAGCTTTATATCTACCTCTTCTCAAGCGACAATCTCAGCTACAATACATAGTAGTATGCCTGACTATTTGTATATATCATTGCCTTGATCGGCATTGTAAGCTTGAAGTCTCACCCTGCGTCAGCATGTAGACTCTGTATTGTCACTCTGCACTCCAATTCTACACTCTCATTTTACACTTGTATTCTATCTCTCTTGTTTTCCTTCCATTCTATCTATTCAGTATGTTCTGTCATTCCTAATTTGAGATAATCTGAATTTGATAATCACAACAGATCTCTGTCTGTTCTACCCTCACAGCAATACCTCTCAATTTACACATACTTTTTCTATTTTACTGTACTGCAAACATTATACAGTATCAATAAGCCATACACTCTGACAATCTGAAGAGAAAGTAACCAATTGCCATAATATTATGCATAGCAGGTACAACTAGATTCTTATTACCAGCTTTGATATCCAGTTTATTGTTATCTACATATATGTCAAATACAGCCTGAAAGCTGACTTTGCCTATATCAAAACAATCAGTTTCAATATCACCATCAGATAGTATATACTTTGTCAGTGTACATTCAGTAACTGCTCTCTGCTATCTCCAGAGACCCAATCCATCATTATTCACCATGCAATAGCTTCCATCATCTCCACCATACTGGATACTATATCTTACTTATTTCATATTGCAGAGCAGTTCACATCACCCTAGTAGTCTAAAGATCCATACACCTGGCAATTACACATCTGGCAGAGTACTCACAATGCGGTGGCAGAAAACAAAGTCGTTTCTTCTTTCTGATCTGCCTTCACCAACTGTAGAGAAGTTGAGGATGAAAATGGAACATTGGTGGCTAATAACATATGTATATGAAAGAGCCAAAATTACCCATCATAACTGGCCTCAGCACAGTCTCAAACTAAGTATAATACTAATTATACTTTTTGCTTATAGGCTAACAGCCAGTGGTATTTAACATCAATATTAACTTCAATTGTATAAAATCAAGCCAAATCAAGCGGGCATATAAATAATTCAAACATTTGGTTGGTTGTATTATGTCAAGAAAGACAATTACTACTATCTGCATACCAATAGTCTTTGGAAAGATCATTATATACAAGGTCTGTCAAGGTAACCATATGTAAGCACTCAAGGTAAGCTCAATGTACCCAGTACTTTAATTATTCAGCTAGTTGATTCCATGTACAAGAGATTTCATACCATCTCTCTGCCAATTCATTTCACAGCAAATTAAAGTGTTTAAGTATTATAAAGTCTTTCATCATAGAATGGATGTATAGACACCACCAACTCTAATCATTTTGACATGTATAATATTGGATCATACACCCAAAGAATGGCACAGATATTGTAAAAAATTTTCTATAATAATAGAATATCATAGTGGCAGGCCAAGACTGATATAACAGTGTTACTTCAATTAAGATAATAATAGTACTATATTTTAGCTTCATACTATATGGTATTTTAGTAAGATTTACCAGACAAATACACAAAGCCATATAGAACCAGGCATTATCATCCACTGCAATGGAGGAAAAAGGTCTACTACACTATATGTATAGTTCTCAACATCCCAATTCAATGTGTGAAGTGTATATAATTCTTTCGGGCCTACCTGCTGAGGAGAATTGGAGTGTAATATTGCGAAAATAAATTTATAGCTGTAATACTGAAGCATTATATAGAAGAGCCAATTATCTCTACATTAAATATCCTCAAACTGAAGGCAACTGTTTCCACACCGATACTAAAGCTAACAATCTTCGTGCAGACAGACATCACAGTATGAATCAAATTCAGTATATCAGCAACCATAACCAGAGATTTCATTATCTGCAAATTGGATTCAATTTGTCAGCTAAGCTGTTTGCAAAACTACAATGAAGTTAAAAGGTGGAAGTAGAGATGCAGGTCAAGGAGAAGCAATGCAATGTATACAGAGGAGACAATAAATTAGATACAAATAAAGGCGAAATGGGCATTAGAATTGGCAATGGATGGTTGTGTTTCAAAGCTTTTAAATGACATGCTATAATATAGCTGCAGTATTGCGATAGGGATTTGCATATAGAAATAAGCTTTGAGTTTAGTGATTGCAATATAAATTACTTCCTGCTAGTGGGCTGCAGCTTGAATAGTGACATTAATATTCAGATTAGAGAATATTGTTAATATAGATTTTTTGAGCACTATCATCCAGCAATTCATCCCACAATGCAAGTTCACAACTTCTTGCCTAATTAGGTGACCTATATATCAAATATGTGTACAATCCTTAACAATATGTTAACATATAAACAGAATACTATATGTTGTCATAATGTACCATGAACTCAGTATTATAAGAGTGATATACTGTCTGTTTGTTTCTGCTATGCAGGGTAGTATCTCCAATATAAACCCTATCAGTAAGTGTAAATATAACAAATACAGTTCTGTATTCCATATGTATATAGACATAATATATTATACCTGAAGAGATAGGATTGGAAATATGTGAAACACCAATAACCTCCATATGATCAGAGAGTATCATTGTATTGATTCTTATATTATGCTGATATATGATGTATTTGAAATCAAGTTTGGAAAAGTACTTTGAAACCTTGTAATTGAAACATGTGTTCTGATCAACAAAAGTGCTAATACACTATAGATTGTACTATACACATCTGCGCAGATGTGCAGCTCATAGCAAGCTGTTGGTGGACCCCTGTACAATGTACAGTCAATTAACATCTATAGTCAGTCTACATTCATGCAAATATAGATCTGTGGAACTATATACTGCTGGCAGTCAGTTGACCTCTGCCAGTATTAATGGCCAGCAGTCTGCACCGGTGCAACCATACTTATTGACAATACTTTCTGGTTGCCACTTGAAGGCCCACCTGAGAGCCTGATTGAAAGCTTCCATCAGAGGCTGTTTGAGAGTCAGATTCAGAGTGACATTGAAAACCCATTAGATAGCTGGATTGGAAGTGAATTTCAAAGCCACACTTCAAAGAGCCACACATTGATTGGAGTGGAATTTTCACAGGAATCTTGCATCTGGTTAAAACTATTAGTTACTGATAGCTTCCCCCAACTGAAGACTTTAAGTCTGTATAAGCGATCATGTTGATATGAAGGTAGCCAGGCTACTTGACAAATTGCTTTTGATGCCATTACCATTACCATTACCATTGCTATCATCATTACCATTACCATTACCATCACATTACCACCACTATTATTACCAGCAGCCCTTAACCAAATATACATACAAATGTCCTGAACAGATGGTAAACTCGCCACAAATTCCAATGAGAAACTGAGTCGGTGATCTGCACTTCCCATAATCTGAAAGTCTGCTGTTCCTGAAGAATCTGAAGCTGTAATGGTTAACACCATGACTGTGAGGAATCATGACATCTTGCCAGATTAGCCATGCCGATGTTATTATTCCAACTATAATATTGACCTATATCATAATTTCAACCACAATTGAGAGCCTACCTGCAGCAATGAACCACATGCACCGCACCATACACTGCCTGCGAAACACCGCACAGTATATGGCACCAGTTCTATTCCACCTAGTACCTAGCACCTTTAACTCACCAAGTCTCTAGATTAAACATACGAGAGTATTTGTGGGAGCATATAGTCAAGAGAGATTGAGAGTGTACTTGGGAGTGTAGAGCCAAGTATGGTGGAGATATACCAATCAGAGTGAATGGAAGCATACTTCAAAGTGTACTTGGGAGTGCAATGGAGAGCACACTTGGTAGTGTACTTGAAAGTGACTTAAAGGTGCACATGAAAGCTCAATAAGAGATATGTTTGCCCGCTTACATCGGTGTATAGAGTCAAGCAGGCTAGGAGGGGGTCATTCAGTGCAATTTGGAGCTTATTGGAGGGTGACCTCAGGAGAGAACTTGAGAGTATACTTTTGGATATACTTGGGAGTATGCTTGGAGTGTATATCGGAGAGTAAAGTCAAGCAGGCTGAGTGTATGCCATCAAGTGCAACTGTAAACATACTTGTGAGCATACTTAGGATTGTACTTGAGAGTGGAGTTGGAGGGCTATGTTGGTATAATCCCAGTGGTTGTACAAGGGAATGTACTAACAAATATCCATAGAAGCATCTTGAGAGCTTACTTCAAAGTGTTCAGTGAAGTAGTCTGGGACTGTACAATCAAGTGCAATCAGGAGTATGTCAAGTAGGCGGGGAGTATGGAATTGAGTATACTTCAGAGCATACTTAGAAGCATGCAATATAGTACATTGAGTATCTTAGTTTCAAGTATGTTATATGCAGGGGAATATATGGTATAAAGTGAACATAATTACATCCATATCATTGCATTCTAGTCAATATGCAGGTCCATTGAACTTCATTGTACCAGGCATCAAACATGCTATGGATATCTATTCCAGTGACAGCTTCTCTATAAGCTGCATGTCATGCATTGTTATTTATTCCAGTTTTTCTGGGTGTAGTACAGAAAGGTGATCTTTGATAATATTCTTATTTTGTATATGAAGCTAATACAGAATCAGAAATTGCTGTCCCAGTTTGCAATTCCCAGGACTAGAGTACTATTTAGTATACAGTATCTTCCAATTTAGCATTACTTCAGTATTTCAGTTGTCAGTTGAATATACTTTCTCCACTTTTCTCTCAGCTGTCAATTCATACTGTTGCACTACGTATTTGTCTCTGGTATGATTCAACTGTTGAAACAACTAACAACTTGCAATGGGAGTATAGCTTGCAATTCTTGATATATGGTCTGGTTTGGCTTTCTGAATCAGTATTCAAACTCCATTATAACTTTACATTCTACTGGTTACATTATCGGACACTGGATTGTAATCAATTACAATTTTGCCTGAAAAACACCTAACCAATATTATTTGTGTTGCTGCTTTATCCATTATATCCACTCTGTACTACATAGTTAGAAGTACTACAGTACACTAATCTGTGGTACAAACTGGACTCACAGGTACTATTGACTCCCCACAGCAATTATTATCCAGATGTTGCTGCCTTTGTCATTTCTATATACTCTATTTCTGTATCAGAACTGTCAGTTGTCTCCATTGCCCTGTGTCAATAGTTGGTTCAATATGTGGTTGGAGTAATAGGAGACTTCCTCCAACTAGTTCTTGTTATAAATCATATTGACATTTGCAATCAGATTTATGACATGCCACTCATATAAATGAAGTTTGTTTGATATTTAGACATGGTAGACATTTTTCAATGAAGAGTTTGCACTTACCTGTATTGGTTAGTGGTAAATTATAGTAGCAATATAATGTGTAATTATTGCCATGCAGTGTAAGGCTGTGTATCTGTATATGGCCCCTTAAGAGAGTATATGGGAAGATATGGTTGCACACCTGGATGTAGCAATATAATACAGTTGTAGATACTTAAGATTATCGCTGGCGATCTCTGAGAGATCACAAGTAGTCTATATAAGGCTGCAGTTACCTGGAAATGGACATGTCTGGTGCCATTTGAGAGAACATAATCATGACTGCCATTACATCATACCCCCATTCAGGAGCAGACCCACATGGCTGCCACATATGTTTATAAAGAAGAGAACAGCCATAAGATAAACAAAACCCAAATGTGTATGCCTCTGTACGACTTTAATAAGTCCCACAATTGATCAATGCCCTATGAGCAGCATCACGGAGGATTCAGTGCATGGGGAAACTCCACCTCTGGTGGTAGGTAGTGAAAACCCATACTGATGCCGTTCATACCGGCCCGAGATCTATAAGAAAGTAACAAAAAGTAAAACACCATAGTAAACGTTCTATCCCACTCCTCCACATCTAATCACCGTCAAGGCTTCGTCAGATGCTCTTGGCGAAATGCAGCGATGAATTCATGCGCATTCTCGACATTTTGTGCAGCCTACCTGCTAGTCCGTGCATAACTGTAACCCACCTGCTCTACGAGATAATCGACCTGCTTTTAGCGTCACTCAGAGTCAAGGAACCGGTCAAATTCACCGCATTTGGGTGATCAACGATCGTCGGCCATGGTTGTGATGGCAGCAGGCCAATGGTGGGAGACGAATAGCAGTCAATGAAAGAGACATACATCACATCGTGCTTCTGGATCGTATGGGGAAGGCCTATTTTGTAAGCATGCTTCATGATGACATTACGAACTATGTATAGTCCTGCCTATTTCTAATCCAACTTCGACAAAGGTCTTGTAGTTCGGAATTACACTGTTGAAAGGCAGACCTTATCTCCGACCTTGAAAACAACCTCTTGGCAGCCTGCCTATTTCGTCTGACAGGGTTGAGCCTTCTGCAGGTTCTTACAGAGAGTTTGGTGAGTCTCCTCTAAGCCAACTGCAAAAGTGTCTGGGTGGTGTTCTGATTTCAGGCTAGATGGTTGCTTTCGAGCCTTAAACTGTATCACTACATGGTAGTGGTAAATTGCCTAGAATAGAGTCATCCTCGTAGACGCATGTACCGGGGTATTATAATTAAAGTGGGCAGGCTGCAAAAGTTTGACCCAATTTTCCTGCTCGCAGACGCAGAAAGCCAAGAGATACTGGTCTATTGTCCACGTTTGACCGTCTGTCCGCTATGCTGTCTCTGGACAGAACGCTGTTGAGAGCCGACACTGAGTACTCAAGTGAGAACATACCTGGGTCCAGAATCAGCTTGTAAACTGGGTCCTGCGATCTGGAACTTTGTTAGCTGGGACACCACTCATGAGAATAACATGTTCAAAGAAGAGCAGGGCCAATTTGGGCAACTCGATATACTTCCAGCTCAAAATATAGATTTCCATCTTTGTCAGTCAGTAGTGTGAGCAACGGTTGCAGACCATCACTTTGGGTCCACGTTTCGGTCCAAACCAAACTGTTGCCAAATTGGCAGTCCGGGTTGTCAATTCACCCTAACTGTCAACTCGGGTACAGTTCGATGGAAATCTCCCAATACGTCTGCATTGGGCGTGTTTTCAGCTGGTCACCCAGCAGGTCCATCTATCGATTCATAAAACGCTCTTGTTGTTGCAGTTTGATAATAGTATCTTATCAAAATTGCGTATTCAACAGCCAATAATGTGTTATTGCATGTTTTGCAGTTTGCGATATCAATTATTTTGAAATCAGGGTTATTCCTTTCATATGTTTTATTTGTGCCTATCAAGGCGGTCAATGGTTCTGTTATGTCCATGAATATCCGTGCGATGCCTCGATTGCCACATATGCAGGACCAAAACTTGTTGACACTCCATTGACACACATTTTCAGAATGCAGCAGGGAGTGTGTCACTGTTGTTTTGGCCCCTAAATGTTGCCAATATCTCATCACTGGATGTCTGCAACCAATCGGAACTTAGATTACCCAAGATGCACAGCTGAAACTTCTTGACGCTCCATTGCTGCTCATTCCCAGAATGGGGCAGTGACCGTGTAGCTGTCTCGTTTGCCTGTGAAAAATGCCTATTCATCAGTTCTGCATAACAGCGACCACATTGCTATTCAATTTCTGTACTTACAAGACCAAAAATTGTTGACTCTCCATTCAGGCTCATTTCAATGTATTGTCCATTCAACATCTGCTGCCAACAATAATTGATTTCATATTGTTTTGAACTTATTGGTTATGTTTCAGTCATATTGAGACTCGGCCCTGTGGCAAAGCCGAGCCCAGTATTATTCTTGCACTGTTCACTCTTATACTATTAAAATTTATATATCTTGCCAAAAGATTCATTGTGCCCGCTATACATCGGTTTATCAACCAATATTCACAAGTGACTGCTCCCCATTCGCCCATAATATGACTCTAAATTAATATCTCGGTCAAGCTACATAAAGACTCTGGTGAAACATATTTACGCATTCTGTCCTACTTTTTCTTGATTCCCTTATTCCACCTTGTTTCCATTGCATTGAGCATCACCAACACCTTGTGGGTGTGTCTCTTTGACATCCATGTTGGCCGAATCAATCGAGGAATGATTGGGGTGGCTCTCACATCCGACTGCTCTGGGCAGCCTGGATCCACAAGGCCATTTCCTCGCACTATATCAGATTCCACCTCTACCGCACGATCGTCTTCGCAGTGATTTGGATCATCCACACCCCTATTGTAGTTTAGAAAAATTTCAGTGTCCGAAAGGCTTTCAGGTGCACTATCCTCATCACTTTCAACTGGATGATGGACGTTTCTTCTGATTTGGCGGGCATTGAATATTTGTGTTTGTCCTCCCAGGAGATCCTCTGGAGACAAAGCTGGTGGCAAAGGTGATCTTTCCGACAATTTGAATTCAGCCGCACCATCATGTTGAAAGATTGTCCACCATGCTTTGATGATCTCTTCTATATTCGAAATGTATCCTATGGCGGCCATCTGTTTCTTTCGAGCACAATATTCATTCAGTGTAGCACGTAGATTTTGGCTGCTCTGCCACTTCTCCAAAATGTCGTGGACTTTGGCCATTCAGTGCAATATTCTTTCCTCCACCTCTCTCTCCTTTTCCAAGTTTTTTTCCTTGTTCATTGTATCTAATGCTGGGTCATCGCCTACCAATATCCTGTTATTGGCTCAAGCAAACTGCCATACAATCACATTTTCGTGAATGGTCTCACCTGTGGTTTTTGACTACCTCCGGTCAATAACATCTTGCCCAAATTGAAAACTGGCCTCCACACTGGCACTATGTGGTATGATAGAGATTATCTCATGTGCCTCATTTGAGAGATTGGCATACTTTGAATGAGTTTCACATTGCTGGCGCAACCAGTCAGTGATATCCGGTATCCGAAATGTACTGCCAATCTCCATTGGGTTGGAGTGGAAATCATTGACATTTGGATTAACTTGCCCCCAGATCTTTAGAGATTCAGGTGGTGAATTCAAACTGAGCCTGGAGGCAGTCAATAAGCATGCTGTGCAATCACTTCATCCAGGTGTCTTTTCAGCCACATTGTTAGGCGTTAAGTATTCTTCATCATCGCTGGACAAATCATATGGATCAAAGGAAGATTTACCGCATCCTGATGCCATTGAAGAGGGGACGAGATTGTTGCTCCGTACGCTATTGGGTTTATTGACCGGCACACATCTATGTTTGGTGCAGTATTCATTCTCCACCTACTTCAGAAAGGCTTCTTGGTATTGGGTAGTATACAAAGTCTCGTCCTCAGGATTAATATCCATTCCCTTGTCCCACTTTCTACACGATTGCAACTTGCGGAAAGGATCAAAAATATGTTCTGAAGTGAGAAGCATACTCATCATTGGAGTCACTTCAGCATGATATTTAGACAGCTTCTGTCACCCTAACTTCACGGCAAAGTACAAATCTTCCTTCCATGCTGTCTTCTTCATAGCTGAAGCTCACATAACGCCATCCACATGATTGAACATGTCATGGTAGACTCCGATAATGTGACGCAATGTGACCATATGCCGCTTCAACTTCAACATGGTCCACTATTGGAGTGGCCTCAAAACTTCCATGACATACTTGCCAATGGTCCATTCATCCTGTGTTGTGAAGAGTGGCTGGTATTCACCGAATTTTGGATTCTGCAGGCACCCATGGGTGGATTCTGCTAATCGGTTGGCTCGCTCAAGCAACACCAGTGTCGAATTCCCATGTGTCTCCACATCCAGAATAGACAGTAAAGTGATGCTGACTTTGGGTTTGGGACAGTCAATGAACTCGTTTCGACGACCAGGTGTCAGCTTGATCAATACAGCAAGCATTCTCTGCTATATGAAGGTTAGTTTCAGGACTTTCAAAATACATTGAAATATGTACATTTTCAATTATCTTTGCTAAACCTCGCATGATAGCCAACACCTTGTTGATTTGAGCATTGCCCTCTTTTCGAAGTCTTTGACTCTTCCCAATGTCCATTGTTTCATCATCTTCAAATTGCTGATCGCGCTCATGGGATCACGAAGACTTGATGTGGCTCTTCACACCGAGACTGCTCATGAATGCACCTAAAGACATCTGTATGGCTTGCACCATGAATGGTATGTGATTCCCCAATGTAGGCCACTGGTTTCCGGAGACCTCAGGGGTTGATTGCAGCAGATGTTTTATCGAGTAACGTGAGGAAGCATTATCAGTGGCAATTGCTAGCAAATGGCCGTTGGTAAGCTCAAAACGATGAAGAACGTCCTTCAAATGTATGGCTAGCCTTGCTCCAGTATGGTGGCCCTCAACGTATCATGCTTAATTTTCTTTCTAAAAAGGAGAATCAGTGGTGATCAACCTCATAGAACAAGAGTTATAGTTCTCGCAATGCCCGATTTTGATCCATATCGTACACAACAACCCACCAAATGACTAGTTCGTTCGTCGATGTTCACCTGTCCAATGGTAAACTAACTTTATTGTGAGATGGCAATTGTTTCACAATTGCACTCACAGTCATTGGGCATTCCCTCTGGCACAATGCACTTTGGGTGGCGCCGAACGGCAGGACTACATCACTCTGCAATGCTTTATATGGTAGTCATAGCTCGAGATGTGATATAACGTTCCATGGAATGTGAGCTGAAAGAAATCCTAACATGAGGTAATGATTCCATGTGTCTTGGTGAAATTCGGATGATTCATACTCCCTCGCTGCCAGTTTGGAGCATTTCGTCCATCACTTGAGTAAATATGAATCAAACCTGAATGTTCAATATTAATTTCCTTTGGCAACTGACTATTGTAATTCCTCGACTTCCTTGTCTCTTCAGGTTGGCCAAAGCAGTTTCTTCAACAATTGAACTCATCAATTCAGTAACTTCCGACTCTGTTAATTTGTATAACTTTGTGATGTGAGCTGTTGCCAGTAAGTGTTTCTCCGCTGAGCTGGTCCCATGTTCTGATGGATGGCGACGAATTTGATGACAAACAATACAGATGATGCCAGGGCTGCCAGTCTCCTCAATTCCACAGTGCGAATAGAATGGCCCCGAAAGTGCAGGTCTAGAATCATTTCTAGCAATGGGACGTTTCGAGGCCACATTATGTGAAGCCCACCATGCATAAAAGATGATTTGCAAAATCAGGTCGCTCAAATCAGAAATAAAGACACATTCATTTTTGGAAGAGATCATCACCTCTACCAATATGGTATATGATGATTTTGAATCCGACATCGCGGTAGTAATTTGATATCTGGGTATTCCAACTCGAGAGACAGCCAAATGTTACGTTCTGGTCAAGTAGAATGCAGGTTCGTACATATTGACTCTAGAGCTACATGCATAAACAGTCAGATCTGTGAGACATTGCATGCCTATTTGTGAAGGTGTATACAAGGACATATTGAAAGGACTGACTGCATAAAAGTCGATTTAGGAACAATGCAATGCAGTTCATTGCTGTGAAGTGTACTGAGCCCCCACAAAGATTGGTGATGCTCCGTGGGCACTCAATTGTAGGAGGTGGACTCAATATTGTCACTACGATGTTTGCCCTTACAGGGAGCCGATAGGTTAATTGTGAGTTAATGCCGTGTCATAGCCCTCAGAATATCCAAGATGCGAGACAAATGATCGTTGATGCTCCATTGATGCACATCTTTAGAAGGTGGTAGCGATATGGTCACTATCACTGTTGCCGATAGACGCTGCCGATACATTGAGTATGGGTTGATGCTGTTGCAAAGCTCTTTGAGTATTCATGATACAAGACAAAAAATCGTTGGCCCTCCATTGACACTGATTTATAGGAGGTGGTAGCAATATTGTCTGTGGCATGTTTCCACATAATGGCAGCCGATACTATGATCACAGGTCGACGAGGTTGCATTGCCGTTTGATAATCCAAGATGCAAGGCCAAACATTGTAGACACTCCGTTGACGTGGTTGCATTGCCAGTTGATTATGTAGGATGCAAGACGAAACATCATTGATACTCCGTTGACATTCATTTTGAGGAGGTGGTAGTGATATTGTCCGTAGCATTTTTGCCGATAATGGCGGCCGATACTATGACTATGGGTTTCCAAGATTGCATTGTGATTTCATTATTCAAGATCGAAGATCAAAAATTGTTGGAGCTCCATTGGCACTCATTGTTATGAGGTGGGACCAATATCGTCAATACCATTTTTGCCCATAATGGCGGCCAACACTTTGATTGTCGCTTTATGTTGTTGCACAGCAGTTTGGTTATCGAAGATGCGAGACCAGAAATTGTTGATGGTCCGTTGACGCTCATTTTTAGAAGATAGTAGCGATGTCATCCCCAGCAGTTGTTGTTGTAAAGGCAGCCAATGCTGAGATTATGTGTCACAGCTACAAACTTCTTTTTTGATTATCAGACTCACAAGACCAGAAATCGTTGCCAGATTGTTGACGGTCATTTCCAGGATGGGGCAACGTGCATGGTACCTTCGTTTTTACCTATAAAAAGAGCCAATATGATCATTTAACAAGTATATCACAATGCCGCCCTTTGTTTGCAGAAAATATAAGACCAGAAAATGTTGACACTTCGTTGACGCTCACCTTAAAGACATACTCACTGTCATTTGTCACTCAACAATTGTTTGAAATAATGCATACAGTCATTATTGGCAGCTGATGGATTGTTTCTATGTATTAACATTTGCATCCAATAGCTTCCAAGCCTCTCAATTTCTGATCAACCACTTGACACGTTATCTGACTGATTAATGACATCGGCCTATCACATTACAGCGCTTCCAGCCGGCAATTCACCACATGTAGATCCATACACTAGTTTTTGATACATATAGCCCAACTTCCTGATCTCGCCTCATCCAGCGCATTCCCTACGATTTCCATGACCTACCATAAGCAATTTTCCAAATCTCGACCATATGCACCAGGCCTGTACAGAGAGTTATGATGTTGGATGCATGAACGAATTCAGCATACCAGTTGTCAATCATCCCAGTTCTCATAATGCGTTGACTGCTCCATCTATGACTCATCTGACGTCACTGAGTTAAATTCTGTTACTGAGTCTCATCTCTATATTAGTTTTCGTTTTCCGACGTGAGAGTAAACGGCAGGAGTATATCGCAATACTCGATCCTCAGTCAATGCGATGTGGAGTTCAGAACACTTGCATGGCCCATCCGACCCTTGCACATGCACAGACAAATTATCATATCTCTCAATGTGGTCACTGAAATCAAGGAAAGGCTGACACCTAGCAAAATAGGTACACAAATTTCATTTTCAAGAGATACATCATCAACAATAGCAATTTACCCACTCACTCCTCCGGCGCTGCAGGACCTGTCACCATCATCCTGTCCAAATCCAATTTCTGTAGGGTAATTGGCTTGGGAAGCTCTATGCAGCGGTGAAAGCTTAAGGGTTCAACAGGTTTAGATTTCTGTATCGATGACGAATCAGGTTCTGGAACGCGCAGGAGAGATGGAATGCGTTTGTGTTATTGGGGTTTCCGGGAACCTAGCCTGATATGACTCCGTCCTTGTCGAGAAGTGATATGCGGCATTGGTGATTTTGTGGGGATGCTATCAAGAGTCTCTATCGGCTCACCAAATATCATCTCTACAGATGAGGCTGCATCATCTTCCATTTCAAGTTGTTGAACGACAGCCAGAAACTTCAATTCTGTCAACCTGTACTTATTATCACTCTCACAGAAGTAATCGGCCGTGTCTCCCCAGCCTGGTCGCGTCAATTCCTCAAGCTTATTCTACATGTGGGCATAACACTCAATGCCATGCTGTAACATTTTGGAGAATTTACCCATCACTCGGCAGGGTTTGGCATCTTCGCTCAGCTTGCCCAACTCAGGATCTTCTGTGTCATCATTCTCGTCTTCCCCATCCTTCCCTCCGTCGGAATTTTCATGATCCATCAGAATATCTCTGATTGCGTTCAACATCTCCTCAAATGTTGTTCCAGGCTTTGTGGTTGTCTACCCCACCTTGTCAGCATTTCTCATATCTTCCTGCACCTGCTTAATTGCTGTATCTGCGTCTTCAACTCGGTGTCTTGCCACAGTGGTCTCTCTATTCACATAATCCTCCATCCAGTTCTGCTTCACTTGGTTGTTCAAACCGTGTGTTTCTCGTCGTTTCTCCACCACAAGCATCTTTTTGGATCGCAAGCTGGGCAAGGCTCCCAGTGCTCGGACCATTTCCACATCCAAGCCACTCTTGCCTTCATTCACTTGATGATGTCATCGTGTAGAGCGCATTGTCAATTTCCTGTATTTACCTGCCACTACTGGCATACGGTTCTTTTTCGGAGCATTTACTATTGTATTTTGTGTTGTGTTCGTTCATGGGCGGGATGTTGGATGTTGCAAGATATGTATGACATGGAGGCAAGGTGCGTTGTTCATGTCGAGGTTGGTATGTTTAATTTACTTGAGGAAAGTAAAATCTGGTTTTTGACTATCACTACATTGCGAATAGCACTGCTAACCATACATCATTACTTGATGCTTCGCATCTGTTTCACAGAAGATCATGGGGATTTCTCTAGACAATCATCAGCAGACGTCCTGTCTTGCAAAGTATGTGGTGGATAAATCTCAGAAACACGAGATTCCGGTGGTCGTTCAGATCCATTTATCCTTCTGAACAAACACTCAACACAGGTCAGACTTGGTGCCAATCGCAGGACCAATGGGAACCCGTGCAACCTGCGGCTGTATGCAGCAGGATTCAACTTGAGTAGAACGTGCAAGATGGCTGTTACACATTGCATTTTCACTCGAAGCAAACAATCTGTTCCTCAGGACTTCCGACATTGTTTTGTTATCATCCTCCTCAGAACTTCCCACTTCTTTTCATTATCATCTTCCTCTTCACTCCCACACATGCAAATCATGGCTCCACGAACACCTCAACAAGGTGCGAGCAGATTGCAATCGAGCAGAACGACAGCTGCTTCATCCAATATGCCAACCACTGAGACTGAACTACACTGCAGACACCACTAAGTCCACTGCGATGCTGCAAATGCAGCTGGTTTACGGAGAGAGCAGCATGACCAATTCATAGCCGCCTGTAATGGGAAACCACCATTGTGAACAAAGGCATTCGTCCGCACATTGCCCGAAATGGAACATCATGACCTTGTCAGTACTGGTATTGTGTCGGCCAAATTTATTGATAAGCATCCTCGAGAGTGGACGAAACAGGCTTCATGCACCATCGAGGATGCTACCGAAATGTATATGGTAGAGATAACAGCGGAATCTGATATGTAGATGCAGCAACTAATTTCTTGTAGGGTTTCACCATGTTTGCAACTATGGCAAGGCAAGGAGCTCGGGTATGGCAAGATCAGTCTGACATGCCCATTGCCTTGAATATGGCCAAAATGGCCAAGGGAGCGATTTTGCACACCACAATTGAGGTAACACAATACCTGATCCAACAACCTTGGGCCGAAGTTCAAGAAGAGCAGAAGGGTGTAGTTGAGTTTGCCGCGCATAATACTATGAAGGCAGCGATGGAAGAACACACGGCTATGCTTCGGGACTATCAAATTGACGGCTGCCTTCCTTGCACACATGGCACAGCACAGACTCCCCAGACGTGCTGGAGGCCCAAAGGCTGGAGTGCAGCTCCACCAGACCAACTCAGACAGCCAACACTACCTCAGCAAAATGTATTTTAGTCACTGGGAGGCTCCAGGAGTGTCTGAGAGGATGTGGAGTGTAAACTTATATGTGTCGATTTCAGGAGAGTATATGATCCTTGGAGGGCATTCCAGCCGGCCTTCGGAGTAACTGATATCTCTGGTGACTGGTACAGGAGTACCATGGGAGTCATTGTGTTAAGTTTCGGAACACCTCGGAGCGCCGGAGAGAACTTTGGGCGCACCTGGGAGCACCTGGGAGCCCCAGCAACAAGTCTGGGAGCGCCAGTGACAGGTCGAAGTGCGCCGACGACAAACCTCGGAGCGCCAGTGACAAGTCTGGGAGCACCTCAAATCACAGTAGAGCAGTCTGGGAAAAATAACATCTTCTTTGGGAACGCTGCATGTGCACCTGGAAATCGTAGCTACTACTCATTATTCAACGATTTTAAAACTCGTGTATTCAGTTTGTATTCTCATCAATGTATCAATGAATCAATATAGCTACCCATCTACATACAATATATCTGGACTGACAGCAGGCGGTGCTTGAGAGCAATTCGAGGTGCGCCTGGCAATGATGATCGAGTGAACTCAGAGATACACTCCATGGCCGTGATCGAGCGAGTTTGGAGATGCAGTTGGAGGCGGTAATAGAGGGTATTTGGAGATACACTTGGAGGCCGTGATCGAGCAAGATTGTAGATGCACTTGGAGGCCATGATTGTACAACCTTGGAGGCTGTAATGGAGCGAGTTTCGGGATAAACTTGGAGGCCATGATCGAGCACGTTGGGAGATGCACTGGGAGGCCATGATCGTGCAAACTTGGAGGCCGTAATCGAGCTAGTTTGGAGATGCTCTAGCATGCCATGATCATCCGAACTTGTAGGCCGTAATCGAGGGAATTTGGACAAGTACTTAGCAGTGGTCAATGCACGGCGCGCTGGGTGCTGTGACTCATTTCATCAGTTAGTTAACTCGCAACCGTGGGAATGTGACAAGGTAACTTGATCTTTGAGCTCTCATGGAGAGCTGGCTGATGGCGGTCGATCGTGTAGGGAGGCACGCCACAAGCTGAAGCTACCTTCAGGGGTCAACTCATAATTTGAGAATGTAGGGAAGACAAACAATCTTGGGTGGATGCTGTACACGGTGTATGCTGTACTGAGTAAACGCTGTACTCGGTGTGTGCATGCACTCGGTGTCAACTCATGATCATGACATGGAGACATAGAGAGGGATGACTTAATTTTGTGTTCTGCGATGATGGTAGAGTTGTGCACGAGAAAGAGAGAGATGGGGGATGATGATGAGAACGATGTGGAGGATATGACCGGAAATGAGAAATCAGGGGTACGACTTGCCTGATTGGGTTGGGAAGACCTTGTATCAGTGTAATTACACGCCTGATTGGGTTGGGAAGACCTCGTATCAGTGTTGTTACACACAGGTTCGGGACTCCTACCGGCTGTATCAGGGATGGTAAATTGACTCGCACACTAAATTCTCTTAGGTCCCAGTTTCTCATGATGATTTCCCCCATACCCTCTCATCTCTCTCAGTTTCATCCTCAACTCTATCATCACCTAAGAACACGAAGTTAAGTCATTGTTCTCTATCTCTCCATGTCGTGATCAAGAGTTAACACCAAGTACAGCATACACCAAGTACAGCATACAGTGAGTACTGTATACACTGCATACTGCATACACCTCGTACCTGCATCATCCCAAGATCGACTGTCTTGCCGCTCCCAGCCAGTCTGTCATCTCTCGGCATACCGTGTTGTACTCAATTCTCTACATTCCGACAATCACAAGTTAACCAATGAATAGAGTCGCAGCTCCAGTCGCGACTCCCTCCCGAACTGCCGGCTCCAGATTGACCGCCTCCAAGTTCTCCTTCAATCTCGCTCGATCATGGCTTCCAAGTGCATTCCAAACTCGCTCCATCACAGCCTCCTAGTGTATCTCTGAACTTGCACGATTACGGCATCCAAGGTCGCACGATCACGGCCTCCAAGTGCATCGTCAAACTTGCTCGATCACAGCCTCCAAGTGTATGTCCAAACTCGCTCGATCACCGCCTCGGAGTGCATCTCTCAGTTCACTCGATCATGGTGTGGTGAAATGATGGAGACAACCCATCTTCAACACTGCGCCGCACATCGCACGGTATCCGATGGGAGATTTTGTGGGAATGAGCGGTTCTAGCTAGAGGAGCGTAGGAAGAGGGTGAGAGGATATGAAAGGATACCCAGCCATGATGAACCACACAAATTGCGTGGATCTATGAACACTTTGCCACAGTGCGTGAGGATCCACACAAAGTGCCTGGATCTACAAAAGCTCGGCAAGAGTGCATAAGACCGAGAGCTGGGAAAGATAGAGTGTGTATTTCGTATAATGAGATGATGTCTATTCACCCCGGGGTCTCCCATATATATACTGCCTGTCGCTAAGTCCATCTCCGTCTCTATATGTATAGAGACTTAGATAGTACATCCCATATTATGACATAGCTAATCTTGTGACTGTACCAAAGACCAAAATGATCGATGAAATGCCTTGTGGTTATGGAACCATAAGAACCACTGGTGTGAGAATATGGCACCAAGTCTCCCGCAAACCTTGTACAGAGGTCTCAGCTGCTCTCAAAGTCTCCCACAGACCTGCGCAGAGGTCTCAGCAGCTCCAAAATTTGACTGTCCTAATTGCCAAATCTCGTAGCATCCTGAATGCACCTTCATCACTGCAGGTGCTTTCAGGAGCACATGAGAATGCTCTTGCAGAGTCTGAGAGCACTTTGCAAAGCTCCAGGGGGGGCTGGGAGCATCTGGAAGTACTTCGAAGCACTGGTGAGGGCAACCGGAGTGTCTGGGAGGTTTGCGTATGGCTTCCGGACCGAATTACATTTTGCTGATGTAGAACCGACACCACATCCACCCCGAACACCACCTGTGTCACCTCATGTCAGTGAGCGAGCTCATGCTTCCGAAATCGAAGATGTTCCCTCTGGATATGTGTATATACATACTCCTCTTCCCAGCGCTCAATTTTTCAATCTTGATGCATTTGCCAATGACCGCAAGCACATTAAAAATTTTAATCCAGATTTGCTGACTGATACAGGAACATGCACTGGTCAGTACACCATCTGCTGTGTCGTAATGCAGCTGACATCCATTCTACCGGTGACAGCAGCCTATTGAGCGAACCTCACAGTGTAGACGAGCATTGATGGAATGGAACAGGATGTTTGGGTGTATTATTTTCTACAATTAACGCACACTTTAAAGTATATTTCAAAGGATATGTTTATATGAATTTTTAAAGAACAATGTAGTGATGAAGGAGAAAGTACATGATAAAGATAGAAAGGCTGCCAAAACACCATTAATGATATACTATGCCAAATTAAATGATAACATATTGTGGATACACCCATGGCAACATGAGAGTCAACAGAGCGTAAACAATGTTTGGTCTTGCATCATGGGTAATCTGAGTGCCGATTGGTTGCGGCCATTCATACATGAGGTATCGGCTGGCTGTATATGCACAAGAGAGAGTGACATGCTCCCTGCCCAAATCTGAAAATGAGCATCAACAGAGCATCAACGAATATTGGTCTTGCAATTCAGGTAATTCAAACGCGATTTGCACATTGCTATACATAATTAAAATATTGGCCGCCATCATAGGAAAACGAGATAGTGACATGCTCCCTGCCGCGTCATGATAATGCCAGGCAACAGAGCGTCAACGATTTGTGCCCTATCTTCATGGGTAATCAAAGCGCGATGTGTTGGTCAATGTCTATATATAATGTTTTGACCGTTTTTCTAGGCTGAAACGGTCATGAACACTGTGTTGCAGCATTCTCGATGAAATAAGTGGTTACTGTCCAGGAGGCTCTTGCGGGAATGTCGCTTGCTTCTCTGCCCAGAGAGGCTGCCAATCCCTCGTTTATACAGGTTTGTGATCCAGCGCCACTGAGATTACTTTCGATGTGAGACCTTAAACTGTTGATGTTCAGTTGGCGCTCATTTTCAAGATGGGGCAGGGAGTGTGTCGCTTTTCTTTTTGCCTATAATGGAGGCCGATATGTCATTTTTCACTGTCTGCAACAAATCGCCACTCAGATTACGCAAAATGCAATATCAAAAATCATTGACGCTCCGTTGATGATCACCACCAAGATAGGGCAAGGAGCCGGTCTCTCCATTTTTTGATTATCAATACGGCCAGTACATCCAAAAAGAACAACGAGGTACCATCTGTAATATTTTGCGATTATCAGTAGTATATCTGGATGCTACCACAAATATACCAACCCGAAATGCAGAACCGGAGATTGGACCTGGTGCCACCGGAAGGTTGAAGGGTATGGGTCCGGGTTGAGACCACCAAGAAGAAGAGGGTCGGCTTTGTGAAAAGGTATGGAACCAAACCGACCGGGTATTCATATCCGAACCCGGACCGCTGGCCTGTTAACCGGACCCCTCGCTAATACCATTATTCAGTCAACGATAACAAGAATGCTTGTGTAGTTCAATGCCATGGACTCTGGCAATTCAGTGATGAAGTCCATCATGACACCTTCCCATTGCTGTGATGGTGTCTCCAAGGGCATGTTGATCCCGTGCCTGGTGAGCAGAGGCTCTTTGATTCGGTGGCATACTTCCCAGCCGCTGATATACTTACCTACATGCGAGTCCATTGCTGGCCTGTAGACATCCCTAGGTACCAGCTCAGGAGTTTCAAGAGCTCCAAAATGACTGGACTCAAGGTTGCCATGGAATAGACTTATCACTTTTCCATGTAGAGAGTCAACCGCAGGAATATATATCCTCCCCTGATAAGTCAAAGCCCCCGTGACGACTTTCCATTGATTGTCTTCTCCCATGGTATCTGGACCTTCTGCAATTGGCCTGTTGACTAGCTTCGCCAAGACATTGTCAGCCAAAGGAATGGCAGCATGGGCCACAATGATTGCTGGCATGAGATCATCATATGGCTCAACTGAAATGGTTGCCAATTATCTTGCCACAGGCCTTTTGTAGCCAATCTTGGGGTTGGGATGTGTGGATGAGCCAGCAGCAGGGTTCTGGCCGCCTTCGAGGTGCTCAATGACAAAGTCATAAACTGTAAGGGTTTCGGACATCCTGGCTTGTCATCTGGAGAGCACTCTGGATATCTGGAAGTATTTGAGATTCTTGTGATCGTGCTGATTTCCGATGCTGTAATTGGCACCCTCGAGGTAATGCCGTCACTGTTTTAGTTTTTCCTCGATGGCCAATAGCTCCCAATCATATTTGTTTTAACTCCATTTTGCTGGAGACCACTTCTGGGAGTAGAAAATGGCAGGCCTGGGAATCCCGGAAATAGTGTATTGATCAAGAATGCATGGGATTGCGACTCCACTCACATCCAATTGGAGAATGCTCAGCTTGGCAACATTGAAACGCTGGAATATCAGTACTGCAGTGAAGGTCCTTTCAGTATTTCAAACGCTAACATGGATTCCCAATTATAATCTAATTTGGCTGACAGTTCCGATTTCTGGCCGCAAATTGTCTCTGATTTCTTTTGTACATCCATCAGTGGAAGGGTGACCTTGGCATATTTCCACATCAAGTGTCTGTAGAAGTTCTTGAATCTCAGAAGCATCTAAACATCTCTAACTGATTTTGTTGTTGGCCAGGCCACCATGGGGGAGATCCCGCCTGAATCAATTCCAACTCAGTCTGGAGTGATAAATCCCACAGGAAGCCGACTTCTGACACTCCGAATTGATACTTCTCGGCTTTGCATCCGAGACCCTATTCCATCAGTCGCTGCGGTACTTGGTGCGCATGTGCCTCTTGCGAGTTCACTTTGGCCAAATGGATGAGTATGTCATCGACAAGGTATACGTTGATGTCATCAATGTATGGCTATGGGAAATCATCGATGCAAGACTGGAAGGTAGCCGGTGCATGTGTCAGACCAACTGGGATGACCTGGTATTCACATTGGCCATAATGCATTCAGAAAGCCATTCGGTATTCATCGCCTTCCTTGATCCAGGATCAGGTTATACACACCACCAACGTCCAGCTTCCTAAATATCCTCGTCTCGCGCACACGGTAAAACATTTCTGAGATCAATCGAAGCGGATGCCAATTCTTCACTGTCGCCTTGTTCAGCGCATGATAGTCGACACAAAGTCTTACTCCTCCATGCGTCTTTTTTGCATAGAGGATTGGTGATGATGATCGCTGAATAAACCTGTTGGCTAGATTTGCCTTGATATAAGCCTGTAACATCCTCAACTCAAAGTCTAATAGATTGTAAATCCACCCATAAGGCAAGTTATAGTCAGGCTCCAAGTCAATTGCATGGTCAGTTGACCGAAGAGGGGGAAGTGTCTCCACCATTCCATTGGTGAAAACCTCCACAAATTCTCCGTATATGGCTGGGATATGTCTTCCATCATCTGTAGGCCCCATCTATGTCGTTGTGCCGGCTCCATCTGGAAATATTAGTTCTCAATTGTACTAGATGTGGAGTGGTAAGGAGGACTATCCTGGAGCCTGGATATATAACAGTTCGCCCATGGAAGAGCTAAGCCCTGCCGTCCAGTCCTCTCCTTGTGTCTGGGTGTGTCAGTAGCAGTCATTTGTGGTTCCCATGTGGACCCTGTTCTGCCGCAACTACGGCTGCTGCTCCCTACTTGCCCGTCTAGCACCTGGGGCCTATCTCACTCACCATCAGTGATGCTTTCCATGGTTGCTCACAGCAGCCCTGTACAATCCGCCACACTTATGAATAATATCCCGACGACCAGCTCACTGGACAGGAGATGGTTCAATGCAATTGCTCTGAGTTTTTGAACACCCGGGATACTGCCGCCTCCTGTGGAACCCGCCTCCTCCCTAGCGCTAGATCCTAGTACATTCCCAGGGCATTCCTGATGATCTTCCCGGTCCACTACCACAACATCAGCTCCCATGTGAGTTCGTCAGGCCAACAGTTGACCGTGTTTCCAATCGACATCAGGATTGCTGGACTGGATCCAAGGCAATCGCAAAACCAAGTCGTAAGTATGCATGAGCACAACCAGTACCGCCGATTGTTGAACCAGTGATCAGTGCTCCATATATTAAACCGTGAACATTGTTTTTCGATTGTCACTTGCATGGGCCATTACTTGATCATCGAGGCTTAGAGTCCGGATGTATGCAAGTTCGTCCGGCAGACTGAGCCATTCTCATGGTTTCGGTGACATAGAAATGCCCATCGCGCCGTGAATGATGAGAGCTCGCATGTGTTGCAGTTCCACACTTCCGGGTCTTGTAGAATCCTTATGAATGATCGGGGACTTGTCCGGTCTCAATGTGCTGCATAAGTACTGACTTCACTTAGGAGCCTTTGGGCTCTCCAACACCACCATGGACTAAAATATGATCTGATGTGGTTGTATACTGTCAATCGTCGCTGTCATAGTTTTCATTGCTAACCTCTCTAAACCTAATTCCGTTTCGTATAACATCCCCAATTGGGCCGGACGCCGGGAGAGACCAATGAATTGTTTGGCTGTTGATCGTCCGAAGACTTCAGTTGTTGAACTTTGTGTCCTCAGTCTCTGCTCGGAACTAGTGACTGGCCCTGCTATTGCAGTAGGTTAGCTCCTCATGAGTATTCAGGGCAGTAGCTTGCCTTGTGGTTCGGAGATACGCATTGTAAGCATTTGCTGGAAGAATGTCGGCTTCTGAAGATTTCCATTACAACCCATGGTACTGGCAGTAAGTCTTATGATTGTCCTCCGCCTGATTTGCTGTGTTTGGTTGATCCCAATTGGCCGGATTCGCCACCAGTTGTGTCGGCTGGCTCAGAGATGAATGGCCGGTTCCCTGATTTGTCACCTTTGGAAGATGAGTCTGTAGGCTGTTTCTGCTGCTGTTGTTGCTACTGTTGGGGTTGGTGATGCTGTGGCTTCTTGTTTTCGACATGTGTAACTTCCGAGGCCACAGCCTTATCAAACAATTCATCGAAAGTTTCAATTCTGCCTCAGGTGGGTGTCATTGGTCCAACTTTGTTTGTGAGAGAGTTACAGAGGCCTACCCAAGCGATATCGTAGAGGACTTCTTCACTGTTCTGTCGACTCCACCATGCCTGTCTCCAATTACCATTTAAACGATTCGCATAGACTCTGACCGATTCTTGTGGAAGTAGTATTTATTCCTGCATCAGCTTGATCACTGCCACGTGACATCGATCCTTATCCCTGTAATCCATGGCAATCTCCTGTGAAAGAGAACGAAGTCCTACAGGGATGGGTCAGATTCTGCTGTTCAGTCACATGCGCATTCCAAAGGGTCTGTCATCACCATCAAGCCTAGTCCTGGGTTTGGTGATTGCTCCATCTGTCCCGAAGAGGGATCACGTATTTGAGGTGATCAGGTCCACCGCATGGGAATTGGGTGCCTTGGGAGTTGAAATTTGAGCGCAACGCTTCCGGAAATCAGTCCAGCTGTTTCACACCACCATACTGCCGTACGGGGTCGACCATCTTGTAGATATGAGTTTTTTGGCCTGCAGTGCTTCATTCTGCATGTTCAGCCCATTTAGCATGTTCAGCAGCCCATTGGTTGCATTTAGCAGCCATTTGTTCCCTTTTTGCCATCTTCCCCTCCCATTCAAGCTTCTGTTCAGCTTTCCACAGGGCTTGATGTTTGAGCAGCATTTCCAGCATCCACTGCGTTTGAGTCGCCAAGTCTAGACGATCCTCATCCGTAATTTCAGAACAGAGTTCACCAATATCATTGTCGATCAGGCTATCTTTGTGTCCTTGACCTCCAATGTCTTGGTCAAAGTCGTCATCGAGGTCATCGTCATCATCAAACTTGGCCTCAGGTAAAACTGATCCAGCAGTGAGTACGGCCATCAATGCCACTGGCTGCAGAGTGTCATCATTCTCATGGATGTCAGTAAAGCACAATTGAGTTTGGGTAAGCTTCTTTGGAGGCATGTTTTTTGAGAACACGCATACATTGCAGCAACTCATCAAAAGGGGTAAATCGGAAGATCCCATGAGTGAAATGTATCAAATTGATTAAGGGCGATAACGCTGTATGGCTGTATATCCCTTCATGGCTGCATATGAGAGTACATGGCAAGATACGGTTGCACCCGTGGATGTGGTAATATAATACAGTAGCAAATACATCAGATTATCGCGGGGGATCTCAGGGAGATCGGGAGTCGTCTATATCAGATTGTGGTTACCTGGGCCCTGGACATGTCTTGTGCCATTGGCGAGAACCTCAACATGACTGGCATTACACACAGTTGATCCAAGAGATTCTGACAGATCACACTGTTTCTAGCACCACTTTGATTTAGAGTATCCACTATTCAACTTCTTTCTGTCTCTAATTTATATATTGTCAATTTAGTTTCTCTTGAGTTGTAGGGTTGAGCTGACAACAGAAGGGTAAAAGTATATGGATTGGAGTAATTATTTTAAGAGCAAAAGAATATAACATTAATACCCTTACAAACTCTGTCTCTCTCTGTTTGAATTTCCTTGTATCTTCCTCCATGTCACTTATCCCCTAGAGATACTATGTACAAGATAGTATCCTTCTAATGTGTCTTGAAATATCTCTCTTGTCTTCAACTAGCTCTATCAAATTTACATTTTACTGTACCAAATACAATCTACCAATACCACCATGGCTATTACCTTTATGACATAAGCTGCTGTAGATGCATTAATACCCAGATTCAAATCTGCAGCTGCTTGTGCTGTCTGTGATTTTGCAACCTGGGATGTTAGTCTGGTTACTAGCTGTGTTGTGATTGTACTATTGCTCTTCTGGTACTGTAGTTTGATTGAAATCTATCATTCACAACACAGCTCACTAGACTATTAAATATTCCACCATATCTCTGTAGACATTGCACTATATTGTAACAAAGTGATTTGTAATGTTGTTCAACTGCAACTTTACTCTACAGCCATACAGCTCTGGCTGGGGACAGTAAGTTGTCTCCTCTTGTTTTTAATCTTTAACAGAGTACAAAAGTTGAAACCTCGCTATTTCTGACAATTACCAAAGTTATCCCAACTTGAATCGAGTCAGCTACAGCAATATAACCAATTTATCTGTCAGTCGGTGGAATTACATAAACTCAAGTAAAACGTAAAAAGTTCATACTTCAATTAGTAAAGCAAATTCTAGGATGAAAACTAGTTTTATACGATTCAGGATAGTTTATTTACATTAACTTATATTGATTGACATGTCTTCTGAATTGACTGTGCCTATCTGCTCCAGAGAAGCTGGCCAACTATGGCCAATTTGATAACAGGTATGCTGCAAGCTAATATGAAATACCATAACTTACCTGTAATTCTGAGAATCTGATGTCTATTGTTAATCTTTAATAGAAACAGTATTCAGTAGTATCTTATAATGTTTCTATTGGGATCTAGAGCCGATTGAGTAAAGTTCATATACTCCAGTATCGGTAGAGGAGTTCTGGTCAAAGTGAGATGCAAAAGAAATACATCCAAAATGAATATGTTATGATATACAACTTAATTTTGGAGATTTTCTGATTGTGTAGTCAATTTTCCAAACTTGAAATGGTTGAAGAATCCCTTTATCTGGAAGAAAAGATTCTCATTCCTAGTATACTAAACCTAATCACACCAGAAATATTGGTAATTTTCAGATCTTCAAATATTGAATAATAATATTTCCACATTGTCTATACTTCCATTTCCCATCTTGCACTTTCGCATCAACAACTCCATCATTACATGTGTTATTAAAGTCAAGACATCTCACTCCACCTTCCCATGTTATGGCTTTGAACTAACTTGGCATAAAGAATCCATTGAAGATTGTCTCTTTCCCCCACTCATGTGGAATTCCCCTTATAGTTAATTGCTTATTTATTCGTTCGCTGGACGCCTGTTTATGTTTTGCTCATTATACCTTGTTTCCATTATCAGCTTACCTACAAACAGAGTCTCAGCATCTATCCTGTGTGTCTTTCAAACCACCACCTTCCGCACAACCAACTTTACAACACACTGGCAACAAATCAATACCATTGGGATTAATCACTACATGATTCACTACCTCTATGGCAACCATCTACGGTTCAATTATACTGTGATTAAATACTATTGTCTTGACAATCAGCAGCATGCATATCTTCAAATAATTATATTCCAGATCAATAACCTCCACATCAATGTCATCCAGATTGAGCAACTTCAAATTAACTCCTGTTAACTTCACCACCCCCAAATGAGCCACCACTAAATCAATCAACTTAAATTAACCACCTGTTACTCAACCACCAGCAAAACAACCAACTGCAAATTGACTACCTGCTAATAGACCATCTGCAATTTAACCGCCCCCAAATCGACCAGTCACAAATCAACTACCTGTAAATCAAGCAGTAGTAAATGTACCACCTGGCAATTGAACACTTGCCAATTGCCCACATACCAAATTACCACCACCAAATTGACAACCTGCCAATTGACAACCTGCAAATTGACTACTTGCAAATTGACCATCTGCAAATAGGTCACCTGTTAATTAACCACCTGCCAGTTGACCATGTACAAATTGACCAGATCCACATCATCCACCTTTACACTGACCACCTCCAAATTGGTCACCTTCAAATTAACCACCTTCCACTGGACTTCCTATAAATCAAATGTTATTAGCTCTCCCCTGGTACAACAGTTGATTATAACTATTGCTACATGCACACCATTCCAAGTTCATATCAGAATTCAATTTCGGCTATGACTGTATATCTCACCCTTCTAATTAACTTGAGATCGTATTCCTCCAGATTTGCCTCCTTCTAGGAAATCTATACTCTTGCTTAATCACCAACTCCAGCTATATCTCTATATTAACTTGATATTTACCTGTTAGTACCTCTCTTGCATTGCCTGATCTTGGCCTCCAAGTCACTATATGAGGTCTCTTGACACCATTTTCAAAGTACCTCTCAGAGTTTATGTAATCGTAGTCTTCAAGTTTATATTTCTGTCTGTTCTGACATACACTCCAAGTACATTACTATGTATACTTGCTCACAGCCTTCACATATATATATGAAGTCACTTCATTATATTATTGAAGTATAGTTCTCAACTTAATCAATTTTGACTTATAGTTGAAACTTCAAGTTTTCTCATTTATCAATTTCCAATACACATGCGGTTCCATTCATGTACTGTTACAGGAATATCAACTCTATGTATTTATATCACTTGGTTCAAGAACTATATTACATGCTTTCTATATAGTTAAAAATGATTGAAATTGGACGAAATATAATTCATTTAGATTTTATGAAATGTTCAATGTACTCTATACATGTCCACTGGAAGAATCTTGTACTATATTTTGAATATGTAAGAAAGTATGTATAGAGATTTCAGCTGCTGAAAAATTAGACTATACTGTAGGCCCAATTTTGAAGTATTCAACATATACTTCAAATATTTCAAGTAGTTTTGGAATTGGTTTTGGATTACATAAGATAACATTGCTTTACTTCTGAGCCAATCGATAGTGTTTGGAATCATATTGATGCCAAGAGGAGTTATAAATAGCATTTAAACCTTGTTTGATTGTACTTATCCTCCATTATATCCTTTAATACTATCACTTGGATTTATTACAACTTATTCATATAACTAACAATACATAGACAACAAGCTTAGATACAATAATTGATTACTCTAAATGTTTCAAATGTTTGTACACATCCAATCAGTATATTGTAGATTATATAGACTGCAGTGATCTTGGCTGAAAATTATTTACTTTCTACTTAATATAATAATATTTTATACCTTAACATGTACCTTTCTATCTTCAATAGGATATATATAAATTTTTAACTAAAAAGGGACATTCTATTAAAACTATCAGATTGAGTTATAATAATGTAGAAGAGATAATATAATTATAATTAAATGATTCTGTTGAATAGTTCAATACAGCGTATATTTCTAATTTAACTATTCTGTATGGTATTAAATATCTATTATAATTCTCTATATAATGCCTTTCCCATTTTTACATATGACTATAGTAGACATAAAGTATATATATATTATTACTAGCATATAGGAAAACATAACTAATCATAAAATTGAATAGAATAAGTAATAGCAACAAAGTCAGTTGAAGTATATGTAAAATAACAATGATGAGTGTCAAAAGAAAATGAAACGATTGGTATGAATAGCATGATTCCAGAAGTGAAGGAATGGATATTGTGATATAAATAATAACAGAGTAGAAGAGTTTAAAAGTAACAAACTAATAGTTATAAATTAAAACTAAATACAATTATACATGGTAAAAAACATGATAATGAAATTTTTTAAAATATGCTTAATAATACCCTATATAAGTAGAGTAACTATCTTTAAATACTATACTAACAATAATATACTACAGGTACTAAAAAATACCTAAATATTTATAAATTGTAATTTTTTTCCTACTGATAACTAATAAATGATTAATGTTATTTAATACTAATAAATTAAATGTCATTAGTATTAAATAGAAATTTAAAGGGTAAAGGAAACAAAAATCTTAAAAGGCAGTTTGATGGATCCAAATACAACTGAATCTAAATATTTTTATATATAGTTACAACCTATCCAAGTGGCAAATCTTCTTGAAGTATAAATATTATATAATATATGAAACAAAGTAAGCCAATCAATACAGAGCAGTGATGGTATTAAAACTGACATCAACAGTTCACAGTAGAAAATGTTGATCAATATACTTCAGAGTAACAATGAGATTACATTATCATATGCATTTGTACAGAATTAATCTTTATATGTTTCAACTAAAGTTAATCATCTTATTGGTCAAATACTCTGACAATTGATTAAGATAGATAGTTTCAGAACCATGAAAAATGCAGATTGTGAAATTAAATCTAATTTCATATTGATGAAAATGTAAAGGAAAAGTATAATAGACAAAAACCAAATTTCTAGAGGAGAATAAGAAAAAGTAACACTATAGTAAAAACCTCATGGTATTACAAGATATCAGAATACAATACTCTGATAGCTAGGAGGAAAATGTCACAAATGAACTCTTAGGTCCATAAGTAAGCAATGCAAGAAAATACACGTGACAAAGTGTGCTGCTGTTGAGTGAGACAAGGTGCTGCAAAGTAAAAGTATGGTAACACAAACTTTCGAGTCGAAATTTCCCCTTTTTTCCGCATCGCAAATTCCCTGAAGTTAACAGAGCACTGAAGGTCAATTTCACATTACTTCAGAGCACCACGCCCGGGGTCATGCATTTTCTTACACCCCTGCCGAGAACGGCAAACTTCACTAAAGTTGGAAAAGAGTGAAAAAATGTTATCGAGATTACATGTAGAGGCATTGAAAGTACCACAAAGTCACTGCAGCTTCCTGGTTTAACGCAACGAGTATACGCACAAGTAGCCCCTCGCATGAATTCGAAGATTCGAACTCGTGGAACGAGTCATATACCCTTAAAATTCAAAGACCGAACTCCTGCTCCTGATCCCATCGAAGATCACCGTATTATTAACAGGTACGTACTGCTGAGTGATGACCTGTTCTCTTAGCAATCAGAAGTGGGTGAATCGTGAAAGCATGTTTCTCACCTTGACTATCTCCTGCGCCACCAGGCCTCCAGCAAGTGAAGCGATGACATGCAATTCCGTTCCACCTGCTCTAGTAACCTCGCGCAACATTCCAAGCGTTCTCTCACTCACACTACCTGCATATTTCAGTGATTTTAAGTAATTTTCAGCATACGCTGTCACGATAACAAGGCTAGACTCGAACTCTTTGTCTTCAACAGCAGGCATTTTGCCCTCCTTCGTGCAATACTCTTGCAAGGCGCGTATCGCAATATAATCGTGTATAAGGGAATCCCTTCCATCCCAACTTTTCAAGGCATCAGTGACTACTTTTTTGTGATGGTCATCGGCTGGTAAAGAATATTCCGACGAGATAGGACGGTAGTTGATCCGGCGGATGAAGTTAGAATGCTTGGTAAACAGTGACACTTCGTCAAAAGTAATTGATTTGGGGTCGCGACCCAATTTTGTAAGCGTAGCTTCGACGTTTTCCAGCACAAGTGATGTGTCACGGCGAGCACGGGAACGATACCTGTACACATGAGAGTCCGCGTGGGAGATGATAGTCAAGACACATACATGTCCTGTAGCTCTACATATGTACTGCTCTCGGCCTTCATATCGGGAAATCCACCAGACAACGGAAGCAGTCCAGCTCCCTGGTTAGTCCGTTCACGAAACTCTCGGATTGCGTTGGCTATTATCCAGAAATTTTCTGACTAACACTCAATTAGTGACAGGTTGCCAGTACCGTACACATGTACACAGACATCTGCTCCAGGATTGGTGCATCTCGAGTCAGTCAGAACAGCCTCAGTGTCTGACGAGACCTCCGCTTCTCGAACATTTTTAAACACTGCTGCTGCTGCTTCCAAATAGTTTTCTTCACTTCCGCCCGGAACATTCATCCTCATTCTGTCCATGATCATCGCCTTTAACTCGTTTTTCTCCTTGAAACTTGACGGATGCAGGCCACCATGAGAAGCCCTCCAGTCATCTAGGTACTTTAGAAGCAACAAAACGTGAGGAACGTGCCCATGCCGGTGATCGCTCATTCCTCCATCGATCTCTGCCATGTCTAAGTTTTTAGTCTGCTTTGAAGCTAGTGCAGAAATCTCCTCCCAAGGGTTGAGTATTCGAAGGTCGATCACTGAGTCTGGGTGGGTTTCAACAACGCAACGGGTAGGTGCTGCTGCAATGCGCAAGACAGTTATGAATCCCAAAGTATGGACAAAGAAAGTTGGTATCTCTGGCGACAGCTGAAGAATATCAGACGTGGAAAATGGCGAAACAACGACAATATGAGTGAATGGCGTTGTACTCGGCCAGAAGAACTCGGGCTTAGTAGATAATAAGTTCGATAGACTCTGCCGTTTGAGTCAGTCATGAACGACTATGAGAAACCTTCAAGTTGACACCAACATCATCCATGAAGCTTCCGCTGACATCTGGATTCAGCTCCTCCAACAATGCTGCTGTTCGTTCAGCACGAGACTTCCCCAAGGAGTCTTCATCAAGAAAGAAATTAGCCCCGAGATCTGACTCAGTCACAGTGCTGTCGTCGATGACGGTGAAGTTTCCCACACTCGGAAGTACAAGATTCTTGAGGATCTCACATCCTGTTGGGGAGGCACCGAATAATGCAATGTGAGCAGCTTGAAGCCTATTCTGACCGTTGGCACCCCATAGTCGTAGCTGGCGGTCGTATTTTTTTTGTTTCGAGGTTGGAACACCAATTCTAGCTGATGACATTATTATTTGGTGTTGAGATGGTCAGTAGGATGGAGGGAATGCTCAAGTAGTGTGTGCACGCGGTAGCTAAGAATTATCTGACATTGAGAACACTGGTTTACTTAGTCCATACCATGTGACGAAAATAGTATAACATATCTTACCCGGTACTCAGACATGATATAGTTTCAGACGCAGTGCAAGCCTTTGTCCAATCACCAATTGTTGCCAAAGCTTGCAGTGAAAATTTTTCCACTACAGCCCCTCCCAACCATGCCACATCCATTGCTACCAAAGGCGGCCAAAGATACAATCAAATTCACAGTGCCTTACAGAAGAGATGTGAACAAGATACATGTTTTTGTATTCTTGAATAAGAGGTTGGTGTATGTAAGAAAACCTTAAAGCTTATGTAAATAGTAGTATTGAAAACTGAAAAGCTTATAAAGTAGAACAGATATTATCAACTATAGATAACAGAGCATTAGAAAATAGTATCAGAAAGTACATAAATACAATTTTTCTTCTAAGATACATTTATAAAATACAATAGCAATCACAACTATACAGGATATATAGAGTATATTAACTGTTTAAATATAATACAATTATATCAATGTTAATTAGTAATCTTACTTAAATGCTGTACTAAGAAGACTTTACAGTTCACAGTATTATAATATGTTTAGTAAGTAATCACCACTAACTAAGAATAAGATTATTGAATTTAAACAAACAAAAAGAAAAATTAAGTATTAATGTGAAGATACTAATGATGACCAATTTCAACAAAAAGTATATAGTATATTTTTATTCAATGATAAATGAATAAACAGCTTGAATTATGGAGTGTTCAAAATGCTTGCTGTTAGGATATAATGTTCAACTGAAAGGTTGATATTTGAATAAAAGGCTATTTTCAAAAATTATACTTACTATATAAACTGATATTAAAAAAGACAAAATTCCAGTATACATTAACTAATATTGCCTGTCTAGATTGATAATAATGATATTACTGTACAATTATACATATAAAATTAATACATTGTATATTACTAAAAAGTCAAAATTAATCAAATAAATTCAATAGTTAAATGTATTATATTGATTTTATATTCAGAAAACTATAACTTGTATATACAATAGGAATTTTATATATAATGCAGTTTATTCCAACAATTGAATTGAATTATATTCAATATTTACTATTATTCAGTAATGTTCAAACTTATTTGTATAAAAGGAGGCAATATGAGAATTACGTTTCCAACTAGAAGAATATTACATAAAAATATATATGTATTCATTTATTATCAAAGAAAATATTGTAAATTATATCATAAAAGTAATTGATATCCACTAACAATATTATATTGATACTTTACTAGTATGTTGTTCAGTTAGACAAGGAATTTTAAGTACCATCTCTAAAATATTTATACTTGATATGTTGAGAAATAACTACTCTCTTTTGTGTTTTATAAATATCAGTATTGGTAAGTTTAGCATCAGAATTTCCAATGTCTCAATAACTAAATGACAAAATATTATTTGTAATACTGTATATATTTTTGATGTGACAAAGAAAATAGATATTAACAATCTATAAATATTTCATCAAGTTGAAAATTCAAGAAAGCATAAGGCTATAAAGCATTAATAACAAGTGACTTGTGAAAGTGATTGATAATGAGAATAGATAAGCAAGAAAATGAAAATGATTTAACTATAGCAATTAATACTGTTAATGTAAAAGTTGATATCTCAAAACTGCTTTAAACAATCTTATAGACAATCATTTAAGCTGATTATTGTAAATATGATTAATTCAGGTATACAAAATACTTGCTGAGAAGTTTATTATAGTATAGGTTTATGTAGAAAGTCAAAGTATAACTAAAAGATTTTATTGTCTTTCTTTATACAAATATTCATTTTAGTAATATATTTACATTAATTAAATACATATATCACATTGAACTGATTTTGCTTTATATTTTAAAGATTTCAATACAATATAATACTGTTTTTAATATAGTAAGATAACAAAAAACATTTCACTGTAAATAGTAAAAGATATAGATAGAATACACTGAAGAATTTCAAAATGAAAACAGTCCAGATGAATTTAGTATATATTTAATCAAAAATACATATAGATAGTTGCAATTTACAGTAATCCAGTATAAATCACGATAATATAAATTAAACTATTTGCCAGATATTTCAACTTTAAGTCGTGGAAATAGAATACACAAAGTATCAGTTTGATAAATTTGAGTTGTTATATATAGTAAGCGAAATCAGAAAAATATATATTACATTCCACTCCAATACAATACAGTTATTTATACTATAAATACGTCAGCACAGTTATTTAACTTTATATACTGTTTCAACAATAAGGAGCTGGTTATTGTTTATTAATCTTATAAGTATATATATTGCCACATAGTATAAAGATATATTAGAATAGTAGTTGCATACTCAAAATTCATTATCAATGAGTTCCATACTTTTATACATCAATATTGTACAATAGTAATTGATATTAATTTTTCACAGAATTCAATTTACCTGGGTTGTATTATTAGTATCTAGCAGAGTCAGAGAAAATGTGGATAACTATTCGAGAATCTATACAATGATCATACTATGTTTAGTATTTGTAAAAGTATAATACAATAGAATATTTCATAAAAAGTATGAATAATTTAATAACTGTATGTAAGAAGCAATACGATTTAAGTAACTAACATGGTCAGTTCTACTACTATAGTCTAATCACTATTATCTATCTAACAAACTATTATTCAATCAAAAGCCCCAAGTGCAAAATTCAATAAAAATATTGTCTATTTTCAGTTTGGTTTTTGAGTTTAAACAACTTGTTCAAAATGAATTATACAAAATTTTTAACAGAAAAAGTTTTTACAATCTTTGTGTTCATGATAACTGTACCTTTCAAGATAGATATGTATATATTTATATCTTAACTGCATATCAGCTATTACAGGATTTAGTAATGTTCAATATTATGAGTAGGAGTGATTGTTTATCAATTCTTGTACAACCATGTGAATGTAATATCTTAATACATATATTGTCCAATGATAGAATAATATCAAGGTTGTTCATATTACTTTGATTTAGTACAATTGAAAAGTAATTTATAGCAGGCAAGAACTATCATAGCAGATATTTAGTAATATTAATTAAGTGATATTTTCTTACCATTCGATGAAAGAGGAACAATTATAACATACTATTATATGATAAAATCGTGATAAGGATTAGCGCAATGAAATTCATTAATTAACAGAAATTAAACATATTTTGAAATAGATTGATAACTATGACATAAAATAAAAATCTGTACAAATACTATTCGTTAAATATAGTATTTACTATATCTTACAGGGGTACTAAAATCTCAATAATGGATACAATATTTAATAATTCTAAGTCTAGCTGTCTAATCCTAATCTGGATTGTCTTTTTCCTTGTATTTCCCAATACTCAACAGTTTGTTGACCAAGCCTCAAGCACACTGATAATTGTAGTCATCACAAGAACAACCAGCTATTAATCTATGCTGTGTGGCTAGGACCGACTTGAGAGACATTTCTGGGAAGGGTAAACTGCAAAGTTATATTCAACTCCAGCAAGACCTGCATAATATTGATTTGAATAGGGATTGGAGAATAGTCTTAGGTCTTCATAATAAACATAAATCTCCCATCATTGGACAGTGAGGTAATCTTGTAGCATCTTTTCGACTCTCGCTTCAGATATTGTTCATTAGCAAAGTCTAAATCTGTGCCCCAAAGGTATACGCAAACATCCCAGACACTCCAGTTCAGCTCACCATTGTTACTTAGTATCTACTGATGCTCCCAGGCCCTTCTGGAGCTAAACAAAGGGCTCTCAGATTCTGCAAGAGTATTCTGATTTTCATCTGAAAGCACCAGCAGTTATCGAGGTGCATTCAGGATGTTATGATACATGATGTATCACATATTCAAACTTTGGAGCATCTGAAACCACAGTGTAAGTCTTCAGGATACATTGAGAGCAGCTCAGACCTCCACACAGCTCTGCGGGAGAATTGGTGCCATTATCTTACAGTAATGGTTGTTAGTGTTCAATAACCACATAGCATTTCAGCTACAATATTCTTCTTCATTTCAGTCCGAAGAATTGTTACATCACAATATGGCATGTATTATCTATTTATGTCTCTCTATAGATATACATACGGTCAAACTGGCTGCAGACAGTATGCGACCATCACCTGCGGAGCACCAGCAGACACTGATTGAGAGAACTTAGAGATGCACTTGGATGCCATTGTGGGGGGAATATCTGGTTCTCACCACCACCACCACCACCACCACCACCATCACCACCACCACCACCATCACCACCACCACCACCATCACCACCACCACCACCATCACCACCACCACCACCACTCAGTTTGGCAGGGGGAAGCCGGTGGGTGGTGTAGGAAGATACAGGGATAACAGAGATGGACTGAGCGATGGAGGGTATACATTTCAGAAACTTTGCGGTATATAGATATTATTTCATTATACAAAATACACACTGTATCTTTCCAAGAACGAGGTCCCATGCACTATTACGAAGCTTTCATAGATCCACACAGTCTGTGAGGTTCCTCACGGCGCAGTACATCTTCATATCATTTCGCACACCATCTACCCTCCCCAAGCAAGAATCGTGTCTTGTCCAAATTCCGTTTCGATGCCATTAGAGGTTTCAGCCCTGTCTTGATGATGGGCTCGCTGTCTTCCCGCTCTGCCATTTTACCAGACTGTATGCAAGTGAACTTCAAGATATACTTGCGAGCCATGATCACGCCAGATTGGAGATTTGCTTGGAGGCCATAATCATACAAACTTGGAGGCCATGATCTAGCAACATTGGAGGGGTAGTTGGAGGTAGTTGATACCGAGGCAGTCGATCAAGAGGGAGGCGTAATGGGAGCTGAGACTGTAATCGTTGGTTAACTTGGAATGGTGGGAATGTAGAGAGTTGGGTACAACAATGTCTGTGAAAAGAAGAGTGATGAAAGACCGGCTGGGAGCTGGAGACAGTTGATCTTCTGATGATGCAGTTCTCAGTGCATGCAGTACTTGGTGTATGCAGTCCTTGGTGTATGCAGTACTTGGTGTATGCAGTACTCAGTATATCCAGTGCTCGGTGGTTGCAGTATGTTCTATATGCAGTACTCGGTGTATGCAGTACTCGGTGTATGCAGTACTCGGTGTATGCAGTACTCGGTGTATGCAGTACTCGGTGTATGCAGTACTCGGTGTATGCAGCACTCGGTGTACGCAGTACATGGTGTATGCAGTAGTTGGTGTATGCAGTACTCAGTGAGTGCAGTACTCGGTGTATGCAGTACTCTGTGAACGCAGTACTTGGTGTATGCAGTACTCAGTGAATACAGTACTCAATGTATGTATTCCTTGGTGTATGCAGTACTCTGTGTATGCAGTCCTTGATGTAAGCAGTCCTTGGTGTATGCAGTACTAACTTTATGCAGTACTTGGAGTATGCAGTACTTGGGGTATGCAGTAATCGGTATATGCAGTACTCGGTGTATGCAGTACTCAGTGAATCAAGTACACAATGTATGTATTCCTTGGTGTATGCAGTACTCGGTGTATGCAGCCCTTGGTGTACGCAGTCCTTGGTGTATGCAGTACTCACTGTATGCAGTACTTGGAGTATGCAGTACTTGGGGTATGCAGTATTCGGTATATGCAGTACTTGGTGTATGCAGTACTTGGTGTACGCAGTACTTGGTGTATGTATTATTCGGTGTATGCAGTACTCACTTTATGCAGTACATGGAGTATGCAGTACTTGGGGTATGCAGTATTCGGTATATGCAGTACTCGGTGTATGCAGTACTTGGGGTACGCAGTATTCGGTGTATGCAGTACTCGGTGTTTGCAGTACTAGGTGTATGCCGTACTTGGTGTATGCAGTACTAGGTGTATGCAGTACTCGGTGTATGCAGCACTCAGTGTATGCAGTACTGGGCGAATGCAGTACTTGGTGTATATAGTACTTGAATTATGCAGTACTTGGTGTGTACTGTACTTAGTGTCAACTCCCGATCATGATATTGAAAAATACTACGGGGTGGCTTAACTTTGTGGTCTTAGGTGACGGTAAAGTTGAGGATGAGAAAGAGAGAGATGAGAGGTGATGAGGGAAATCATCATGAGAAACTGGGACTTATGGGAATTTCAGGTGGGAGTCAATTTACCAATCCCGATATGGCAGGTACAACTTCTGATCCCTTGGCAAGATCTCAGATACAAGGTCTTCTACATCAAATCAGGCAAGTCAAACCCCTGTTTTCTCATATCCACTAGTGTCCTCCATATCATTCTGATCTTCATACCCCATCACTCCTTTTCATCTATAACTCTACCATTATTGCAGAATGGAAAGTCAAGTCATCCCTCTTTGTAGGTCCATGCCATGATCATGAGTTAACACTGAGTACAGCATACACCAAGTACAGTATACACCAAGTGTAGTATCCACCCAGGGTTTACAGTCATCCCTTTATTCTCATGATTACAAGTTGATCCCTGAATGTAGCTTTTGCTTCCTGCATGCCCCATACAGATTGACTGCCATTAGCCAGCTCTCCATCAGAGCTCAAAGGTAACGTCACCCTTTCACAGTCCACCAGTTCGGAGTTAACCAACCAATCAATCGAGTCTGAGCTCCGAGTGCCTGTCAACAACCCGTGCACTTCAGCACCCAGCATTCCTCAGTACCAGGTACACCTCACTTCGATGTCCTCAGTATTGACCACCTCCAAGTACTCCTCCAATATCAATTGATCATAACCTCCAAGTGCATCTCCAAACTTGCTTGATCATGGCCTCAGAGTGCATCTCTAAGTTCACTTGATCACAGCCTCCCAGTGCATCTCTGAGTTCACTCGATTTTGGCCTCAATGTGTATCTCCGAACTCAGTCGATTATAGCCTTCAAGTTTGTGCTATCATGGCCTCCAATGAGCATCGCCCAACTCGCATGGTCATGAGCTCCATGGGGATCTCTATACTCCCTCAATTATGCCCTCAACATGCGTGTGCAAACTTGCTCGATCACGGCCTCTAAGTAGATTTCCATCTGCAATCACTCTCCATCGTCAGGCCCACATCAAATTGGTCTCTAGTACTGCCTGAAGCCAGTCCTGATAAACAGTGTGTCGATGGATAGCTGTACCGTTACAGAGATACTTAGATGCATAGATCAGAGTACATGCTGAATACATGAGTTTTGAAAATTGTTGAATGATATGTAGTAGCTATGATTTCCAGGTGCACCAGCAGTGTTCCCAAAGAAGATATTGTTGTTCCCACACTGCTTTACAGTGATTTGAGGAGCTCTAGGGCTTGCCACCTGCATTTCCAGCAGCTGTCAGGCTTGTCACTGCCATTCTGCGGTTTGTCTCCAGCACTCCCATGCTTGTTGCCGGAGCTGCTAAGGTTGTAGCTTGTATGCCCTGGTGGTCCCCAGGTTGTCAACAGACATCCTAAGTCGTCGCAAATTATTTGCTCATATGCTCTGGTGCATCTGAAGGGCGACTGCATCAGTCTAGTCAACTCTGGCATATGACCACTCTAGGATTCTGGACTGACAACTTCCAAACACTCCCAGAGGCTCCCTGTGACAAAAAAACCTTTTGCTGAGTTTATATGACATATGCTGGCTGAAAAACTATGTCAGGATATGGCAGAGGGGTAAAAATAATGCATGTAAATTTCAGTAAATTTCTTGATACAATTTGAAGGAGTTGTTTGCAGGAAATTTGTGAGTATGGATTGCTGCTTGAGCTTGTTACTTTATAGTGCTGGAATAATGCAAGGTTTTATAGAAGTGTGCTCAGGATGAGATTTCATCAGGTATTATCGCAATGACCCGTAAGGTTGTTAGATAGCTTCTTGCTGAGGACCATCTTGTTTCTGACAATCCCCCATTGGCTTCACCATGAATTCTATTGGTTATCATATTTCTGCATAGGTCGTTATACAGCATTATGTTGCTGACTAGAACCTTCCCCTGCAATATTTGAAACACAAAATCTGGCAGCTTATAACTTCTGATGTACCCTATCCCTTTTCATTCATTAACTCATTGGGACATCTTTAGGCATGTAATGCAAGAGTGCTTTGTTACAATTCACTTAATGTATTATCAATATTTGGATTAATTGGTAAGTACATCAGACATTTACTTGGTGACTAATCCTTACTCTGCTTATGTAGATTATGTTATTGCAATACATACTAGCTCAACATAATCACTAGGTTCACATCAGGTCTCTTAACTTCAGTCAATGTCATTGACAACACAGACACTGGATTCTGAGATCTGAAATATTCAATCATCGGGCAGTGCAATAAGTTGACCTCACTCCTGGAGTGGTTAAGCTTAGATATTCATGTTAATAGCATATTCGGCTACAGTTGCTGCACACCCAACTGTGAGTAATAGCAACTTAATGTGTGATGTTATGCTAGCTCTTGTATGGTAAATGAGATTAATAATCATAAGTACTGCTGAGGATTCAGAAATTAAATATCCCAGTCATAGTATTCTACTTGAATCATGATATAAAAATCTGCAAGCAGCTCATGGGCTGATGCTAATCATTCTACATGTGGCTCCAGTGTAATCCGGCTAAAGATCACCACATTGACCACCTTAGTGATGTCACAACTGGGTAATACACATTAACTGTCTTGCAATGATTATAATGGATCAGCCATACAATCCCCTCAGCATCATTACCACAGATAACATATAACCTGTAACACTGCCTCCCTTTCTGGAACTGGTAATCAAATTGAAGCTCTGTCAGAAAATGCCTACAAGACAAAAGATACTACTCAAATAGCGAATGTGAATAATTCCAATATCAAATGAAATTTCGTTTTTTTTTGCATCACTTTTTCTTGCATATCACTGGTCCATTTCCACATTTGGATTCACCTCGTTATACTCTTTCAACATATTCTTTGCATCCCATAGAATTTTGTCATACATTTTCCATACATATTGATTATGAGATTAACAATCCCAGTTAACCATAAACGCATACTGTGATGGGTTCTTATTGGTAGATTTTGTAAGAATGATTTTTTCCATGTTACAGCCTACATCATCTGTCTCTATAGGGACTAGGTAGCTTCCAGGATTCTTTTCTGAAATAGTTCAATTAATCTGAAGGTGGATGTTGGTTGTATTGTCTACAACTCCAATAATTCCTGTTGATAACAGTCCTCATTATGTCTAACTGAGAGTAGTTCCAATTGAGTGTACCACTTATCATCAAACTTCATATATTGGCCTACTGAATGTATATTCCCTCTACTGTGCATATTCCATTTCTAATATAAGAATAGTTTAATTAACTTTGAGTTATTGATATATTAATTCCCCCTTGCATTACAATCTAATTCCATTTGATTTGTCAGGGGTATATATATTTCAAACATGTAATGTCCATAAATTTCTGATGGAGGATTGTCAAAAGTTCATTTCATCAACAAATCTGTTCTTGGTTTGGATGGATAATTACAATACACAGAGGAAGGTTTCTCACTAGAGGTGTTAAATTATTATATGCTACTTTGGATATTCGTTACATTTCTGCCAAATTGTTTTGCTCATAGTTGCAATACATGCTCAAATATGCCTCACTTATCTGGTCAAGCCTTGCTATTTGACTATAAAATGATACATCAAATGCCGTACTCATACTTCATTCAATTCCACGCAAGTTATTTAGATTCCCAAAGAATTGACCTACCCAGGGGCTATTCCTATCCAATACTGTGCCCGCAGAATATTAGTGATAATGGCAAGCACATTCGAGATATAGTAATGATACTGTGGAAGAATCCATGTTGAAATTGTTATATCATATGCCAGTTTGGTAAACCTAGCGACAACAACGAGAATGGATTTATTGCCATTGGATTCTATTCGATCAGTCATAGAATCCATTGATATAAGTTACATTGGTTTATTGGACAATTCAAGGTGGTGTAGCAGTCTGTGTGTTGAATACCATGGCACTTTTGTCTATTAACAGTTATTGCAGTTGTGTCAATATTGTAAAATATCGTTTTTCAATGTTGTCTAACAAAATGTTCTTGATATCAATTCCATGGTCCAATGTGTTCAACATTGTTCTAGCAGCTTTGAATCTTGCTTCAATTCTATTAGTCTTTTCCACATTGTTTCCTGTGTGTAAAGACTTCCATTCCAATATGCATGTCTATTATATATTGCAAAGTCTTTGCCAACCTTTTCTCTTCTTGCCAAAGATTTGCATATCAGCACAAACTGGCTGTACTACATTGAATCTTCTTGAACTTGTTGGTTCTGATTCGGAATGAGAGTTGCTAACTCTATTGATTCAATTTGGATGTCCTGATAATCTGTGAGATTAATTTCTATTGCCTTCATTTTCAGCTATTGTTCTCTTTCTAATAATGTTTTCTCTACTACTGCTATTGTATGTCCAATTCCCAATGTGTTTGGCAGACATCTAGACCCTATGACTGCATTTATATTTGATGAATATTGTTGATATATTATAACAAAATTGTATTCTTGCACAGTTTCCGCTCATCATGCTTTCCTTGGATTGAATTGAATTCGATGTGTACTGTAAGATACAATCTGGCAATCCCAATTGATTTTAACCTTATGTTCCACTCCTTGAATACAATGTCCCTGTTTCTGTAACTAATAAATTATTGCTTACAGTTCCTTATTGCACATATTGTAATTTAATTCTCCTGGAGATAGCTTTGCCAAAATGATGTTGCATAGGTATATTTCCCAGTCTACAACCTCTTGAGAAAGTACTCCCACAGCAACAAAATCTGAAGCCTCAGTGCTGATTATTGTAGGTCTAGCACTATTGGAATGTTAAAATATTGGCATTTATGTTCAAGAAGATATATTATTTAATTTTGAAAAAAGCTACCTCTTGCACTTCCTCAAAGTTATATTCATTTCTGTTTCCCCTTACAAGATCAGTGAATAGCACAATAATCATTGTATATTCTATAATACACCTGTATTAAAAGTTCTATAATCCCGGAAGTTGTAGGATCTCCTTCCGATTTGCTGTTTGTAAGTAGTTAACAATGTTCTTGGCTTTTCTCTGAATCTATTTGTAAAGATTTCCAATTCAATATAAATTCTACAAAAGCATCATCTGTTGCATCCAATACATATTTATCTATCTTCAGATACATGTTATCTTCCAGCAATAGGTCCAAAATCTATCTGACTAGTTCATGATGTTTCTCAATAAATAGCATTACAGCCTTCACAATATTCTCATTCTAGGTGACTACAACCATCCTTTCATTTGTCATTGATATTTAGCCATGTATCAATCACTATTTTGATGCCTAGTAACTGTTGCAGCATTTGATTTCGTCCACTTTCGAAAGTTGCATTCTCATTTGATGATCCAACAGGCATGACCATTTACTTGTATAGGCCAAACATAAGTCAAAAAGCAGGCAACTTTTGAAGTCCCAATTCCCTACCGATTAAAACAAATGTTGCCTGAATGTCGATTATACTAACGCAATTGACCCATCTAATTCGACTAGGAAATTTGTCCATAATTGGTTATCAAGTTCTATCTTTGACTATATGTTCATTCAGAATTTGATAATCCACACACAATTGTAACCCCTTCCCATATCCTTTTGGAACAAGTGACATAGGAATACATGCTGGACCATGAGATGGTCAAATCTGTTGTTCTCATATTATCTTAGGGATATACTTTTTGAGATCATGTTCTTATTCTGTAGGTAATTGACATATTGTGTGCATAGAGAACTGTTCCTCCAGTACCTTCAATTTCATCCTATGATCTCTCACCTTATTGGTCTATAATTCTTGTTCTTCTGTTGAATAACAGAGAAGTAACCACTGATATATGGAATTGGCGGATGATTGGCCTTTACAAAGTTATCAAAAATCAACATTCTGTTGATTATCCTACCAGATCTGAATGCGATTTCATTGTCATCATCAATTATACATTCTAGATATAATTTCCAGTGTCCAAATCACTCGTTGGAAGGATGGGGAAAATGTAGCTATCCAGTAGTAGTAACCTCAGGTTGGCACTTTGTCAGATATGATGCTGGGATAAGCTGGTCATAATTATTCAAGGATTTCATATAATCAAATAAATGATCTACATGGTCAAGAGATCTGTAAATAGTGAAAGCTGATCCAAAATGATTTGTTTACACACCATCTGCCGATTGTCTTTGGTCCTGCAATATCTGAAACCCCCGCTGGTACATTCTCTTTGACTGCTGGAATGAAGAAAGCTAGTACTGTATCTGGGGAGATTATGAAAGATATTGTTTCCAGATCTAGCATGCATCAGATAGGAGATTGTTTTCCCTTGAAGTCAATGAAACACTTCTAACTTGGTTTATTTTTCTTTCTAGGTTAGTAATATTTTCTGGATTTTCTATTTTTCTTGGTAGAATTATAGCATACATAGTATTTGAAAGTATTGGGTGTATTGGTTGTATTCAAAAGGAAATCTTCAGAACTCTTCTATTTCATCATTCATATTCTTTCGACAGTTGTGTCGCTTCAATTGTTCAACAGTGAATGTTGACAGTGCATGTAATTACAATAATGACATGAATTATATTTGTATACTGGCCCACAATTTCAACATTCCGGTCATTCTCAGTGCAGAGAAATAATTCATTGCTTGCCTGAGAAATACAACATGTTTTTAGCCTGATTCCCACCAATTCACTGTTGCTTCTGACAACTGATGATCTTTGCGTGTATTGGTGGAAATCCTATGCTCTGCACTTTCAGAGCCCTCATTTTTCTTGGCAGAATAACTAAGCTCCTTCACTTCACTTTCTGATGTCAATAGATCTTGTTCATTGTCCTCCAATTGGTATACTCCAATGTTCATCTTCTGGTATTATTTCAGTTTAGAAAAAGTGTCCTCCATTTCTCAGTTCTTTTCCACCAAATGCAATGCAATGAGTTTTAAGTCAACCGTTTCTGGGTGCAGGCCAGGCACACTTCCAATAGTCTGTTCTTGACTATCGTCTTGCTAATTGTGATGAATTGATGCCATTCATATGAGAAGTGAACAGTCTAGCACCTGAAGATGAGGATCAATGCTTATAATTTTTGTTGGGGAATTTGCGATTTTGGAATGTTCTACAGTTCCCAGATTGCTTAGATGTTTGGATTGAGATTTCTCATCACCTCTCCAGTATAGTCATAGGTGTTTTGGTTGTCAATTAAGTTATTGAAATTTTCCCATCGCTTTGCAGTTCTTCTGGATATGGTCATTATGATCAGCATTTCATCATTTGGATTCCCTTCTTGCGCAATTGTCTGTATATTTTTGAGATCCTTTGGGGGGAGACTCTGTAGGATCTATTGTGTCCAAGCTGTGCTGGTAAATTGGGCCTTATTGTTGTACATTTGAATCTGTGTGAAAATATCCTTCAGATTTCCATTATATCTTACCTTTTAAAGATTGACTTATGCTTTGTCTTGAGCTTCCTTATCCAAACACTGCAGCTCCAGAGCACTGTTCTATCCTGTGTAGGTTTATGGACTCATTTCTTCCAATTCATGGTTCTACTAGCATACATGCCCCATGCAAGCTGATGTATCCATCTAACATCTAACCCAATTAATTGTTTTCCTGTTGCCAGCAAACTCTTCTGGTAGGTCACCAATATATGTGTGGTTCATAATCCACCTGGATTTAAACTCATCTCCGGATTTTGCTTCGTATTGTGTTGGAGAATTACTTTTCATTGGCCAAGGGTCCTTCAGAATGTGGATTTCCCTAGCTCACTTTCCTCATCTGTGTCGTCCATTTTCACCATTGTTGCGGTGAGATGGATTATGTGGTCTGTATAGTTGCAGCAGTTGGGTTGATTGTGGTGGTTGTGGTGGCAGTTGCGGTGGTAACCCTACATTACGATAATTACTACCACCATCACCAAATCCTTCACCACCTCACAATCTTCCACGATCAAAGTTTACATCACAGTTGGTGTCTCCTAAAGTTCCTTGGCAACGAAGGGAAAATTTTGCATTGCTGTAGCGTGTTAAGCAAATCTGGGTTCCGGTTTGTTATTATCTGCTTCGTCCAGGTACGATTCATCTTGTAAGATGGGAACTACTCCAAGGAAGTGTATATCCTCCAATTGGTGATGTTCATCTGGCATTTGCAATCCCCACCCTGGCCAATGTAGCATCCATCGCCCCAGTAATCGCCCTGAGATCCATCCCTCTTCGCAATTCTTTAAGCTACCTTTTCATAACTTCTATCTTGATTTCCAAAGATTGTTGAGTTCTCCTCCATGCCAAGCAAACTTCTTTCGACTAGCAGAGTGTGATTTTCAATGAAAATAGTTGTTTCAAAACATTGGTTCAATCCATATGTATTTCTTCCACATGCGAGTGTATTTCCTAAAACACTTCTGAGGTTTCTTCAACCCCACCATTATCCTCTTTGTGCATGATGTTAACTCCCATTTTTATTTCCTCCAGAACAATCCACTGCGGATGTATCTGGCTGCCAACTCCAACAATTTCTCTGTCAATATTCAACTTTTGCATTGTAGTGCACAGCTCCAAGCATTCAATATTGAAGTAGGCCGATTTGACCTCTTCCTTGATGAATTCCATTTCAATCATGTACTTCTCCATAATTCGCATTATGTGCTAGGCCAACCAAGGGTGTAGTTCTTGTAGAGCATTTCGGTGCTGGTTTTGAACTGCCACTTCTTCTATTCCCAGTTTGGCCTCCTCTGGCTCCTCTTGCTCATTCAGCAAGTCATACAGTTTTGAACATTTAGTTTGATTATCCTGGCACCATGGCCACATGTTCAGGGATACTGTGGGCAATTTCTGTCGGTTTGGCTTCTTGACATTGCTTGAGCTCAAGGCAATTGCCTGGATGCAATAAGTTAGTCTCCCTGCTGGGTGTGCGATTGAGAAGAGTAATCCAAGGGTGAGTGATCAGAGGTGTGAAGAAATTGGTCAAAATGACTCTGTGTTGGTGAAGTAGTTAGTTAGGATGTTTACTGGTCTGTGATGTCTATTGCAAGTAGCACACTTGCAATGATCATTTTCATAATGATATTCTTACACTTTGCAGAATCTGAATACGGATAGTCCATTTATTGTTCTTAATTTGTCAATATAATTCTAACCGAAATGGTTGCAACAACTTTAGCTCACTGCAATGTCTCTGTTTTGGACTTCTGTCTTGATTTATCACCCGATGCACAACCAATGTGTCCATTGGCAGTATGGATGACAGTATTTGAATTGTTCGAAATTGCAAAATGTCAAGTCTGACAATGCTGAGCGTCTATTAGACTGCAATGTCCTCATAACCAATTATGCTGATATGGAGATACTAAGATTACAATAACTAACACATTATCTATTAATTCTGAGTATGGCCACATATACAAAACTTGTCATTACTTTTTTCCTTCTCTTTTGTATGACTCAATCTCTTGTCAACTGAGACAAGAGCAAACCAACAATCATAATTGTCACAAGAACAATTAGCTGACAATACCTCCTGTTTGTAGGACTCACTCAGAACAAGTATGGTTCTGTCATGACTGTAATCATAAAATGCAGCCCTGGTGAGGCCTGTATCAAGTGGATTTGAATAGCTGTTACAGAAGTTTCGGCCGTGTTCATAATCAAGCTACAACTTCCTGCATTTGGCAACAATCTTGTAGTGTGCTGTGTTCTGAACCCTTGATCCAGGTATAGGCATATGAGGTATTTCTGTTTCATCAATGTATCATGATATGGCACACAGGCAAATGTAATAGAAGTAATGATGAATACAAGTCTTGATAATGTTGTGAGGTATTATTCGCTGGTTATGTCTGACTATGGGTTGCTGTTAGAGCTTTGTTCAGCTAATTGCTGGAACAATGTGAGCTCTGTACAGTTGAGTCCTGAGGATGAGTCATTCAGATATGCTTATTATGACACTTAAGTTTGTCTGTTTGATTATTGGTGAAGAAAATCCTGTTCCTGATAATCCCTCATCGATGTTATCATGAATTTCTTGGGTTATCATCTTCATGTATAAGTGGATTTAAAGTGGTATGCTCCCAAGTAGGGTAGTCCTCTGGAAGATATCAAATGCAAGAAACTTAGCACTTATAACATTATATGTGATGTCTTCATATTCATTTGTTCAGTTGTTGAAAGATCTGCCAGCCTGTAACACAATAGTGCTTTTTCACCATTATAGTAAGGCTTTATCTGTGATTTGATTTATTATTAATTGAATTTGAGATTTAGTTAGTGACCAAGTCATACACTGCCAATGTAGATTATGATGTTGCTATTCATACTAGCTCAACTTAATGGCTAGATTCACCTTAGGCCTCATATCTTCATCCAATGACAGTGATCTCTCACACGCCGGATGCTTTGATCTGGACCACTCAGTGACTGGGAAGTGCCATCAGTTGATTTTGCTTCTGTGTAGGCTACATTTACATATTCCACTTACTTGACAATTGCATATTATCTGCTTAACACATATCTCTGTGTAATCACAATCTTACTATGTGATGTCCTGCTTGCACAGGTATACTAGGTGTTGCTTATAGTCATGTGTACTGCTGATGTTTCTTAATCAAAACATTCCAGTCATTGCAATATAATGGTATTATCAAATTTACATCTGCAAGTGGCTGGTGGGCTGATGCTAATGAACTGACATGTGGCTCCAGCGCAATCCAGTGTAAGATTGCCATTCTGGTTAACAATGAGACATCAGAAAAAGGTGTTATGCATCAACATGTTTGCCACAATCTTACTGTATTTGCTATGCAATCCGCTAAGTACCGATCACACCACTAAAGGAAAACCTGTAAATCCGTATATCTACTTTCCTAGACACAAAAGTATTAATTTAGCTCAATTAACATTTTGCAGTATATTGTAAATTTGCTCAAACTGGATAGAAATATTATAACTACTGAGATAAAAGCTGAGTTTGCCAACATTACAATTCAAAACAATCTATGATGATTTTTAATAGTATCTAGATATACTGGTTCATCAAAGAAATATTACATTGTAATGTGGTCAAACAAAATCTCTCAGATTTCTTTCAGCATTCATATTCGAATGGTCAACTCAGAAACTCAGTGTACCACTACATTATACCCGAGGATCATTCTCCATTTCATCCGAATGAAATTGTAATATTTCAATATATATATTGAATATAACAAAATTTGGCTTTGAAGTTGAATAATATATACAATAGTGACCTTGGTATTGATCATCCCAACTACTCTTGATTTATTAATACATACTGCTTGTGATAGTTCATAGAGTTTTGTACATTTATTGTTTGTATTAGTTATCTGATTTAGATATTTGTATTTTATAATTACAACCTAATTTGCAATATCATAATATCATATCACATCTCTATTGATATTTCTGTATACAAGTTAATATGGTCAATCTTGTTGCAGACAGTGTTCAATAGCAACTGGAGGTAGATCAAAAGATGACAACTATGTTGACTTAAAGATATGTCAAAATGCAAAATCTAGTCAATTTGAATAATATTATTAAGTGAACTTAAAAATGATCTTGAAGACTGTGATTGAGCAAGAATGGATATCTACATGGCGGTTGTAAATATATAAATTGGAGATATGCATTGGTGTAATGATTTAGTGAGTTGGAAGATATACTAGAAAGTATTAATTCTGTAAATTGATAGTTTCCTTGTGAGAGTATAATTGAGCAATTATGCAGATAGATTGCAAGCAGTGAATAAGTGAATCTAATGATATACTTGGAGGCCATTGTTGAGTTGGCTTAGAGGTATTCATGGTAGCAGTAATTTTGACATCTTTGAGACAAATTAGAATCCTCTGGTTGAGCAAGTTGGGAGTTATCCTTGGAGACAGTGATAATGAAAACTTGAAGGCTGTAATTTAGTTAACTTTGAAATACATTGTAGTTAGTAACTATATAAGTATAGAGATGCATGTAGAGGCAGCAATTGAAAAAACTTAAAGATAGTATTAGCAACAGTGCTAGATTGTTTATTTGCTGCATCATTTACACCTGAGAAAGATAACCTAGACCAATATTCCAACTGTTCATAATCTGAATAAAATGTACTTTCTGGGTTCAGATCAAGAAATACACCAGTTTTGCTTAAGGTTTGATCAGATGTAGATTCACAAGTTGTATCAGATTTTCAGACTTGTAAACTGTAGATCTTCAGCCATTACTCAAGGAACATATTCCCAAGTGTCGAGCAATTGTAGTTCCGGTAGAAGCTATTTTCTAGATGTAGTTGAAAACCTTTATTACAATTCAGCGAATCGATCTACTTATATGCACTTTAGATTGTGTCGCTAACTATACAAGATCAATTGAATAGTATGTAATCAAGAAAAGCAGCTTTAGTGTAAATTGAATATAGACTGCACTTCACATATACAAGTAGATACTCTGCCTATCTATTACAATTCTGGATCCCTACATGATCAATAAGCCAGAGTTATTCACATTAGGTTGGAAGGCATCTGCAGTTGTGACTTTTGAACAACATTTATCAACCAGGCAAAAAACCCCTGACAATTTTGAGTGATAAAATGCATCCCTGGTGCTAACACACTTGTTAGGAGTATGCAGAGTGGCCACTACAGAGCCTGTTTGAGAGTCAAATGTGAAGCCAAATAGAGTCTCATGCAGTGTCTGATCGAAAGCATACTGCTGAGCCATCCTATGAAGCTAATCCAGAGCTGTACATAAGAAAGCTACATTTTGGCAGCAGCATTATATTCACGGAAATATTTGGGCCCATTGAATTCAGTGTTAAGGGAAGCTTCAGCCAATAGAAAGTTGTAAGTCTTTTGAAGCTGTGACAACGATACTGATATAGCCAAAGTTCTGGACAACATACTTTTGGTACTACTACTATAACCAGTATCTTCATCATCGTCGCCATGTGCCCCAAGTGACTGCACCAACATATGACCATACTTAATTTGGTGGCAACTACTAGAGAATCCCTCTGGATAATTCAATTTGGAGTTCACCTCACAATCCAATTTTTCACCTTTCCAGCAGTATGACAATCTGCAATTGTACATATAATACCAATATGCCATCGTGAGATCAGGTTGCTGTGGTGATACTAAAGGCAAAGTCCAGATTCGAATGTTGACTGATATCATAATTTTAACCACCATATACTGCCTCCCACACTCCATGCACCATATGCCATATGCCACATGCTGCCAGCTAAACACTATCTGCAATAAGTTATCATTTTGATACCATCCAGTACCAGGAACTGGCAAATATGCAAGTCTGTGGATTGAGTATGCAGGAGCAAACACGGAAGTATGTAGTCACGTGAGTTCGGAAGTCTGTTGCCTCTTGAGAGTGATGAAGGAGTGTGGAGCTATGTATGGTAGAAGTATATGATTTAACGCAATTGAAAGTGTACTTGTGAGTGTTGTTGTGGGTTAATCAATATCTTGCCACCTTCACAATTCACATTGACAGGGTAAGATGGGGTCTGGGTGTACTATCACACTTAGCAAGGCAAGGTAGACTGTGTGATGGACAGTACATATATTGGGGGACTCTGGTGTGGATAGATAATTTCAATATACTTACTATTAACACTACATGGGATATTTCTGAGTTTTTTGTTCCACTCACCGACACTGAGTCTTTGTAGATGAATCCAATAATTCTTATTTCTCATGGTCCAGTATCCTATCGAATCCTCTGACTCTCTTTGTAAGCTCCTCAAGCCAGTACAATTGTTTTCTCATGGATTCCCTACGGATACGATGAGACGTATAATGGATTGTTGCTATTACATTCTCTGTGTAAAAGCTTCACTACTTCACTGTTGGATGCTTCCGGTGTACCAAAATTCATTATTAGAATTACACTCATAGTCATTCAGAGGTACACTTGAAATAATACTTGGAAGTGTACTTGGGAGCTATCTTTGAAGTCAACAGCAATTGATGCCAGGAGTATAGCATCAAGCATAGTTTGGAGAATACATGAGAGCAAGCTCGGAAATATACTTGACAGTGTACATGGAAGTCTATTTTGGAGCAAACTTGGTGGTGTCCTGTGGATTGTACTTGAAGGTATACTTGGAAGTGTGTTGAGAGCTTACTTGGAAGCATACTGCCAAGCATGCTCAGAGTGTACCAATGAGTGCAAATGACAGTATACTTGAAAGCAAGCTTCGGAGTATTCTTCAGACTATTTATGGTTTACTGGTATCCATGGCAGCATACTTGGATGTATACATATGAGCATCATGAGAGCTTACTTGATAGTACGGTCAAGCTGGCTGGGAGTGTTCAATTGAGTGAGATCAGAAGTGTACATCAGAGTGTGCTTGGGAAAGTGCAATGAAGTGTATTTGGCAACTTGATCACAACATCGGTCAGTGCTATGACAGATACTGCATCCAGTACACTTAATTGGATGCATATTATCGTAGTCCAGTTATCATGCATGTTCATATGACCTGCAAGTACAATTCATCAAATATGCTGTAGGTTACCATTCATGAAAGAATATCTCAATTGATTATGAATTCCAGAAGTTGATTTTTTCTAATCAAGGCTGATCCAAATCTTACTTTAAAATAATGATCAAATCAAAACTGTAAATGTTAAGGCATGAATCTTGTCATACACAATGTTCCACAGTATTTCTCAAAATCATCTTGTACTGTAAAAATGATTAGTAGTAATGCAGTATTATAATAATAGTATAGTAATTACAAAATTGAGGTGTATAACAAGGAATAAAATCTATTGTCAATTGTAGTGAGTTGGTTATAGGTGAGATTCAAATTCAACCTAGTACTGACACTGCATTGACATTGGCTGTCATTGGTGATATAATGCATCAATTACTCTAAACTGACTGTATCACCTACAAATATAGACACATAAGCATGTTTAAATACAGCAACTTCAGTGTACTTGAACTTCACATGCATAAAAGAATTGACACTCTACTGAATGACATTGTGATACAAAGAATTCTTGTTTGTGTAAGCGAATTGTTCTGTGAATTGTAACTATATACAGTATACATTGCAACACAACCCATTAACCGTACTGGGAAAACCTTCTATTTTTGTATGTGCATTAACATGCTGTTTATACTGATAACAAGTAAAATATAGATATCCAACAGGAACCAATATTCAATACTAATGAATATTCAACAACCATCAGATCTACATTCTGTATAGAAGTAATTTATACAACCAAACACAGAATGGATAGAAATGCTGTCCAATCTTTTACTATATATTTTCAGGATGTAATATTACAGCTATAACAATTGATTACATCAACGGTGAATGTTGTACATATATATAATGCAAAAACTTAAGATGTCAGAGAAATTCACAGTTTTAATTATTTAATTACAGTTGTCTTATTGGCTGAAATAGAACTTTTTGATAATTGATGAAAGATAATACAGTACAGATCTAACACATAGTGAATCTTCATCAGTTATCTACTACTGTGTCTTTTGTTGAATCATTTGAACCTCAACCATATTTCTTTAAACCATCTGTGCAAGATTGTGTTACTTCTCAGCCAGAGTAGAACTAGTAACCAATTATTTGGCTGTGATTACCATGGTTTGGTGTTAGCAACGGGTCCGGGTAACCCACCAGCGGTCCGGGTTCGGACCACTAAAACGGTTCGGTTCGGTTCCAAACCCGTCCAAAGACCCGACCCGCTGCATCTTGGCGGGCCAAACCCAGACCCGTACCCGTCAACCCGCGGGTTTTGCCAGGTGTGGCTAGACCTGGCGGTTCCAATCTCCAGTTCCGGTATTCGGGTATTTCGATTTATGGTCGCATTCAGGTATCCTATTGCTAATCGCAAAATGTTGACATTGGTATATCGTTGTCCTTTTCTGATGTATTGGCCGCCTTTATGATCAAAAACAAGCGAGAACCTATCCCTGCCCCATCTTGAAAATGACAGTCAACGGCGAGTCGATGATTTTTGGTCTTGCACCTTGGGTAATCTGAGTGGCAATTAGATGTAGAGGATCATAAATGACGTATCGGCTGCCTTTATACGCAAAAGAAAATGTGACACACTCCCTGCCCCATCCTGATCATGAGCGTCAACGGAGCATCAATGATTTTTGGTCTCGCATCTTGGGTCATCTAATTGGTGAATGCTCGCAGACATCTATATAGCGGGAATTGGCAGCCTTTATCGGCAGATAACAAGCAACCTTCCCGCGACAGCCTCCCGGACAACCACAATTCAGTTCATTTTCAAAGCTGCAACCCAGTGATACTGAGCGTTTTAGCCTATAAAACCGGTAACAACTTTGTATATAGCTATTAACGGCCACATGGCACTTTGATTAACCATAATGCAAGGCCAAAAATCGTTGATGCTCCATTGACGCTCGTTTTCATGATCGGGCAGGGAGCGTGTTGCTTTCGTTTTGGCCTATAAAAGCGGCCAATACTCTCAGTATGCATCAAGATGGCCAAGTCTCTGATTAATTACCTGACTTACAAGACCAAAAGTCGTTGACGCTCTGTTGACGCTCAGTTTTAGAATCGGGCAGGGAGCGTATCGATCTCTCTTTTGCCTATAAAGGCAGCCTGTACGTCATTTATGCATCACTGCGACCAATCGCCATGCAGAGTAACCATGATGCTAAGCCAAACATCGTTGACGCTCCGTTGACGCTCATTTTGCCACTGGCGCATTCGCAGTATTGAACCATTCACATTGGCATAGTATATCAATGATGGTCTTTTGGCAGCCATTCTGTGCTATTCATGTACATTCTCCTTCATTAATACATTGTTCTTTAATGATGCATATAAATATACCCTTTATAATATACTTTAATGTGTCTGCTAATTGTAGATAATGATAATACTCAAAATTCCCGTTCCCTTCTGTCAAATCTTGTCTTCGCTGTTAGATTGACTCAAATGGCTGCCCTCGTCATCAAAATGGCTGTCAGCTGCATTCCCACGCAGCTGATAGTGTAGTAACCGGTGAATGGACCATCATGAGTCAGCAAATCTGGAATGAAATCTTTATCGCGCATGCGATCCTTGGCAAAAATTGGGCGTTGGGAAGCGGAGTATGTATATACATACATGCGGGTGGCATACCTTCTGTTTCGGAGCTCTCTTCGTCATCAGATGGCACAGGTGGCGATTCGGCCCGAGGTGGTGCCGGTCTGGGTGGTGGTGCACCCTTGCCTTTGCGCCTCAACTGTGTCTGTGGATTTTTTGCGGTGCCATTTTGGCAAGGAAGGCAGCCATCCGTTTGATTTTCGCGAGCCATTGCTGGGTGTCTTTCGATCGCAACCTTCACCTTGTTGTGCCCGGGAAACTCGACAACCCGCTTCTTCTCTACTCGGACTTTGGCGCGAGGTCTCTTGATCAGGTGTTGCGTTTCCTCTACAGTGGCGCGTGAAAACCCTCCTTTGGCCATTTTGGCCATATTCAAGGCAAGACGCATATCTAACTGTTCAAGGTGTACCCGACCTCCTTGTCTTGCCATAGTAGCTGACATGTTGAAAACCTCCAGGAGATTAGTTGCTGCATCTACAGTGGGATCTGGGTATTACCTCAACCATATATGACTCCGTAGCCTCCTCTAAGGTCTTTAGAGCCTGTTTCGTCCATTCCCGGGGACGTTTATCACGAAATTCTTCTGCAAAAATCCCAGAACTGACAACATCGTGATGTTCAATTTTGTGGCCTATGAGGACAAATTCCTTGGTCGACCATGGACATTTGCTGTTATGGGAAGCGATGAATTGGTCATGTAGCTCTCTACGTACGCCAGTTGTGCGTTATATTCTTAGTTGACCGCCGTCTCCGCAGATATGGATTGACTCACATCCGATCCCATGCTGCTTCTTATTCCTCTTGATTCCGGTTTTAGGTACCTTTTTCAAATGTGCGTCCTGCGTCATATTTTTGTTGGCTACGATTGCAGCGTCGCGGTGGACTAACTGGTGCCTGCATTGCTGCTGTGTCTCGCCAAGTGGCTCAGTGTGTGAAGCGCCTGTCATTCGGCTTGATTCGGCTCCAATAGTACCTGGAGGAAGTGTTTCGGGAGCCATGGCTTGCTGTTGTAGAAACGTGAGGAAGATGATCACGAAAAGAAGTGGGAAGTGCTGAAGGTTATATAGGTAGCTACAAGTCAAAATGGAATGTGTGACAGCCAACTTGCACGTTCAATTGAAGCTGAATACATCTGCATTTAGCTGCAGGGGATTCAAACGGTGACCTGATTTCAGTCAGTCTGTCCGACGTTGTCTGTTGGTTCACAGGGATACTTCGAGATGTACGACAGCTGATATATCATGTTTGAGAGATATAAAAAGGTCATTCTTCGACGGAAAGGACGTCTGGTGATGTTTGTCTCAAGACATTGCCGGGATCTTACATGAATCACATGCTAACTATCAAGTCATAATGTACTATTAGCATGACTATTCCCAATGAAGTGACGGTCAAAACGCTGATTTTGCTTTGTTCGAATTGATCAAACCTACCCACCTTGACAGAAAAGACACAGCTAGCCTCTATGTGGTCCATTTCTTGCAACATCCAACCTCTCACCCAACAACAAGGTCAACACAAGATAGAATGGTCAATGCTCCGAAAAAGAACCTTTCGCCACTTCCGGCGGGCAAATATGACAAATCGACAAAGCATTCCACCTGACCATGTCATCAGGCGAATAAAGGCAAGAGTGGCTTGGAGGCAGATAGGGTCCGAGCGGTGGGAGCATTGCGCAGCTTACGATCCAAAATGAAGCTTGCAGCGGAGAAACGACGGGAAACACACTTTTCAAGCAACGAAGAGAGAAAGAGAGAAATGGATCGAGGATTATGTGGAGTGAGAGATCGCAGTGGCAAGACAGCAAGTTTAAGACGCAGAGACAGCGATAATGCAAGAGCAGGAACATATGGGTAATGTTGAAAATGGATGATCGACAACCACAAAGCCTGAAATAACATCTGAGGAGATGTTGAATGCTATCGGAGACAGTCTGAGTGATCTTGCAAGTTCCAAAGATGAGGAGGATGGGGAAGACGAGGATGATGATGAAGAAGATACAGGGCATGGCAAACTGAGCGAGGAG
>Ga0307512_10000357_pt1 | contig 66320 bp, 63 predicted proteins | sample 14_EM_MG_FD_200267 | JGI IMG/M metagenome (GOLD analysis project Ga0307512, IMG submission 200267) | Populus trichocarpa ectomycorrhiza microbial communities from riparian zone in the Pacific Northwest, United States - 14_EM | ecosystem: Host-associated > Plants > Roots > Unclassified | place... | reverse complement strand
TCATCAGCACAGGGAGTTAACCGTTGCCCAATAGAAAGCTAACCCACCATCATCTCACACATGCATATGCAGCACCTTCCCTCTTGTGGGCGACACTTTCCTTTGTACGGTAAAGTCGCTCGAATTCCCGATTAAAGCTCCCGATGGCTGTATCTGTGGCCAAGTGGCCTCCAAGGCGATTTACAGTAATACTAGTACATCTACAGTAATTAATTAAATCCTCCATCAAAAGCGAAGCGCCGATGATAACGTTTTTCTCTGTGGTATTGTAAATATGGAGCATAGGCCCTTAGCATCTTACCGTTTTGAACGGATATGAGCCGACAAATGTCTTTAATAGCCATCTCACAATCTTAAATAAAACTTCATCAGTCTACCGACAATACTAGCCTACGCATAAGCAACGACGATCAAAGTTGGGCACCAAAGAATGATAAGCGGAAGAAAGGAAATTGCTGTATGCGTGTTTCATATTATCTAGCGGTACTACACGGAGGGGCCAGGATAAGTGGTGGGTGCGGTAGATACGTGGCCGCTTGAACAAAGCGTTTCGAGATTTTAACTAGAGACTTTGCGCTACTAGCTCCAAGCAGATTGCCAAAACGCTAAACAAGGGTTGTGATCAAAGTAGCAAGAATAGCAACCTCAATTATTTACATCAGAAATACCTAACCCCACATTTCTCAAGGGCCATTTTGAAGCAACCCTTTACTATTCTCTCACCAGAATTTCGTATTATACTCTTCAGAAGGAGTTCTATTTATTGATGTACTTACTTTTATGAGGCAAGCAAAACTGCAAAATTGGTTGGTGTTTAAAGTTTGGGTGTAAGTATTGGGCATTTGCTGGAGTGTGGCTGGTGAGCGATCAACATAGCCGAGCGCCCTAAATTTGACTCCGGATTTAAAAACGTAAAGTTTCTACTATCCCTTCGTGCATCTTCGATTTAAGAGGTTCCTGTAGTATTGCACATAGCACCAGTACTATACACTAGTTGCAGTTGAGGGAGCAGTTGGTATGATGCATTAACCTTGAAATAGTGTTTGCGCAAAGGAGACACTTTCAGGCTTCCCAAAAGTCCGTCCGAGAAGGGCAGATGTCGACCCCATCCCGGACTACGATTTGTCGGGCGGAGGGTTTTTGGACTAGGGGACAACTAGGCCTGCACGTAAGCCGAGTGGTGGTTAGGTAAAGTGAGTGAAGGTGTGGTGACTGGCCTTCAATCAGATTTGTGTTCATCCACACCTGTTACAAGGTTCCTGTGCCCAGCATTGGAACATGAGAGTTTTATGCTATGCAATCCGTTACAATATGAGCGGTTTTCGGTGTAAAGAACCCCAAGATAGGGAGCAGCAACTCCAGCAGTGCAGGCACCCCAATAGTCCGTCCCATCCGTCTAAGGCCTTACCCGAGACCAGACTACAATTTTCGGGGCTCAAGGTTTTAGGACCGGACGGACCAGGGCACTCCGTGACAAGACTACAGGGCTGCGGGCCCTACAGTCGATTAATTGTCCCCACAAAGAAATTGGGTTCCAATTTAATGAAGCTTATAATCCCCGATTCTGTACAAGTTCATCTCGGTTGAAGATTTGTTTCGGAATACGGTGTTCCGGAACTCTCATTCCCGAGCTGGATATACTATATCTGACCCTAGTCAAGACTACGGTCATCTGTACGGGGCCCTGGTCCCGGGAATTTCTGCCCGGGACGGACCAGTCCCTCTATATTCATGCCCCAGACAGGACGACGATGTCGGGCCCCGAAAGACAATAGTCCGGACGGACGGTTGGGAACTCTGCAGCAATGCCCGCTAGATCTCCGCTCAGAGCCCTAGGTGTCTCTACACATTCCCTGCCCTGGACGACAATGGCGTGAAAGACTGGCGGTCGCCTGGACACGTGTTTATTGCTTCTCACTTGTCTTGTTTCGGTCTCTCGGCCTCTTCATGAAAGCTGTCTATTCGGTGCCTAGTGGTGTGGTGTGAGATTTTTTGAGGGTATGGTGGTGTCTAGAAGATGCTCACAAAGGTAAGGTCCAGCTGCACCCCGCAGAACTACAGCCAGTCAAGACCCTAGACGCATGGCGAGAACGTTCAAATTTCGAGGTGGCAGGACGCTCTTCTAATGGATCCCAGGGGACCTTTCGCAATACCTTGGTTCTTCAGCACTCTCTGACACTTTTAATATTGGAATGGAGTCTATCTCACATTCCCCACGTTGGTGTCAGATGCCTTATCAGGAGGCGTGCCTCGCATGTACCAATTGTTGCAGCCGAAGCCGGGGGTCCGTTCACGTCGCCGCTGTATGTGTGCCTACGCGTCCGTGTACGATGCATCTCCTAGTCATAAAGGAACTCTCCCCCGTTCAGTGGTGGTGACGGTAATAGCGCCTTGTTTATATGCCCTAGTGAGTTCCCGAAGTAGACTGCTGGTTGAGACTGATACTGAGTAGTATCGATTTGCTTCCGTTATTGAGGACGGGGGATGACTCCTCTCTGGGATAGGCAGCTGTCTTATTTGGTAGATTCGAACATTGTAGGATCGCTTTAGATGTTATTAACGAGTGAAAACTAAATACATAGTTAGGTCTGTTTAGCATTAATCTTAACCTTCCCTGTTTGCCTTCCCTGTTTAATTGGCCGTGTCCTGTCACGCCGCTTGCGATATCCGGAGAAGTGGCCTGAATGTGTAACGTCAACCACCGTAACTCACTGTAAGGCATATGAACCATGATCATATGAAACTGACTCTCATCCTTGAACCGTTACATATATACCGTAGCTAATAATATTCTCCACTTGTGATCAACTTACTGTTACTATATGTTTGCGTCGCGCCCAGCTCATTTTCTTCGATCAACGAACAAACCACTAAACAATATCATTCGTGACCCAAGACCCTAGGCGGGTACTTACTCCTAAATTTTCCCCCAAGCCCGTCCCGCGCTTGTTACGATATGAGGAGAACCGTGTGCATAGACTTATGGTACAGAGAAGAGAGAAGGACAAAGACTCGAGATATATACAAGAAACATCAGCCCCTGTAGCAGTGACCGTATATCAGATCTTTAACATGTCTCCGGCTCATTTACATCTGTAACACAGGTTGTTGCATGAACCTGACCGAGCTGAGCTTCAGCTGAGCTGATGTCAAGGCACACAGCCGGTAGGGCATAAGGCACCCAACTACCTTGTATATATCTCGAGTCTTTCTCCTGCTCTTCAGTCTCTATACCTTAAGTCTGTTCACACGGTTCTCCCCTTCAATATTTCAACACAGGTTGTTACGAATGTAAAGCGGACGAAGTCTATTCTACTATCTAAGGAGAAGCTCTGTCTTTATATACATGAGAGCCTGGAACACCATGGAGGTCCATGGAAGCTCATGATTGCAAATACCAGTGGCGGTGGCGAGTGAAGACTTGTGGATGAGTCTACGACTGTGTGTCCGTAGCCTGCGAGTCAATTGACGATCTCAGTACAGGTGACTTCCTTACAAATCATATAGTAATACAGGTTCTGACTTTAATCTCGAGTGACATACTGTGATGCCGGAAACCGTGCGATACACAAGTCCACCTCTTACCAAGAACAGGGTATCATATTTCCGACACTAGAATTCTGCATCTTTATCCAAAGCTGTTGAAACGGATCAAATACTTCATCTGGGGACGAAGGCCGATCAGTACTCCAGAGAATTTAATGCTAACAATAGCTAAACCCACATATTTTGCTTTTATCTTCTTCAGAACCGCTCGGTTTAAGACAACGCACAACCAAGCGTGGTTAGGAGACCAAAGCGCACCTAGGGAATGCAAGTGCTCTTGGGAGGTCAGAAATGTCGCTATCCCTCGGGATGTTAAGTATGCTAAAGTTTGGACAGTGAAATAGATGAGATGGTAGTGCGATTGGCTTTTTGGATGACGAAACTGTCCAAGAAGCTGGATTAGCGGCGCGCTAGGCCACGCACGGTAATAAGGTTACCAACAATGTTTACTGGCTAGACTTGCCTAAAACCTTGCAAACCCGTGATAATTCTACGTTGTCTCTACTAAAATCAAGCCGATTTGGGGCTTGAGCCAACTCGCATGAGGCGACTCGGCTCACACCCATCACTGGCAGCCGCTCTCAAGTAAAATAGCGTCCTTATGCACTGCACTCAGGTACTCGGTCAGTACCAGGCTAAGGATCCTTGGTCGGAGGATATACTCTGGCATGTGGTCTTGTTCAACCCCGTTGGGGGAATCACTGCGCCCACCCGATCTGCGGAAAGGGTGATTTTATTGTGATCCGCTATTGAGGTACTAATTCACGGAATCCGCTAACTGGGTGGTACTTTGTGTGCCAACTTCGGTTGTCATATTACAACCATAATACCATGACCACTCATACAAATTATTCCCCAAGTCATGATCATCATCTTACCATCATCATCACCATCGCTATTGACTCTACCGACTTAACAACATCCCAAAACCATCATCCCAACCGCCACTACCTATTATACTCTACTCTACCTACCCTAGTATAATACTTGGTACAAAAAAAAAGATGAGCAGGAAATTTCTGGTGGTGTGACACAGTGCAGCGAAAAACGATTTGACGATGGTGGACGTTAACGGTAGCGATGGTGATGCTTCGTGGGCTATTTTAATTTGTATGAGTGGTGATTGCCCTGTGGGGTGTTGTGTGGTGGTGACAAGCGAAGTTACCACACAAAGTACCATCCTGTTGGCAGATTCCGTGAATGGGTAACCTTGTGGTGGATCACGCTAAAACCACCTATTTCGCAGATGGGGCGCTTATTCTGTGGACAGGGCTACGCTGTCCTCAAATGGGGCGTTTGCGTCAACGAGTGGAATAGTCTTGTACTCATCTCTAACAGGTAGCTCTAAGAAAGTCGGAAATGTACACCTTTAAGGTATCGAAAAAGGCACTGAACAGTGCTTTTTCCTACGCTAGAAATAAACGGCATGTAAGTGCAAGAACTGAGTTAGGCGTTCTTTTGTATCGGAGTAAAAGCACCATGGAAATGGACCTGGAAATGGAACTACGCAGTACTTTTCTAGGGATGCCATATCTTCAGTGATGTTTCTCTCCGTTGCTTTCCTGCCTAAGCCTTTAAAATTCATCGATGCCTCTTTACCCCACATGTTTTCTTTCTCTTCATGCCTTTCCGCCGCGTGTCTTTCCTTTTCAAGATGTATTAATATTAGTACAGAGCCTTGTTCCACGAAAAGGCGCTGACCTAAGGTACCACTAGTTCCTCAACACACCTGTGGCGTTAACTAACACTCACCACTGTCAGTCCCCTCGTTGCAGTTTATGCCCACTGTGCCGTCCTCTCTCCTTGGGGCTGCCGCAGTGTTCGCGTGACCAAAGCGGAGGAGTTCAAGTTGATCGTTGCAGCGGCAGTAGAGTAGCATTAGTTGCGCTAGTAGTGGTGATGGTCGTAGTGGGGATGGTGATGGTGATGATAGTGATGGTGGCGGTTTGGCACGGTGATTGTGTGGGTAGACAGTAGTGGAGGTGGCGGTTGGTGTTGTAATGAGAAGGAAGGAGAGCAGCCGATCAAAGCACTCATGAGGCACAGACACGAACTGAGATACCATAAAATTCAAGGTACCACCTGTGGCTACCTCTACAGTTGAAGAAAGGCACACACAGATTGTACCTTACATCCTTACAGGAAGACGGGTAGGATGAGATACAAATAAAGACAGTTTGGGTAGGGTTCCAGGTCTTTACAGGCACCATTTTAATGCATGCCTGTAGATTATGACACCTTTGGCGGGAGTCCAGCACTGTCAAAAAGTTACCCAGCCGAAAGGGCATGCAATAAAAGGCATTCCGGCTTCCAAAAAGGCACCAAAAGGAGTTTTACCATCTTTCTATCCCTTTATTACCATATAACCAGTATATTTTTATTTTTTATTTGTATAAAAAAAAAGCACGAAAAGCACATATCTGACTCCCTTAAAATAGGGGGAGACTGTCATAGTGACAACTAAAGGTATCACTTACTGGGGGTGATTTCTGGTAGGTAAGTTTGGTAGGTAAGCCTGGCGGTGATAGATAGATGATCAATGTTGCAAGAAGCGATAATCTTAATTACAAACGTCTACGAATATCGCTCAATCAAATATCGCTCCGCAACCGTTCCTACACCTTAGACGTACTGCCATCGAACCGAGGGCGACGGCTTTATACTTGGCCACCAAGCACTACTCGGCAATGCAGGCATTTGAAAAAGAGTAGTGATCCATCGGCTTCAGTATAAACTGCTTATCAAAAGTAGCCTGGTATGAATTAAACCGAGTGCTGTATCGAACGTCACCCAACGGTTGCCGACCCCTACAATATTACTATTGGCATCTGAACGTTCGTATGGAAGGCAGTGTCCATCCCGAGCAAGAAGTCCGAACAGAATCTCCAAGCTCATCTATGTTGCCAAACATCCCCAGGGAAGCAAACAATCTATCCGCCCGCCTGCCCGCCCAACATGGCCTGTCAGCTTCATTAAATCCAGGGCTCCATTCGGGATGGATTGTGGCATGAAGTTTTCGTTTCTTCAGGACCGTAGTACGGTAGAGGGCCTGTGGCTACTGACTGGGAGATTTGAGTTAGCGGTATCACTGAAGCTACCCCTATTAGGGTGTGGTACAACTATAGACGGATTGATTAGCATAGAGTTGTATCCGTGTCTAACGTCGCTGTCACAACAACTCTGTGATCATGTCTTGCTGATATGTCGATTACCCGCCCAGTACTCGGTCATCGTTGCATCACTCGACTGACTGTCGCGCATGGCAGGTTATTACTCCAACACTTCTAATACCTAGGGCGAGCAGTAATATATTGATCTGCCTTATAACCGACAACCCTGGATAAGGGGAACCCGGGAACCCGGGCGGACGAGATGGACGGTTTCTATTCTTGAGAAAACCTGACTAAGGGAGTCAGAAATATGCTTTTTAATGGCACCGGAAAAGGCTCTATTCGGTGCCTTTTCTCGTACCAAAGAATAAAGGCATTTAAGTGGAAGAACTAAGTTAGAGGTTCTATTGTATGGTAGGAATTATTAAAAGCACCAGTATAATTGCACGATGGAAATGCCATTGGAAATGGAAATACGCTGAACTTTTATAGGGGTGCCTTTTCTCCTCATTCTCTCCGTTCCTATGTTACCATGCAACCGGTGCTTTCGTTTTTCGTTTGTACGGGGAAAAGGAACGAAAAACAAATTTCCGGCGCCATGAACAAACAACCGGAAAGATACGGATAGAATGTAGATGGTTACCAGAAAACGGGAGGTGTCACTCTAACTAGAGCGAAGGAACAACAAACTGTCACATGGGACACAAGCACGCATAATTAATAAATGAGAATTCACATGCTCAAATAATGTATCCTAGATAACTATCGCGGAGACTTCCGACTTTGCTCCAACATGCCCGAATCAAACCAGCTCGGCAAACTTTCCCTCCGAAATCATCTTAATCCGGTGCCTTGGAGAGGCCTCATGCTCTCGCAAAGCCTGCTCACCCCCGAAACTGTCGCCGCAACAGCGACACACAAAACTATCCCCCAACACCACCATGCCCCTACCCCCAGGCCGAGAGCCACACACTCGGACTTGCACCACATCCTCCCGAAAGCCCTCCTCCTCCCGTAGATACTCCTCATACCTCATCCCGACATCCAAGAGCCTATCAACAAACTCTCCGTCCTCACAATCCCTCTCCCGCAGTCCACCGTGTATGCTAACATAGCGCCTTACAATTTCCCTCGGCAGGCCGCGGCCAACCATAAACCGAAACGTTGCACCGGAGCACCGCCGTCCCAATTCCCGCATCGTATCGCAGTACTCGCTAATCGACCCACCGTACGCCATCGTTTCCTGCTCCCCAAAGATATGCTCCGGTAATCCTTGCAACCCTCTCTCCCGATTCCTCGCCTCCCACACCTCTTTCTCCTCCTTTCTCAAATTCAGCCGGCACCACTCCGCAACATCGGCTAGCGATCGATGCACGGTGCTTTCGTGCTCCGACAGGCTGTCTTTCGAATACAAGTCCGTGTCGCATACTGCGCAAACGAAACCCGATGTATCTTCCACCCAACCCGTTTCTTGCCGCCACCGTTTATCGTCCCGCTTGACTTCCCACGCTCCTACGGCTTCCGTAATCTGCGCGAAGAACGTGTCGTCGTCCGGACCCAGCGGGACGGGTATGCGCGAGCAGTGGTAACGTATTTGGGGAGGTAGGCCGCGCTTGACCAGGTCTCGGAGGGGTGCGCCGGTGAGCTTCGGGGGATTGCAGTTGAGGGTTTGGATATTTGTGCAGAACTCTTGTACGTTTCCGTTGTATCTAAGGGTGCGCATTAAGTCGTAGGGATCGGGGGCAGGCGGCGGCGCTTCCGTTTCTATCGAGGAGTTTTGTGGGATCGGTTCCGGACTCGGGGATGTGATCATGTTTGTTGCTTCTATCGTCAATGACGGTTTCGGTTCGGGTGCGCTTGTATTGAAGGCGCTGGCAGGCGAGATGGGGGTGAAGATTGTGGGCGTGGGCGCGACCGAGGGGTAGTTGTGCTTGCGCGAATAACGAAGGTGTTGCTTTACTGCTTTTCGGCTTGGGAATGTCCGACCGCAGGTGAAGCAGTGGTTTTGACGATCTCGTTTCATCGTGGATGAGGTGGTAGAAGTTGTGTTGAAGGGTACACAGGAAGAACAGTTGTAACAAGCGACCGTTCGAACGATTGAGGCTCTTTTGATCTTTGCTGCGGGGGTGAGCGCAATCTATATTTCCTAAGCGCCGACATAAATATAGTCAATGAGGTGAAGGTCTTGGCGAGATCTGGCAGGTAGTTTGTTCAGCAAAAAGACGCCTCGCCCATGTATCACGAACCGAAGAACGGCATGTTGAATGACCATGAGTTATCTACATCAACTGGTGACTAGAAAATTTTTGGGAGCACAATATGTGACAGCTTTCACTAAGGGCTTTGTTTTCTTCAGCCGTTAAATGCGCTGTGTACTGGGTTTGTGGTGTGAATTGCCATAGTTAATAAACGTAGTTTGTGGGGAGGGTTGTGATATAGCTCAATATTTGAAAATACTGATCACTTGTCACTGTCAGTTGTAGCAAAACCACCACGGCTTCTAAGTACTGCCAGTATCAAACTGCTTTGAACCTTATGCCTGCCTAGCCGGCGCCATCCTAATTGTCCATGAAACGGGTACGTGGTTGTACCAAATGGGCAATACTGCCCGAAGAGCGATGCTAATTCAAGCGCGTTTAATCATGACATATCTACCGCAAGAATATAGGCGTAGTAATGATGCGAATTAGTTTCCTTATCCTAATCTAAGATTTCCACTCCTTTTTGTGCGTGGTGTGGTAATAGTTTGGCGGCAAAAAATCCCTGTACTCTCACTTACAACCCTGTATATTTCAATCACTTATAAGCGGAGTCTTGACACCATATAACTCTGTTCGCTTGCAAACAAACTATTGCAGTCACAACGTTATTCCCGTCCTTTATCCTGTCATTCTGTTCTTACATGGACAAACTCCGAGCACTATTGGGGATCAGCCAGCCGTCCTCGTCTACCTCAACTGAACAGCGCGACGCGGCGAATGCAGCTGCTTCAAATCTGGATATTTCCATTTCTCGTAGCGACGATTCCGGTCGCAGCAACACCCCCATGCCTAATCCTGGGCCAAAGTGCTTTCGAATAGCCAATGTACCACTTACCTGGAGTAAGGATGACCTACTCAATTCTCTTATAAAGATCGACCCGTCGCTAGAAAACCACGAATATAAATTATCCCTGTACCCTGCATGTTACGGCTCCACTCAGACGGCACTACTGAACATGCGCGGCTGCACTGAATATTTCCAACGGCTCAAGCAGAACGACTTCAACCATGTGCCGATTCCCGACGCCACCGATAGAGCGTATCTTGTGATCGACAGCCATTTCTATGACCTGACCCCTTTGAACTCGCCTGAAGAGGGAATAGTCGCAGAGTTTGTTTCGCCATTCCCGGCTTTACCGAGGTCATGCTGACGTAGACTTATAGTGTGGTGGCTGTAACCGGCCTTGCTGGTCACGCGTTTGGTTCCTGGAGAAGTCGTGAGACTCATCAAATGTGGCTCCAAGATTTTCTGCCCGACGATGTCAAGAATGTCAGGATCATGATCTATGGTTACGACAGCAGCCTCGCCGGGCCTGCAAGAAACGATCTGAGACTGCTTGACTACAGAAGAAACTTCATCCAGCAGTTAGATTATTCCAGAAGCTCGGCCAAGGTATGAAGCTCTTTGTATGATTATAACGTTCGGGGTTTTCGCTGACTTGGAGATGTGACTCAGAACCGGCCGCTCATTTTCCTGGGACACAGTCTGGGTGGCTTTTTAATACTGCAGGTATGAGTTTTCGTGCTCCTAAAAGTTCCGCTCACCAGCTGACAACCACTGGAGACATTGGTTGTATCGTATCGGAACTCTTCTTACAGATCAATTCTGGATTCAACACATGGTGTCCTCCTTTTCGGAACACCACACCAAGGTCTTCGAACTAATGAGCTGGAAGCAATTTTTGACGTTGATTCCGACGAACAAAGACGTAGTTTCATTATGCAACTGAAAGAAGGCTCGGAATACTTGGAGAATTGGGCGGGAGATCTGCTACGCATATGGGAAGCACTCAATGGAAAAGTGGTGGCTTGTTTTTACGAGACCATGAAGACACCGACAGTAAAAAAAGTAAATAATACCTGCCCTACCTCCATGGACTAGTCCAATGATTACTTATTTCGTATAGTCAGAATCAGGCAGACTTGGAAGAGACGGTGCGGAAGTACAGATGGTCCAGAGATTCTCTGCTCAGATATATGTGCCATCCGCATACCGAATCCCTGTGAACAAAAACCATACAGATATAGTAAAATTTGGCACTACAGTGGACACGACGTATATCGCGGTAGTTAGTCACATTAAAGAGTGCATTAGTAAGTGCGGTCATGGTCACTGTTCTGTGATCACAATACAACGAAATGCAATGAGAGTACATCCACTAACTGTACTCATTGCTTTAGGAAACGTGGATACGAACCCTGTGTACCCTACTTCTGGAGAAGCAGCTCCATCACCTGAGTACGGCGTAGTCGAAAGGGTTCCTGGCCCTTCTAGCGGAGCAGATATCGAGTGCGTTTCCAAATATTAGCCCTTAGTGTTCTAGAACTAATGTTACAGTGTTGTGGCTGTTCATGGTTTAGGTGGTCATGCACTACATACCTGGCAAGGACCAAACGGAATGAACTGGATTATTGATGAAGATTTTCTACCAACGGCTCTCCCAAACGCTCGCATTTTTACTTTCGGCTATAATGCGAACCTTTTCGGGGATGTGGTTAGCAGCCGGGTCGCTGATCATGCGGATGGCCTACTTGCTGGCCTCTTACCGTATAGACAGGACTGTGAGGTGAATACCGACTGTTTATGTTTATTCCAAATATAGTACTGACTCTCCTCCCAACAAGGATCGGCCACTTATGTTCATTGCGCATTCGCTCGGTGGAATAGTTGTCAAGAGAGTGAGTAGAAGGTCCGCCGGTGCGTAACGGTTGTTGGGACAAGTTAAAGTTGGAAGTATAGGCTCTCATCACAGCAAACAGTCGGAATGCATATAAATCCATTTGCAACGCCACAACAGCAATTACATTCTTTGGGACACCCCATCATGGCAGTGATGTGGCCGGTTGGGTTGGCGTTGCCCAGAGCATTGTGACATGGGCGCAACTCGAGCATACTCCTACGAACATCTCTAAAGAGCTGCAACCATTTTCGGATACATTGAGTGACATCACCAATGAATTCGCGGACCTTGCAAGCATGTTTGTCATTCGGTCCTTCGCTGAGCAGGAAGCGACCCGTCTTCCTCACTCTAAAGGAGAACGACTGGTACATATTTCTTGTATATCGATGTATACATTTGCTGATTTGTCAAAGATTGTCGAACGAGGTTCAGCACGTATGGGACATCCCAGCGAACTGGTGATCCCCCTGTATACCACTCATCAGAAGATGTGCCAGTTTACGACTCCAGAAGACTCTTCCTATGAAACCGTGCGTTCTCAGATTCAATACCTTGCAAAGTTGTCTCTAGAAAAAGTTCAGAGACAGGTGGAAAGTGACCCAGATGAACTAGCAATGAGATTGGCTGGATTGCCGCTACCAAATGTCTCAACAAGATATGAGGAAGTGAATTACAGCACAACATAAGTCGTTGTAAAGTGGTTGTGTTTGAACTGGGAGAAGTGGAGACAATATGTTTCCCAAGATTGAAGGATTTGCAATCACTTTCACTGTGAATCGCAACGCCATTCCCAGGTTTTCCCTGGTTCGATGAATTTACAATGTAGTTGTTATCATATAGCTTTACTGTTTTTTACTATTTAACATACAATTTCAAGTGTGCAAACTGTTCGAAGTGTCTCTGCCTTCCAACATATTTCTGAGTACTTACCAATCCTCAAACAGCGTCACCTTCTTCCACCTTCCAAAACTCGCGACGTCTTTCATGATCGGCTTCATAGTGTGTTCTTCTTGAGCCGCCTTCCGGTGAGTTTCAAATACTGTACGGGCACAGTGTTTGGGAAGGGGTTCGCGACTGACATTATTTTTGATTGCGACAAGGTTCGCCTGACATATATAGAATTGTGGACGGTTTAAATGTCTGATGGGGAAGGATACTGGGATGGAGTCTGGACCATGTGAAGCTCTAAAGCCCTAACGTGGAACCCCCTGAAGAGAGCAGCAGTGGAGGGGTGAAGTCGTAATTTCAATGGCGTAGAAGGAGTGCAGCTGGAACAGGTGGTGTATAAGGTGTAGCGGCTTCAACATCTGCAGTTGTGTCATTGGGTCCTCTGCGCATGTAACTAGCCTTTAATGTACTTGCATTTCCCCAGGCTGACATTTTCCCATCCTGGACAGACTGAACTGACGCTGACAACTTGTTAAAAAACCTGGGACAGACACCCCCTGCTCACAGCTGATATCCCAACCACTGTGCTCGGTACAGTAGTTCAAAACCGACCCTTTTTGATGTTTTCCGGCGAATGGGGGAGATGGCCGGGGTCAGGTTTCAGTACTGACTAATCTCAATTTGGCGCTGATTTGGGACAAAATACAATCAAATGAGTTCTCATATCCTCGGAGCATCAATTAGGTACGGTAGAGCCCTGTGTCCTATGTGCGACTGATGTAGTTTGTATGCATGCCATGGGTTTCGCCAACTGCTAGCGATCTGACTTGCTCTATGTTTTCGAAGCACAAGAGTTTCCCGGTTATCTTCCCCTGAGCATAACCCCGAGGCTTTGTTGTGTCTGCTCTGTAAGTCCCAGTGTGCAGATCAGCCAACATAGTTTAGCTACCAGTTGTTTGTGCATTTTGGATAAACGATGAAGATGTTAAATGTATGGTACACGCTTCATAGCGGTAAATGTCTTGGTTAGATAGTGAGTTAGATAGTCTAGAAGTATCATCATTCAGTCCTGACATCATCACTCGCATCATAGAATTGTCACTCGCTTGGTGAGACTATTGCTTGGAAATTCCCCACCACCAGTAGCCGTACTCCTGTCAACATGGGATAGAGTAGCGTAAATGGTGTCGATTCCGCACTCCCAAAATTCTCGTCTGGCCGTTTTCGAACTAGCATCATGAAGACTGTGGTGCCCTATAGTCATATAGTCCAAGAAAAGTTCGCCCTTGTCCCAAACGGTCCAGAATTCATTGCCACTAAATTTATTGCCTGATCCTGGGCAAAGCCTTACCTGGACAGGACGGATGCCTGGAAAAGTCCCACGAGCTGAAAGGCGAGCAGCTGGAAGTAGCCAAACATGAAGTGTAGAGAAGGTATATGGGAATCTGCAAATGCTGAAATCACGTTTCTTCTTTTTCGTAAGCGACATAGTCCTAGATTAAAAGTCTTGGTGATCTTGGCTTTCCCCACCAAAGACCACACTAAAATAGCGCTTGCCTGGTGTAACTCTATACTGAGTGGTTCCTATTGGTTATGTGTTTAAGATATTAATTGTTGGTACATGTCAACTAACCGCTCATTAAATTGTTTCCTAATATCTAACGTCGCTATCCTCTCCTCTCAAAGCCTGGTAGCGCTGGGGATACTTGGTTTTAATGGATAGTATTCACTTACGCGTTAGCAGAAGTACATTGCAATTAAATTATTACTTAGGAGCTGCATAGGGTCAGAACTGCGAGACTACGATAGAGAATAATTAAACTATGCCGACGGCTATCGTAGGACCTTGCAAACCGACTCGAGAAAGCAGGGCTTTCGATTTGTGATCTCATCGACGCTAGTGGCTTTACTACTAGTGGGCTCCGGTTTGTTTCGGCTCATCTGCGGGTTATTTCCCTTTCGCGCGGCTACAGCCGAGTATTCCAGCTAATTGGCACTCGGTTTCGGATCATCTTTCCAGTGCCTCACCTGCGGCATCAGTGGCACTTCACCACCAACGCATCTGTGCATTACCCAAATTCGCAGATAGAACACAAGAAGAAGAGTGCCAGGAACACGCGGCATTTTTTCAATCAAACTGGCTTGAGATGCCAGTGTCGAAAAGATTAAGAACTCGGTCAATGCAGGGTTTCTGTTTTCCAAGTGGCGGCTGTTGAAGCATTATGCTGTGAGTATATACCGATAGTTGGGGGTGATACGCTCGTCTAACTTTTAACGTATCATCACTAATAACAAGCAATAATCTGGTGAAATTCTCAGGATAGTGCGCCGGGATTGGAACTGCTAGGAGTCTGAAAGTTCGCCTAATGGTAAAGGAAGACTGCAACCGTTTTTAGAACCAGTGCATAAAACCTGAAGGAAAAACCAGCAATTGGTCGTTTAACTGATGGCAGACAACTCGTATTGCGATCTGTTGCCACTCTGAAATAAAAGAGTTACGATGAAGTTGCACACACCTAGGCAGCCCAGATATCAGCAAAATGTGTTTTTGGAGTATGGAAGGCTTCACTAGTCTCTCGGATGTATCAGGAGCCACTGCTAAAAATAGCTAACCGATCGATGATGGGAATTTTGCTCTGATCGCAACTCTTTTCTGAAAGTGCAATAATATGCGATCGGCGATGCCCGAGACCCAGCGTATCCAATCACAAATAACTCCCACTTGCCCTATGATTCCCGATGCACCTCTACAATAAATCAGGCTCCGTAATCATGCATAGTCTGTTTGCCTTATCTAAGTTTTCCACATCCTCACTTTTTGTGGATGGTGTGATAGTATTCTAGAAAAGGATCTGGGTTGGATGCCTTATCTCAGAACCCCGATTTAAATAACAATCGGCCTCTGACTCCATATGGTTCTATCATTTGACAATCAGCCCATTATAGTCAAATATCATTCACATCCATTCTACCGTCGTCTTCGTTACATGGACAAGCTTCGAGCACTATTGGGAATTAGCAGGCCATCATCCCCTACACCAACTGAACAACGTGAATCGAACGTCGCCGGGTCCACTGACAATATACGTACAACTGCTTCGACTCTGGCCTTTTTTACTTCTAGTAGCGGCGATTCAGGTTCTAGCAACATTCCTATGGCTAATCCTAGGCCAAAATGCTTTCGGATAGGCAATATACCATCCACTTGGAGCGAGGACAACCTACTCAATTCTCTAAAGGAGATTGACCCTTCCCTCGAACGTATCCGTAGCAACGAATATCAATTATCTCTATTTCCAGCATGCCAAGGCACTTCTAAGACGGCAGTTCTCAACCTGAAAACATGTACCCCATATTTTGAGCAGCTCGAGCCAAACGATTCCAACTATCGTGAGACCTCAGATGGAACTTTCCTTGTGATCGATAGTCACTTTCATGACCTGACGCCAATGAACTCCCCCGAAGGCGAAATCGTTGCAGAGTTTGTCTTCTTGGTCATGCTGTGTTTTCCGGGTTCTGACTCCAAGTTGGTTACAGTGTGATAGCGGTGACAGGCCTTGCAGGTCATGCATTCAATTCTTGGAGGCACCGTGAGACTCATCAAATGTGGCTGAAGGACTTCCTACCGAAAAATGTCAAGAACATCAGAGTTATGACCTATGGTTACGACAGCAGCCTTTTTGGGCCTACACGAAGTGATGCACGAATGACCGACTATAGAAGAAACCTCCTAGAGCAATTAGGGAATGCTAGAGCCTCATCGAAAGTATGCAGCTATTTTTCAGTAACATACACACTTTTCCGCTGACGCTGGCATTGCTGACCAGGATCGACCCATCATTTTTATGGGACACAGTCTGGGCGGCATTGTGATATTGCAAGTACGAGTTCATATGCTATAACCTTTTGCCTGTCAGCTTACAGTCATGGATGGTAGACATTAGTCGAAGCAAACCGGAATTCACATTACAGTTCTATTTTGGATTTAACCCAGGGGATCTTCCTTTTCGGAACGCCACACCAAGGTCTTCAGACTGATGAACTGGAAGCAATGGTTGATTTTGACGCTGGAGGACAAAGGCAAAATTTGATCAGGCAGCTGAAACAGGACTCGGAGTATCTGGAAAATCAAAAGGAGGATCTTATACGTATATGGACAAAATTCGAGGGAAGAAAATTGTTCAGCTTTTATGCGACGATGAAACAGTCAGTGAAAACGGTTGAAAACGCACGCTCTGTCCCCTCTGCACGGCTTGAATTGTTACTTACTTCTTGTAGTTGACACCAGACGAACGTGCAGCACAGGCGCAAGTGGTCGAGAGATTCTCCGCACTTACATTTCAGCAATTCGAGCAGCGAGTCGCAGTCAACACAAGCCCTATGGATATAGTCAAATTCGCTACTCCAGCTGATTCGACTTACCAGACGGTGGTTAAGTTTACTAACGAGTGCGTCGAAGTGTGCTATCAACTTCGAAAGCCCGAAAGGAAACTGCAGGAAAGATTGGATAAATTGAAGCCTCAGAATACCTCTACTAGACGCAAGGAAGGAGGTCACCTCACAAAATAAGTGGTTGGAAAGTGGAATTTGTACTGGGAGAATGTGGAGAAGATGTGTTTCCTATATTTGCTGGATTTGAAATCCCTTTTACCTATTCACAGTTCAACCAAATTCATTGAATTTACAATGCGTCGTCATCTCATAGCAGCCTGCTTTCACTCTTTACAAAACATTTCACATGTGCAAGACATATCCGGTTTCTTCCGTTCCTCGCCTATACAATCTGTTCTCGTGCACTTGTATTTCTTACACACCGTCGCCTTGCCTCCACAATGCTCAGGTTTTGTTTGGGGTCGGCATCATAACCTTTACGTTGTGGATATCTACAGGCTCTACTGTGCTAATTTTGCAGTTGTTATGGAGGTGTAATTTTTCTGTATACTTCTTAACAATAAGTTTCTGGGCGCGTATAGGAGAGTTTGCAACTGCAAATTGCAGCGGGTGACGTTGTGGTGGTGAAGTTACCGATGGTGGTGCCGTCGACAAACATCGCGACTTGCAACGTTTGGATTCTAATTTCAGCAACCATTATTGACCCAAGTACCAATAAGATTCCACTCCCTATATGACCAGAACTACGCTGAAAATGCATTGGTTTATACGCGGGAAATTGGGTAACTCAGTGTTCCGCCACGTAAACGTTGTGTAGAATAGTGTGAAAAATAGCGGAACGTGCTGTGAGTGGATTAAATTCCAAAATGTCATTAACTCAACTAACAAATGTCATAGCAGCCAATTTTTTGATGTGTCGAAGATCCGGTTTGATGGTAAGTGCGCGTATTTCTGTCAAATGACTATACCTGAACGTGACTAGGGTAGTAACATGTCTCTACAGGTAATAGTAGCAGCCACATATAGTACGCAGGTCAATTATATACATCAGCATAAATAGTGTTTTGCGGATTCCGAGGTGTTTTTGCCTGTATATTCTGGTGTGCATACCATACTTTCATAGCACAACCCAAGATCAGGACAAACCTGCAAGGGAACGGCGCCATTTCTTCGTACTTCCCCCCCGATAATTCCTACTCCTTATCTACCATTCCGCTGCTATAGCCTAGGTAAACGACCACCAATTCCTGACAGTTTAGCCCCGATTTTTGGGGTAAATGCCTGGTAGACTGACTGCATGCATGATTGCCCGGGCCCGGAGAAGTATACACACCTAAAAGTAGTTCACAAGGCAACATGGAAGGCGTGGGTTAAACGCATTCTATAAAGAGACCACCCAGTTTAGCTTACCAGGCATTGAGGCTCTGCAGGAAACATTTCATTCTTACAGTTGGACGTTGTAGACTGAGATTCTTAACTTCCAATGCGTAAATCAACAAATGCTCTACATCTGTGTTGCTGACATCAGACACCAGCGCACGATACGTCGGATTTCTAACAGCGCTCGGTCACTCCTACAAGAAATCATAGGGGAGGTTTTCAACTAATGCAACACGGGACGTTTTGAATTGCGTGAGTGGTAACCCATGATGCTGAAGGTATGCTGGCACCCTTTTTTACCATGAAAACTCAGGCAAATTTCCAGTTACTCTCAGAGAATCTTGGTGGGCACATCTCTCCTCTCTCCTATTGATTACTATCGGTTTGTTATAGGTCGTTATACGTTTAAGTGCACAGAGTGGATGCCATTCGTATGAGAGACAACAGAACGAACCCTAGTGTGATGTTCCCCTATCTAATCAGGTATACTACTACATGCAATAAACGCGGTAGATCATTTGCATAGCGTTCTATGTAGGCTGGCGAGGTTAGGATAGTGCACGAGGTGTTTCTGTGGGATACCCTTTGCTGACTATATTTCGGTGGTCGAACTGGCTTCTATGTGGTAAGAGATTGATAGTTGATAGCGGTAGGTGTCTATGGAGCAAGGTACTACAGTGATGTGTTAGTTCCGCAAAGTGTACTTGGAACGGAAGTTGTGAAGATGAGTTGCAACTTACATGTAAGTTCTCAAGTGATGGCGACCGCAAATTTAAAACTATCGCCCAAGCTAGAACAGGCATCATTAAGATATGACTAACCGCTTCGCTGGTGTGAAGGCTTTAGTCTGAAGCAGTTGATTTGCCTCAGTGCACTCTAGATGGTGTGGGCAGATGCGAAGTACCAGCTTCTAGTCACAACCTATAGGGTATGATGGTGGGCGCGGATACCGTACTTTGAACCCAGTAGGAGAGCTCGCAGTTGTGGATAGTTGCCTATTTACTCTTGATTAGTAGCTCACTCTACGATGTGAGGGTGTTCCCGTGACCACATGCAGGTTTCAACTCTGTAGAGTCTACTCGTAATCATATATGACCTGGCAGAAGTGGAGACGCTACGGCAACCGTTGATCTGCTAGGTGTCGTACTGTACTATTTGATCCGGTTTACACATATTTTTGACCCGTTATGCGCAGTTGAGAGACATAAGTGGCATTATTCTTTCCACCATCGCTTCACCTTTTTGTTTGACAATATAATTACGTAGTTTATAGGGCCCCACAAGGCCATTTCAGGAATTCAATGCCCTAGGTCAAAGCAGGCAAGTGTTCTAAGTTGAACAATTCTAATACGGGGTTACGCATGGCTGTACCCGGACGGGACGGACTATTGAGAAGCCTAGCGGAGAACAACTAGAAAGTGAGGAGGATGGTTGTGATTTCGACACCTTGGCGTGGCGGAGTGTTTCTCTGTAGTGGCTTGGAGTGAGTCTCGCCGGTGAGGAGTAAAGGTCCCGCGCAGTACTGCTGACATTTGGATCCTAGACTGATAGAGAAAGCCTGAAGTGGAAGACGTTGTCTTCATGTGCCGGAGGTTCCAAGCAGAACAAGTCGGAAGGAATTGAGTTATCGTGAGCTGGAAGTGAGATCAAAATTTTACGGTACGCTGGCGGTAGTATTTGTCCAGTAAGTGATTTTGTGTCTAGGCCGTGAACCGATAGCCGAGGGAAGTTGCACACTGAGTGATTTACGATGAGTCAGCCAATCGGAACGCAGGAGAATTTAATAGAACCCTAATCCTTCAAAGTTCCTCGTTGCGTAACCCCATCAAATTATGGAGATGTGCGATAAGGCGGTGATGGACTTCCTGATAGCTACCGATATCGGGAAGTTCCCGCCCAAACGTGCGGAGGAGGAGGAGTAGGAGTAAGAGCCGGCGGGCTCTCCCTGATTTCATCACGTTTCCTTTGTCTATAATATATACACTTGGTTTGTCGGCTCGAAGCATTCTCATTGGTTGATGGTGGTACGTACCATCTTACTGTGGCGAATTACAGAATGCTCATTGGTTGGCAGATGGTCTTTTTCAGTCATGATTAGTGAACTGTGGCGCTTTGCTTGAGTGTGGCTCTCACAACAGCTATTGGTCAGCAATCCGAGCTGGCTAGACGCAATCTGGGTGGGCTGGCTCTCAACTTGCTGGAAACGATCTAGATGCGTTGGCTGGATGCGATCTGGACTGGCTGGCTCCCGGCTGGCTAGATATGATCTGGACGGGCACGCTCTCTGGTAGTTGGACGTGATCTGGACAGGCTGGCTCTCCAATGTCTGGAGCCGATCGAGACGGGCTTGCTCTCTACTGGCTGGATACAATTTGGACAGGTTCGGCTGGCTGGACGTGATCTGAACGTAATCTGGACGGGCTGGGTTTCGAATTTCTGGAGATGATCGAGACGGGTGGACGGGTTAGCTCTCTGCTGGCTAGACATGGTCAAGATAGTCTGGTGCTTGGTCAACTTAATATGATGTGGACGGGCTGACCTTGGTCAACTGAATATGATTTGGACGGGCTGACTTTTGGCCGGCTGGAGATGATCTAGACAACGCTGACATACTCACTCTGAGATGGTTCTTGGCTAGCTGGATGCGATCTGCACAGGCTGGCTCTCAGCTGGCTGGACGCAATCTGGACGGGCTAGCTCTTGGCTGGCTGTACGGGCTAGCTCTCGGCTGGCTAGACGTAATGTAGACGGGCTAACTCTGTGCTAGCTGGACGCAATCTTGATGGGCTGGCTCTCGGCTGGCTGGATTTCATGGGTTTTGGGGTTTAGGATTCTTTTTTACCGAAGGGGGCGGCGAAGCCGCTACATACCTAGTAGTTTATATAGATTACCTTCAGATGCATTCTTTTCTTTTGTCAGAAGGGGACGACGGGTAGTAGGAGCGGAGCTCCGCCATCTAGCCGCCTAGCCCGGAGGCGGAGGGGCGTAAGGGGCTGTCATACTCTAAATAGAGTGAATACAGTATGATTAAAACAAAAACAAAAAACCCCATCAAATTCGTGGAACTCTGTGGTACAACAATTACTCACGATGGTGTCAATGATATGAAGCGAGTATTATCACTTCATCTACACAGGAATGTCAAGACATTGCGCTTAGGCTGCGACCCCTACTATAGTAACGATTGAACTTAGGCTTCACGAGGGTTGTATTGCGTAATGTGTGTACTTGTCTAGTGGAAGATAATGATGATGTGACAAGGACATGACGTGGCGGTTGTGCGGTTGATGTATAGGCTTGTCTAAGAGTAAGTAATTGCCATATGGACTAAACGTTGAGTGTTTCGAGGTTTTAGCTTTGGCACTGTGGCCAGCTATCCGGGTACGGGTCCGTCCAGACTGGAACCACCTGAGTCCGGCTAGTTCAGTCTGACCTCCCTGCTAGACTGGAACCACCTGAGTCCGGCTAGTTCAGTCTGACCTCCCTGCTAGACTGGACCGGACTGAGCTCTACTTTAGAGTGGGACCGTTTGAACAACTGGCTACATTCAGCTTTCGAATGCTGTGATGGAGGCTACACCTTGCGACTAGGGACGAGGCTCAAGGTTGAGACTATATGAAAATCTACTAGGTTCCTTGCTTTACAGGCCATGCCGTATCAAACCCTTCTGTCAGGCTACATGCTGTAGTGTGGTCGACCTAAAATAGTACGACTGCTAGGAGGTCGGATACTAGATCCTATGCCGATTGGTCACAGCCCGGGTTAAGTGAGAGTGTTTATTTCTTTTCAAGATGACCTTCTCAGTTAGATTCTTTCTCAGGATCTGACACTGCCTCCCAAACATAATCTGACCACTATCCGGAACATGATCCACGTTAACTAGTTATGACCAAATCACGTTCGAGAAAAAAACGCCCGTCCTTGATTTCGGCATTAGCATGTTATTTCACGATTATACGATATTACGTTTCATTGCATACAGCTATCTCTTTAGAAGCTCGGTATTGTCGCACCCGAATCAGCATCCAGTTTCTGGGGCCGGCTGTAGTGCTATTACCATTTGGATGTCCAGAAACAGCTCGCTCCTTGCCAAAGACTATGTATTAGTAACGGTTGCGCAGAACTACATCTTATAAATGCGTATCGCATGGTACTAAGCCCCCCCCACCTTTACGAAACAAAATTCGGGAGGCCGGGAGACCTCCAACTGGTATACATAGCTGATTAACACCAAACGCGGAGGTTTTATGTGACCCTGCTGGTTTTTGGGGCTGGGTGTAGAGAAAATACGCCCTTGTGTGGCTGTGGTTACTCGCCTTGTGTGTTTGCCTTCCCGCAGAGTTGGGTAAGCACCCGGGGCTCCGAGGAGTTTAAACTTAAGCCAAAACAACTGTGACATTTCTCATATCGCTGCAAATGCTAAGCGATTCCTCTTTATTTACAAAATATCCAATCGATTACACCATTTAAACACAATACACTAAACAGCACCAGTCTTATATTATAATATATAGCAGCTTAGTTACGAACATTATAGTGGCGCAACAGGGCAGATAGCGGCAAGGCAGATGGTGACTGGTAAGGGAGTAGTGGTGCGGAGGAGCGGAGGAACAGTGCAAAGGAATAGGAATGAAAACAAAGGAAAGCCGCAGAATTGGAATATGAAACGAAAAAAAGTCTGAGGGAGAACCGAGCAGCCGGATAATGAACCGGGGTAATGGGAGTAATGGTGATGTTATTCAATGTGTACGTTCGTGCCGTTACCTTGATTAACCACCCCTACCCTAGCCAGCCAACCAAACCGCTCGGGTTTATCCGAAGCGTAAGCTGCGGGCTTCGCAGTCATCCGGTACACTCTGGGACCGGTTTCCATGCTACTATCGGTAACTTCCTATAATTTCCGGTGCCCCGCTACTGCTACTACTACCTACCCGTATCTAAAAAATAAGGATAATTGACAGCCAGCACTATATCGTATTTCTGCGTACACGTGAAGTCTATAGGGCTTATTATATTGGTCCTGAAATCCAATACCTAGGGTGCTCTCGTATATCATACTTTCAGAGTTCGTTTCGTGGTGGCGTGCCTGCGAGCAAGGCGAAAAAGTCTGAATACGGGTGCAGCCCTAGGAAAAAGCGTGGAGGGCAATCAACAAAGGGAATGAAAGGATGTTGATTGTCTATCGTACAAAGAGAGAATAAGATAGACATAGAGAGTTGGAGTAGCATTCAAATGTGTAGGCCACGCGAATAGCAACACTTCCCGGTTTTTTTATCTTTTTAACAATCTAAAACAGGGGAGCTTCATGATAGTAACTGTGTACCGCTGCCAATTGAAAATGAATCCCTATACTTTCCTCTACACTCTCCTGGCTGTAATATTTCTTAATCTGTAGTCTCTTTCTTGAAAAGCGAAAGAAAAACAGTCATGGTTTTCGCGTAGCACGCATATTCCAATGTTACTCCACCTCTCTAAATAAGGAAACAAATCATACCTGGAACGAAGCTCCCCTCAGGCCTGAGGCACACGGGGAATTAGCACCGTACTAACCTCTCGGTAGTTGGGGAGCCAAGTACCGTACTCGCGTCTGGGGGTAAAGGAACAGACGTTCCTGTTCTGGCAAACAACTATATAGAAATGGTAAAATTGAGGGTGTCCACACATAGTTTTAAATAAAGTACGATCTAAATAATGGTAAAACATGGTAATGCTGGAGAGCGCACTGGCTTCCCACCTCAGATTTCCCCCTGTTAACCATATATATTCAAAAGCTCATTGTAAGAAAATTTCAGGTTTCAGTCTGAGCAAAGCGAAGCTTATAATCTTGTTTGTAAAAGATTGTAAGGCCCTGCAGGGTTGTGGCCCAGACTGTCGAAGCCCTAGGGCTAAAGTGGACGTGTATTCTCAACTCGGAAAATTGTAGTCCGGGATCGGGGTGTGGCTCTGCTCGGAGGGGCTACAACGTCAATACACGCACAGAAACGTAGCATCAGTAAAAATATTTAGACTCGAGTATATGCACATCATTCCTCACACTGCACTGTCTCGGGTGTGGCTTACTGTATAATCAAGTAGTATCCAGTTTATTTATAGCGCCGCAGATTGCATAAGCAATTTTAGTGCAATCGTTTGATTCCCCCCGAAGTTGTGAGGTTATATGGAAGCCAGCACGGTTGACAGAGTGGACATATGATAACAACGGATCTAATATTCTGCGGCATTTACAAATAAGTCCGATACCACCAGATTTTACCGCAATTGAGATCTCTCCCTCTTAAATCTCATGTGCATAAAGGAAAATACAAACGAAAAGTGCGAAAAACAAAATCCTGGTCATAATCTTTGTCTGCTGCCATGACTATCGTTTTTATGGGTGTAACCCAACAGTGCGATAGGGTCTTTGATTTTCCGATATGTCAGAATGTTCGCGAATAGGCATGCGTGGAATGTTTTGTTTTGTTTTATTCATACTGTATGCACTCTAATTAGAGTATGACAGGACCCAATATCCCCTAATGCGTGGAATGTTGTGGAATGTAGCTATGACGCATCCTGCAGACAAAATTTTTTCTTACATGACATTTCAGCCTGACTGCGGTGAGACTTGAAGCAGTTGGTCGGCCAATGAAACCCATACACGCTTCCAGCCAGATATCCAAGGAGCTATTAAAACCCAACCACCCTCATTCAATAATGATACCGCTAATCACGTGTCAGTAGGCCCCCCGAAATGATACTTTACACCGCCGAACACAAGTCCTCTCAACAAGCCTGCTACTGCTCCATATTCTCCACCGCGCACATTGCGACTGTATCCAATACTTTTGAATATGGATGCAGATAAACTGTGCCAATATCTTTGTAGCCTGGAATGCTCGCCGGGAGTTCAAACTCAGATCTTGACATTCTCTCTGGTGCCGTACATCGATTGGTTAGTGGCTACGATCACATTCAGTTATGAGCCTTTGGTTTTCATCAAATGTCACCCCGGTGGCCAACTACGAGTTCAGTTTCCCTTCGAAGTAGGAGGAACCATCACAGTGAACTGTGACTTTTATGGTATAACCGTGCTCTACCATCCCTCGTCAGAACCAAAATATGAATGAGTAACCCATCGTTGTACTGACACTGGCTAACTCCCATCATAGTATGGTCGCTGTATCAGGACTCTCTTCTCATATCTTCGGATCCTGGAAATCACCGCTTGAGTCACATGTGATGTGGCTTCGTGACTTCCTTCCTGCCAATTGATTTTCCAGACTGCCGGATCCTTTCTTGGGGGTATGAGTCCAGCCTGGATGACTCCACAGCTATGATGAGTTTAGAAAGCTTCGCAAGATAACCCCTGAATGCTATCCAAACGACTCGCGAATCTGGTCCGGAAGATAACGGAATGGTTGTTGTTGTTGTAATCATTTTGCATTCGGCCGCTGACGGCCATGGCATATTAAGATACAAGATCCCCACCAAACCCTATAGCCGCTTCCGCGCAAATTAAAACTCTAAAGACCCAGGAATCTGACAAAACCCGAAGCCCCGAAATTAAAACCCACACGGCAAAGTCGCAACCAAAGCCCAGCAAAAACCCTGTAAATATCCCCCAGAACCTTCTTTTTGTCTCGGTCACTCCCTGAGTATAGTAGCTTTGCCAGTGAGTATGACCGGCCGGATAAGGAGCTGCTCCGAATTACTGCCAGACACAGCCTGAATCCCTCTCCAATCAGTGGGCCTAGCTTCCCAAAGATTTCAGACCCCCATTCCTTAAACCCTACTACTCCCGATTAGTCTGACCGCGGACGAATTTCCCTTGCTACCGCACTGCAGGGTCTCTTTGATGTTATCGCAGTGGAATACCCCAACCGGCCGCAAAGCCAGCAGCGTAGGTCCGGAAAAGAGGACTCCCTAGAACATTCATGGCGCGCTGTTCATCATAGGGCTCGCGCGTTGGGGGGGCGGATGGTGATTTTATCGTGAGGTCGTTTTGGTCTCTCAGAATTCTCTTCACTGAGCCCGGTTGTCGTTAAAAAGAGCCACCGTAGACTGGCGTAAAACGTTCGAAAGAAGGCGAGTTGCCCTAGAAGAGGGACTACCGATCGATGTCGATGCTGAGTAGCATTTGGCGGTTATTTGGTGACGAGATACACTCTGTTTTCGGCCCAAAAAGGACGTACTGGCAGAGCGGACACACACGGGAAGTCGTGATGAAGCCAAAGTAAAAACCGCGCTTCGCCCCGCGAGGGGAAAAGCTTGGCAAAACCAGGCGGAGAGGGTGGTTGTCGGAGGTGTGTTAGATAACGGAATGGTATGATATAGGTGTATAAGTAATGTGCAGACATCGCTGATAGCCATGCAGCCAACCGACCGACCACTGATATTTGTTGCGCACTGTCTCGGGGGTCTAGTCGTTAAGCAAGTACGTTACGCGTCAGTACGAACAGAGAGCAGGCCGAATGGGCAAACAGGCCTTGGTTAATGCCGCCTGTAGCTATGCTCTACTCAACAAAGCCATCTTGCACTCATGCATTGGTATTTTGATGTTTGGAGTCTTAAACCGAGGGCTGAACAATGAGAATCTATTATCTTTAACGAAAGACAAGAAGAGCGCGCCATTCATAGTCAACTTAATGGAAGGCTCAGAGCTACTAGGGGCACTGCATCGTTCGTTCCTACCAGCCCAAATGAAATCCTGCTTTGTGGTATCTTTTTACAAGACCAAAGACACAAGAACACTCACGGTAAGCAGTGTGTTCCAATAAGCTGTCATTTAATCAAAATGTGCACAAGTAACACGGGACGGAAAATGGCAATGGACTGATATACCAGTGCGTATGGTGTCAAAAGAGTCTACAACCTGGTTTATGCTAGCAGAGTGCATTGAAAATCAGATTCCGATTGTTTCAGACCATTCTCAGCTGGTAAAGTTCACCAGCCGGGCTGATCACAACTACTTAGCGTTTCGTTCGAAGTTGAAGGAGCTGGCCGAACACCATCTAGCGTCTTCTTGTGCGTTTTTAGAATGCAAGATATCGTTAGACAGATACTGATAACCCTGCTTTACCAGCCTTGAGTGTTGTGGAATTGCTTCGCACTTCAATAGACCGTACGCGTCCAGAAGGCTTCATGCAAATGCTATCCCGTTATGATCAAAAGCAACATATGTCCAAATTATCGCCCATGGACCCCGACGAACCAAAGAACTTTTGGATCTCCAAGAATATTGACTTCTTAGACTGGATGACCACTGAATGTTCCCATGCAATTTGCATATCAGGGCCTGATCGACAACAAATACAACGAACTTCGTCTTATGTTGTACACGAAGCAACGAACTCAGCAACACTAAATACTGCTTCCTATTTTCAATGTACGTCAACGGTGACCTACAACAAACGTATCTCCTGTGTATGCGTCCTAGCTCTCCTCGGTCAGATACTTCGCGGCCTGTCGTTTGATAATCGGAGTCGGGCAGTCAGTTGTTTCTAAACTCGATTCTGGATGCCATTATCGCGAACAAGGCGGTTATGGCACTCAATCGTCAGTTCAGCCCATGCCAGTTGTTCAGCTGTGGACTTTCGGATGAGGTGATACTTTGCGATGCTGTGTGTTTCTTCAGACAAGGATCTCTGGTATGCTGTACGCTGTGTACTGAATATTAAGAGGCGACCAGAACTATGTATCGTCACTGATGGGCTAGACCAGCTTGATGACGACCAACATGTCTTTGTGAAAGGTATCGGTGATCTTTTAGAGAAGGTTCGAGAGCAAGCCGAGTCTACCAAGATCAAGATACTATTAACGTGGGGGACGCAAGACCAGCGTTCAATTAAGGCCCTAATGGAACACATACCATGGGTTGTATGGATTGGATACGATGTAGAAAGAAATGGTATGAATCTACTCGGGTATGACGCCGTGATGCTTGACCGATGAATGTTATACTCCAGAATGTCTAAACAGACTGAGGTTTGATAATACCCGTTATGACAAGATTGCGAGCAAGCATAACGGTTCTATTGAGAGGCTTTGGTCACATGAACAATACTGTATATGGTCAAGCTCAGACAACGTGCATCTTTTATACCTTCAAGGGAAACCAGGGAGTGGCAAAAGTACTTTGACGAGATATTTCAAGAAGAATCTAGTGGAACGAGAACATGCTGCAGAATCTGCCCTCATATGCAGCTTCTTTTACAGTTTCCGGGAGGGTGATAGTCAAACTAGTCACTACAACATGCTCCGTTCAATCCTTTACGATATTCTAATTCAAGATGAGAGCTTCTTCGACCGCTTTCAGTCAGAGCACCGGCAACATCGAAAAAAACAGCAATCTGGCAACTATACCGAACTACACTACGCGTCCTTGAAGAGAGTGCTTCGCTCACTTAGAACCCATAGAATGACGAAGCGAATATATCTGATCATCGACGCTGTCGATGAGTCTAGGGAGGACGACAGGCGCCAAATCCTTCAATTGCTATTCGGACTTTGCGTCAATAGCATTTGTACGATAAAAGTGTTCATTGCCAGCCGTCCTGTCGGAGGGCTTGAACATCTCATTAGTGGGGCTCATGCCTTGATCCGAATGCAAGACGTCAATCGGCCCGATATCAAAAGATACGTCGAATCTTTTCTTGGACCGGAGGTCAATCTCCCACGGAGTACTTGCAATGAGGTTACAGAGCACCTCCTTACATATTGCCATGGAGTTTTCCTCTGTGTACGTCTAATTCGAGATCAGTTGGTTGGATTTGTTGAACGGGGTTAGTCCCGAAACGAGATCTTCGACTTCTTGAAAAGTCTTCCAACGGAGCTTGAGGAGATGTACCTGCTTATTCTTAAAGAGATTGAATATAGCGAAAGAGACAACCGAATGGGAAGGAGGATGTTCGAGTTAGTTTTATTCGCCTGCCGATCACTTCGGGTTTATGAACTGCAGCATGCCCTTGCCATAGTAGATGAACTTGATATATCATGGATCGTTCCATCACAACAGACCTTCGAAGATAACCTCATCGTCGGAATGGAAAAGCGAATTTTGCATTGTGGACGGAATTTATTAAAAAGGAAAGATCATAATGATAATTTCTAATCTCGTGCTCTACCATTTCTACTAATCTAATCGATGACAAGAGCCTGTAATTCAGGTGATGCACCAAACTGTTCGTGAATTTTTTCTTCGGCGAGACGGCCCTGTCACAGTCTCTAATTTCAGGATGGACGGGCAGGATGCCCATACCAGGATAGCCGTAACCTGTCTCCAATATCTTATTTTTTGTGTCAGTTACAGCTCTGCACAATATCCCGTTTCGACCGTGGAATCTTGGACTTCTACCGATTTCGAAGCGTATATACACTATCTCGGCAGCAGACCATTGCTGTTCTATGTCCTGTGTCACTTGAAGGATCATATTGAGCAAATTCATCCGCCGAGAGTAGCAGCACTTCACGAGCTGATTGCTAGTTTGATTCGGGCATTGACTCCGGATAATCCGGCTTTCCACCTGTTGCAACTCTGGGTTGCTTCCACTTTAGACAGGACACTTGCAATGCATGAACCAACTAGGGCCGCGATTCACTTTAGAAATAACATGGTTCGTTTTTTTTTTTGTTTTAATCATACTTTATTCACTCTACTTAGAATATGACAGTCCCTTAATCCCCTCCGCCTCCGGGCTGGCCGGCTAGATGGCGGAGTTCCACTCCTGCTACCCGTCGTCCCCTTCTGGTACAAGAAAGAAAGAAAGCAAGGAAGAAAGAAAGCAAGCTTCTAACAAGCTGGCAAAAGGAATACAATGAAAAACAAGGATGAAATCAAGGAGAGCCCGCTGCCTCCTATTTCTCCGCCTGTTGCCCGCCGGCTCTTCCTCCTCCGTCCATTTTGGGTGGGAACTTCCCGACGTCAGTAGCCACCAGGAAGTCCATCACTGGTTGGTCACATTTCTTTATGGAGAGCAGCTCAGGGACTTTCATTCGTTGGCATCTGCCCGCTCTCCATTCGGTCCCTTTTGCCACCACTTTCCAGAGCGTCTTCCGCTGCTCTTTCCATCGGCTGCAGTGGCAGAAGAGATGTTCCCGCGTCTGGGTCATCCTGCTTCGACCGCCGCACCACCAGCATTGGTCATTGTCTCAGGGTCCGAACCATTTCAGGTATGTGCACACAGGTGCATGCCTTGACTTAAGTCGGTAGTATCTGGCTGCCAGATGTTTGACGCTATTCATTGGGATGGGTCTCTTGCTCCCAACTTTGCCTTTCATCCTGTAGCAATGATGTTTGCTGCATTTGTCGGCCTCCCACTCAGCCTTCGCCGCCGTCTTTGCTTCAGAAATTTCTCAGGTCCTGTTCGCCGCCGAGATTTATACTCCTTCTTGTACTCTGCCTGCTCTGCGGCCCTCTCTCACTAGATTTGCTTGGCGATCTGCTTCCTCATTTGCAGGGATGCCAGTGTGTCTTGGGACGCAGTGGATTTCTGTCTGTATACCAGCTTCGCGGAGATTCCTTGTGCATTCGCTAATCCACCATGCTTGTTGCTGCCCTTGCTCAGGTTCCAGGTGCTCCACTCGTCGAATGGCTGCTCGCGAGCCGCTGAAGACGGCTACCTTCGTTACTCCATGTGTCTGCAAAGTGTCCCATGTCTTTACTGACTCCCGGAGTGCGAATCCTATGGCCCACAGTTCTGTATTGTTGACCTCCATTTGTCTCGTGCCAAGGTGGCTGCGGAAAGCTCTCCAGCCGTGTCGGTGCTTACACACTGCAGCTGCTCCCACTCTGCCATCATCGGATCGCAATCCGTCCGTCCACCACATCCAGGCCCCTGCAAGAACTTTGGCCTCCCTTTCTGTCGCCCCGCCTTTTGCTTGTCTATTTGCCGCAGTGTGATCGCTCAGTATGACCGTCTTGACCTCCAGTGCTTCATCCGGCCAGGGCCAAGGGATGGTCTCAGCCTCTTGGCCTCATTTGTGCTCTTTCTTGATGACTGGGCAAATCGGTGCGCCAGACGTGGGGTGGGTGTAAGTCTCCATTTGCTTGGAGCCCTCGCACGTACATGGGAGCCTCGTCGCGAATCTATGCTGCCTCTAGTCGAGGACTACTGGCGCAGGTGTCAGTTCTGAATCTCTCATGAGCTGACATAGTGGGGTCGTGGGTAGAGCGCCCAGGGATGACCTGGCATGCCAATTGAGGAGGAGTTGAAGGTCCTCTCGTCTGCCGATTTCTTTCGGGTCCCACCATAATTTGCTGCCATATTGTGAAACCACTTGGACGCCAGCTATTTGAAAGGCCCTTACAAGCTCTGGGATGATTCCGTACATTCTTGTCTGTGCGCGCAGTCAGGCTGCTGCTGCCATGGCCTTTTTCATGCATCGGTTGAGATGCTCTTTGAACGTTAGGTGGCCATCAATTCTAACTCCCAGCCACTGAGTTGCTTCGTTGTTGAAGCGGATGAAGCCGTCTCGCACTTCTATTTTCGGTGTGAGTTTTGGCCAGAGGTGCTTCTTGTGGCCTCGCCTGCGCGTGATGAGTGCTGCGTCTGTCTTCGCGGTGTCGAATCTGAGGTCTCGCCTGCTGGCACAAGCAATGCTCTCCGCAGAACACGTTTCGAGTTTCCTGGCCACCTGATTCATGTCCATTCCGGGTCTTACCCATCCAAGGTCGTCTACGAAGGAGAGGCCTTCAACACCTTGGACTCTCTCCTCCACCCACTTATTAGCCCAGTGGTGTGTATTGCGAAAAGGATTGGTGACACCGGTGAGCCCTGTGGAATGCCTGCTTCCAGAAGGTGGCTCGGCTGGACATTGCCCACGATCACCATCTCCACTATCCTGTCTAAGAGGAAGCTGTCGGTTCATCGTATGAGGTTTCGATTTATCCGCTTGGCTCTCATTGCATCAATGAGCCTCCCTCACACCAAGCTTAGAAACACTGCCTTGATATCCATTAGGAGGGCACCGGTGATGTTATCATCGTTCCATGCCGAGTGCGCTCTGTCGACCATGACGGCCGCTGCGTCGATGGCCGACGTTTTCCTTCTGCTGCCAAACTGGATAATGCTCAATGGTGCTCTTCTTGTGGCCTTATCGGACAGCGGCTCAGCGACTACTTTCTCAACGACATTTCCCATGCAGCTGAGCGAAGAAATTGTTCAGTATGATTTCAGCTTCGTATAGTTTAATTTCCTAGTTTCCAAATCACCACCTGGCTCGCGCGCTTCCAAACAGTGCGGTGACATCCCGTTTGGACTGCTGCTTTTGTTCATTCTACGATTCTCGTGTCATTCCACTTGCAGAGTAGGCGTATAGCTCCGAAGGAGAGCTTGTCTGGGCCTGGGGCATTCTTAACTGATCACGAGAATACGGCTCATTGAACTACTTGTTTCGTTATTCGCTCATTGGCTCGGCCTGCTGGGTGTAGCTCGTAGTTCTGGACGCCATGGTTCATTGGGAAGGACGCTGCTGTGAGCATTTTCTCCTTTTCAGCCATGGTGTTTGCTTGCTTTCCCCCTCTCTCAATAAACACTTCCATGGTGGCTCCTGATCGAGGGTTGGCAAAGTTTGCCAACCGCCAGACCGCGCCCCCCCTGCCGTTCAGCAAGTCTTCCTTGGACATGCAGCGCTTAGACTGCCGAATCGACCTCTGCAGTTCCGCTTTTGAGTGTGCTGCTGCTTGTGACCTCCATCCTCTCCTCTTCTCTCTCCCTAATGCTCATCTCCACTGCTTTATCTCACCATTCCACAGCCTCTTTGATCGGGCGCAGATTCCCAATTTCTTCCCATTGGCATACAGGACCTTGCTCCGGGTTTCCTGACACCACTCTGCCTCCCGCTCTACCTCATCCCACATGCACTCCTCGTCTAGATGACCTCTCTGTCCCTCCAGCTCCTTCCACAGCTGCTCTGCTGCTTCCTCGTCCTTTTTTGACATGGCGGCGAAGTTCCATCCTATGACCTGCACATTGTCCGCCTCGTCCTGCATATCGACGCTGAACTGCGACCTGATCACCTTGTGGTCAGAGCTTGTGGCTTGCCTCCCGTCTAATATGGTCCATTGCATGATGGGTCGGTTGGTTAAGGTCAGGTCTATTGTCGACTCACCTTCTTCACCATTCCATGCCCAGTGGTGAGTGGGCTCGTCGTCATTTCCAATCTCCAGTCCGCACAAGTCTATAATCTCCTCCCAGAAAGTCGCATCGCATTGGTCCTTGCATCTTGGATCCCACCTCCAGCTGTGTGAATTGAAGTCGCGCACGAGTATTGTGCCGCCTCTCTGTCAGATGATTCTACTCCAGTTGATCCTCCTCGCATGTCTCTCCCCGGCCCGCACGTCTCTCTGATCGTAAATATTCATAGCCCTCGTCAGCTTCTCCATCCTTCATCTGACCTCAGTCACAGTGACATCGTCTTTGTGCCCCTGGTCAGGTCTGTCTGTTCGTCAGTTGTCAGGCCACTCCCGTTGCGCACTGCTGTCCAAACTCTCTTTCGTTTCCTAATTTCGTATGCTGAATGGCTGATTCCAATTCCTCCTCTTTCCTCCGGCGGCATAACATGGTTCGTCTTGGGGCCAATATGGGATATCACCGCGCTATGGAAATTATATTAGCAGCGTATGATGTCAACATCGATGCTAAGGACCGATATGGGTCGACACTGTTGCACCGCGCAGCTGAAAAAGGGCACCAGGCTTAGTCTGGCTGCTCCTAGACGACGATGCGACCTTGTTAGCAAAGGAAAACTACGGCCGATATCCGCTACACAGCGCCACTGCGGGTGGTCACGAGGCCACAGTCGGTCTATTGCTCGATCGTGGGGCTAACATCCACATCAAGGACATTGACAACTGGACACCACTACACCATGCCGCTGAGAAAGGGCATAAGGCTACCGTCAAGCTTCTGCTCTACCACGAGTCTGATACCCGTACTACCAGCCGCGATGCTAGCTGCACACCGCTGCACTATGCCGCTTCACGTGGGCATGAGGAAACAGTCCAGTTACTGCTCGACGCCGGAGCGTATATCGATGCCCGGAACAGTGGAGATGACTCACTGCTGCACTGTGTTTCCGAAGGCGGACACGAGGCAGTGGCTCGGGTGCTACTCAAAGGAGAAGCCAAAATCGAGGCTGAGGACAGTCACGGCGGAACACCATTGCATGAGGCCGCACGGCAAGGGCATGAACGCATAATCCAGCTGTTGCTCAAACACGGAGCCAACGTCGAAGGCAGCGTAAAATGCTATACAACACCGCTCCACATCGCATCCTTATATGGCCATGTAGACATAGCCCAGCTACTGCGTAAGCACGGAGCTGTTGATCACTCTTTCACAAACCTATCAACTGCATAAACTTCGAGAGGGTCTCAAGCCAACTAGTTTACCTTATTGTTCCTGTTCGTATACGTACGCTCGGAAGCTTTTTGAATCTTATAATCGTTGACGTATATTTTCCTAACCGATTTAATATACCCTCCAGTGTATACCTCGCCCGTTGGTTTTGTCTACCCCTTCTCTGCTTTCAACGTGCTTCTGAGTATCGAAAACTGTTTCATCTTTTAACTCTGCGTGTCTTTGTTTGTTTTGATCATACTGTATTCACTCTATTTAGAGTATGACAGCCCCTTACTCCCCTCCGCCTCCGGGCTAGCCGGCTAGATGGCGGAGCTCCGCTCCTACTACCCGTCGTCCCCTTCTGACAAAAGGAAAAGCAAAGCAAAGCATCTGAAGGTAATCTATGTGAACTACAAAGGAAGTGTGATGAAATCAGGAAGAGCCCGCCGGCTCTTACTCCTCCTCCTCCTCATCCGCACTTTTGGGCGGGAACTTCCCATTATCAGTAGCTATCAGGAAGTCCATCACCGCCTTATCGCACTTCTCCATGGAGAGCAGCTCAGAGACCTGCACATGTTGGCATCTGCCCGCAATCCATCCTGTTGCTTTCCCCACCTCTTTGCATAGTGTCTTTTCCTGGTCTTTCCATTGGCTGCAGTGGCGGAAGAGATGCTCCTGCGTGTGGGCTATTCTCCTGCCTCCGCAGCCGCACAACCAGCAATTGTCGTCGTCTCGGAGTCTGAACCATTCTAGGTACGTTCCCACTGGCGCGTTTCTGGATTACAGTCGGTAGAACCTGGCTGCCATTGGTTTCGCACTATTCATTGGGCTGGGTCTCTTGCTCCCAGCTTTGCCTTTTAGTCTGTAGCCGTGATGTTTGCTGCATATGTCGGCCTCCCACCGAGCCTTCGCTGGCGTCTTTGCTTCTGAGATTTGGCTTGTCCTGTTCGCCGCCGAGGTGTATACTCACTCTTGCCCAGTGCCTGATCTGCGGCCCGCTCGCCAGATTCGCTTGGCGATCTGCTTCCTAATTTCTGGGGATGCCAGTGTGTCCTGGGACCCGGTGGGTTTCTGTCTCAATGCCGGCTTGGTGAAGAGTCCTTGCGCACTGGTTATTCCACCTGGCTAGATGCTGCCCTGGGCCAGGTTCCAGGTGCTCCATTCGTCGAATGGCTGCTTGCGAGTCGCCAAAGACAGCTACTTTCGTCACTCTGTGTGTCTGCAGTGGGTGCTTTTTCTTTGCTGACTCCCAGAGTGCGAGTCTGATTGCCCATAGTTGTGCGTCGAAGACCTCCATTCGTCCGGTGCCGAGGTGGCTGCGGAAAGCTCTCCAGCCGTCTCTGTGCTTGCATACTGCCGCAACTCCCACTCTGCCGTCATCGGATCGCGATCCGTCCGTCCACCACAACTCTGCGTGTCTTGGGTAAGTCAATAACTGCGCATGGTATTATTTCAGATTTATTAGGTTATCATTGACAGTGGGGTTCTGTCGTGGATAGGATTAAGTTATAGTGCCGGTTTTTTCTAGCTTTCTATGATATTGTTTGAAAAATTGATGTCTGGTGTGCAATTAACAGATAGTGATATGTTGTTCTAGTCCATTCACGGAGGCGGTTCCTCTGCGGAATACCTAGTCAGTTCACGGAGGCCCACCTTCCCTGAACGCACCGTCCTTTCACAGAGTTGGTACCCCACCTCCGTGAACTGACTAGTTCGTTCACGGAGTATGTCAGTGCGTGGAGTGACCAGTCAAGCCGTGGAATAACTGGGCTCCGTGTACTGACCAGTCACTTCATTGAGCAATACAGCCAATTGTACGGAAAATTGGGAAAAAAAAGTTTGGCTTTTCTCTGTTTAGCTGCTGCACTGACGAAAATGACAATAAGTCAGTCCAATTAAGTCTGCAAGTATTGGTCCAATCACAAAGTGATGTATACATGAAATGTGCATAATTCATTGCTCTTTTGCCTCCCTGTCTTCAATTTACGATATGTTCAAAAGTGATTGAGCACCTTTAGAATAAACAGGAAAAATTGCTGAAAATCGGTGTTTTTTGACAACCATTCTATCAGTATTAAAGATATGGTCAATTGGAGACCAGGAGATGAAAGAGCGATAAATTACACATATTTCATGTATACATCACTTTGCAATCAGAGCAATTGTTACTTTTGTTTGAGCACAATTAGCACCAGTCAGTTCATGGAGCACTGATCTAACTGGTTCATTCACAGAGGGTGCAGCTCCGTGAACTAACCAGTTACTCTGCGGACTGACATTCTCCGCAAACTGACTATAACATACGTTCAGCCCAGCGCAGTTGAGTAGATTCTTCAAAGCGCAACTGAGTACGTTTCATGCATTCTATCATACTAAATATATGGACTGCCTTACATCTACCATCTCAGATCAAATTCCGCCATTCAAAAAGGGTAGCCATCGACAACTTACTCTTCAGGAAGCTGCTCATCTTCTGTCCCCTGCTGACCTCCTTGAAGTACGTTGTAAATATAAAAGCCACTACACGATAGTTCTTTGCAAGTGTTTCAAAGCATAAGCCGAGTGCACACTTCATTGCCATGGCCAAGATGGTGGTGTGCAGTGAATAAGTACCGGATCTTCTGGTGCGCCATCAGGTACTTTCAATCTCGAGCGAAATACAAGACCAGCTCCGCCGGAGTTAGGTCGCAATCGAAAACACTGTCAAGCCAACACACAAGGAGATGCGTGCGTGGATACTGACCCCATATCTGAGGAGGATACTGCCAATGAGAGCAGTGACTTGACAGACCTGGATACTGAGGATAAGGAGGTTCTCGAGGAGAAAGGGGTCACTGGGGAGGAAGAGGATGACAAGGAGGAGGAGGAGGGCAAAGAGGAGGAGGGCAATGAAGGGGCGCAATGAGGAGGGGGGCAATGTGGAGGGAAATGAGGAAGATGAGCCGGTTTCAACGATGACATGGAGTACTTTGTAACTGTAGTTGCATCAGGGCGTCCAAGAGGCATCCGATTGTAGGGATCATGATGATGTATAGATTATGTTTGATTTTTCAGTGACTCCGTGAAAGAACTAGTCAGTCCACCGAGGTGGGGTATCTACTCTGTGAATGGATGGTTCATTCATGCAACGTGGGCCTCCGTGAACTGACTAGGAACTCCGCAGAGGAACTGCCTCCGTGAATTGAATGGAACATAAGTTCACGATCTGCTTAGAGTATTATGGTTAAATGGTGCGCCGTGATGTTGCAATTGTGGATCACCCGGGCTGCATACTATTCGACCCTGCTTTAAGCTCTACATTGAGCCTAACAGATACACATCAAGTGTTGCTTTGCATGTGGTAGGGGTAGCTGTGATGGATTGAAAAGCAACTTCTTAGCGTAGGAGGCTCTTTAAGATAATTAAACAGCCGAAACATATCACATGGTTCCAGGTACTTTCATGAGAGGTATGGTTGTGCCGGTTACTACAAATTATCGCTGTTAATAACTGCGCAAGGTGCAACCTGGTACTCGGGGAGCTCATGTAAGAATTGCGATTAGACAATTGGGAAAGCGAAAATGGTCGGTTTGTTTTGTTTCAATCATACTGTATTCACTCTACTTAGAGTATGACAGCTGTAACGGGCGGGGTCGGGTGTAGGTGATATTGGTAACACAAATATAATATCGAGGAAACAAACAAGGCGCTCGAAATTCATTTTCGAGGAAGTCAAGACAAGACAAGAGTCGAAGCTGTTTCAAAGTCGCAACTTGCTTTGCTATACAAGAGAACGAGTAAAGAGAGAAGAAAATGAAATCCTCCAACGCCATCAACACTCTCTTTATATACAATTCGTCTGCCACCCTCGAACCATTCCTCATGCTCCGATGTACCATCTGAATCTCATCCCATGATCTTACACACCACTCCATTATTCCTTATCGCAACAACCACACCACCTCTCCTCATGTCGCAACACCTCAGACCACTTCCCTATCTTACTAAATTATACCGCCACCATCTCGCCGCTTCCTCCGCATCTTCCAACGTCTCCGCCTTTCCGTAATAAAATTCTTTCCACACCTTCCGTATCTTCCTTCTATTATTCCTAAGTATCTCCGTACCTTCTTGCGCTGTGACAACAGCCCTTACTCCCTTCCAATGATTCCACCAGTCCAGACGATCCCGGTCCGCGGTAGGGCTCAGTCCAGTCCGGTCTAATGGAAAGGTCGGACTGGTCCGATCCACAGACTGGTAGTCTTGGACTGGACGGGCTTGGTCTGGACCGATCCATTTACGCATATAATTTTGACATTGCTTTTTAGCCAAGTACTGCCGAAAACATGACTCATCCACACATTTTATCACCACTCACCCCCGAATACCCACTCAGATCGAAATTATACCACTTCTGTCTGTATATTCAGCTCCATTGAGATAAATTTTCCCCATTAAAAGACTAAGAACCTGGAAAGTATACCCTAACCCTGGACACCGTCAGGGATCAGTCCGGACCGAGCCCAGTCCAGTCTGTCAGCATCTGGGATTGGTCCGATCCCGGTCCAAAAATTTTTTGGACTGGACCTGGACTGGACTGGACGGTTCCGGTCTGGACTGATCCACAGCTGGACTGGTGGAATCATTGCTCCCTTCCCCCTCTGGGCTGCCTGGGTACATGGCGGAGCTCTGCACTTGCTACCCGTTGTCCCCTCCTGACCAAAGAAATGAAAAACATCTGAAGTTGATCACAAACAACAAAGGAAATGTGATGTAATCGGGTAGAGCCCGCCGATTCTTACTCCTCTGCCCATTGCCCCCCAGCTCTTACTACTACACCTCCACCCACCTGGGTGGGAACTTCCCGATATCGGTAGCTATCAGGCAGTCCATCACTTCTTTATCACACTTCTCCATGGAGAGCAGCTCAGAGACTTGCACGTGTCGGCATCTGCCCACTATCCATTCAGTTGCTTTCCCTACATCTTTCCAGAGCGTTATCTGCAGGTCTTTCCATTAGCTGCAGTGGCGGAAGACATGCTCCCACATGTCGGCTACCATCTTACCTCTGCCGCCGCACATCCAGCGTTTGTCGTGTTCTGAGTGTCTGAACCGTTCTACGTACATTCCCGCTGGTGCGTGTCCGGACTTCAGTCTGTAGAACCTGGCTGCCAGTGGTTTCACACTATTAATTGGGATCGGTCTCTTGCTCCCAGATGTGCCTTTTAGTCTGTAGCGGTGAGGTTTACTGCATTTGTCGGCCTCCCATTGAGACTTTGCTGCCGTCTGTGTTTCTGAGATTCATCTGGTCCTGTTCGCCGCTGAGGTGAATACTTGCTTTTGTAGTGTGCCTGACCTGTGGCCCTCTCTTGCAAGATTTGCTTGGCGATCTGCTTCCTCATTTCCGGGGATGCCAGTGAGTTCTGGGACCCAGTGGATTTCTGTCTCTACACCAGCTTCGCGTAGAGTTCTTGCACTCTGGTTGATCCACCTGGCTACGGGCTGCCCTGGCCCAGGTTCCAGGCGCTCTGTTGTTGGTGTTGTTGTTGTTGTAATCATAGTATATTCACCCCAAAGGGATGCCCAGCTAAGCATTACACAAAGGCTGACCGCTGGTGGTCATGATATATACGACAAATGCCACAGTCATCCCCTTTGCTGCCACTTCCACGCAAATTGAAACCTCTGCAGGCCCCAGAAATCTGACAACCCCGAAGCCCCTGAATTAAAACCCACACACCAAAGTTGTAACCGCCACTCTCCCCTGAAAAACTGCTCTCTCCCCCATCTCACTCCCCAAATTAATTGGCCCCCCTTTCCTAGTGTATAACCTGCACTCCCATCTCAGACGACCACCAATTGAAAATCCTCGCTCGCACACTGTCCAGGGTCCCATTGAAATTATTGCAGTGGAATACCGCCACCGCCTACAAACTTGGCAGGACTTTGCATGTCCGGAAATGAACACTCCCTAGGTCGTAAAAGGCGCGCTGACCGTCTTCGGCCAATGACGTGAATGGGGGGGCCGAATGGTGATGTTATCATAAGGCCACTGTTGTAGTTCATCCAAAAATGATGACCGAGAAGAGGGTCTTTAATCCATCGTAGTAGTTTCAACGAGCCTGTACGGAGCGTGTATCCCAGCACTCAACACTTCGCTGGGTTTTTTCAGGCAGCTGCTTGACGGAACTTCACTGATACTGCGCTGATACGCCATAGCTTAGACGCTTCCGGACCTCACGGACTAGTATATTCACAGGCATGTTGTAAGCTTTAATATCTGGCATAAAAAGTCGAATGCCGAGTTGCTGGGTAGACTACCGGTCGACATCAATGCTGAGTAGCAAAGAGATCCTCAACATGACTAGATACACTTGCAAAAGCAAGTGGACACAGACAGAGGAATATCGTGAAGCCAAAGTAATACCCCGCTCCCCCCCAAAAGGAGGGGGGCTTGGCAAAACCAGGCGTTGAGTGTGGTTGTCGAAGGTGTGTTCCAGGCGCTCCGTTCGTCGAATGGCTGCTTGCGAGTCGCTGAAGACAGCTACCTTCGTCACTGCATGTGTCTGCAGTGTGGAAAATGGTAGGTTTAGGTGTCGGAGGTGCGGCGGCACTCATTACTGAGCATACATGCAAATTCATATAATTCATATCTAGTAGCTCGCACTGGAGAGGAAGTAATCTCATTGGAGAGCGTATTTTTTTTAGCCGGATCAGGAATCAGCATCTTTTATCTAACCTCTCAAGGCAAAAGGTTTATTAAAAGCGCATGAACGTAAAATGAATCCTTTTTTTTAAAAATATAGTTCCGAGCAGTTTGTGTACCATAGAGAGACGATAGTACTGTCTTTGTATCTTTCTGCGACCTAAAAAAATGTTGACCTATCATGGGCTGATAGCCTTACATATGATGGGTACATTCTTTAACTTCAAATTTTTTCCTCTTTTGTATGGGCTCAATCATCCTGCCTCAGTGAAACACATTCCAAAGTTATATACTGTATCCGGTACCCCCTGGTGGGTTAGTTGATCACCTACTGCCAAATACAGCCAGTGTTCCTAAGCGGCCTGGCCTCCATTCTGTATTAGGTACATACCTCATAGCCAAGGATAAGGAAAGTACCCACCCTCATCAACTTTGAATAGTGCGTGCATACACAAGATAATCCGCGACCTGCCTTTGGTCCCTAACAAGAATATCAGACACAGCCGATAATGCCAGCATTGTGATTGATGGATGAGAACTCTTCCTTTTTGCATTGTTCGGTTTATATCACAGAACTCAATGCGGCTGTGGAGTGCCAACGATATGTCGGGAGAGCCAACAACGGGGATTAAGCTTAACAGATGGCATTGCATGCTCGGGTGTACACATACCTGTTAGAAGTAGCGTACTCCTCGATAGCAACGGTATCCACAACTCACACCGATCCGGCCAATTTGTGCGGACTCAGTGGATACTGGGTAGTTCGTAGAGTACCTGATAACGGGAGTGGTTGAAATAGGGGAATAACACCCATACACATGTCGGTCTGTTCTGGCTGGAGAGTTGAATCACAAACCATCACCATCGCCGCCGAACTCAGCATTTGATGCTCTATGGCCTAGAATTAGTTCTCCCGAAGTCGCCAACCTAAAAGGAGGTCTAGAAAGGTCTCTCGGAGTTATTTGGTGCCGCTGGTACACCCCTATATAAATTCTCACTCGTACCTCGCCGCTCTCTACATTCCACTCCGATCGCCAGTCATAGCAGCCTCCGGAGGCCGACAGGATTCCGGACTTTCATTGTATTAAAGCACAGGGTCTTCTACCTTTAGATAGATCAAGTGACTTCATCTTTATCGAACAATTCTAATCTGGAAGCCCTACGGTTCACGGTCGTGGTTATCCCTTTAGACTTCACACCATGACAGTCTTATTAGACATCACACTTTGCTCTCCCTTCTCCTCGCTTCTCTGACCTTACTTGTACCTACAATCAACGTACTCATTCACATTAACAGGTTATGAGCCCGGCAGTCGCTACTCACTAAAATCACCTATTTTTTCTCTTTCGTTCTTTCCACGACCTTCCAATAACCTCGTCGATCACAAATACCTTCAAGAGCCATGCCTACTGAGACCTTCAAGACCGATTACAGAAACGTTCCGAAGTTGACCGAGAACAGCTACTCCATGTGGTGAGAGAAAGTGTGGCCGCTTACTGGGCTGGTATTCATACAGGCTGATAGTATTCGGCCGGTGTATACAAAGATGAGTACGTACGCATTTCAATATGGACTACCGTATATACATAAGGATTTTGTAGCCTCTTTAAAGAGAACATTCAATTCTCACATTCAGCAGCTCTGTTACGAATGTAAAGCGGACGAAGTCTATTCTACTATCCAAGGGAGAAGCTCTGTCTTATATACATGAAGGCCGGGAATTCCATGGAAGTCTATGGAAGTTTACGATTGCAAATGCCAGTGGCGGCGGCGAGTGAAAACTCGTGGACGAGTCTACGACTGTGAGTCTGTAGCCTGTGAGTCAATTCGGCGATCTCAGTATCGGCGACTTCCCTTCAGATCATATAGTAACAAGCTCCATTGTAAATAATATGAGTGATTGTGTGTGATTGTGTGTGATTAGTTATACATGTTGAATCGTATGTAAGCTGCACCCTGTAGTATGATACGACGGAAAACGCAACAAACCTTTGGTATGTGAAAGTGCTTGTTATACCATCGAGGCAACTCTGCCCCGTGAATTCCAGACTCTAAGGGTGCCGGAAATATGCATTTTTGAAGTACCGGAAAAGGCACTGAAAGTGCCTTTTCATGCACTAAACAATAGAGTGATATCAGTGCAAGAATTGGGCTAGGGTCCTTTTTGAATGGGAGTAAAAGGTTGCATGGAAATGGTACTGGAAAAGAGAATACCCACTATATTTATATGGGTGCCTTTCTTGTAACCTTTCTGTTCTTGCTATTTATTCTATGTCATATATCCCACATGTCACTTCTACCGATTTCCAGTGTCTGTTGCTGTGTCTCTCCTCCTCGTACCTTCATATACCATTCCTCCTAGTGCCTTTCTACCACGTGCCATTCTTCCCAGTGCCTTTCTACTACCAGTTGTGGTGTGATGCCAGCCCGATCCTCACCCCCAGTACGCAGTTTACCCGCCAGTTTCTGAGTCCCTTAGAGCCCCTTCTTGCAGCTTTTCGCCCACTACCCTCTGCTTAAGGCTCTCCTCGGTACCATATAAGTGTCGGTACTGTTCGGTGGTCAGGAGGGGTAAATATATGTAACTTTGTGACACTGTTTGTATGTCCGATGGTGGTTAGTAGTGCCTGGTTTTGGTAACATTAGGAGGAACAGCGGTAATGAAGTCAGTATACGAAAGAAACTGTCTGTCGGATCTACGAACAGTGCCTCGGCGCCAGTGTTGCAGTGGCTTAAAGGGATAAATATAACGAACCTTCAGTCACGTAAGCTAGGTATTGTGCCCAAAAAAGAGCACCGTTCGCGGGGATAGTTACAACAGAGTGGTGAGCGGAAGTTTGACTCGTCATTTATACAAACTGCTTTTAATGAGAATATGGTCATGTCGGAAAGCACCTGTCTAATCTAAGGAACCTTTCGTGGGGGTGCTGCGTTTCGAAAAGCTACAACTCGAAAGGGCAAACAGTAAAATGCATCCTAGCTGCCAAAAGGTAGGAAAAGGCGTTTTAGAACCTTCGAGTGCCTTACAACCGGTTCCTTTTATTTTTCATTTCTATATAGACGGCATATCCAACTGCCTTAGACTAGACAGGGGTAAAAACGCCAACAACGACAGAGTCATACAGTCAGCAACAAAAATGTCTACTAAGTCCGGCAACCCAGAGAAAACCCCTAGTTTTAGTGACATAGGGGACTACCTAGGTTAGTCTGCTCCTACGTTTTCTTAGATGATATTACATAGCCAGATGCTGCATTTAAGATTGAGACATGACAAAGCTTGATGCCATACTGGCATTTTTACACCTACGAAAGTACATGTCGTATCTATGGATTCACTAGGCGAAGCAAAGTTTTATATCATCCCCAAATTTACGGTGGTATGCAGCTAATGAATACAGCCTTCTCTAGTAAAATCATCTTTGATTCTATCGCTCTGCTGGGTGAAAGCAGAAAGTACAAGAAATCCCCCGCCATAAATTGAGCTCGTTTTAAGCAAAAAATACCGTGCAAATAATAGCCCACCAGTTCTACAGTCGACTTTAACTTCGCCTACTTGATGCCTTGTCGGAATAACAATCCAGCTCACCGTATGGAGCCATAAATTGTCATGGCGGCAGATTTTTGATGTATCAATGATCACTACTTAATGAGCCGCTTGGTATGGTACGCTTGCATATTTTGTCAAATGACAATAATATTTTGCTTCCGTCCTTGGTAGAGTTAAGAAATCTAGATCCCACTGACAATGCCCACCGCTTTCCAGCACCCCCGGCGAGTACCTAGTAAAATCCGCCATACCACCCGTCCTCTCAAAACTATCATTCCTCATTTCTCTCCAGTTGCCAACTTTCAAATAGCCTCGCAGCCAAACTCAGCTACTAGGAAGGCCGCCAGTTGCAGCACAAACTTTTTAAACAGTCAAGACGGACAAGTGTGGGTATGTGCAGGGACTCAAGTGCTAGCGATAATGTGAGCTACAGTGCAGTGCTCGTTGCTAGTTGAATTAGTGCTCTCCGTGGATGATATACATACTCCGGGGTGATTCCAATTTCCTTCATCATAGTTCATCACTAGGATCATGCGAATCACTCGGGCCCTAAATCCGGGAGTCAGGAAAACCATCATCGCATAGGACTCGGTATACTAGATTCAGTGATACTCTGTTACATATACAGTGCTGACTATGAGCTGATCTTAAGCTAGGCTGATGGTAAGACCTTAGGGAGCAAAGGCGCGTAACTCTCTTCATTATATCTCGAATGATCTCTCTTCTATCTGTACCATAATCCATACACCCAGCCCTCTCCTCCATATCCCAAAATTGTCCCCCCCAAAACCTCAATAAATCCACTTGCAGACTCAGGAAAGTGCGTACTAACGGTTGTTGTTGTTTATTCATACTGTATGCACTCTTATTAGAGTATGACAGGACCTGATATCCCATCCGCCTCCGGGCTAGCCGGCTAGATGGCGGAGCTCCCCTCCGCTACCCTTCATCCCCGCTGACAATTGAAAGCTAAAAGAAAGACAGACCAGAACAGAAAAGAAAACAAAAGAAAAGATATAAGCCCGCTGTTGCCGCTCCCTGCACCTGAGTCAGCCACTGTGCCTGCTCCATCCCTGCTTCATTTGGGCGGGACTTCCTGATTTCAGTAGCCACCAGGAAGTCCATCACTGCTTGATCACACTCTTCCATGGAAAACAGCTCAGAGACCTGCACGTGTTGGCATCTGCCTGCTTTCCAGCCCTTGGCCATTCGCACCGCTTTCCAGAGCACGCTCTGCTGGTTTCTCCACCGGCTGCAGTGGTGGAAGAGGTGCTCCCGCGTCTGGGCCACTGTCCCATTACACCCCCAACACTTGTCATCCTCGCGGTGACCGAATCGTTTTAGGTACACTCCGTTTGGTGCATGCCCTGATTTTAGTTGATAAAACCTAGTAACTGATAAATTCACGCTTGTCATCGGAATGGGTCTTTTGGTCCCCTCGTTGCCTTTCTGTCTCTAGGTGATGTGCTTGCTGCATCTGTCAGCCTCCCACCTTGCCTTGGAGGCTGTCCGTGCCTCGGAAATCCATCTGGCCATATTTGAGGCCAAGGTGTACGGCCTCTCTATCCTCGTGTCCCCTCCTGCATCGCAGGCTACATTCACCTGGCGCTCTGTTTCTTCATTCCCGGGGATACCGGGGTGTACCGGAACCCAGTGACTGTGCATATTGATGGCGTGTGCAACGAGAGCCTCTACCCTTTGTGCATTCCGTCTTGCAAGCCTCTGTCCAGGGCCTGGCTCCAGCCGTGCCGTCCATCAAATGGCGGCTTGGGAATCGCTAAAGACGGCCACCATCATCAACCCTAGTCTTGGCAGTATCTCTCGCTGCTCGATCATCACTTCCAGTGCCAGTCTGATCGCCCACAGTTTGGAGCCAAAGACCTCCATATGTCCAGTGCCCATATAGCTGCCGCGGGACCTCCACATGTCTCGGTGCATGCACACTGCTGCGGCTCCCACTCAGCCGTCATCTGAGCGTGATTGATCTGTTCACCTCACCCAGACTCCCGCCCCTACTTTGGCCTCGTGTACTAATGGTACTCCGGTAGTTCAAGATGATTTCTTTAACAAACAAAAAGGAAGAGAAAAAGAACTAAGAACTCATAAAGGAAAGTTGAGGATTATAGTATCCCTTCGCCGGTAGCGGGGCCACAAAAGGGCCCACATTCGCGTGCACTGCGCCTTGTCGCTTCCAACATCACAAGCACCCACTTAAACCCCCGCCTAGAATATTATGAATTGAAAGATAACTAGTAGAAGCTTCCATTTAGGAATTCTTGTGGCAGTGTGACAAGTTCTGTGGTGCTGAGTTGCATATAAATAGCAGTAGTTTGGAGATTGTGAGATTACCATCCTCCAGCCCAGTGGCAACCACCTTCCCACTTCCCATCTACCACACCACAACAGCCATGAGCAGAGAAGCCCTCAGACCTCGGAATCTTAATGTCAACTACTTACCCCCACCACTTATACTCTCATCTCCACCATGCTCACCAAAAAATGTGAAAAAACAAAGTGCCAAGTGTTGTATCTTGCACGATCACTCTGTCACGGTATGAAGAGATACGGAGATACTTAGGAGAAGGATTGGGAATTTTGCAGTGGTGTGGAAGGAATTGAATTACGGAGAGACGGAGACATTGGGAGACGTGGAGGAATGCAGCGAGATGGTGGCGGTACAATTTGTTACGATAAGGAAATAGTTGGGGTGTTGCAATGTCGGATGATGTGGCGTGGTTGTCCTGATACGAAGTTTTGTTGATGGCGTGTAAGATCATAGGATGAGGTTCGGATGGTACATCGGAGCATGGGGAATGATTCGAGGGTTGCAGACAAACTGTATATAAAGAGAGTGGTGTTGGTGTTGTAGAATTTTCTTTTCTTCTCTCTTTACTCGTTCTCTTGTATAGCAAAGCCAATAGGACTTTGAACCAGCTTCGATTCTTGTATTGTCTTGAATCCCTCGATACGAACTTCGAGCCTCGCCCCGATCACAATACTACATTTATGTTACCAATATCACCTACGCCCGACCCTGCCCGTTACACTAGGACGAGTCTTTTTACAACGTACCTGATATTGAATGTACTGTCAACACTGCTTGACCCCTTGCTTTGATCTTGTTTGGTATTACTCCGAAGTCACAGACAGTTATATCTCGATTTGCTACTTGTGTAGCTACAATCTTCCGAATTCGGATGGGCCTACACCCTTCGAATGGCTGTAAGTACTGTAACGAACCTTGCGCTGGTACTTGTTGGGTATACTTTGGATCGAATTCTCGGTGGATTTACATTTGCGACGATTGCGTTGACGAGCTTCCACAACTTACCGGATTAGATATCGGTTAATACCCACATCAATCCCAATATTCGAATCCAAGAGTACGATAGTAACTGTACCCCCTGAACGAATTCGTTTGACCTCGCCAGAACTCATTCTTCCCTTTCCGAACCTGAACCTTTAAACGCCTTTGGGAGTATTGAAGAACTACAGAATATCGAGGTAGACGACCTCATTTTGCCTGCTTACTTTTGGGAACAGTGAGATGTTCCCTCCCCTTGGAATACTTAATGGACAGAAGCCGCCGCATATGGAGGAGGCTTAGAACTCGACGATCCTGTTTTTGGAAACAGTTGGACTAAGTATTGGGGAGCCCACAATTGGTTTAAATGCCATTCAGACGAACTTTGTGACTGCGAAGAACACGGTTGGTTAGGAACGCATTCGACAGAAGAACTCGCGCCAGCAGCAGCAGCAACAGCAAAACCTGCGCCGGTGCATTTGATTGTTGTTGAACCCCCAACACTGACCTCTTCGGAAGTTGACGCATAAAATTTGCACTGGTAAATGTGCTTGATTCGTTGTAATGTCAGGATCAGAACAGCACGATCAGGTGGCTCTGGTGTCCACGGATGACCAGGACATCATAGGAGGAATCGTCAACAGGAACCTATTGGAGATCGACTTCAGGGAGAGACAGACACTGCTCGAAGAAGCACAGGAGGTGCTGAGGAGAGTAGCACAGCATACCGAACCCACGGCCATGCTACAGAGGGTGTGCGATCACCCGGCACAGATAATCGCGTTACACAAGCAGATCACAGACCTGCAGACACAAGAGTTCCTACCGCCGGAGTGCGATCATTCGATGTTTGAGCAACAGCTGGAGACGTTGAGGCAGCAGTTGGAGGAAGCCAGGAGAATCCCGAGGAGGGAAGGAACGGATGAAGATCTACGACAGGAGCTGGACGATATGACACAGGACGCCAGACGATCAGGAGAAGAAGTCCGAGCTTTGAGGATGCAGTTAGCCAATGAGCTATCCTTAGTGGTTCGGGCAGCCCAGACTCCCCCCCAGCAACCCGAAGTTCGAGGACAGAAGTTTCCCGACTCCGCAGACTTTTCAGGATCGGATTGCGCTCAGTTGGGAGGCTGGATAGCTCAACTTCGAATGGTCATATGACACAAACTCACCAGCTTTCCTGACGAACGGTCGAAGATGCGGTATGCATTCAACCTCCTGAGGGGAGTGGCCTTAGTCCAGATTTTGCCACACGTCCGGGAGGACAGAGAGATAGGGCTGGAAGACCTGCCAGCTTTTCTACAACTGCTGGAGGCAGCTTTTGGGGACTCCGACCAAGTTGGCACCGCCGAACGAAAAATGCAGGAGATGAAACAGAGGAACCGTGAGTTCTCTCAGTACTATGCTGAGATCCAGGTGATTGCCGCGGATCTAGATTGGAATCCTTCGGCCTTACGGAATGCGTTATGGATGGGATTGTCCGAGGAAATGAAGGACTCCTTTACATATAGTGCTATGCCCGAGGAACTTCCTGCGTTTGTAACGGTCTGTCAGAAACGAGATAATCCGATCTGACAATGACGTGCGGAGACAGCGGCACAGAACAGGGGTGGAGGGACTGGTTGTGCCTCTTCCCCCAGACCTCCGGCCGCTCCTAAGGACCCCGCGGGAGCCCACACTGGAACAGTGGCTGGATATACTGGACCCGCACCAATGGATCTCAGCGCAGGTAGGAGGAGGATATCCGCGGAAGAAAGGGCAAAGAGGTTTACTAATGGAAGGTATCTGTATTGCGGTGGGTTCAATCATAGAGTTGCGGAGTGTGCGGCAAGGAAGAAGGCCCAGACGTTTAAGGAGGCTGGAGAAGAGATCAAGGAAGTACGGACGGGGACAGGTTCCGAGGAATTGGTAAAAGAGCTGGTAAATTGAAGAAGGATGGCTCTTCAGTTGACGGTAAAAGTTTTGCTTTAAATGCTTTGAAATGTTTTGGAATTTCGCGATTATCAGTTAGCAAGGTGGAGGTATTGGAAGGATCAATGGAAGGAAAACATGTAGTTATAACCTGCACATTGACCGTAAATAACCAAGAGATACCTACACACGCGCTGATTGACTGCGGAGGTACTGGAATTGCATTCATGGATCAAGACTTTGCTCACCATCATCAGATACCACTTCAAGAGTTGAAGGAAAAGAAACAAGTTGAGGTCATCGATGGGAGACCCATTGAATCAGGAGATATTACACATATTGCCAGAGTGGGCATGAGGATACAAGGCCATGGAGAACAGCTACCAATGTTCATTACGAAATTGGGACATTACCCCATTGTTCACGGAATTCCGTGGTTAAGACTACATGATGTTGCAGTACGATTCCCATTAAATACAGTTACGTTTGGCTCACAATACTGCACCACATATTGCCAGGATACACCTGTTACGATTCAATGAGTCATGGAGGAACCTGTGGAACCAGTATACCAGAAGGAGGAAGGAATATTTGAGCCTTAAATACGACCACGGAGGCCTTTCCAAGGGAATATCGTTATCCTTAACGGATCATGTTTTTTCAGCACGGTGAAAAAAGGAAAGCTTATGATATTTAAAGTATCACGTTATGATATAAATAAAGCCATTGAAGCGAAGGACTTGAAGGAACGCCCTCCGGAGGAGATTGGTCCCGAACAGTATCATGAGTTTTTTCCCTTGTTTAGCAAGATATTGGCGGATCGACTACCGCCACATTGACCCAGTATCGATCATGAGGTACATCTGAAGGAAGGTGCAATGCCAACATGGGGATCTTTACATTCAATGGCAAGAACAGAGTTGGTAGTTCTGAAGGAATTGCTCGAAGGAAATATGTCCAAAGGATTCATTCGTCAATCATCATCACGGTTTGCGGCTCCAGTTCTGTTTACAACGAAACCTGATGGAGGATTACGGTTTTGTATAGACTATCGGGATATCAATAGCAAGACGATAAAGAATCAATATCCCCTTCCCTTGATTAAGGAAATGCTAAATGTTTTGGCAAGAGCTAGAATATATACGAAGCTAGATGTACGAGGGGCATATGATCTGCCACAAGTGAAAGAAGGAGACAAACCTAAGTTAGCCTTTCGAACAAGATATGGGCTATCTGAGCCTACAGTCATGCAGTTTGGGACTACAAATGCACCGGCTGACTTCCAGGGCTATATTAATAATGCTGTAAGGGAGGCCTTGGATGATTTTGCATCAGCATACCTGGACGACATTCTAATATATAATGATTCCGAGGAGGAACATGTTGGCCATGTGAACTGGATTATCCAGCGTTTGCTGTAGGCAGGATTGTATTTGAAACCAGAAATATGCGAGTTTCATAAGGAAACAGTAGGATATTTAGGTTTAATTATATCAACGACGGGGATTTCTATGGATGAAGATCAGGTAGAAACCGTGCGAAATTGGGGCCGGGAGAAGAATACTAAGAATGGACGACTCAATAACCTCTTCGAAGTACCACCATTCCTCGGGTTTTGCAATTATTATCGACGGTTGATTCCAAAGTATTCCGAGAAAGCGGAACCCCTTACGAGGCTAACAAACCAGGATGAACCGTTTGTATGGGAATCAGAGCAACAGTTGGCCGTTGAAAACATGATAACCACATTTACAACCGCACCAGCACTCCGTCATTTTGACCATGACAGGGAAGTTATTATTGAGACAGATGCTTCTGATTATGTGTCTGCAGGAGTGTTATCCCAACGAGATGATGAGGGAGTGTTACACCCTGTGGCATATTTCTCAAAGAAACATTCACCTGCGGAGTGTAATTATGATATATATGATAAGGAGTTGATGGCAATTATTAAGGCACTTGAGGAGTGGAGACCTGAGTGCGAAGGTGCTGCGTATCCGCTACAATTGATAACTGACCATAAGAATTTGGAGTATTTCATGACAAAGAAGCTTTTCAATCGCAGACAGGCTCGATGGTCAGAGTTTTTAACACTCTTCGATTATGAGATAGTTTATAGACCAGGAAAATCAAATGGAAAGGCGGATGCATTGACAAGGAGGCCGGGAGACCTCCCTGAGGGGGGGGATGAAAGATTAAAAAATATGGAAAAGGTGGTTCTAAAGCTGCAGAACCTACCAAGAGAATTGCGTTTCTTGGCGGACAGCCCGCCCACTCAGGGCCATCCCTCTATTCCTGACCTTATGACTGAAGCATATGAGACTGATCCATTACCAGGGAAGATACTGGAAGCTATACGTACGAATGGTAGCCTGAAAGATATTACAATAGCAGAGTGTACCGAACAGGACGGGAGAATTCAGTATCGAGGGAAGCATTATATCCCGGAGAATGATCAGTTACGGTTAAGGTTTATACAGGAACACCATGATATCGCGCTTGCCGGACACCCAGGCAGGGCAAAGACCTTTGATCTTCTGGATCGACAGGATTATTGGAAGGATATGTGGAAACAGGTGGATCAGTTTGTACGGAATTGCCATAACTGTCAGTGGTCCCGGAGCTCTCGACATTCAACATGTGGGGATCTTCGACAATTGCCAGTTCCGGAGAAGCCATGGGAAGATATCTCCATGCATTTCGTGGTAGGGCTACCAGAGTGCGAAGGGTTTGATGCAATTTGGGTGGTAGTAGATAGACTCTCCAAAATGCGACATTTTATCCCCTGCCATACTACGATTGATGCCATCGAGATGGCTAAGTTGTCTTTACGACAGATTGTACGCCTCCATGGGCTACCAGCAACAATTGTTTCGGATCGAAGTCCCCAGTTTGCTTCAACCTTTTGGGGCCAGATTTGCAGTCGTTGAGGGATTGACCGACAAATGTCAATCACGTTCCACCCTCAGACGGACAGCCAAACTGAACAAATGAATGCCAGTATGGAACAGTACCTGCGAGTGTTCGTTAACCATCAGCAGGACGACTGGGTACAGTGGCTTCCTCTGGCCGAGTTTGCTGCAAATAATGGAATATCAGAGACAACTAAGTGTACTCCCTTCTTTGCAGTTCAAGGAGTGGATCCACAGATGACGTTTGCAGGAGAACCGACGAAGGAACAAGATAATCGACGCCTGAATGCTGATCAGGTCCAAGCTACAATGCAACAAATTCATGAGCACCTCCAGGTAGAGATGAGACGAAGTTGGGCAGTACAGGAAGAGGGTGCCAACCGGACCCGGATTCCCGCACCAAAAATACAGGACGGAATGCAGGTCTGATTGGATGCTGGACATGTACCAACCACCCAACCCACTCGGAGGTTGGATTGGAAGAGGTTGGGACCGTTTAAAGTCCTTTGGGGGGTATCCCCATATGCCTATAAGTTAGAGCTACCGGCATCCATACGAATTCACCAAGTTCAACCCACCTCGCTTGTGGATCCAGTTGTAGATGATGCCGTTGTCGGACAACTAATAGAACCCCCTCCTCCGTTAGCAGTCGATGGTGAAGAAGAATATCAGGTATCGAGCATCGAGGATAGCAGGATATATAGAAGTCAGTTACAATACTTAATACGATGGACTGGGTATGACTCCCTGACTTGGGAACCTGAGAAGTTTGTGGATGGTCTACAACTGGTGGATGAGTTCCACCAACCATACCCACAGCAACCAGGGCCATTGGAAAATGTTCTCGGAGGACCTCAAACCTAGGAGGGGCATACTGTCATGGTGTGAAGAGATACGGAGTTACTTAGGAGTAGGATTGGGAATCTTGCAGTGGTGTGAAAGGAATTGTATTACGGAAAGACGGAGACATTGGGAGATGCGGAGCAATGCAGCGAGATGGTGGTGGTATAATTTGTTACGATAGGGAAATAGTTGGGGTGTTGCGATGTCGGATGATGTGGCGTGGTTGTACTGATAAGAAGTTATGTTGATGGTGTGTAAGATCATAGGATGAGGTTCAGATGGTACATCAGATCATGGGGAATCATTCGAAGGTGGCAGACAAACTGTATATAAAGAGAGTGGTGTTGGTGTTGGAGGATTTCCTTTTCTTTTCTCTTTACTCGTTCTCTTGTATAGCAAAGCAAGTATGACTTTGAACCAGCTTCGATTCTGGTTATGTTTTGATTCCCTCAATATGAACTTCGAGCCTCGCCCCGATCGCAATACTACATTTAATTTCCCAATATTACCTACACCCTACCCCGCCCGTTAAACCACAGATGCTCCCTTGCATCTTTAATTCATAGCAACACAGAGTTCCAGTGGAAAAAATGTGTGGACATACTATCTATATTGATTGAACCTTTGTAACCTGGATTACTTCCAAGCATAGGTGTAACCAGATCACTGGGTACTGAACTCAGGATACAGCTATCATGGTCACTGTACTCAAAATTGAACTCAAATGACAAATTCTGCAGCCTGGCAGCAGTAGTTGATTGTGGGGTAGAACGTGGTGGTTGCTGCATAACTAGTATTTGGACAATGTAGTCTTCGTGGGGTGATTGTTGACTGGAAATTCTATTGTTAATGTTGCAAGCAATTGTGTATAAAAAGAGAGGTTGAATTGTCTATCGTACAAAATCTGAGAGAAGGAAAATCAAGGGTGTTATATCCTCAACAAAAAGTGTGAAAGACCTGAGCCTCAGCGAAAGAACCATCATGAACATACATGACAAATCTCCAATGGCTATGCAGGTGGCGAATGACTCATGATGAATGAGTCTACTCGGCAACTGAGCAATCACTCTCCATTCCATTCTACCAGCTTGGCCGGCCTTCTAGCAACTCGTAGATCTTTCTGGCTAAATCTTTGGCCAACAGATAAGACAAGATGTCCATTACTCTCTATCTTCGGATGAAATCAAAGTCTTAATATACAGAGAGAATCAGGGTAGCCACTGGCAATGACATAAGTGGTGACAACCAAGTGTATTGTGGCGGGAAAATCCGTTTCTCACCAGCACCGCTGTTCAGCTTGGCAGAGGACTGAGTGACGGCGGGTGTACGGAGGCGGGTGTACGGAGGTGGGCGTACGGAGATACAGGGGTAACAGGGATGGACGGAGCGATGGGGATTATATATTCGGAACACCCTGGGGTAGATAGCATATCATCTCATCTCATCTCATCTTGTATCATGCTATCATACAACGAAATACACAATCTATCTTTCGCATCTTTTGTTCTCACTCGCTCTGTCCAACATTTCATGGATCCACGCAATTGAGTGGATCCTCACGGCTGGGTAGCATGATATCTTCTCACCCTCTTGCTATGCTCCTCCAGCCAGAACCGCTCTTTCTCACGAATTCCTTTTGAAATGACGCGAGAGGTGCGTTGGAGTGTTGATAATAGGCTCCCTGCCTTCTAGCTCCGCCGTTTCACCACAGCGTATGACAAATCATGAGTCATATCTCATGAAGAAGTGTAGTGGCAACGTCTAGAGACCTCTAGAACTTACAAGAGACTTCGACAGTTTACCAATAGCAATCAACTATCCTCAGACATCTGCAAATATCCAAGGGTATCTATAGTTATCGTCCGGCTCTATGGTTACCGCTAGATATCTACAGCTACTTATGCCAAGGCAGATATCTTCCGGTTCTGCAGATATGCACCAAGAAGCCGCCACCGGTCTATGCCAAGGCCGGTGTCAGAAATTGTCATCTTATCTGACCGGTCTGCGTATCTGCAGATGACCGGACGGTCTATCTGACCGCTTGCGAACACTGGTTTCGATATGCTTTAGCCAATAGCAATTGTACAGTAACCTGTCCCAAATATGACTCTCTTATCATTCAACAGATCAAAAGATAGTTGCAATTCTCTAATACTCATCTTCAGGAGATGCAATACCTGCACGATAAATGTCCTGGCCTGCCGTCATTGTCTGATCGCTGAACTCAATGTGCAACTCCTAACGAGATTGCTGCTATATTTCATTCAAACATGAATAGCAAAATATTTCCACATAGTATATGTGGTATTGCAACAGTCTAGATTTTACTCAATATAAATTTGTTGATACAGTCTCCACCCACTTTGAATGACTTGAGAATCTCTCTCTCTTCTTTGGGGAGTAACGGGGGCACATGCCCGGGGGCCAGGTAACGACTAATCTATATAGTCGGCTCGCCATGAGTCTTAGATCGCTAGCGATAATGATATCTGTACATCTACATCAACTATCACTCACATCAACGTTTGCAACCGTATTGCTATAATGAGCATACGTATGCCTGTGAGTCTGGATGTAGGCATACGTGCGCTCACACTATTAACATGTCCGCTGTAAACAGATACATTTCACTCCAAGGATTATGAGTTGAGCAGTTTTACCACTTTTTCGGATACACGACATCACGGAGGCAACATCTTCCAATGCTGCCCACCACACGAGATATCAAAGCATCATTACCGCGAAGCACTGAGCATTGTTTGTTCCATCACACCATTCAGCCCCCTATAGACAGGACAGTAGAGCTCGGAGACCGATGGACCCACAAGGCAGATCACTGGGAATGAGGACGATGATCACGAGTATAGGACAAGACTTTTTGACCCTGCCGACGAGTTGAATCGATTACCATCAATCTAATTGAGTTCAAACACCATGCCTCTGAGTCAATTGAGCGCGATCACCAGTCGAAGCACCTACAATCGATGACATGACCATACCCCTGAATGCGGCCATATTGAGAATCAATGGAGAAGTCAGAGACGATTTACGAGTCAGCAAAGTTACAACCACAGTCATGCCAGTTGAGCGAAGTGCAGCTATTTCAGTTTGCGTGTACATCTACAGCTCTAGCCACCTCGAAGAAGCCCACTTGCAGAAGCATTCTACCGCCAATGTAGGGAAATACTAATGGAACGATGAATACGTGCGGAGGTGGAGCTGTATACGAATTACTCACTCTTACCGTTACGAACAATCGCTCAAGCTGAGTGCAGATCCCGAGAAGACACCATATGAATGAAGCACTCTGACGGGGACAAACGTCTGCATGTATGAATCTCAGTTACAGAGAAGTCACCCCACGATTGAAGGACTTTGAACACGAAAAGGTTTCTCTCAAATGAAGTGAACTTAGAGAGGTGATAAATTGCACAGCGTGAAGTGCATTAACGGTCAAAGACCTACACAACTCCGCAGACCAACTCCCACGACTACACTGACTATGATTACCTCAGAGAATCAGGATTATGGACAATTGAAGTCCAGCATCCATATGAATGACTTCGACTGCAATTACATTACGGAAAATCGCATCAATCATGGCAAGGCCAAGTGGAGTCAAGATGAAACACCGCATTTGGCACAAATAGTCCACGAAGTACAAATATGAGCCCAAAATGGCACAGTTTGATGAAGGAACGGTACGAAGCACAAATGTGTGCACCCAAGAATTAGAAGCGATATTACCAGAGCGCTGTTAAGAGAGGCTAATAGGCAATGGTGGGGAATGACTAGAGATTGTTACAAGCATTAGAAGTTTGTCAGAGAATACCGTAAACATCCCCCCAACAAATTCAAATAACACGACTAACGATCAAAATTCGATAAGTAGACGAGGCCTTAGTTCTTCACTCCCAGACTCTAAATCTCCAGCAGCCTCGGGGCCGTGCACTGCATGCGATGACCTCCTGATTTAACCGTTTTGACAATTATATGCATCCAAGTAATCGCCGTTTGGTCAGTGTCGAGAACTGCATCTATCAGAGACCAGAGGATCTCATCGCTCTTTGTCATTCAACCGCCAGAGACCAGCTAACATTGTGGCTACAAGACCACTTGGGATATTTCCTAAGGGTACCCTTTCGCTCTTCTGTTAGTATCATTGCTGAAATAACTCTATTTACCCGCAGTAGGAGGAGCGTACAGACTTACCGTTACACTCACAACCGGTTTACTGCTTCCGCGGATCCCGAATTTCACGTATTGTCAACATCCTCTGTATCTTGACTTGTGCATTTCTGCTAGTGGGGGCTATCGCTGGTCTGTATTTCGTTCACAACCCACTCACTAAGCTTAGAATAGTAGGCGGCTCCACAACACTATTTGCAGCGTTTATCAGTATATTCAGTAACGAACAGCGGGGACAGATCCTGGAGGCAAGTGCAGCGTGAGTTGCGGCCACTCTGATACAGACTCGGGCTAATCGTGCGGCTAGTTACGCTGCTGTGCTGGTTATTTATGTGAGTGGAGGGTTTGGAGCTACGGGAAGCGGGGCGTGAAACATAAGAGACCGAATTACATGAAAAAAGTGAATTGCTAGATTTAGTCAAAGGAAATTCTTATAATACATAGTCTGTAGACGGCTTTGCATACAGCGTGGCGTAGCCTATAATACAAACAAAACCAGTATTAAGTGAGCGCTGCGATCGAACATGCGAGAATAGTGCCTAGTGAACGAAACTAGTTGCCCAACCTCGACTGACCCACAATACTCATAACGTGAAGGAGTTAAGGCTCCACTCTCAAAAAAACCTAGCAGTCAGTCCCCTAAGTCTCGTTACCATTGCTCATGTGATGCGTATCCGCAGTTCAACCCCTGACAAGACGCCGATTGGCTACGCTGTGCTGCGCCTCACAGGCTGTCAGTTGTTCGTTTGCCATAGCCATGCCATTTGATGGATTCAACCACTCTCACCTGGCAAGGCGAAATCTATACTGCAGTCCGTCGTCCTCTGCGGTATAAGCATTTCTTACGATTCTGTCTTCGCATTACTTTGCGAGAATAATTATAGACAGTGACTTGCCACTCTGAGGTGAGAGACCCCCGAAACGAACATCATCACAACCTCTTCTGTTATCGGTATGGTTACCTTCCCTATGTGTACACTCGGAACTGTTTTTAGATGAGTTCCGTCAATTAGCAGGATTCTTGCCTTCATGGCCTGTCACTCGGAAAGGTGTATGCGGGTTGTTGTGAACAGCCTTTAACTCCATTTTCTGAGGGCGATCTTGTGTTATGACAGTGTCTCAAGTGTCATGGTATGCGTTGAGTGATGGTGTGCATTTTGTGGATGTATTTGGCACAGCAGACTTTGGGGCTTTATCGAATCTCCAAGTGGGTTTCATTAGGCTTCAAAGATATTCATTGTGCTGACGTATTCTGCCGCGATTCAATTTGTATGGCCTCAATGAGAAGTTCTTAACAGATCTGGGACGCATGTGGTCACTGGGTTGAGTTGTTGCATGAACCTGACCGAGCTGAGCTTCAGCTGAGCTGATGTCAAGGCACATAGCCGGTAGGGCATAAGGCACCCAACTATCTTGTATATCTCAAGTCTTTCTCCTGCTCTCCAGTCTCTGTATCTTAAGTCTATTCACACGGTTCTCCCCATCCATATTTCAACATGAGTGATCGGGTGTGATGCGAGTGACTGTGGGTGAAATACACTTGTGCCATACAAATGATTCCAGTGGGAGGCCAATGTGCTGTGGCATTAGTATGTCTCAACATTGAAACGCCCATTGATAACCTTAAAACTGTCACGAGATCGGTCCCACTACAGCTCGCCTATCACTAAACGGGTAAGGACGAAATAAGGTGCACGGACAATTGTGAGCCCGAGCCGTTGAGGTAGAATTAGTGATTGTAGGTTTGGAATAACTGGGAGGGCACATGCTTCTCTATTGCTCTCCGAGAGTCTCCGGTGTCGTCACCAATAATATGCACGTGTCACTTGTGAACAGTATTACTACCCGTTCTCCCTCCCACCCAGGCTGGGCTACAGCAACTCAGTTCGAAACCATAAGCAGGGCGGATAGCCGAAGAAAATAAAAAGACCACAGATATATGGTCCGGAATATTTTTAGGTTAATAAAGTAGCAGACATTCGATGTGCAACAATGCCGTGCCAATTTGGCAACCGCATGTAGGAAAACATTATGACAATAACAACTTCAGGTTGTCGCTGCTTCTATTATACAATATAATACGCGAGAAATACGTATTATTATACACTTATACACATGGTTTGTCCGCTCGAAGCATTCCCATTGGTTTGACAGATGTACGTACGCACATGCTGTGGCTGATTGTGGCATTCATACCAGTTGACTGATGGTGACTCTGGCTGGTTGTGGCTAGTAAACACAGCTTGAAATTAAACTCAGAATTGCCTGCCTAGGTAAGTCTACAAGTTTTACTCTAATCATAAAGTGTTGTATATTCAAAATCTGCACAAATACACTCTCTTTCCCCTCCCAGTCCGAAATTTACAATATCTCTAATATTGAGCGAGTAATTGTAGATAAACAGCAATTTTGGTATTTGTACAGCCACACTATGAATTTTCAGCTACATAGTAAATTAGAGCTCAAGAAGCGAAAGAGGGTCTTGTTATGCATATTTTCTGTTTAGAACACTTTGTGACTGAAGTAAAACCGGTGGTCTTGATTAGGCTTCAATTGATTGAGGTAACAAAGTGGAAGGCCTGCGCTCAGCCGACAACACGTTTGCCCTGGCTACGGTCGAGGTAGACTTACTAGAAGCTAGAAAGGTACTTACACTAACTAGGAGCCAGCTATCAGGGATTCTAAAGTCTGTCCCGTCTATCTAAGGCCATGCCCGGGATCGGACTACAGTTTTCAAGGCTCAAGCTTTTAGAACTGCACGTACCAGGACACTCCATGATAAGACTACAGGACTGCAGGACCCTACAGTGGATTAATTTAGCCCCAACAGAAATTAAGACGCAAATTAATGAAGCATAAATCCCCCGATTCGGTACAGATACATCTCAGCCGAATATTTGTTCGGGAATCTGATGTCCGGGACACATTCCCGAGCCGGATATACAATATCCGACTCTGATCAAGACTACGGCCATCTGTACCAGGCCCTGGTCTTGGAGGTTTCTATCTGGGACGGACTAGCCCTCTAAACTTATGCCCAAGATGGGACGATGATGTTGGGCCACGAAAGATTGTAGTCCCACCGGACTATCGGGGCTCCTGCTAATTAGAGATGGCACTGGAGTGGCTGGAAGCTGGCTCGAAACGGTAGATATACACTTAGCTGGGGCTGGCTCAAAACCGTCTACCTGGGCTACATTGTGGTCGGAAATCCGTTTCTCACTACTTCTACCACTGGCATGAAGCACACTTCAACCACTTGGGAGTCACAGGAAGCCCACTTTAGATGCACGCTTGAGAAGCACACTTGAAATTGATGAAAAGCATACTTGCAAAGTGAACATGCGACAAAGTGCACATGCGACGCAGACTTGCGAAACATACTTTGGAGTGGTGGAAATTGAACAAGGAGCCTAAGACGATATGAAAGTTGAACGGGCTTTGTTCTGCTTCATTCACAGAATCACCCTATCCGAGGATGGGGTAGCGGTTGGTGTGATCCGCGAATGGGGTGGCAACGGCTAGCGATTTCTCACCACACGAAAAATTCGCAACATCACACCACAGCGATTCATCGTCCGGACATATAATTGCCATCAATCACCATGTGCATATTGTAATGCAAAAAATAACATAGGCGAAATATTATGCCTGCTACCTGCGCTCTGAAGCTCATATACATATACTGAACAATTATTTTTTGCTACGGTTGTAAGCAATAAGAAAATTTAGAAATATGCCACTAGTTTATGCCATGATTCAATTCTGTACATTTGCGCAGAGTATTGTTGCATTTTATGGTGTCGCGAAGTTTTCATGTGATGAGAAATCGCTCGCTGTTGCCACCCCATTCACGGATTCCGTCAATAGGTAGTTGGTGACACATCCAATTTACAATGACAGCACATCAAAATTTCAATGACTACACATCAAAATTAAAAATAACTATAAAATCCAGCCAAGTTCCAAGCAAACTATATTCAGAAACAATTACTCTACTCTGAGTCTAGTTGCAACTTTACAAGCGAACTTTTTTTTGTTGTGGTATGTCGTTGTCGCATTTAGTTTTTGAATTTTTGTACTTTGAGGCTGCCGCCTTCGCGGATCAGCCCAATTCGCGGATGGGGTGATTCCGTGAATGGGGTGGAACAGCTTGACGGAATGTAGGGATATGGATGGGATACAGACTGGGTACAAGAGAGCTCTAAATACTCGCCAAAGCATAAATTTGCCCTGCCATTCATAAGCGGTTAGCCAATTTCGAATTTTTGGAGCGATTTGGAGTCAAGTACATCGGGGAGCATGGACATGAGCTAGCTGGGAGTTCGGTGGAGATGGATATATCAGGAACCGGCTAGATATGACAATTCTAGGTCAAACTGAGGATGGTCTATCTGGATCACCCCAAAAGGCGGTAATGCCGCCACTGTATCTTGTACATCACGTACATATCTCTACCCAACATCCTTCCGCTGATTCTACCCAGAATTACTACCCGAATGACATCGGACTACTTAGATCCCACTTCATACATTAGAAAGCTGCTATCAGAATACCCATCGCAACAACAACCACACTATAAACATACCAGTACCTAGTCCCGCAAATGCTGCCGTCATATCCACTGGGAACAGTGGCAGTTGGGTACTCGCCATAAGTTTCAGCTGTATAAGTACCGCTAAAGCAAGCCTCAATGTTTCCGCCGGTGCATTGGAAAACCACCATCGATCTATCTCGGTTCCCCTCTCGAGGATGATGCATCGCCGCAAGTTGCGACTGTGTATCCGTTTCTGCGCCCTCAATCTCCCTGGTCTCAACCCACCCTTCATTCCCCCTAGACTCGGTAACCGTCACCTTCCCCTTCTCCGTAACCGCAAAAACCGGGATCTCAATAACGCCCCACGCAACCGCCATAATACTTGCACCGCCCGGGTAATCGCGTGACTGTTCAAAACCTCCTACCTCGATTCTTCAGCACGCCTTCTTACTACTTGAACTCGCTAAAGCACTTACCAAAGATGCGATCGAATCCATACACCCCATCCTCGTACCATGCTTCATCGAGCTGCATATGCACGTCCTGATAGTATACCCACAACTCCATCGGTCTAACTTTGATAGTGAAAGCGGAGAGACTGCTTCCAGCGAGTGCGCGAACCTTGGACCATGCCAAGTCCGAGTTCGTAACCCATTTCCTGGTCGACGGTCGCCAAATGATACAGCGAAGTCTGTTGGCTTTGTCTTGATAAAAAGCATAGATGTTCTCTCTATCAGGCCCGGAAAGTGCCGCTGCAAGCTGCGAATATGCCGCTGGTTCAAACCGGTTGATGCTGGGATCGCCGGACCGCCAGTTCTTGGAGTCGGCTTCGCGCACGCTCTGGATTGATTAGGTACGTTATGAAATATGGGGCAGGGGAGGACACCTCGCAGATTTGGTGGCGTTCGTTGAGATAAAATACGTGTACCTAACTATGAGTTAGCGACTAAGATATGTAACTACTTTGAGACTAGAGGGGCTAGCGGGTTAGTGGGACTGTCCAGCGAGTCGTACAACTTGATAATTTGCAGTTGATCACTTCCACCGGCATTTTGGCTTAGTGTTCCACTGGATCACCCGCCACTTCATGTAGAAGATTACCTTTGTGCTGTCTTTTGAAGCTATATCGATAATTGGTGGCCGGGGCTTAGCTTTGGCGATGTCTCGATGTGGGATGGTTCGGGTTGGCCTAGGTTAACAACTTCCTTAATAACACAATCCGCTTGCTGGTAAAAGATTAAAGTATTTATGCCGCTAACATCGTCAAATGGAACGACTGCTAGGGAGGATCCGCTTAGAACATATGTGCTCTACGCAGCACGTGCTGTTAACTTCAGCTGGTAAAATAAGGTTAGGGTTTTACGTACCTCATCCTTCGCACAAGGAGTATATACTCGGCTAGGAGGCACGTATGATGAAACCGAAAGCTTTTATACGAGCTACTAAACTGCAGCAGTGTTCACGACCCGTTTTTATCCAGTATCGTAAAATTTGGTATCTACTCTTACCAAGTTTTTTCCCGGAATCTCCGCCGCCTTCAATAACATTCCCACGACACCGTCATGCGCGTTCCGGGCTGCCCAATAAAGCACCGTCTCCAGGAGCTGGCCCTGTGGCGCAGTGGTATCGCTCCTGACAATATAGGCGGGGTATACGGTCACCATGCTGTGGGTTCGAATCCCAGTGCCAGCCCCCCGGTGTGAAGGGGACAAAGGGTAGCGGGTGGGGAACTCCGCCATCTAACCGGCTTGCCCGGAGGCGGAGGGGATATGGGGCTCTGTCATACTTTAATTAGAGTGCATACAGTATGAATAAAACAAACAAACAAAGCGCCGTCTCCCCGTGACCATCCCTTACCCCAATATCTGCGCCCATATCCAGCAATACCCCACAACTTCCTCATGCCCATCTCCCGCAGCCCAATGCAGCGCCGTCCCCCCCGAATTATCCTTCACATCAACGATACCGGTACCATTCTCCAGTAAAATGCCAACGAGATGGCATGCCCGCCCCTTGCTGCCCAATGTAGCACCGTCTTTCCCGTCTTATCCCTCACACTCACATCAACCCCATACTCCAGTAGAAGCCGTACCATCAGCATGGTACAGTCTGAACGCCCGAAACACCGCTGTCGCCCCATCGGTATCAATATTATTCACCTCTGACCCCTTCTCCAGCAGGAGCCGCGCTAGCTTAGTGTAGCCGTAGTATACCGCACAATCCAGAGCCTGCTGACCCTCGAAGTCGCTAGCTTTCACGGACACTCCAGATTCTAGCAATATTCGAGTTATGCCCTCATGCCCGCCCGTAGCCGCCAAATACAGTGTTATCCCGCCGCCGCTATTCTTTAGCGCCACGTCAGCGCCGGCGGAAACAAGGATCCTGGTGATACCCTCCTGTCCGCGCTGGGCAGCTTGATGCAACGCCATTTCCCGGGTTTCGGAGGTCTGCGTGTTGACGTCGGCATGGTATTCGAGCAGGAGTTTGACGGCGGCCTCGAGGCCGTGAGAGGTGGCGTGGTATTGCGGTGTCTCGCCGAGGTTGTCTTTTGCCTCGACGTTGGCACCGTGGGTGAGTAGCCGCCGCATTACCGCCTCGTAGCCATGTCTCGCCGCGGTATGGGGTGCCGTACGGCCAAAGGAGACCTTGGCTTCAGTGTCGGCGTTCTTTTCGAGGAGGAGCTGGACAACGCGTTGCAGGTCGATTACGAGGCGTAGTATAGCCGGGTTCCGGCGGCGATGAGATATTTAAACGGTTCCTAGCTCGGATAGTCTAGACGGTGTATCTGCAACCAGCTTAGGGAGGGAGTGTCGGAGAGGAAGAGGCGGAATACGGTAGTCATTGCTTTTTGCGTTTGCTCGCTTGCGGCTTTGGAGTGTGTGTACCAGAACTGGCGGAGTACTGCAACACCGGAAAGCGTTCTAGGTCGTCTGGAGAGGCGGTTTTGGAAGTGGATTGGTCGTAGTGTACAATGTATTGCAGACAGCTTTCGGTTATGAAATGGTAGTCTTCGTCAATGTTGGTAAGGATCCGCGCATACATGTCGTCGAGGGTTTTCGGGAGTCCCCTGAGGACTTTCTTTACAGTGCTGACTTTGAGGCACTTCTTTAACGCGTCGAGTTGGCAGGATACCCACCAGAACCTGCGATACGTTAGCATCTACTAGCAGTATTAGGTGTGGTGTGTTGCGTACATTCCGTTCGCCCCCGCCATAAGTGTGTACTTGATCTCCTCCTCAACATTCTTTGGCCATTTCATCAACTTCGGATCATTCTCGAGCTGCTGGGAAATATGCAACTCAATATCCAACTCCACACTCTCTCCCTGTATCGGGATCGCGGATATAGTCAGCAGCAAGGTCAGCGCCTCCTCAATATCAGGTTCCGGTCGACTAGTAACTAGCAAATGAAGACCCGCCAATCCCCACACCGTGATCTCGACAATCAGTTCCAGCGACTCCTCTCTTCTTCCGTCCGGCGGGCATTCGTCTAGAGCGTCGACCACGATGAACAGTCCACCGAGACTCTTTAATATCGCGGATAGTACCGCTTTCAGATCTCGCGTCGCCGCTTTGTGTTGGCCCTTATCCCCTGGATCGTAACTTTGGCATTCCCGGCCCGTTTGGGCATGGCAACCGACTCCCCACCTGCAAATATTTAGCAATGCAACCACAACTCTGTGGGGGTGGCCTGGGAGCATTATAAACTTACTTTCTTATGTCTTGAGAGCATTTTGGCAAAAATTAAGGACTGTACAGGAATGGGTTGCCGATAAAAAGTGCAGTTTTTGTTGGGAGGGATGTCTCAAGATCAGCT
>Ga0307512_10000356_pt1 | contig 66324 bp, 78 predicted proteins | sample 14_EM_MG_FD_200267 | JGI IMG/M metagenome (GOLD analysis project Ga0307512, IMG submission 200267) | Populus trichocarpa ectomycorrhiza microbial communities from riparian zone in the Pacific Northwest, United States - 14_EM | ecosystem: Host-associated > Plants > Roots > Unclassified | place... | reverse complement strand
CATGATGATTTGTCCCATCTCCTCTACCATCACCTAAGAACACGAAGTTAAGTCATCCCTCTCTATCTCTCCATGCCATGATCAAGAGTCAACCTGGCTCGAGGAGCGTAGGATGAGGGTGAGAAGATATGATACTACCCGGCCGCGAGGATCCACGCAATTGAGTGGATCCACGAAATCGTGGAAAGAGCGAGTGAGATCAAAAGATGGGAAAGATAGAGTGTGTATTTCGTATAGACCGACAGAGCGAGAAGAAACGGCGAAACGGCGATCGGACGGCGATATGCAACGCGACGCGTGGTATTGACTCCGGGCGTGGAGTAATCCGCCACCGGGGTGTCTCTGACAGCTCTGACGGAGCGCGTCCACTCTGACAGAGCCATTCCGCCCGGACGGAAATGTTTTTTGCTGATGAAGTCATAATCCGATTATCGGCTGCCTTTCTAGGCAAAAACAGTTGCGACAACATCGCTACTATGTCCTAAAAATGAGCGTCAACGGAGCGTCAACAACGTTTTGCCATGCATCTTGGAAAATGCGGTGGCAGTGCAGCGACATTAACACATAATCGTACTGTCGGCTGTTTTTCTAAGCAAAAATGCTTTTTACGACATCGTTATTATGCCCTGAAGATGAGCGTCAATGGAGCGTCAACGATTTGAGGCCTTCTATCGTGGAAAATCAATGGGCCATGCGACCACGATGGTCTATAATCGTACTATCGGCCGCCTTTCTAGGCAAATATGCTTACGACAAGATCGTAACCATGTCCCAAAATGAGCGTCAACGCAGCGTCAACGATTTGTGCACTGGAATCTTGGATAATCTAACCGGAATGGAGCGGAGATAAACCACAATGAACCTATCGGCAGCCTTTGTGGGCAAAAATGCTACTGACGATATCACGTCTGCCTCCTACAATTGAGCGCCCACGGTGCGTCAAGGCTCCGAACGCTACACAGCAATACACTGCATTATGCTGTTCCTAAATGGAGTTTTACGTGGTCAGTCGTTGCAATCTGGCCTTGTATTCAACTTCACCAATATGCATGCAATGTCTTACTGATCTGATTATTTTCCTTGTAGCAGTAGAGTCAATATTTAAGAACCTGCATTCTGCGTTACTGTATCGTTATTTTCGGCAGTCTCTTGAGTCGGAATACCCAGCTTTCCAATTTCTACCACCATGTCGGATACACAATCTTTGAACACCTCATTGCTCGAGGTTATGATCTCTTCCAAAATGAACGTGTCTTTATTCATGATTGGAGCGACCTTACATTGCAAATCATCTTCGATGCTTGGTTGGCTTCAATGAATGTCGGCTCAAAGCGGCCAATTGCATGGAAGAATTCTCGACATGCGCCATCGTGGCAATTCTATTTGCACTGTGGAATTGAGGAGACTTGCAGCCCTGGCATCATATGTATCATGTGTCATCAAGTTCTTTGCCATCCATCAGAACATAGGACCAGCTCAATGGGGAAACACTTGCTGGCAAAAGCTCACATCACAAAATTAAACGAATTAACAGAGTCAGAGGTCACTGAATTGACCAGTTCGACGGTGGATGAAACAACTTTGGCCATCCTGAAGAGACAAGGAAGTCGCGGAATCACAATAGTAAGTGTGCCAAGAAAAATGATATTTGATATCCAATTAAATCCATACTGAACGACATGACAGACAAAACGTTCCAAACTGGCAGATAAGGACTTTGAAACTTCCGAATTTCACCAAGACACGTGGAATTGCTACCTCATGTTAGGATTTGTTTCGGCACATATTCCATTGGAACGCTATATCAAATCTCCAGCTACGACGGTCATATAAGTCATTACGCGACTACCTAGTTCTACCGTCTGCTACGACCCTTAGTAACATTTGCCGGAGGGAATATGCACTGACTGTGGATGCAATTAAGAAGCAATTGCCGATACGAAATAAAGTTAGTTTAGCTTTGGACGGATGGACATCAACAAACAAACTAGCCATAACATCGGTCATTGCGTACTATATGGATCGAAATTGGGCATTGTGTGAAGTTCAACTGGCTTTCGATGAGGTTGATTGCCTGTTCAGTTCCCGTTTCGAAAGCTGATTAAAGATGATAGGTCAAGGGCCAGCATACTGGAGCAAGGTTAGCCGTACATTTGAAGGACGTGCTTCATCGTTTTGAGCTTACGGACGGCCACTTGCTTGGTATTACAACTGATAATGCTTCGTCAAACGACTCGATGACACGCGAGCTGCAATCAAGACTTGAGGCCTCTGGAATCAAGTCGCCGGCATTGAGGAACCACATACCATGCATGGCGCACGTCATACAGCTGGCTTTAGGTGCATTCATGAGCAGTCTCAGTGTAAAAGGCCGCACCAAGTCTTGGGAAGCCCATGAGCGCGATCAGCAATTTGGAGAGAATGAAAGCATAGACATTTGGAAGAGTCAAAGACATCGAAAAGAGGGCAATGCTAGAATCAACAAGGTGTCGGCCATGAAACCAGGTTTAGCAAAGATAATTGAGAAAGTACGTATTTCATGATATTTTGAAAGTCCTGAAGCTGACCTTCATATAGCAGAGAATACTTGGTGTATTAATTACGCTGACACCTGGTCGCCGAAACGAGTTCATTGACTGTCAAAAAGCCAAAGTCCGCATTGCGGTACTTTCTATTATGGATGTGAAGACAAGTTGGAACTCTACACTGGAGTTGCTCGAGCGTGCCTACCGCTTACGGAATTTCACCCGCGAGTGGCTTCAAAACCCAAAATACTCTGAATCTCGGCCATTATTCACAACTCAGGATGAATGGACGATTGTCAAGTATGTCATCGAAGTGTTGAGGCCATTTCGTTATTGGACCCTTTGTATGTCGAAGAGGCATACAGTCACATTGAATCACCTTATCACAGTGTACAACGACATGTTCGATCACATGGATGGCGTGATGCGGGCTTTGGCCAAGAAGAAGACTCAATGGAAGGAAGACTTGTTCTTCGCTGTGAAGTTAGCTTCGCAGCAGCTTTCCAAATACTACGCTGAAGTGACACCGACCACCGCCATGCTGCTGATTTCCGCACAAATCCTTAATCCGTTCCGGAAGTTGCGATCATTTAGAAAGTGGGACAAGGGAATGGAAATTAATCTTGAGGACAAGACAACGTACACTACACAATACCAAGAGGCCTTTCCAAAGTATGTGGAGAATAAATACTGCGCCAAACATTGACATGCGCTGGTCAATAAACTCGAAACTGTACAGAGCAGCAATCTCATCTCCTCCGCGACCGCATCAGGGTCCTATCAATCATCCTTTGAGCCATATGATTTGTCCAGCGATGATGAGTAATACCTAACGCCTAACAATGTTCCTGAGATGACACCCGGACGAAGCGATCGCGCAGCCCTCTTGTTGACCGCCGCCAGGCTCTATTTGAATTCGCCGCCTGAAGCACTAAAGAACTGGGGACAAATTAATCCAAATCTCAATAATTACCACTCCGACCCAATGGAGATTAGCAGTACATTTTGGATACCAGACATAACTGATTGGTGGCGCCAACAGGATGAAATGCACTCAAAGTATGCCGATCTCTCCAATGTGGCTCGCGACATATTCTCTATCATACTACATAGTGTCGGAGTGGAGGCCAGTTTTTCCCTTGGCCGAGATGTTATTGGGTGGAGGCAGTCAAAAACCACAGGCGAGACCCTTCCCGAAAAAGTCGTTGTCATGCAGTTTGCTAGAGGAAATAATGGGATTTTTGCGGGCACTGAGCGAGAATTGGATACCCCACACAGAGAAAACGACCCGGAAATGAAGAATGAGGCGGAGGAAAGGCAATTGCACAGAATGGCCAAGGTTCACAACGTTTTGGAGATGTGGCAGGGTAGCCAAAACCTACATGCTACCCAGAAGGAATCTCGCGCTCAAAACAAGCAGATGACCGCCGTAGGATACATTTCGGACACTGATGAGAGCGTTAAAGCATCCTGGTCACTCTTTCAACATGATGGTGCGGCTGCATTTAAATTGTCAGAAAGATCACCTTTGCCACCAGCTTCGTCTGCAAAGGACCTCCCTGGAGGACGAACTGAGATCTTAAATGTCCGCCAAATCCGGAGAATCAACCGTCATCCAGTCGAAAGCGACAACGATAGCGCACCTGAAAGCATTTCGGACACCGATGATTGGCTGAACTGGAATGGCGACTTGGATAATCCAAATGACAGCGAAGATGAATGCGCAGCAGACGATGAATCCGATATAGGCCCCAACAATGGCATTGAGGATCCGGAATGCCCAGAGCAGCACCATGTGAGCGCCGCGCTAACTGTGCCCGGATTGGTTTGGCCGACACGGAAGTCAACGAGACAGGCTGAAAACTTGTTGGTGACGGTCAATGCGGTTGAAACGCGGAGAAACAAAGGAGGGAAGAAAAAGTAGGACAGAATGCATCAATGGTTCACCAGCTTTATGTAGCTTGACCGAGAGTTTCAGTTTGAGATATATTATGGGCAAATGGTAAGAAGTAGATTGTGAATATCTGTTCATAAATAGATGTATAGCAGGCGCAATGAATCTTTTGGCATGATACATCATTTTTAGTCGTGTGAGAGTTGTCACGGCGCAGGAAAATATAAGTGATATTCGGGAATAAGGGAAGAAGGTTTTGGTGGTGTGGAAGGAACTGTGTTACTGAAAGGTGGTGACATTGGGAGACGCGGAGGAAGCCGTGAGATGGTGGTGGATTAATTTAGTATGATAAGGTAGCGGTCTGAGGGGTTGCGACGTCGGATGATGTGGCGTGATTGTATTGATAAGGAGATGAGTTGATGGTGTGTAAGATCATGAGATGATAGTTGGGTGGTACATCGGAGCATCAGGAATGGGTCGAAGATGGCAGACGAATTGTATATAAAGAGAGAGTTGTTGGTGTTGGAGGATTCCCTTTTCTTCTCTCTTTACTCGTTCTCTTGTATAGCAAAGCAAGTTACGACTTTGAAACAGCTTCGACTCTTGTCTTGTTTTGTCTTGTCTTGATTTCCTCGAAACGAACCTCGAGCCTCCTGCCCCGCATTTGATATTGCATTATTCTTACCATTATCACCTACACCCGACCCCGTCCGTTACACTAGAACGAGTCTTACAACATTGTACCTGATATTGACTGTGCCTGCATCCTTCAACAGGGTGTAAGTATTGTTCCGAACCTTGCTCTGTTTCTTGTTGGGTTTACCTAGTATCGAATCATGGTTGGATACACGTTTGCGATGATTGCGTCGACGAGTTCTTTCGACTTACCGGATGTGATATCCGTCAGTACCCCCATAGATCACCATATTCGAATGCAACAGTACGACAGTAACTGTACTTCCCAAACGAATTGGTTTGATCTCGCTGGAATTCCTTGTCTGGTTTTCGAACCCGAACCTTTAAACATGTTCGAAACCATCGAAACCATACTTGCAGCATCTTTCGAGGAAGAACCCCTCGAAGCTTACTTTTTGGAACAGGCAACTGTCCCCTCCCCTTGGAATAATTACTGGACAGACGCCGCTAAGGAAGGTGGCGGACATGATATTAATGACCCCGTGTTCGGACCACACTGGACTCGTTATACAGGAGCACACTCCTGGTTTCGGTGTGATCCCGAGGAATGGTATGATTGCGAAGGACATAACTGCTTCGGAACCCATGCGACAATCGGACACGCAGCAGCAGCAGCAACAACAGCAAAGTCCATGGGGATTCCGCTAATTGTTGTAGTACCCCTGACTCCGACTCCGTCCGAAATTGACGCATATCACTGGCACTGGTAGATTTGCTTAGTTCGTTGTAATGTCAGGATCAACGGGACCCTGAGCGGCCCTGGTATCCGTCGAGGACCAGGGCAACATCATGGCGCTGATCGACATCGACAAAGACAACACAGCATATGAACAGTTGAGGGAGGCGTTCGCACAAACACACGAAGTATTGATGCGGGTGGCACACTACTCCCAACCAATCCGAGAAGTGCAGATGGTCTGCGAGCACGCACAGCAGGTCATCGACCTACAATGACGAATTACGAACCTCCAAACGAGGCAGTTCCTGCCACCGCAGTGCGATCACGCCTAGATCGAACAACAGATGCAGACCCTGAGGAACGAACGGGACGAAGCCTTAAGGAGACCAATGCCCCCAGGAGTCAACGAGGACCTGCAACAGGAACTGGACGATATGACCCAAGACGCACAGCAATCTGGAGAGGAAGTACGCGGTTTCAGGACGCAGTTAGCGAATGCTTTGACGTTAGCAGCCAGAGTAGCCCCAGCTCCTCCCCAGGCCCAGGAGGACAGAGGCCAGAAATTTCCCAACTCCCCGGACTTTTCAGGGTCGGATCAAACTCAGTTGAGAGGCTGGATTGCTCAACTCCGGATGGTTATACGACACAAGCCCGCCAGCTTTCCCGACGAACAGTCGAAGATGCGATACGCATTCAACTGCCTGAGAGGAATAGCCTTAGGCCAGATCTTGCCACACGTCTGGGAAGACGGAACCATAGGGCTGGAAGACCTACCAGCTTTGATACAACTCCTGGAAGCAGCTTTTGGGGACCCCGACCGAGTGGCCACTGCGGACCGAAGGATGCGGGAAATAAAACAAATGAACTGTGAGTTCTCTCAGTATTATGCTGAGTTTCAAGTTATTGCTTCCAATCTTGATTGGAATCCTTCGGCCCTGCAGAATACGCTAAGGGTGGGGTTGTCCGAGGAAATGAAAGATTCCTTTACCTATAGCGATATACCAGAAGAACTTCCAGCATTTGTAACGGTCTGCCAGAACAGGGACAACCAGATTCGGCAAAGACGAGCGGAGAAGGCCGCACAGAATAAAGGAAGCGGGATAGGTTTCGCTTCCCCCAGGCCTCCTCCTGCCCCAAAGGCCCCTGATGCGGCCCCTGCTGGGACTGTGGCCGGATATACGGGACCTGCGCCAATGGATCTCAGCGCAGGAAAAAGAAGGATTTCGACGGAAGAGAGAGCAAAGAGATTTGCGGACGGGAGGTGTTTATATTGTGGAGGTTTTAACCACAGGGCGGCGGAATGTGCAGCAAGGTAAAAGGCTCAGACGTTCAAGGCGGCTGGAGCGGAGATTAAGGAAGGAGGAACCAAGAAAGGTTCCGAGGAATTGGGAACAGAATAGGTCAACCCAAGCAGGATGGCGCTTTGGTTAACGGAAAAAGTTTTGTTTTAAATGCTTTAATATGTTTTAGAATTTCGCGATTATCAGTTAGCAAGGTGGAGGTATTGGAAGGATCAATGGAAGGCAAACATTTAGTTATAACCTGTTCATTGACGGTGAATAACCAAGAGATACCTACGCATGCACTGATTGATTGCGAAGCTACTGGCATTGCATTTATGGATCAAGATTTTGCTCGCCATCATCAGATACCACTTCAAGAGCTAAAGGAAAAGAAACAAGTGGAGGTTATTGACGGAAGACATATTGAATCCGGAGATATTACGCATATTGCGAAAGTTGGTATCAAGATACAGAAACATAAGGAATAGTTACCTATGTTCATTACGAAGTTAGGACATTATCCAATTGTCCTTGGAATCCCCTGGCTACGGTTACATGATGTAGCCGTGCGTTTTGCATCCAATACTGTCACGTTTGGATCACAATATTGCATCACGCATTGCCATGATACATCAGTAACGGTACAAGGAGTTACAGATGAACCTCCGGAACCAGTATATCAAGTTAAAGATATATTTGAACCAAAGATTCGACCCCTAAGGCCATTTCGAGGGGATATTGTTATGCTTAATGGAGCTTCATTTCTTAGGACTGTCAAGAAAGCGAAACTTACAGTTTTTAAAGCTTCCCTGTATGATATCAATCAGGCGATTCAGGCGAAGGATTTGAAGGAACGACCGCTGGAAGAGATTGTTCCCAAACAGTATCATGAATTTCATCCATTATTTAATAAGGTTTTAGCAGATAGGTTACCACCGCATCGGCCGGGAATTGATCATGAGGTCCGATTAAAGGATGGGGAAACACCAACATGGGGACCGTTATATTCAATGTCAAGAGCTGAGCTGGTTGTTTTGAAAGAATGGCTTGAGGAGAATATGTCCAAGGGATTCATTCGGCAGTCATCCTCACCTTTTGCAACTCCGGCACTATTTCCAAAGAAACCCGGAGGAGGGCTACGATTGTGTATCGATTATCGAGATATCAATAGTAAAACGATACAGAATCGATACCCCCTCCCATTGATAAAGGAAACATTGAATCTTTTAGGGAAAGCCCGAATATATACGAAGCTGGATGTACGAGGAGCATATAATTTGCTCCAAGTGACGGAGGGGGATGAACATAAGTTAGCTTTTCGGACAAGATATGGGCTGTATGAATCTACAGTGATGCAGTTTGGCACAACAAGTGCACCAGCGGATTTCCAAGGGTATATTAATAATGCTATTAGGGAAGCTCTAGATGATTTTACTTCAGCATATCTAGATGACGTTCTAATATACAGTGATTCCGAGGAGGAACATGTTGGCCATGTTAAGTGGATTATGCAACGGTTGTTGGAAGCAGGGTTGTACCTGAAACCAGAGAAATCCGAAGTCCATAAGGAAACCGTAAAGTATTTGGGACTGATTATATCAACAAAAGGGATTTCTCTGGATGAAGATAAGGTTCAGACCGTCCGGAATTGGAGTAGGGAGAAGAGGACGGAGAACAGACGGCTGAATAACCTCTTTGAGGTACAACAATTCCTGGGGTTTTGCAATTATTATTGACGGTTTATCCCCAAGTATTCTGAGAAAGCGGAACCGTTAACCAGGCTCAAGAAAAAGGATCAACCGTTTATATGGGAATCAGAACAACAGCTAGCTTTCGAGAGAATGGTAACTGCGTTTACCACAGCACCGGCCCTTCGACATTTTGATCATAAGAGGGAGGTAATTATTGAGACAGATGCTTCCAATTGTGTGTCCGCAGGAGTATTGTCACAACGGGATGATGAAGGGGTGTTACACCCTGTGGCATATTACTCAAAGAAACATTCACCGGCAGAGTGCAATTATGATATATATGATAAAGAGCTGATGGCGATTATCAAGGCACTTGAAGAATGGAGACCTGAGTGTGAGGGTGCCGCATACCCCTTACAGTTGATAACTGATCATAAGAACCTTGAATATTTCATGACAAAAAAGCTTTTAAATCGAAGAAAAGCACGATGTTCTGAATTTTTAACACGATTTGATTATGAGATCGTTTATCGACCAGGAAAATCGAATGGGAAAGCAGATGCTTTAACAAGGAGGCCAGGAGACCTCCCTGAGGGGGGGGATGAAAGGTTAAACAATATGGAACAAGTTGGTTTAAAACCGCATAACCTTCCGAAACAGTTGAGGATATCGGCCAATGATATGCCCAGACAGGAGGGTTCGTCGATATCTGATCTTTTTGCTCAAGCGTGTGTGAAGGACCCGCAGGTTGATAAGATATTGAGAGCCATAAGACAAGGAGATAGCTTGAAGGAAATTACAGTAGCAGAATGTACGGAACAGGAAGGGCAAGTGTGGTATCGAGGGAAGCGTTATGACCCTGAAGGTGATCAGTTGCGGTTACGACTAATACAGGAGCATCATGATACCGCATTGGCTGGCCATCCAGGACAGGCAAAAACGTTTGATCTTCTGGACAGACAGTATTACTGGAAGGAGATGTGGAAACAGGTGGATCAGTATGTACGGAATTGCCAGAGTTGCCAACGGTCAAGGACCTCAAGGCATGCAACGTTTGGAGTTCTGTGACCATTACCGGTACCAGAGAAGCCATGGGAAGTTGTTTCAATGGATTTCGTGGTAGGGTTACCGGAGTGTGAAGGGTTCGACGCAGTTTGGGTGGTAGTGGACAGGCTCTCACAGATGCGTCATTATATCCCGCGCCATACAACGATAGATGCGGTAGGGCTGGCCAAGTTGTTTCTCCGAGAAGTTGTACGCCTTCATGGCTTACCAAGGACTATTGTTTCGGATCGAGGACCTCAGTTCGCTTCAACTCTCTGGGGACAAATATGCAACCGGCTGGGGATAGATCGACGAATGTCTACTGCGTTTCACCCACAGACGGATGGTCAGACTGAACGAATGAATGCAGGGATGGAACAGTACCTTCGTATGTTTGTCAATTATCAGCAGGACGATTGGGTGCATTGGCTACCCCTTGCCGAGTTTGCTGCTAATAATGGAGTATCTGAGTCAACGAAGTGTACCCCATTCTTCGCAGTTCAGGGCGTGGACCCACGGATGTCATTCGCTGGTGAACCCACACACGAACGAGATCAACGACGCTGCGAGGTAGATCAGGTTCAAGCCGTGATGCAACAGGTTCACGAATATTTGCGAGTTGAAATGAGACGGAGCCAAGCAGTACAGGAAGAAGGCACAAATCAGGGACGTGTTCCTGCACCCAATATTCAGGTAGGATCTAAGGTGCCGCTGGATGCACGTAATGTACGGATGACTCGCCCTAGCCAGAAGTTGGACTGGAAACACCTTGGACCTTTTCGGGTACAGAAGCAAGTATCCCCTTATGCTTTCGAATTAGAGTTACCCACGTCAATAAGGATTCATCGAGTGCAACCCGTTTCGCTTTTGTATCCGGTAGTTGAAGACCCGTTAGAAGGACAGGTGGTACCTCCTCCTCCTCCTCCTGTTGAAGTTGATGGTGAAGAAGAGTATCAAGTATCTGGTGTTGAAGATAGTCGAATATATCGAAATCAGCTACAGTACTTGGTTTGATGGACAGGGTATAATTCCCTTACTTGGGAACCTGCAAAGTTTGTAGATGGGTTACAAGCAGTCGAGGAATTTCATCAACAATACCCACGGAAGCCAGAACCATTGGAGAATGCTCTTAGAGGACCTCGAGCCTAGGGGGGGGATACTGTCACAGCGCAGGAAAATATAAGTGATATTCGGGAATAAGGGAAGAAGGTTTTGGTGGTGTGGAAGGAACTGTGTTACGGAAAGGCGGAGACGTTGGGAGACGCGGAGGAAGCGGTGAGATGGTGGTGGATTAATTTAGTATGATAAGGTAGTGGTCTGAGGGGTTGCAACGTCGGACGATGTGGCGTGATTGTATTGATAAGAAGATGAGTTGATGGTGTGTAAGATCATGGGATGATATTTGGGTGGTACATCGGAGCATGAGGAATGGTTCGAAGGTGGCAGACGAATTGTATATAAAGAGAGAGTTGTTGGCGTTGGAGGATTCCCTTTTCTTCTCTCTTTACTCGTTCTCTTGTATAGCAAAGCAAGTTACGACTTTGAAACAGCTTTGACTCTTGTCTTGTTTTGTCTTGTCTTGATTTCCTCGAAACAAACCTCGAGCCTCCTGCCCCGCTTTTGATATTACATCATTGTTACCAATATCACCTACACCCGACCCCGCCAGTTACAAGAGTGAACAGTGAAAGATTATTACGCCGCTCGGCTTTGCCACAGTGCTGTGTCTCAATCAGGCAGAATAACAGCTGATCAAGTCAAATCAGGATGAAATCAATTGTCGACAGCAGCAGATGTTGAATGGACAATAAATTAAAATGAGAGTCAACAGAGCGTCAACGACTTTTGGCCTTGCATCTTGGAAATTGCATGGGCTGTGCGGCGACGTTACGCCACAATCGTGCTATCAGCCGCCTATCTAGGCAAAACCTCTTCCAACAACATCGCTACTATGTCCTAAAAATGAGTGTCAACGACTTTGGGCCTTGTATCATGGAAAATCCTAGTGTTGTGCGGCGACAATAAGCCATAATCAGATTATCGGCTGCCTTTCTAGGCAAAACCAGTAGCGACGAGATCGCTACTATGTCCAAAAAATGAGCGTCAATGGAGCGTCAACGAGTTTTAGCTTTGCATCTTCGGTAAGTTATGTTCTGATTAGTTGTAGACATCCATGTATGGGATGTTGGCAGCCTTTACAGGCAAAAACAACAGTGAGATGCTCCCGGAGTAATCCTGAATATGAGCATCAACCGAGTGTCAACAGTTTTAGAACTTGCATACATCGTACTCAGGGCATTGTGCGGATCTTCGCGTGAGTAACTGTATTATTGACCGCCTTTCTAGGCAAAAATAGCATATATCGAAGGTGAAACACAGATACCAAATTAATTGATATTACACACTCCTCAACAAGCAAAAGCACATTGTTGGTTGCTGAAAATGTGATTTTGATAAGATACTATTAACACACTGCAAATACAACAGCCTTATGTGAATCAATAGATGGACCCGCTGGGCGACCCGCTGACAACCCACCCAATTCAGACGGGTTGTGAGTTTACCATGGAACCGTACCCGAGTGGGCAGTTCGGGTTTATTGACCACCCGGACCGCCAATTTGGCAACGGTTCGGTTTGGACCCGGACCCAAACCCGTAGTGACAGTCCGGAACCATTGCTAACACTACCTTTGATCAGATTGCCAACAGAACAGGGCGGTACATCGCACTCGTTACAACCTTTATAGCTGCCACATTAAGTATATGAACTGTGGAATAGAATATCCACCAACCTTAAGTTAGCATTGGGGAGTGCCCGAAGGAAGTTCGAAAACCAGCCCAATAGCAAAGTGGTTTAGAGAACACTTCCATCAGGACACCCATGAGTCATCTTATAATGTTGTTCGTATGAAGTAGTTCTGACTACTATACAACAATGTCCCCATTAGTAGATGCGTGTGTATCAATAAACAATAGATTGAATACCTTCTGTGAGTAGACCATGACAGTAATCGAAACTTTGTGCCATGATGTGTACACTCAGGACACTGAAATCATTCTCCAGACTCAGTACTTTGTCGCCAATGTCAAGGGAGGGATGATACTCGTTGCAGCCAAGCATTGCCAGAACAGCTGCACAATTCAGAGAAATTAGGACGCTAACCATCCATTATACTTTTGTCATAAGCTTATTATTATTCCTTGTGCAAATCCAATCTCCAACCAGTACTGGTAGTAATATCACTTTTCTCAATACTTACTCCGTATCGACAGATATACTTATTCATGGTTGCCAACCGAACGACTATTTACTCATGCTCCAATTGTTCATTTCTAGAGAAATGAGGTGGCGACAATATCAGACTACCATGGCATCTCGAAATATGCAGGGTGATATGGGAGATAAGTGATAATCCTATAATTAGTATATCGGAAGTCTGACAACTGAATGGTCTTATACAAATCAACCCTTAGTTCGACCACACTCTCTGTGTTTTGGCAAATAGAAGTTGGGATTCATAGGTCCTGGGTGGCGCAGAATACGCTCCGTTTGATATATGGCAAAACTACTCAGTTGCAGATCCCTGTATATCTGACTCCAATGGAGCATAGTAAAATTGAGTGTTGTGTTATTTGCCGTGATTGTTAAACAGTTACATACCTGGTGGGTATATGAGAGGGCACTATCACTAGCTCTTGGTGACATGAACCTATTTGTCAATAATTGGCTTCAGATAAGCTCATATCCATTGGAGTTATCGCTAATAGCAATAGTGCCACAAAGTGAGCATATTACCTTGATGACATGGTTAATACTCCTGTGAGTTAGAACTCGACTATCAATGGTTGACACAGAGAATGATGCGGCAGTTACGCATGAGACCTCCGAAGCAGCCTTTCCCAGTCTTAGGATTGTGCAGGGTGTGGATTGTCTGATACAGAATCTGCAATACCGACATGGAGAATGTATATCAGTAACATACTATCTACAACAAGATATACCTACGGATACCTATTGCCCTTTTCGACCTAGAGGTTAAGCGCTAACTTTATTCCCATGTATTATCTATCAGTTCTGTATCGAAGTCAACAAGGATACATCTCCTTTGAAGACCAGAGTTGTACATTCATTATTCAGTTCTATATCACAGATTTATCCATCACCTCTTCATACTTGGTTATTCTTAGTACCTTCATCAAAGCAAGTCATTCATAGGGGAGTAAGCAATACAATACTCGTGGGTCTGAGGGAAGTCTGAGGATCAACTCGATAGCATTGTAGTTCAGAGGATACTTCTCGTAGAATACTCCTGAGTCCACACTACTCCTTCTGCTGAGGCAAAAGTACTTTGCTGTTTCTTATACACAAGTAGATACTTGGAGTCATTGCATTCGTGGAGAGACGGTCCTCGAGTCTAAGTACTGGTTGCTTGGACGATATTTTAGCATCTGATAGAAATCTGAGAGTCATCACGATAGTGTAGTGGTTCAGAGGATACTTCTTTCAGCCTCTCCTCTAGTTGTACACATCAGCAATTGATAGCTTCAGACGATACTCTTTCGTCGATACTATCTATTGGAATCAGAGATTGGAATAGTCACCTTGTGTTTTTTGGGTGTTAATTCTTATACGCATCTTGAGTGAAACCTTATTCATCTTCTTCTTTATCAGTCTGGAATTCATTAGGGGCTTTATTGATCAGAACCTTGGGTGAATCTCCCGGTGTTACAGATATAGAACTGAATAAGGAACATACAACTCTGGACTTCAAAGGTGAATTATCCTTGATGACTGTGATACCGAACTAATGGATAATACAGCGGAATAAAGTCAAGGCTTAACATCAAGATCGAGCCGGTCAATGGGTATCTGGAGATATATCATGTTGTACATAGTATGTTATCGATGTCATTCCTGTATATTGGGATCGCTGATTATATATCAGCCAATCCACACCCTTAACAATCCTAAGACTGCCAAAGCCTGCTTCGGAGGTCTCATACGTAACCGCCTCATCATTCTTTCCCTCTACCATTAATAGTCAAGTTTTAACTCCGTCATCAAGGCAATGTGCTTGCATTGTCACATAATTGCTATTGGCGATATCTCATATGGCTACAAGCTTATCTAAAGGCAATTATCAACAAATATATTTGTGTCACCAAGAGCCAGTGAGAGGGCCCTCGCATATACCCACTAGGTACATGATGGTTTAACAATCGCAGCAAATGACAGAACACTTAATTTGACTTCCCATTATTGGAGCCAGATATACAGTGATCTGCAACTGAGTAGTTTTGCCATATATCAAATGGAGAGTATCCTGTGCCACTCAGGACATGTCAATCCCAAGTCCTATTCGCGCAGACACACACAGTGTGGTCGAATAAAGGGTTGATTCGTATAAGTCCATTCCATAGGCAGGACTCCGATATATCAATTTGGTTATTGACTTATCTCTTATATGACTCTGTATATCTCGAGATACCATGGTAGTCGAGTATTGACGACTCGTCATCTCCCTCAGAATGAAGCATTGGAGCATGAGTCAATAGTCATTTAGTCGGCGACAAGGAATAAGCTTCCCTGCTGATAAACGGTAACTATTAAGAATAGAGATATTGCAACCAATATTGATTTAAAGATAATACACATCTTATTGGTAATTGACATGATGATTGTCATGGATTAGTTGAGACAACGGTCAGGTAATATAAATATGACTCATTGGTAAACAAATCTCGAAGGTGGATCCAATATAGAAATCCAAGTCATAGTTCATGATTTCGGATCAAGGATCTATATATGGATCATCGAGCGATTCTGTATGATCTCGGAAATATAACTGTAACACCAAAGGCATAACAATACCTGAAAGCACTTCACTTTGCATTGAGCCTGGCTAAGTGCATCTGGGAACACCTGCAAGAATCAGTATAGTACTTTAGAGTTGCTGCGTTGTTTAGTCATCATATCCAAATCATTTTACATTTTGCTAATTTTGATTCACACTCATATTTTACTTTCAAACTTATTACAAGCACTCTTTTGATAATTACTAACCAGCTATCAAACATCCAAATTACACCAATACTTACCTGAATGTATTCTGCAGCTCCAATCTCCTTTTAAATATGTCAATTGTAGGTTAATATTCTAATATTCCTGGTATACATCTAAAGGCTCTTGGTGATTTATATATATTTTGCTGATGAATATCATTATTTGAGTAGACTGAAGAAATTCTACCTTGACAATAACATGGAATGGTAATTACATGAAATCTTATTCCATTTTCATGTGAAAGTTTTTTGGTGGTACCTGTCCCTGATATAGGTAGATTGGTTGAAAGTTTTTCCTCTGAATTGTTATTTACTTTTGTACTTATCAATACTCAGATACAAATTAAATATAACTCAATGGGTATTTAATTTTAAGGAAAGAAGTTGAAAATTTTTGAAGAGATAGAAACCCGAGCTACGAGATCTGTTTTTTGCAAGTACTTTGTCGTTACCACTCGGGTCCCTGCTATATAGCACACGAGGAAGCACCAACATGTCCGAAGGAGCCAGAGGCGAGTTTGGGCCAACTTTTATAGAGAACGAGCTGAAGTATAGGAACTTATTTTCTGGTAGTAGCGTGTAGTTTCCACACACGTGTTCACTTGTTTAGTATTATCAGCTACGGTTGCGCGCATGGTTGTGCCAAGGCGGAGTGCATGAGCCAACAACATCGTATATTGCGCGCATTCTCAATCTTTGAATTCGTGTATCCGTGGGGTAAAAGCATCAAAACAAAGTAGTACTCGGGATGGAACAAGTACTGAAACTGAATAACTGCGATTCGGTCGATTATATCTGCTTCAGATTAGTACTTTGGTTCTAATCATAACTTCAACCACGAGTAATGCGACTGCCATCTGGTCTGTGCTTCGTCAGATCAATACCAATCCTCTCGCTGCGTCCTTGCTGTTCTTTAAAAACCAGCCACGGCGGTCAACAAAGATTTACTGCTGCCCCATGACCATATTGCTAGTGGAGACTAGAAGAGTGCAATGGGAAGTGCGAGATACACCCTAATACCATCGAATCTGGAATTAATACAATCGCTAACTCTCTAGAACTAGCTCTAGCTACCTAGGTAGGTACTCGGCTACATAGTACAAAAAACTAAACATAGCCAAAACAGCCGTGTACTAAGATATAGAGTACCACTACATATTAATTTATCACCTAACAGGCAAAGCCAATAAATCTCAGCGAACTAGGGCAGATTCAGACCTAAAAACATACAATATCTACCCAGTAAAACATACAATATCTACCCAGTAAAACAAGATATGTAATACACCGAGTACAAACCCAAATCCTAAGCATTTCTAACTAAATTACAATGCGGCGGACTTAAAATAATATCAACGCTCGCTGTAAAAATCCACAAAATATGGATTGCAAATGCAAATGCAAACGCAATGAAACCAATTGCAAAAGTCAATACGGAAACTTAGGTTTGGGTAGGTGCCTGTAGGGTCGCCTTGCATCGAAAAGTATTGAGGACGGATTGAGGACGGGTAACGGTAGACCAGACCGCATAGTACCCAAGAAGTTTGTTAGTGTGCCGGTAGCGCAAGGTAGGAGAATCCTTAAGCTATTCCGGAGGAGTAGGAGCCGGAAGATAAGTTGTAGGTCGATAATACAGGCCGACAAAGTAAAGCACGACACAAGCCAGTAAAACAACCGCAGCGGCCTTTGGGTACGGATTCGAATATGTCCAAGTATAGGTTGGGGGCGATATCCATGCCTCAAAACCTTTGCGAGGATCCGCCTTCCGCCGAATCGGTCTCAAGTTCTCTTCGTCGCCGCTGGGAGAATGCGCAATCCCGAGACCAGCTTCATCGTCATCGTCAACATCAGTCGCGCAGTCATGAGTATCTCCTAGGATAGTCGAAGTCGAAGATGGGACCTGGGCTGGAGCAGACGCTTTGTAACTGCCATCCAGTTGAGCCGGAGTTTCCAACAAATGGAAGACGGGTGTACTAACTGAGGTCATAGAATCTACCGCGGAGCCGGGGGATCGTTCGTCGGGCGAGCGTGCGAGGTTATCTACGCGCCGGTTGACAGCTCCACACAAAACTTTGAGAAGAACGTCTGGATCCTCTTCGTCTTTAGCAGGATCGTAGCGTGTGGTGTCCACAATATCTCTACGCAGGGTATTAGTTTTTGATACTGACCGAAGCGAGCCCTACTCACCTGATCTGAGGTTTCCGGAGCGAGATATCATCGAGAAGTTGAAAGCGCAATTGGTCCTCCGGTTGACTGTGTATGAGTACAAATTGAATACCTAGTTGCATCATCGGTGCGTTCATGTCTTCGAACAATGTCGCATATCTTATGACAGTGTTTTCAAAGTCGTCCATTGCCCCAGGGCCCCCACTGGTCAAAACGATTAAATTGAGAGGCTTTGGAAACATCCCCTGCTCAGTCTGATCCTGGTACTTTTTTTTATAGGTCGCTAGATGACGGTCCAGACTGAGCGACAACGATCGTGAAACGCCCGAGATCCTCTCTTTGTCGAATAAAGTCATCAAATCAGTTCCGGAAGTGATCCCTTGATACTGGTTGCCAGTGTGAATGAAGGCCAAATCGACACCGTCCTCATCGTAGATAGTTGCGTAATGTACAAAGATGGCCAGGCTCCTTCTTATATCCGACCACACCGACGAGTTCCCCCGGATGCAAGCGGAGTCATCTATTAGGAACATCTACCATAAACTAGAGTCAATAACAGTCATAACCGACGCCATCGAGATGTAAAGACACATGGGTGAGTAATACCGTGTCAAACCCACCAAGTATTTTCAACAAATCCTCGAGGTCGTGCAAACTCTTGGTCGACAATAACGACCCTGTTGATGTCGGCGTCCCGGAGGGGGATATTGTTGAGAATGAATTCGCAGGAGTAGGGAGGGAGGGGGAACCGTGTCTGCGATGTTGAGTGTTCCCCTGTTGAATTGGAACTTGCCGAGCAACGGTCCTGTAGCTTCCATGTGTTCCTTGGTGTTCCATATCCAAGGGTTGCTGAGAAATATTATTATTAATAAGACTGTAAGTTCGTTGTCGATTGGGCGTATCGAGCGCGAGGTCGAGGACGTGGTCGGGAGAGCTAGCAACGGGGCAGTCCGAAACAGAGCGGACATGCATGATTGGCGCCTCTATTCGTTCACCATGCGAGATTGAACGTCGGCGCTGAGAAATGTTCTCGCTGTCGTGTGGTGTCAACGCCCCCGGCGTCTTGAAATTCTTCAGGACCGAGCCCATCAAAGACCCTCCAAACTCCATCCAGCTAGTTTTGGTATGAGTTATTGAGACAGAAGGTGGGACTGCAGAAGTTTGGGCGATAATAGTAACTTTCGTCGTCGCGATAGAGAACCCCAGCTTTCGTCGTTCTGCTTTAAGGATTTCTTCAAGCTTTTGTTCAACTTCCCCGATTTTTGGACGTTGTTTTGGGTCTTCGTGTAGCATATCCACGATAAGACCGATGAAATCGCGTATAAAAGTGTCATCACGACCTAAGTCAACCAGACTGCTAAACCAGTTCAATACTTCAGGCTTAACCTTTTCCTTGCCATGGAAGAGGTCCCGACGATCTGACACGCTCCTGCGCTTCCTGAACTCATCAACACCATCTTTGAAGCCCAGTAAAGCGAATGTAATCACTTCAGAGAATATGCAACCTAGTGACCAGATGTCCCCAGCTCGCCCGACCTTGGTTCCCGCGTTACATTCTGGGGCTCGATAGGTTGAAGTACCATACTCAAACGGTACCCCAGAAGAAGCATTCGGTGTAGATCGACGGAACCGGGTAAGACCAAAGTCGGCAATCATAAAGAATTCGCGATCTTCCGGAGCTCTACCGGGTCGCTGGGACTCTTCTTCGACGGGGATACTCATAAAGAGGATGTTTTGAGGTCTGCATAAGGCACCGCGTCAGCAACCATCCCGACCACCTATCAACCTTCAGGTAAAGCATACTTGAGGTCTCGGTGATACCCATAAATTTCGGGTTTATCAGCATCACCTTCGTGATCAGACTCTCCGTTATGAATAACTCCCAAAGCTGAAGTCAAGATGCTAATTGCCTCAATGAATTGGAGACGGTCAGACAGATCCCGCGGGGGGGACCGTTTACAAAAGTAAGAATGAAGGTCGCCGTCGGCAAGCGGAAAGATCAAGTTGCAATGGCCGCCGTGGTTATAGAAGGCCAGTAGTGGAAGTAAACCAGGGTGGGGTTTTTGGTGCAATTGGTTGTTGGCGAATTTCTCCAAACGAAAGCTATCCACTCTGTCCCTCTCGTGCAGTTGCTTGCGGGCATAGATGTTCTAAAAGATTAGCCCAACGAAGTTTAAAGAATGTCTGAAGGGAACCTAGCAACATACTCTTTTTAACTTACTGACTGCCGGCCAGAAGTCACAATTCGGCAACTTGAGCTTATCATATGCCGGGTAGATTTTGACTCGGTAGACGTCCGAGAAGGCACCCTTTCCGATGATTTCATCCTCCACAAAGGGAAGCACGCAGTCGATACACCACGCGTGGCCCCCCTTCAAATCTTCCATGATAAAATGGTACTGCCTCTTCGAAAACTCGGTACTGGTGAGCGTGTCATCGACTTGCTTCAGCTGATCCTCGTTGAAAGGTAGCTTAGAGTCGTTCAAATTAGCGAAACGGGAGAATTCCACCACCATCTCTTCCCAACTTAGATCTATTAGAATTGCAAGTATAACTTTGTATTCTTGGTGTATTAGCTGGTAGAGCTTTTCGGGTTCGAAATGATCGATTTGAAGCGGTCCGGAACCTTCCCCATATTTTGACTTGGCAATCTCACATAGGATTTTCTTGACCATCTCCTCGTCGAGCAACTGATCAAGTTTATCGCGCGGTATAAACCCGTATTCCTTTCGTAGCTTGCCGTATATTTGTTGCACTGTTTTTTTCGGCGAGCCGACCGCAGAAGTAGCAGCATGAGTAGTTGTAGGCGACATCGTAGAGGACATCTGATTCGTGCGATATGAGCTTCCCGGCGATGGACGCTGCACTGTAGGGATAGAAGGGAAATAGCGAGTTGGGTAGATTCTTGACATAGCAAATTGATGAGACGGCTCGATCTTGTTGGGCTGTAGATGAATTCTTCGAGGATCAGGGAGGGCTGGCGCAAGCTTATAGAGGAGGACCCCGCAGCTTGGCATACCACCTTGAGCAAATGAATGACTGAGTTCAAGGATATGCAGCAGGGGGAGGCAGCAGGCATCCAGCGCATTTGCGCACAGTGTATGAGCGGCGCTACATAGACTTCGGATTAATCCGTCTTTTTTGTAATACGTGTAGGATATATCGCTTCGATTTGACAAGTTTCCAGCGCTGCTGATCATGAGTTTAAGGGTGAAGAAAAACTTCTACCGAAGTCCGATATGCGTTGCTCTAAGTACAAACAAGGCAGATTAATAGAAAGTCCTAGCATTAAGGCACAAGTTCTAGATAAGTAAGTACAAGTACATGAAATTCACGACGGTTTTAAGTACATAAATTGACATTACTTGACTACTTCAGCATTTTTGGCCAGCTGTCAACTGTTCGCAAATTCAAATGTATTCTCGAGGAACCACTGGTACCAAAGAACTAAGTAATTTGATTTATAATTTAGGACTGCTGTAATAATAATAGTAATAATTCATCATGTCGACATACGAAGGGCACAACCAAAAACCCTCTGCACTCCACACTGCAGCAACCATTCTTGTTTGTTAGCCTATAAAATTCATCTATAACGGCCAAATCTGCAAAAGTGTTAAAGTTCGCAGACAGTTGCTCCCATTCAATCTACTACTAACGCCGGATAGCTTTTGTAAACAAAACCCGATCTGCACTCGTTCTTTTCTTATCTAGCAAGCTGCTTGCCGCAGGCGAATGGTTTATGTGTAAGTTTACCGAACCCGGTTATGAAACTTTCTTCGGATGAACGGCCACACCCCAGAAGTGAATCCCAGGCCCGTGATGTCATCTGTACTAAGTGGGCCTGGAGGCTCCAAATTCCATCAAAGATTCAAATCATCTCTAGAGAGCTGAGCTTGTGTAGGGTGTTAGGTGATATCTACCTGAATCAAGACCAAGCGTTTTGATTAAAACCCACCACCTTTTATACTGGCTACAGCTATAACCTGAAACTGATCTAGATCGTAGATAGCTTAATCCAGGTAAGAGGCACTACAAGAGTAATGCTCTGCGGTGCTCCACGCTCTTCGATACTACCTAAAGCACGTACTGTGTGTTGGGGCGCTTACAGCATGTGCCCCCGGCAAATTTAAGTGAGAATTCCCACTCCCTTCTGCACACGCTGGTAGATCTGCAGTCGATCGCGCTATTGTTTCGGCTACAATTCTCCAACGAGTTTTGTTTGGGACCCACGATCTCGAGCGACATTCGTAGGGACCCGTTTTTCCTTTGTGGCAGGTACTCGTAAGTATTACTGCGCCTATCCTTTTCACGCCGCACTTTCGTCGCACTCCGCTGGTCTCCATGATCCATGGAATCCAAAAAAGGCACACTTCAATAAGTAAAGGAGGGGTGAAAGCGCAATAGTGACACAACGGACTGGTCGCCGACGGTCGCCGAGCTTCCACTCCGTCCTTGCGCACCAGGTGTCGTACAATATGGATACAGAAAGCCTTGCTGGCCTCCCATATCCGATTTGAAACCCGGAAGCAGTGTCCTGTTTCTGGCGTGCCTCGTCTCTGTATCGAGTGGAGCCATTCTGCAAATGGAATACCTACTGTACCAAAAAAGCCCCATTTATTGATGCCAAGTTAATGCTGTATTAATGTTGAATTCTTTATAAATGTATACATTGGCTGAACTTGTGGGGTATTTCGGAATTTGCAACAATATCAATTGTTTTGAATGTGGGATCAATTTCACAATAATGTAGCACTGAAGACCACATTGGATGGTATATTGATGCCACATTGATGCTGGATTGCTGCCATATTCAAAATGATGTGCATTGAGTTAAATAGTAGAGTTATGCTATATTATTTCTACATGTGTATATTTTGCAAATGCCTACACACGCTCGCATGTCCGCATGCCCGCACTTTTGCACGCCTGCACGCCTGCACGCCTGCACGCCCGCACATGCCCAATGGCCTGCAACCAGGCCTGCTGCCAGCTAACTGACGTATAGTAAAAAAAATATCTCTGGCATGATTCAAACCTGTTTCAGTGGTTATTGTACACACCCACTAACCACTACACTATGTATGTAGTTTGCTGAATATCACATCATGTTAGGGCTATTTGTAGGTATACTGGTTTATTACTGTCACACCATTGTGACAAGAATGTGGAATTCCTGCCACATTTATGCAAATACTCAATGCTGCTCAATTGATCAATATTACCCCATTCAACTAAATACTCAATCATTTACAATGTCATATTTTGCTGGTATTTTGCATTACTGTAGTATTTTAAGCTATTCCCCAGTAATTAGAATGTTAAATTTAGTAATATGCTACACTCACTGGACTCTGGGAGTCATGCTGCACTCGGGTAAATGTGGCACTGCAGTCACATCAATAAACGGGGGTTTTTTGGCATAGTACTTAAATACATCGGTACTAGGTAGGTACTTGAGGGTACGTACCGTACATTCAGGCACGCAGTTTGCAGTGTCAAATCCATTTATGTCCAATTTTCAGGCTCTTAATTAAGTTTGTTACTCCAGTCACCATTATAAATCTACGTACAGATCTGACCATAGAAAATCCTTCCAAAAAAAAAAAAATTTATAACAGGTCCTTTGAGAATTAATTGACCGCCGCTGAACAGGCTACCTAGCTATATGCTAGGGATAGCAAATGTCGCTGTTCGTGGCGCATATATGATTCACCCACTTTCCCAGCTGTTGTACTCGGAGGGTGCCAAAAGTCGGGCGCGCCTCATAAAATGCGGAAATTCTACGCAGCCACTACAACAATAGAGAGAAATTTTGAAAGTGGAAGGAGTGATAATAGGTTATTGGAGATGCTTCTATGAAGTTTTCTCAGAAAAATATTTGTTGTGTAGTGAAAGACATGGATCTTGGCATTTCTCGTTGTATGGAGTTCAAAAGTCGGGCGCTCTTTTGCCCTATGTCACGGCGCCCGACATACCCTTGTACCCGAGTACATACAACAGATAAATCACAACGGCGTGGCACGCTCAATGAGAACGATGAATCAACCAGAGACCTACGTGAGGAAAAGAGTCTAATAATCTAAGGGATATAATCCATCATCCAAATTTTTAAACAAAAGAAACCTACGTGGGTGTGCTTTGCGTCCAACTGCTCATCGTGGTGGTGATGGTGGTGGTGATGGTGGTACGTTTAGTGTATTTGAGTTCAATGTATTTTCTTCATCCCCTTTCCTATTCCGATTGCGTCTCTCAAAGAAATACCATATTCCAATAGTCACAAATGTTAGTGGTATGGAAGTACAAAAGAAGAAAATCAAGCTCTCGGAAGAGTACTGCAGTCGTTTGAAGTTGACCAGTGAGGTACTAGACTTGTCATCATTTGAAAAGCTTATGATACCCGCGTCCAAAAAAGTCTGAAAAGAATCCACTTAAAGTCAGTACCACTCAGTTGAGATTGTAAATACACAGATATTTTTTGGAGACTTACTGCGACAAATGTGGATGGCAGATATAATAGTGCCACAATAGTCATGATCTTGACACCAACAGTATCTCGAACGGTTTTTTCACTCATAGCAATTTTTTTAGCGGTGGTTTCCTTACGCTCAAGACGTGTTATCTCCCGCTCTTGTTCTCTATCCTGTGCCAACTTTGCAACTTGAAAAGCGGTTTGGTATTCCAGAACATTATATAGCTACTCCACGGGTTACGTCTAGCATTGTTTGTGGAATACGGATTACTTACCAGTCGGCCACGTCCTTGAATTTTTCGGAGTAGGCCATCAACATCTCGTTTGTGCCGGGCAATATCTGCCAATTGCTGTTCCAAAGCAGTGTCGACACAGTGCCAGGTAAGCTTAGCAGCTGGATCTGAACCGAAGTCCCTGAGATTCGTGTTCATGGTCTGGAGAGAGCGTATGGTGTCTTCGTTAATTTCGAGGGATGATCTGAAACGCTGGACGGTTTCTTCAAATCTCTGGAGTCTCTGAATGCAGTGGAACTCCACTACGAAGTCATCCCGCGGGTCACCTGCGCCTCCGACCATGGTGGAGTCGTCGTCATCGTCCAGCTGTGCCCCAACTTTTATTTCTACCGCATTAGTCGTCTACATGACACATTTTTCAGTATATCCACAAGATACGATTGGAAGATGATGATTTACTCTTTCCAGGAACTCCATTTCCAGGTCGTTGAAATATGCTCCCCAGTTTTCAGCCGCTGCGGATATGTAGATGAGATGAAGCTCCAAAGGATTCCAATGCGAATCTTTGGGAAGATGTCGAGTGTGAGATTCGAAAGACTGTTCCACTCTTTTTCGAACAGACTCTTCCGGTTGGACTAAGACCCATACACTCTGCCTCTTATCGTACGTGAACTTTTGATACACAGCCTATAACATCAACGCAATTCGTTAGCCTGTGCCTCTCCGCAATGAGAGGAACTACAAACAGTCTGCCTAATTGACCAGTTATTAGGCGGCTTCCCTGGCCGACGGATAGCTGATTTGAAATTATAGCAAATCTCATAGCCGGAGGGTGGCTTTGATAAGTCCCACGCTGCGGAGCTCTGCTGCAACGTGAGAAAGTAGAGCTTGTGCTTGCAGCCACCGAAGGTAAGATCGGGCTTGCTTCCAAAAGCATGCATGAAGTTGACAAAGAATGGGAATATTTCAAATGCAGCCAGAAGTTTTTGGGCCATTATTTCCGAAATATGCAATGGACATTCTGAGATGTTATTCTTCCTCGAGGGCTTTAGGATGCTGGCTAAGTCAGTTTTTCAGCTCATAGCTAGAGAATTTACACGCAGGAGATATAACAAGATAAGAGCAAGGGGTGACTACAATAGGCGATGTCCAATATCGTTGCTGAGCGGAGAAAGATGCTGATCAAGGTCTTCGCTCTTGGCGATAGTTGAACGTTTGGTCCCTAGGATTAGTTAGCTTGATGTATAATCGCCAGATTTCACATCTACTCGCCTTCGTCTCTAGAAAACTGCATGACGTCTACTGATACATTGTTTGCTTCTGTGAAAAGAGTACTGCTTCGTTCTAAGAGCCGTTTGTTGTGAAGGTTGACGTCATCGCCAACGCAATCATATAATTTCCTCAACGATTGAGGGTATTGCATCGTTTGAATTGCACCCGAGTTCATAGTGTGTTGGTTGTTGATGTTTATGATCTCATTGCTGTTTGTGTTGATGGTCCTGGATGGTTTTATAGACCGGAAATGTGTTGATAGAAGTGCGGGTACCTCTGCGGTCCAGAATGTGAGTCATTGCGCCCGCGTATACAAAACCCCTTTAATTCGATCGGAATGTGTCTTAAAGCACAGTATGCAATGAACATGAGAGATGGTGAAAAACATCATCGAGAGCTACACTGCCACAAAGGCAAAGGCAGTGCAGCTTTCGGCAACAGGCTGAAATACATCAGATTTTGTGTGAGCGCATATGCAGGCACGGTCCGTGTGTGGTAACAGCCGCAGATGGCTGCCTTGGTGTCATCCAAAGCTCGCACAAAACTTGAATCAAGGAGATAAGTACAGCGCGAAACTCAGAATACATTTTTGTGATGCTGCGCAATTGAAATTTTGTCGATCCGCTACTACTTGCAATACCAACTTGCAAAAGAAACCTCGAGAACGCCTAACCAATAACACCCTCCTCACAGCCACCCACGCTAAGCTCGTGTTCTGCGGCAGTTGTCTCCTCTAACTCGCCACAGTCAGAAATTCACCGGGTACAGCCACGGGGATTAGGTGTTCATACGTACCATAAATTGCCTTAATATGTCATATCATAACGAGTTTTAATTTCGTCCAATTCGTACTAGCTTGATCAGCTCGACAATGGCATATATAGAGTGCTTCTCCAGCAATTACGTCTGTAACGTTTCTTGGAACCTTGATAAGGAACTCTCCATAACTCTCCTACTCCAGGTAGGCAATTATAAGTGATCCTTCGGAGCAATAATGGAACGAAGGAAATACGTAAATGGTGGGTTAGAATGGTTATACCTTTGCCCTATAGTTATCTGGTCCAAACAGCCTATCCAGGAGCCAGAGAAGGTCTTCCCATTTGACATACTTCGAACCAATATTCTGTTTGACGTTCGTCATCTTGTTTCGTGGCGAGTGGAATGTGTTCACGAACACGGCTGGTAGCTCAGAAAGCTGTCCAGCTTAAGATTCCCACGGAGCTTTTAAGGCAGTGCATTTTGGTTGTTATCATGAGGCTCAAATTGGGCTGCGCGCGAGCGGGGCATGTGTCTACCCACTGCTCAGATGACACCTGTCTCTCTGCTTTTGCTTGTGCATGCATGTATTCTGCTCATTTGTCGCCCTACTTCTCGGGTTGGGCAGATTAAAAGATGAAACACAACACAGTGATCGCTGGGGCTCAGCTAAAATTGTGATATTCAGCCGCCAGGATGTGCGCGGAAAGTTTTCCTCCTCATATTTGGCCGGGCGAAAAGCCGGACGATATCTCGACACCTACTCTAGGTACCATAGGTGCAGATTGTCGAATCGGGAGTATTTCAGCGGCTGGAGAGACAGATCCGTGGCGTCTGTTATAACCGGTAAAGGGTGCGTGAGACAGTATGATATGACAATGCGCGATCGTTCCAAGTTTCAGCTCAGCGTGGACGACGCCGTACGTGGTGGAGAATCCTTGTAGTCCGCTTTTGGGACCACGGATAACCCTTACCCTAGTCAATAACTCATTCTGTCGTTGCTTCTTCGACTGTGTACTCTACAAACGTGAGTGTTTCTTCTGTCAAGCTTGGAAGGGCAGGCAGTTTCTAATCACTGAAGACTGTCGAATTGAAGAGATTCAAATCCCTGTTACTGTACCTTAAAGCTGAAATTAAAAAGGCAAAAAAAAAGGAAAGATATATAGCACCAATACTTCTAACGCGTGGCAATGTTTGCCCTACAAGGGCTGCATCCTATAGCTAGGGAACAGAGTAAGCTGGCATGCGAACTTAGGAATAGAGTAGAGTAGATCAAAAGCCAGTTGTTTAAACAGTTACCACCAAAAGTGGGCACTTAGGGAGCTCTTTCAGTGAGTTGATCTGAATTTTACCTCCAGAGTAAAGTTGAAACCATGGTTTTGGACTACATCAGCCATAATTTGATGGTTGCTGTACACACCCTATAACTCTAAAATCACGAAATTGTTCTAAACTCGGATTTTGTACGGCAATATCAAGTTACAGGTGGTCATCCGAACGCGCCCTTAGGCTAGTGGCACTTAGCCATGTGTATGGACTCAATGTTTCTGGTGGAGAAGAGGAATTTTTTATGAATAGGGCGGGAGCATTGAATACTGCCGATGTTGCTTTCACTTGGGCCATGAGGTGAGAGATTGCACGTTGGCGGTGTGCGCAGCCCTGGGTGAATCCGACCTGTCGATGAACTGCCTCACCACTCACAAAATCCTGCCTAACTCTAACTTCTCAATAGTTGCTACCGCCTTACATATCGATTTCGATATGGTAATGTTGAACAGCGCCACCACGTGCTCGCATACCGTCTTTGAAGATTTTCAGAAAAACTGCCTTGAACAGCGCCACTCTCATATTCAGGTGCGTTGGTTTTTATTCATTCTCTTTCTTAAACATGGCCATGTGGTCCTTGCGGACCAGATGCTTGAAAAGGGGCTGAATATATCTGGCCAGCTAGAACCCAATTTCCCCCGAGAAATACCTACACCGGTTGTAAGTTCTTGACCAAGATATTATGCGAAATATATTAAATTCCATCGCAATTAGGACCCAATCGAAGCCATTACAACACCCATCGTGCATTTTCGCCAGTGTCGGAAATCCCAACACGCTCACGATGTCGCACATAACCCAACCCTGCCCCGGCCCAGATCGCGGCTCCGGCTTTGACTGATTGAGCAGGTGTTGATGGCGGCAAGTTCAATATTGAGATTCCCCCGTGTGCATTCCAACAAGTCTAGCATGTGCAACCTCACCGCTCGCACATCTTCGAGGCGGTGATGAAGATAAATTAAATCATAGGGCAGTGTCGGGGGATGTCTGTCAATCTACGGCACCACCAGGATCACCCAATGATCAAATACTCCCCCGGAAGATGAGCTATTTTCTTGGGCGGTCCGGCCGAGTGACCGGAAGAGGGTACTTTGATGCGATTGAGGATTCTGAGACCACTACTCACTGCGGAGAGCTTGGTAGTTCTGGGACTGGACACATTTCACATTAGTCGCAATAGTACGGTTCTATACTGGTGACTGGTCCGGATGCCGGCGGCCAGAATTGGGTGTCCGTTTGGATTTTTATATGTGCTTGTCAGCGTCAGGAAACCGGTATCCGGTAGGTTAAAGTCTGTTAGCAGTATATATTTTGCGATCTAAAAAGTCGAAAGGCAGAAGCTCTTCTCTCCGCTGGTTTACCGCTAACTCCACCCGTCCTGGCCGCACTTGTTAATTCCTGTCGCATGTCCAATACCTCCCTGGGTTAACAGCAGGTATACGGGTGGCCCAACTTCACTACTATCACCTTGTCTGGTTATCTGAAAGCTGTCAGTAACGACTGCCTGATAGTAAAATCCCGTCAATACCCGCTGGTGTCCGGACCCAGTAACCAGTGCAGTATAACTTCCTGAAATCTGCTGCTATTAGCCCTAAGAGATAGGACCTGACCGCCAGTGATGAGCTATATCTAATTACTACAGTTTTAATACCGAAGCTCGAGGAATTAACCCAGAGGCCGGCTTGCGTGAACCTCGGCCCTCCCCCAGCCATGTTTGCTCATGCTCCCTGCCTAGGCTCGACTCGAGCCGACTCATGCGCACAACTGTGAATCTATATCCATAGCTACTGAGGTGACCAGGAACTCTAGTATGCGGAGGTCCGCGCAATGTTCGACCGCTGTTTGAACCGCCCAAGCTCGGGCATCCTATCTTGTCTCCTTCTAGTCCCCGCCATTCCCCATTATCACTTCTTTCCTCTCCTGGTTTGTAGTATGTTTATCACTTACTACACCTCTCGTCACCTTACCCCGGTTCATTAACCAGGGCCATCATTTCACTCTAGTTCATAAACAAATCCCACCTGCAGGGCTTCTCGAATCTCGCCGTCATGTCAGGGCGATGGTACATGGAATTCGTCAAATTTCATATTTCTATCTATCTATATCTCAACTGAACTTGGAAATGGTGCTCAAGTCGCGCGCAGTGTAGATTTGTAACGAGATGAATTGCACACTATACTGTACGAAAGGGACCCGGCTGGGAATGGAGAGCTGCAAAAGGCTGCAAAAGGCTGCAAAAGGCTGCAAAAAGCGAAGAAAGCTGGAAAGTCTACGGAAAAGGCTGCGAGAGGCTTTCAAAAGAGAGGCGAAAGTGGAGAAAAGCTGGTATGTTCATGGTGCTCTCCGAGATCCGCACGAACTTTGAAAGCAGCGACGAATTCCGCGACGCTATTGGTTTGTGTTGCACCCATAATGTCTACATAAACACAGATATTTGATTTAACTTCACAATTGCAACTGTTCTACCCTACTGGCCAAAGGAACCTATCCCACCCACCAAGAAAACACCTAAACACTACGACCGCAAGCAAAATTCAGCTTAAGAATTATAATTCACTATCTTTGGCCATTAGTGACATGCTCTTGAAGTTTGCTTCAAAACACATCAGATATTGTGTAGTTACCATCACTATTACAATCTCAAATACATACTTAGAAAAAACAGATACAGTAACAGCATCAAACATTCTGTATACTGTCCTATACCTGCGGGTGTGCACCTTGATGCCATTGAGAAGGTCTCCTGCAAATTTTAATATATGAAGTGGTTGGGAACTTATTAAAATATAGTAATAGCACGATTTACTTTGTGGGTGGGAAACTTGGTCGGTAGGGTAGAACACGACTAATGTTCACGACTGGAATACCATAGCGTCATTTATTGAATTTGATATCATATATCTCGCACTTCTTCGGGGGCTTACTGAGTTGTGCTCCAAAAGCCCAAAAGCTGACGCCACCACATCTATCCTAAACCATTACCTCATGGTGTTTCCAATCACACGCAAATACCCGAGCGGGAATGAAGGGTAGCGGATGGGGAGCTCCGCCATCTAGCCGGCTCGCCCGGAGGCGGAGGGGGTATTTAGGTCCTGTCATACTCTAGTAAGAGTGCATACAGTATGAATAAACAACAACAACCACACGCAAATAATTCCGGTCAAGTGCAAGCAGACCCCCAGATCAGTTAATATCTAGCTTGACAGAAACCAAAGACTGGTTTTTTGATTTTTGGTGTTGAGTTTAGAGTACTCGATACCTCTCACCTGTAACTTAGACTCCTAGGTATGAGGGGCTGGCATGCAAGCTTAATAAAGCCCTTATTGGCGGTGGTTCCCTTGTGACCGCTGCACAACGGTTGACAACCTGCAATGTGAAATTGTTAAAACAGTTATAATAAATTGCAAGATGAAGTTTTGAAGCAATGTGGTGGACACATCTCAGACTTACTTCTTCGCATGAGTATTTTCGCGGTGTTTCCGAGGGTTTCTCTCTTGTGTGGGGGTCCAACTACAAGTTTTAATGATGAGACGATAGAAAATTGCATTTGGCAATAGCGAGCTGGTGATGTGCCACTACTGTAGGTGGTGCAAATGGTATTATTGACAGCCCAAGAGATAAGTACCTACTTAGAAGTATGTATCTGTACGGCGGTACTATGTACTTGAGTAAAGATGTCCGCAAAACGGTTGTCACATCACGTGTCAACTCATCTCACACGCTCCGTTCCACCATCACTACTTCCTAAGCTGTGTGAACCTGGGTTTCTCTTCTTTCAAGGTTGCTAGGCCAGTACTCAATAACTAATGAACGACAATGATTCGAGAATTGTGAGAATCCAATCCCTGCCTCAGGATTCCGGCCTCGAGAGTCGACCAATCGTCTCGCTGGGTTACTACGTATCTATCTATACATTCACCTGTCCGGTTCTTCTCAAATCTAGCCATGACTTTGATAAAAGGGGCGGCACTGTTCGCTGTCGTTCTTATCGATGTCACCGTATACCGAGAGTCAGGGTTCATGCGTCATGCATCGATATCACGGAGGTCCCGTCGAAAGAGACCTTTATGACGGCTTTTGCGAACACGTCTGGTAGAATAATGGTTCGTTTATATTATGGTCGACACGGTCCATCGATATTATGATGCCTTGGAATAACCCGAGCCCTTCCACTTGCAAGTGCGGTTGTTCAAACCGAAGCTACCGGTAAGTGGCTAGCACTTAGCCACGAGCTCTTTGTGTCTGAATCTAGCGGTGGGATAAAAGATTTGTAAATAAACAGGGCGTGGGTGTTCAGTAATATTGTTGAGGTTGATAGCCCACACTGCCCTGCGTGGATCTCGCTGGTTGATAAACTGCTTCGCCAATCGATAAGATCTTATCTAACGTGTCCGCAGTCAGTGCCACCCTCCATGTCGGTAAAGAAGCCGAACCATGCAACCACGTGTTCACATCCCGTCTTATTGCTTGTTTATCTCTGCTTTAAATATTGCACCTTCTATATTCAAGTGCGTCTACCTTCATCTCGTTCTCTTTCTCAATCCTACCGCGTGGTCTTGATGGCTTGAAGTGGAGGCCGTATATATCTGGCTAGCTGGTGCCCTTTTTTTCTGGAAGATACACTGGTTGCAGTCTCTTGACCAATATATTTGTCGTTGTGACATTCCATCGGAGTCAGTGCCAGGTTATGAAATCAATGCTGATACAACACCAGTCGTGCATTCTTCGCCGCCGTTGGAAGCCTAACTCACTCGTATCGCACATAGGCCAGTCCAGTCCAGCCCAGATCGTGGGCCGTGGCTTCAGCTCTAAGGTGGTTATGTCAACTTCTGGTAACGAGTTCAGCATTTGGATTCAGCTGTTGGATACTAACGAGCCTGAAAATGTCGCTGCTTGAGCATCGATAAAGAGGACTTGAATTATAGGGTAGTGTTGAGAATGTTTATCAACCTACAGCATCATCAGGATTACTTAGTGATCGAATATTGCAAGAGGGATGGAGAAGGCAGTTTGTATCTATGGCGGTCTATTGTTGCGGGTGTGAGCTAGCTGGATCCGCTGGAGTTAAAGGCTGCAGCGTATTTCTTAGGCGGTCTGGAGTGCTTGTAGAATGCCCGGAAAAAGGTACTTCGATGTGAGTGAGGATTCTGAGACCAAGAGTCCAGTTCTTCACACCGCGGAAGCTCAGCGGAAGTATGTGCTGGTGGTAGAAGGAGGCAAGATAAGTCGCTAGAGGTTGTCAAGTGCGGCCGGAGATTGGGCGGTTTAAATAGCGGTCGAATATTGGTACGGCTCTCCGTATATCAGGGGTTCTCTCCATCTCAGTATAGTAGATAGATTGTAATATTGACAATGATGGAGGTCAGTGTAAGCTGAACCTGGATAGGAAGCACGAGCAGTCATAACTCGGGGGTTCATGAAAGCCTCCAAGTTGATTCATAAGCGTGCTAGAGCTTCAGAATAGAGCTGCGGCACTGAGATATAGCCCACTACTAGCGGTCAGCCCCAACTTTCTAGGGCAAGCAGTAAATGTTGGGAAGTTGTACCATACGATCGTAACTACTTAATGTGGGATATGTCCGGTTCCGAAACCATCAAACTCACACTTCAGAGATCGAATGATGGGCTAGCATACCAACAGATGAGGTTGGAGCGTCACCAATTATCGGCAGGTTTGCTTCATAGTTAGCATTGTAAAGCGTCATTTCAGCCCGATCCACGGGCAAGATTGTTTGGCCATCTTGTCATCTGTGTGTATAAAATAGAGTACAGTAGTTCAATACTTGTCCTCTCCGTTTCATCTCCTTTTAGTCCCCATCACTCCCTTTCATCACTTATTCACACTTCACATCACTTTACCCCGGTTCATTCATCAGGGTCGTCATTTCACTCTGGTTTATAAATAAAACTGTTTGTTTTCATGTGGCCGCCCGGATCGTCTCGATTCTCGCCGTCATGTCAAGACGATGGGGTATAAAATTCATCGAATGACTCTAACCCTCTCAGTGTACTAAAATCGCGGACGGTTTTAAATAACTAAATCTACATTACCTACTGTTTTTGCGTGCAAGACTAAGTAACTCGACTGGAGTTCAGTGTTCCCGAGTTTAAGCGCGTAGCTATGTAGGCGTACGTGCTGACCGATCACACGCCTCTACCAAATTGTACTATACGTAAAGCCCCTTACCGGCGGCATAGTGGTTCCCCTTTTACCAGGCAACCAGCGAAGGGTGAGAAATAAGTGCGGCTGAATACCGGTAGGATCCCCCTGCTTCTCGCTCAATTGACAAAATAATTGGCTATACGGGATGCCAAGGATATTTATACCCAATCCAGTATATGTGTACGGCAGGAGTATTCTAGATTTATCCACTCTCTAGTCCAGATATGGGAAGCTACTGTTGGATTTTATAATTAGTGATTGTGTTGGCTACGTATACTGACAAGATTTTTGTAAAGGTTTGATGTATAACTGAAAAGTAGCAAAGGGGGAGGGATTTTAGTACCTGTCAGGGCTGACACGCGGAATCCCGGGTTCCGGGTTCATAGCCGTGCGGTTCGATAGAATAAACAAGTTGGGCATCGAGTACGTACTCCACTTCGTTCGTGAAACGTTTGTATCACTGAGCCTAGCCTTATGCACATGCGGGTAGTGTTTAAAAAAGTCTCACCGACTCCAGCGCTACCTGGGCGCTACATAAGGGGTAAAGCTATAACATAGCGAAGTTTTCCCACAATTTCTCCTCATCTCGAACCTGCACAATGGTCGGCATTCTCACGAACGGGTATGTTTCCAGGCCATATGAGCCATTTCCATCCAGCTAACCCCTTGCCAGAACCAAAAAGGAGGATCCTTTCGCCTCAGCCGTCTCCGAATTCATCGACTCCCTTACTCCCTCCGAAAAATCCATCTTCCAGGCGACCACCGCCGTCGACCACCTCCTCGCCGATGCCGCCCTTGCAAATTCAAACCATGAGGCAACAAGCCGCTCTCGAGCACTGACGTCGCAGCTGCGGCCCCTTATGGAAGGGGTGTTGCAGTACGAGTCCGCACTCAATGTGTTCGCAGGTTCGAACAATGTGTTGGGTCCCATCTGGGGGTGTTTGCGGATAGTTCTCCATGTGAGTTCTCCTGCGTGAGAGGAGTTGGGTGGTGCTGATGAGAGGTACATAGTTGGCGACCGAGTTTGGTGACTACTTCGACAAGCTGGCAAATATGTTTGAACAAATTGGGTACAATCTGTCGCGGCTTCGACGGTACCCCCGGCTATACCCAGACAACGAGCAGTTGATGAAGGCCCTGGTCGAGGTTTACAAGCACGTCATCAAGTTCTGTACCAAGGCGCGGGCGGTATTTACGGAGGGGAAGTCGAAGAAGGGTCGATGTAAGATATCTAAGTCCGATGCAATTCTCATGACCAAGCTGACGGGGGTGCGGAAAGTATTCGAGTCAACCGGGCTTCGTACGGCAATGAAGCTGCTATGGAAACCTTTTAAGCAGCAGTTTGGCGATACGCAGGACGGGATGGCATTTTACATTGATATCATCGAGCTGGAGGTTTCCGCGGCGGAGAAGGAAGAGGCACACAATGAGCGCGCAAAGGCTGAGAACGAGAGAGCACTACAAACAGTGCATCGGCAAAAGAATGAAAGACACCTGGAGGATGCGGAGAGATTCTTTGAAGGTAAGGACTAGTGGACAACACTTCCAGCTCTACGAAACACTGACAACCCGACATAGAGCATGGTGCTCGCAGGATGATAGATTGGTTGTCGCCAGCCAATGTTGAGGCCAACCATAGGGCTGCCACTACGGCCAAACAGGAAGGCACAGGGTCGTGGTTCCTGGAGAACCCAATATTTACAAAATGGCTAGATGATGGGGACCGGGGGCTTATGTGGCTATATGCTATCCCGTGAGTTTGCATTCTACTCTCAATATGTAGCAACTGACACTCGGACAGAGGAGCCGGAAAAACTGTGTTGGCTTCATCCATTATAAATCACCTTACCGCCACCCGCAAGAGCAGCGATGTGGGGGTCATCTACTTCTACTGCGACTACAAAGAACCACAGCAACAATGCCCAACAAGGATTCTGGCGACATTACTTGCCATGTTGTCTACACAGAACAAGGCGGCGTTTATGGAAACCCAATCATACTTCCAAAAGCAGTTCAAAGACAATCCGGCATATCAAATAAGCTACGATGAGCTTCGAAATGTCTTCCCGATTGTTGCAAGGCAATTCCGTCAGGTGCTCGTGGTCATTGATGCACTTGACGAAAGCGCTAGCGATCGGGCATGTTTCATTAAAACCCTTCTTGAGCTCAGCGATGAGGATTCGGGATGTATCAAAGTACTGGTAACTAGCAGGAACGTTTACGATATTGCGGATGCATTTCGAGGACTGCCAACGGTGTGCATCGGCAAGAACGATATCGCAGCCGATATCGAGAACTACATCACTGCCCAGATCAAAGACCGGATCGAGGACCGGAAATTAAAGCTACGAGATGCAAGTCTTGAGCAAGAGATCATCTCAGTTCTACAGCATAAGGCCGAAGGAATGTGAGTTATCCAATCAAAGCTCCTGAAGGCCGAGTGAGTGAAACTGATGTCTACTCCCAGGTTCCAATGGGTTAAGTGCCAAATTCAATATCTCTGCAGCATGCGAAGCGACAAAGCTATACGAGCGGCACTACTCAAGCTTCCCAAAGATCTGGATGACACATACTTCCGTATCCTCGAACATGTGAAATCGCTACCAGATGACGAAAGCATCTCCAATGTCCAAAAGGTTTTGCGTTGGCTTGTACACGGCAACAAAAGCCTCACCCTCCCTGAGATTGCCGAAGCCATATCCATCGATCTTGAAGACAAAGAATCATGTGAGCGCATGGACTTTAGCGCTGTGATGACTGAACCTGAGGATGTTTTGGAGTATTGTGGCAGCCTTGTTACGGTTACTGATGATATGACCGTGTCGCTCGCGCACTATTCGGTCAAGGAGTTTTTGGTCTCAGATCGAGTCAAGGATGCCATGGTTGGATTCTATATGGGAGGGCCGGAGGTCTCTATTGAGCTGGCAACGACATGCCTGACGTATCTGTGTTTCGAAGACTTTGAACAAGTGCCCGAAAGTGATGAGGAACTGGAAGAAAAGTTGGAGGAATACAAATTCCTAAGATATGCTGCGCATTCGTGGGCTGAGCATTCCGCTGAGTGCAAGGACAAGAATGACCCCAGTGTTCAGGAACTGACTCTAAAACTACTTACTCTCGGCAACGGGAACTTTGAGTTTTGGAGGATGGTGTACCACTATCGCGGAAAGCAGAGGAGAAGGGACGATGTTCACGAAGAACCACTCTATTTTGCATCGTTGTTTGGCTTATGTGGAACAGTGCAGGCCTTGATTGACAATGATGAAGCAACTTTGAAGGGTGGTGAACTCCAAGCCGCTGCATCCGAGGTACATTCCTCCCTCGCTGGCCCACTTTCGAGACTGACATTCAATAGGGACATGCAGAGATTGTGAAGGTATTGCTTAAGTTCTGTGACCCTGAAGAAGAAGAGGAAGAGATTGCACGTTCGCTCTATTTCGCCGCTTTTAAAGGACATGACAAAGTGGTAGCGTTGCTTCTGAATAAAGGCGCCAACACAGAGTTCAAAGGCAGACGTGGCACGCCGCTTCAAGTAGCTGCTTTTGGTGCGCCCTCCTCCACACTAGATCCGTAGCGCTAATTGGCTAACGTTATCACGAACAGAGGGAAGGCTAAAGGTTGTGGAATTGTTGCTAAGGAATGGTGCAAATCTCAAAGCCAAACATGAGCGATTCGGAACTCCTCTCCATACCGCGTCAGAAAAGGGTAGCTATCTTCTCATCCCCGAGACTCCGACCAAGCGCTAATGTATCCCCGTCTAGGACACGAAAAGATCGTACGAGAATTGCTCCGAAAAGGTGCTGACCCTAATCGGCGTGGCGGATGGTATTGCTATCCTCTGCAATCGGCAATAGTAGCGCAGAGCGAAGCGATCGTGAAGCTACTCCTAAATAGCGGTGCCGAGGTTAATGCAACGGGTGGGAGACACCAACACGTACTTATTGCGGCCGCAGATCTCGGTAAGTCCAATATTGTATCTAGCGTGGTTTCCATGATACTGAACTTTCTCCTAGGGAATCTAAAGTTGGTAAAACTCTTGATCGAACGGGGAGCCGAAGTCAATGACCACAACGAAAAAGGAGCGGACGCTTTACATGCTGCATGCTGCGGTGGATATCTCGACGTCGTCGAACTGCTGATCGAGAACGGCGCCGATGTGAATGCCAGAGGTGGTAAATGCCGCAACGCCCTCAACGCAGCCAGCACACATGGCCATCCAGCTATTGTGGAAAAGTTGTTAGAGGCAGGCGCAGATTTGCACTTCCGCGATTCCAACTACGGCGATGCTCTCCAGGCAGCAGCTAGAAGAGGTCACAACGAAGTGATCAAAGTATTGCACAAAGCTGGTGCGAAGCTTAATAATCGTGGCAGCGCTAAGCATGGAACGGCTATTGTTTGTGCAGCTTTCAATGGACACGTCGAGACAATCCGCCTGCTTTTTGAATTAGGCCTTAGGAAAGGGTCTAAACGCGAAAACAACAAAGCATTAGTAACTGCTGTTTATCAGCGACACACGGAAGTCATACGAACACTGGTGGAGTTTGGAGCTAATATCAATGGAGCCATTCAAACACGGATCCATGAGGACTTGTGTACTCCTCTTCAAGTTGCAGCTCTCGAAGGTAAAACCGTTTGAATCCTAGTTGGCAATAGGTTCTGATTCTTTGGCGGAACAGGTGATGAGGAGACCGTGCGCCTTCTGTTGAGTCTCGGGGCCGACGTCAATGTAATTGCCGGGGTGTACGGTTCAGCATTATCGGCTGCCATTGTTTCGGAAGAACGTAGTGCCGGTGAAGTTGTTGATATCCTACTGGAAGCAGGCGCCAATGTGAATGCGATTGGGTGCCAACAGTACGGAACGCCATTGACTGCCGCAGTCTGCCTGGAACGCAAAGCCATCGCCTATAAGCTACTGCGGCGTGGTGCCAATCCCAACCTTATTGTGCCAGAAAGGATTAATGCAGTCGAGCATGCTGTTGCAATCGCAGGACATACTGGTGACGAAGAACTTTTGGACATGCTACTCGAGTACGAAGCGGATATCAATATTTTCCACGAGGTTTCATTTGACTATGATTCGACTCCACTCCAATCAGTTTGCGGATATGGAAATAAAATGCTGGTCAGAAAACTCATTCTAAAGCATAAAGCGAACATCTGCATAGGACGTGAGTGTCGGCGTCTTGGAAGGTCACACCAGGTGTCAGCACTGGTTAGGGCATGTGTCAACGGACACATAGATGTTGCCCAAATATTAATCGGCTTTGGTGCTGATGTAAATGTCCGAGGAGGATGCTACGGCACACCGCTGCAAGCGACTATAGCTATGTACGCACCCCCGTTTTGCACCTGAGTTAGAGTTAGTCGTTAACCAGCACTAGATTTCAAGGCAAGAATGACATATTCGATGTCCTCAACGTAAGTCATCTTTACCATCTAACTGACTAAGCAAATATTAACAAGGCCACAGTTTCTCATCGATCATGGAGCTGATGTCAATGCTGAGACGGGACTCGATGGTAGCCCCCTAATCGCAGCAGTCGCACAAGGCCGCGAAGACATTGTACAGTTTTTAGTCAAAAAAGGTGCCAACATCAATGCCGTTACAAGAGGCCGCCACGGATTCGCTCTGCAAGAAGCTGCCGTGAAAGACGATACTTTCATGCTGCGCCTACTGCTCAGTCTCGGTGCCGACCCTAATCTTACTGGTGGTCAGTACCATACGGCTCTCCAAGCTGCCTGCCTTCAACTGAAAGATGACGATGATGATAACGAACCCGCCCGAGGTGAAGAGAACGATTGGGAAGATGATAAAACTGACGACGGAGTTAATCGTGACGATGACAGTGAGGATGAAGCTGTTGACAGCAGTAACGACGATGACAAAGGCGGGAGCACCGCGGAAGAAGATGCCGCTGAAGAAAATGAGAAAGATGAAGACCAAGACGATGGCAAGAGCGCCTATGAAATATTGGTGGAAGCGGGGGCAGATGTCAACGCCAACGGCGGGAAGTTTGGAACAGCGCTCCAAGCGGCTCACTCGTATGTGTCCTACCACGAAGCCCTACAATAAGCTCTATTGTCTAGTATAGATTACTAACCTTGCCATTCCAGATGGGGTGCTTACGGCGTTTTGTCATACCTGTTAGACCACGGTGCGTCGAGGAACCTCGCCGGCGGAAATCACCACACAGCTCTCGGTGGAGCACTCGCAGGTTCTTGTAACGGCATTCTATCAGTGTACTGGACGCGATATGCCCTACAAGAAGATGCCAACCTAGACTTCGCAAATATCCCCGGGGGACAACATGGCCCACCTCTGCACCATGCCATTCAAGACTGGACTGAGCGATCGGCCTTTTGTTATAATCTAATCAATCAGATGAAAGCCGACATCAACCTCAATGACAAGACATGGGGAACTCCACTGATCGTTGCCTGCAGTGTTGCTAATCGCAACCCGGAGGTGATGGAAGAAGAGGATCTGACAGGTCTGATACAATTCATACATGAGTTGGTTGATAGAGGAGCGGATGTCAATGCTCATGATGGCAACTATGGCAATGCGCTGCAGGCTTGTGTCAACGGGCCGCTAGAATTGGCAACTTATCTCCTTGAGAAGGGATGCGATGTCAACGCGATTGGTGGCGCCTCAGGCTTGAGTTCACCACTCTCTAGGGCAGCCCTTATGGGGGAAACGGACATGGTGCGCCTGTTCCTCGAACATGACGCCAATCCTAACATCGGAGGGGGCAAATGGGGGTTTGCGCTTCACGCCGCTGCCAACGAAGGGCATATCGATATCGCAGAATTACTGATCAAACACGGCGCCAATGTAAACCTCCGACACAAACGATATGGATCTCCACTGGCAGCAGCAATGGCGGACCCGCGACATTTCAACCCGGCTCTTATTGACTTTCTTCTGGAGAATGGCGCAGACGTTGATACGCAAGGTGGACGATTTGGTTGTCCTTTAACTGCTGCCGCACTTGGTGGATACGATGATGTCGCGGCGAAGTTAGTCGCAAAAGGCGCAAACGTCAACCAAAAAGGCGGACGTTTTGGATATCCTCTCCAGGCAGCGGCTGTGAAGGGCTCAGTCAAGACGGTTTCCTTGCTCCTCGAGAATGGGGCGGACATCAATGCTGTTGGAGGTAGTTATGGCACTGCCTTGGTCGCCGCAGTAGCCAATGGTCGTGAGGCTGTAGCACAACTTCTGATCGATCATGGTGTCAGCAAATCGGATGCGGGAGATTGGTGGAGGAATATGCGGATCCACAAGCGGAAGCGCCACGCAGAGTTAGCAAAGCGATTTCTTGATATCGACAAATTTTATTTTGAGACATTCATTTCTTTACAGAATGGTTTATCGGTTGCATCGGATATGTAAAAGGTAGTCAAAGAGCATGAAAAAGGATTGGGTAGGGTTTATTAGATAGATTTTTTGCAAAAACAGAATATTAATATTTCGGACTTGTTTGATCCCAAACCTCGACATCTACTGCTCCAACTTCAGTCCCACTCCCGTCCAATACCGACACCTCTCCCTCTGTTGTTTCGGAACCCTCTCCATCTCCGTAGCATTAGTCTGCATTCGCAACCTTCTCCGTCCCACTTCAAATCCCTCCCAGTTCGGTGCTTCTCGGTACTTCAGCGTATTCGGGTTCAATGTTCTCACGAAAGAGATGAAATAGTGCATAACTACTGGCACAATTGGTGCGTTATACGTCTTATACCCCTTGCCATCGCCATACAAAATCCCAACATTTCCCAATCCAAATACCGCTGGGATTATCCATGTATGAGGGACTCCCAAGCCAGCAGCCAAATTCGCGTCATCCAGAACATTGTAGCGATAGTTCCACGACTTCAGGTGTCTAGCGAGGACTTCAGAGACATACAGTCCGGGGCAGATAAAGGTACACTCTCCATAAGCAGCTGAGGCGGATGGGAAATACGCACTGTGTTTAGGAACGGGCGGCATAAGTGGGTACAGTTTATTGATAACCTTGGCGTCCTTATCTGAAAGCTTTGGATAGTTAATTTTCATGAACTCGGTCACTTCGGTTGGAGAAGTAGCGTTGGGGGCCAGTATGGACCCCTCATCCGTTTCATCTCCCCAGATTGTGGGAACTTTGATGAACTTCCCTTGCGCGAATAGACGGTATGGATAGTCTTGTAGAAAGTCTCCATCGACAGTGGGCGTGAAGTACCAGAGTGGCAGGCTGCTGCGACCAGGATAAGGCGTTCCATGGTTGGCAGTTTGCAGAGTACCGGTATCTTTGGAACGCAGACATCGGAGCTGGTCCGCTGCATTACCGCATCCAGCCGCAATTGAAAATCGATCAAACTGCCATTCCAGGTCTTCAACTTTGGGTTGTGTGGGGAAGAAAGGCGAACTTCCAATGCCGCCATGAAAAAGCCCATCGTTTCGACCACCGTAGGCAATGAGGAGCAATGCAACAGACCCCGCGCCAGCAGATGGTCCGTGTATAACCACTTGTCTCGGGTCTCCTCCAAACTTGAGAGGGTTAGTACAGATCCTACCTCATCAACAGGCACAACTCACAAGATGGATATACTTCTGCGCCCATAGGAGTGCCTTCCTCATATCCAGCATTCCTGCGTTCAAATCCCCATCTTTCCTAACCTTCTCGCTCGCCAGAAATCCGTATGCTCCCACCCGATAGTTGATGTTTACAAACACGATGTTATCCCCGGATTGGTGGATAACTTCCGTCCCATTATAGTTTGGATTGGAATTGATTTTATATCCCCCCCCCTGGATAAAAAACCACACTGGTAGTTTCGAATCCTTGGTGGCACTGGACGGCGTGAAGACGTTTATGAATAAACAATCTTCAGATTCTGTAAGGCTTGGGTCCACAGAGGCGGTAGGGTTTTCGCTCAAGCATATCGGACCGAACTGTATAATCCATGTCAGCTATATCTTGTAAACGGTGAACTAGGTATGGTACTGAAGTAGCGTCTTGTAAGCCCGACGTTTTCTCCGGATCTGCGGGAGCTCGAAACCGTAGATTGCCAACGGGTGCCGCGGCATACCTGATACCCAGGTACTGGTTTACTCCAACGTCAAGAGTGGTTCCCTGGTATCGAGAATAACCCAAGTCTACTGTTGCAGGTATCGAGGCAGCTCTCGCTGCAAATAGCAAAACCGAAAGCATCTGGAGAGCCAACATCGCATGGCCAACAAAGCCATCCAAGATTCGGATCTGCTCTTTTATACTAAACATGTCTTAACCAGAGCCATCCACCCTTCGCGGCATATCACCTGAGGGTGTACGTTAAAATGCCGCATTCACTCGTGTATACGTCGTGTTTTTTTTTTGTTGTAATCATACTGCATTCACTCTATCTAGAGTATGGCAGAGCCTACTTCCCCTCCCCCTACAGATGGCCGACTAGATAGGGGAGATCCCTGTATATGTCGTGTATCAGTACTGTGCGCCGAATGCCATATACAGGGTAGGAATATATTTGTTTTTTTGTAGTCATTTTGTATTCAGCCACTTACGGCTATAACATACATGTTCCTAAACCATCCTCCTCACTCCAATGAAAACCAGACGGAAAACAAAGTAAAGTTGTGAGACCCCACCCATTACCCTCATTCCCTTATTCACACTCTTTCAACTTCAACTTCACCCCCCCAGGGTAGGAATATTAAGCCGGTAGTATTCCATGTATAGGAACCGAGTGATATCAGGAACAGTTAGAGTAGTTACAGGATCCTCGGAAACAATATAGGGCGTACTTGCACCGTTCAGGCACGTCATAACTTTCAACATCCTTGTCTTCTCGGATGTGTCCTAATCGATAGCGGTCCGCTGCAGGCTGGGATCTTCTGCCGGTATATGCTGTTACACGACTGCTGGCCCGGGGGCCCGCACGCTGGTATTTATTACGAGCATCATGCGAGTTGGCAAGTATGTAGTACTCTGGGGTTTTTGTTTTATGATCGTACTTCAAGTCATGATATTTCAAATCCTGCTTGTTAGCTGACGGGGTAGCAGACGAAGATAAGATCGACGTCCTTCCTGTTTGAATACGATAAAATGCATCTCTGCGTCACGAAGCATTGATATCTCCGAGGGGTGTTTCGGCGCCGAGGCCGGCCTCAGAAGACAGATGACAGTTGAATTTTTAGGCCACCAGTCTGCATTATTAGATAGCCAGATAGTACAAGCTACAAACAGATATGAAAAATGCAGGGAGGTATCCCTGGGCTCCCAGAACTCTCCGAAAGCTGAACACAAAACCCCAGACACCATCTATATCCTTCCCATAAAACATTACAGATCCCGACCTCACCAAAAGTTGTTCAAGCTTACTTGAGCTGCTGTCCCTATTCCTCGGTTACAGGGGTGCGGACACTTAAAATTTTGACAAGTACAAAGCGCAAAATGTCAACCACTAAGAACAAAAAGGCAAAAGAAATGTCTTCCGATACCGGGAATCGAACCCGGGTCTAGTCGGTATTCGAATAAATGAAAGCGACCAATGCTAACCCCTACACCATATCGGATTGATGTCATGGATATGACAGTACCATATATGGGGCATTAAGCATTATACACCGGTACGACGTTACGGGGGAAATCCATAGATACTTATGGCACTCACAGTGTCTGTGGAAAGTGTAGAGTAATAGGCAGCTGGGAGGGAGTGGAACGTATGGGAACACGACAATGCACCAGGGCGATGAGGCACACGTCACAAAAAATGACTCGGCCATCTCAACTCCCAACAAAGCACCTTCCCTCGTCTCCCTTCCTCCCAACCAGTTCCCCACCGAACCACCCACCCACTCACCACCACAACCACCACCTCATCGCAAACGCCACAGTTATCCCCCAAACCACGCACCGCCACAATGTCCAAACGCCCACCCTCCTCCCCGCTAAAGGGACAAACCCTTCACAGACGCAAGACCAGCGACAACAAAGAACCCGACAACCTCGTCACCTACAGCAACGAAATGGAAATCGACAACGAGCACGGGGTGGAGCGCAGGGCACACGTCTTCCGCGACGACGACAACGACATCCCGCGCGTCTTCCGGGACGACCCTCCGCCATACAACCAGTTCCCAGACAACAGCGTCGCCAACAGCGTCGCCAGCAGTAAGAACAACCCCTACCATCTCCTCAATACCCTACTAACCCTTACAGCTCCCCCTGCGTTTTCGCGTAACATTGCAGCCCTCATCAACCGCGCCATCGTAGCCGGATCCGCAGGCCATCAGAACCGCGCTTGGTCTGCAGGATCTGGCACTCACCAGGCCCGCCAGTCGGATGGTACGTCTCTGTCCCTCTGTTACCAACCCACTAACCGCCTTATTCAGCTCAAGTCGAGGTTCCCAAAGTGGCACACAACCCCACCGAGCGCGAATTCATCGCACTCTTTGAAGACCTCCCTCCGTTTCCGTCGCACTTCCTGCTGCGCTGGAACCGTATTGACGAGGCCATCTCCATCCGCAATGTCAAGGCCCCGAGTTGTCGGGATACCATTCTAATTTCGTTCATGGATGGGGTTATGGACACGGTTGAGATTGTGGGCCAGGAGGGCAAGGGCACCGAGAAGGAGGTTGGTGGTGGGGGCTGGCCTAGGGAGCGTGTGTACGACGACGGATGGGCTAGAATGCCGGAGTTGAGGAGGATCGTGGGTGTTGGTATGAGGGAGGTTCCGGGGAGGTTGTATGAGGTGTTCAAGTGGGACTGATCGGAGTCGGTGACGGTCAATATGCTGGGTGCAGGAATGGTGGGCATCTGCTGCTTGCCGATAACTGTTTCTGCATATATTTCTGATACTTCTGTACTCTACGGCGTTCGGCTACCAGTGTACTTAGTAGCTCCTTCATTGCGGCCAATTTTAGGGATTTCCTGGTATTCCGAGATCTCGTGCTTCTCGTTCTGAAATGTCTCGTCGCTTGTCAGCAAGTTGTTGAATGTGACAGGTGGCCACGTGGGTAACTAAATGAGAAAGCTTGTTTGGACAACACCCCGTTGTGGGGACAGGGAGCACCAGACTGGTACATACAAACATTCCTACCACATCCGTAGAAGCCACAGTGTGGCCTGTTTCCAAGTGATCCACTGCTCGTAAAGTTGACTAGCAGAATGTCACATCCCAACCACTCCAGCGACATTATACGTACAAGAAAACCTATCATCGGCATATCTGATCCAACCCAATAGCCTGCGCGCGACAACCTCTCATTACAACCACACCCTCCTATTCCCCCTTCTCCGGCTTCCGTCCGTACGCAACATAACTACCACCCTCAGCTGCCGCCAAACCCAAAGACCGGAAAAACTTACTAGTAAACATAAATATGCACCCGTTTATTATGCGAAGTCTTGACCGCGCCATCACAAGCCACACTCGCCTCCTGCGGGTCCATCCCCAAAACCCTCGTAAACGCCGCTGCCACACATCAGCCCCGCACCCTCGCCGAATCTCTCTCACTCACCCATCCCATACGAATGATACCCGGTCTGCGCCGACAGCAGCGCCATTGACCCCACCCTCTTCAGATCCGGGTCCATCGCCCACGGCGCAATCGGGTGTTTGTACCTATCCACGACCACATCCACAAAGCCCACGTTCTCAAGCTCCTCCCGCAACATATCCCCCGTGACGTGCGGGGGCCGTCCGGTCTTCCCAATCGCATCCCGTAGCAGCGCCATCCACCGCGACACCCCGCAGTCTTCCGGGATCGAGTCGTCGTCCGAGTGTGCGATCATGCCGAGCTCGCACAGCTCCGTGTACCCGCCCGGTTTTGTGCAGGTGTGGGCTTGCGAGAGGAGTTTGGACCAGTCGACGACGGACTGGGCGAGGTTGCGGATGTGGATGAGGTCGAAGGAGTCCTAAATTGTTAGTGGGGGACGGGAGTGGGAGGGGGGGAATACCGGCTGGTACGTCCATGTGCCTTCGGCGTCGTCGACTTCAAATCTGCAGTTCGGGGGAATCCAGACTGGTTGGATTGGACTGTGTGTTTTAGCATATCGTAGTTGGCAGGACGAGGGGCGGGGGCACCTTAGATCCATGCCAATGACTTCCGCAGTCGGATACTTATCCGCCATATCGACCGGCCAGATCCCGGTTCCGGTGCCGACGTCGAGGATGCGGTGTGGAGTTTCGTCAATCGGCGCTTTGTGGAGCTGCCCATCGAGAAGGAGAAGAAAGATCTCGTGGTGGAGATCCAATCTTCGAGCGCAGGTTAGTGTAACCCCAGTTGCAATTGCAGGCCGTACCTATCCTGCTCCGTCTCGTCCGTCGGATGGAGATTCTTGTCCACGCCGAAATATGCGTGATACCGACGTCCTTCCCAAGCGTCAGCCGCCATCCAAGCGCACATCCTTATCGCGGGTACCATTTTCGTGAAAGTATTCGTTGACCGAAGACGACAAACTTGCAGTACTGCTGCCAGCCGCTCCTCCCAATGAGGCGTACCCTTCATTTTCAGGGTCTTCCAGCTATGGAGGTAAGCATGCGCTGATGGAGGGGAATCTATCGGCGTACCCAAGCGGGATCTACATCGATGTGTTGTGGTTTCAGTGCCATTTTGGAGTTTCCAGGGGCTGTGTTGAGTATCTGGCAAATGCAAGATGTGCTCCTCCATGCGGAAGCACCGTTTTTATATACGGACCAGATAGATACCAGCCACGAGTGTCTAAGCGCTACGTAACGGCGGGGTGCGGGCGGGGGACTTCACAGCGGCTGCCCCCACACCAAAGCTCAGCCGGAAGTTATTCAGGCATGCGTAGCGTCTGTCAAAATTTTTGCTAGACAAACTTGACTTCTCTTTGGTCTGTGGGGGAAGACACCACAGCTACTCGAGTATAAGAATCTACTGCTAGCTCAGAAGAAGTCATTGTAAATCCACTGTCTCCTGTATGAGTTATGCTCTCCTTGCCCGATTTTCTCGTCTCTCGCATTTGGCCGAAGAATTCAAGCAATTCAAGGCACGATAGCAGCTGCCAAAAGTTTTGTGACATGGCTATATCCCGCGCATTGGCGCGTACTCGGCGCAGCCCTATGCAGGACGCTAATAACTAAGCGGTTAGGCTTGCCGCGGTAGCCGAACCGGGCTCTTCCGATCGCCGTTACCAGATCTTTGTCATTCGCCTTCGGAACTGCCATCCGTGCACGTGTTACTATCGATACCGTCAGAAAAGGGGCGTGTTTAACTCCTTTTCGCGAGAACAGCAAAAAGAATGATTAGTAAAGGTTTCGAGCCTGCGCACTAGCAGTAGCCTTTACCAGAATGGGGTAGGCAATTTGATATTGTGGATTAGTCTCGTACTGCTGGCGCAGCGGTCCAAGACTAATTGTGGATACTCGCGTCTGGGGATACTCGCGTCTGGGCTTATCTCGAATACGTACCCAGACTGCGAAAATAAAATTTGCTAGCCGAGCGAGTTTGCGAGCTAGGCTAGAAATCTGGGCACAAGAGAACGTCTGGGCTGTCATAGAGACGAGTATGATTCCACACATGCCCAACCTCTTCAGCATGCCTACTTAAACTGGCAAACGGATAGGGACACTGGTTTCAAGCTTTGGTGTTTAAACACTTGTGAACTGTGCGGTGTTTGTATGTAGCACCAATCTAGAGTCCCGACCTTCGTGTTTCCAGCACCTGGCATTTACAACACCAGCTAAGTTAGACATCAATTCTTGTTTAATAAATAGTTCGAACTGTAGTAATAGATAACAAGGGATGAGATGCGCAAGAGGACCGGATTATTGTACCTTGTTTTTTGTAACACTTCGGACTCGATATAATGCCTAGTATTTGCATGTTGCTATAAACACCAGGTGCTGTAAACGCCAGGTGCTGTAAATACCAAAGTGCGAAACCTGTACTTATTATCTTGCTCTTTTGTCTACCATTACCGGACTTCAAACAAATTACTCATTCCGATAAGTGATGCAGTACGATTGATGGCCAAAAAGAGAACAAGCGGGACAGCACTCACCCTGCGTCTAGGTACTTTAACCCTAGCCCTCTGCATATATCGGCCGACGTTATGATTTCTGCCACCCGCCAGTCACGGCTGGCAGAAATGGAGGGGCAATCGGTATAATATTTTTCAAATGGTATTTTGTATAATAACTGTTTTATTATCCATCCAACAAAAAATTTTTATGGACGTAAATCGGTTGTGAGAACAAGCCCAGTTAGACTCCCTTCATGAACCACAGTAGACATCCACCTCAACTTTCATTACAATGTTTACACACCCATTCCTCTTCATAACCATAGGACAAACGCCAATTAGATCTCCAGGACGAATCGCTTCCAACCACTCCCTCACCCCTGGCGTAGGGTCACGCACATCCCACGCGACCATATGGTAACGACTGGAGATAGAAGTACAATAAGGGTTGCTTTGAATGTGTCGAGGTGGAATAGTTGGTCGTATTTCTCTGTCGCTTTGACCTGGTAAAGCACCTGCCATTTGATTATGTGAAGCTATGGTTACTACAGCTTCGTACCAAGAGCTACACGGACGGTAGCTCCCACGATAATGTGAATAAACACGATGTGCTGTGGTTTGGTTAGGTGGGCACATTTGTGAGTTTATGAAGCAGAAGAGAGCGTACCAGTATCAAGAGATTGGATCCTAAAGACAACCCTCTTTAGCGATTTGCCTGTTATTGTAATAGAAACGTAAGGCTTTTGTTCGGCGTTCCACTTGAATTCTTCCTTCTCCTCACGTAAAACGGTTGTTCGGACCCAATCTTCACGATCAATAAAGTGTGGACGAACTGCCTGTGGAGTTTGATGGGCTTTCACCTTCTGCGAGAGCCGGCTTCGTGCCTCTTTCTCCTGCCGTAAGAAATCCTCTCCAAGGCTATCCTTAAATTTGTCATGAAGAAAAGCGTCGGCGAAATCCAGCTCATTAGCCGTGATGTCGGGTGGAATAGCAACGTTGCAGTCCAGGAGAAACTCGGCTATCGATCCATTATGGAGACTAACCGCGATATGCAGCAGGGTCCTTCCTGCATTTGTTTCGGCATTGATATCTGCACCGGCTGCGACCAAGGTTTGTACGGCTTTCAAGGAGTTGCTCAAAACCGCATAATGTATGGGGACCGATCCATCTCCACATCGTTTATGAAATTCGTCGGGGGCATTTCGGAGGAGAAGCGGAAGGGCATCTGGAGCATACTGCGAAATTGTATGAACGGGGAATTCGAAAGGCGTATCTTCGATAGGACGGGACAATCTTTCGGACACAGGTACGTACTTCCGCAATACACCGGAGTCATGTCCATAGTAGTAGTAGGCGCTATCAGTTGATCCATACCACGCATCAGCTTCATGGAATCTGAAAATTACTGCTGGCAGATCATAAGGTGAACACTTCTGGTGTATATCAGCCCCCAGATTTAAGAGGTCCTCTACCATACTACTATCACCCATCAGCGCAGCAATCCGGAGGGGTGGCCCTGCCGGTCCCACATTTGCATCTAACAGTTCTGGTCTTTTTACCACAATGCGTTTGATAATCCATCTCAGACCACTCTCGATTAAGCCACCAAACAATGCAGTACGCACATCGGACAACTGATAGCCTCGATCGAGTTCTTCTTTGCAAAAGGCACAATCTGGCCCGCTGCTTATGCCACTACCGTATATGTTCCTCCATTCAGTATCCACAGAGGACACCTCATCCCAATTGTGAGCGCCATGACAGATGCGTTTTATTATTTGTCTGTAGCTGCGGAGATTGGCAGGCGAATCAAACACAAAACAGTTAACAATCTCGAATAGACTATCGTCTTCATGTTTGACTTTGCTAGTATGTGCTAACCAATTTTGAGCATAGTATTGATAAAACCGGTATTTCTCGACGCGTTCATGCAGCTGGCTCTCGGAGGTGCACTGCTCAGAGAAGTCGTCAAGGAGAAGATACTTGAGTGTCAATTTTGCCACTCTGCTTTGAGCTTGATCCGTTTCCTTTTTGGGGACGCTGTAGTGAGATAGTTTCGGATGTGAGTGCAAATAGTCGGAGAAAAGGTACTCCTACAAATGCAATTGTTAGACGTTAGTCAATTTAAATTGTAGGTGACATGTTTACCTCAACTGTATAGTGGCACAAACGAATAGAAACGGTTCCTTGCGAACCTGAGCCACTCTCACTCTCCTCATGTATCTCAATCTCCTCATGTAAGAGACTACTACAAACCCTCAGCAAGTCCCGGGGATCAACAAAAGTTGCGTTCAAATTAAGCCTCTTCCCGTCACAGTCGTTCAGCGCGAGGGCTTCAACTAGCTCGCCCAAATCCAATGGGCGTTCCGAAAGGGTAATCCATTGAAGCGCCGAGTGAGCTAATTCTATGGAGCTGGCTTCATCGATATATTCTAACATTCTATCGTATGTTTCGAACAGCGTGCGGGGAAGATTCGCCAGCGCTTCTCTAATAGCCTTTGGGGTTTGAAGCCTGCTGAGAAGATCGAGCTGACACTGTAACCACCGAAACCTGGAAGAAGAAGACGCTGCGATTAGTTTCGAATTTCCGTTATATGGAAATTATTCCTTCGCTAGGCGGACTCGACTTGCTCTCGTACCCGACAATATTTCCCTTCACTCGCAAGCTCGCTCGGCGAAAGACAACGTACGGGCTGGCACACATAATCAGGGCGACTCACATATTTCGTCCAGACCCCAGGATAAGACTTTCGGTAATTTCGTCTTTCATAATCTGAAAGCGGTGGCCCCATTTCTTAGTATCCTTAAACTCCTCTGTTATTAGTTTCCTCATGTCTTCCTTTAAATTGACTTGTTCGTGCTCCAATGAAATTGTTGGAAAGTCTTTGAGTTCATCTTCTATATCCACCACTTTCCTGCTTACCACCAAAATGTTTGTGCTGTTACCAGAAGCAAGCATGATAACAAGATCCAAAAGGTTTCTCCTTAACTCAATGGGGCATTCATCAAGTCCATCGATTACGACGATTGATCGACTGTACAATCTTCCAACCTGCGCGACAAGCTCTGTGAGTTGTTTGACATCTGTAGGCGGCCCATGTCCTTGTGTAATTTTGGAAAACAGGTGTTTAACCGTATCTTCAAGTATGGTGTAGTCTAGATCGCATAGTAGTTGCGCCAAAAGAGTTCGAATGATATTTGAAGGGGTCTTCGTTGCTTCGTTGTTGTACTGACAGTAGAAGTAGGCAAAGCCGCACTCGCACTCTTTCTGGGACCTCTTGCCCAAACGTTCAATTATTGTAGACCTGATCCTTCATTAGCGACGCTTAATTCATCTGATAATAGGGATGTGTGTACGCTAAGATGGTTTTCCCACATCCTGGAATGCTGTGGATCCAAAGCATCGATGGACTCGATTCCCAACGCTTATAGATATCATTCTCGAATAGCCACATCCCAGTATCTTCTTGATTCTTCTCGACCGACTGCTCATGTTTGACATTATAATGCAGCGGTGCCAGCCACCTGACAAGCTGATCTAATTTCTCTCCTAAGCATGAGAACTCGGCAAACATGTTAGCGAATAAACACAGGCCAATCCTAAGCTTGGTACAATTCCTTTGGATAGTACATACGTTTCATCTGAATGGTTTGGTCTAGAATATGCTTTGATTGTTCCAAGTGAACTTCTCGTATTTCTGTTTTCACCTCCAAAGCAATTAATCTCAGGCTTTACGTCAGTGTAATCCTCGAAATCAAAAGAGACACAAATGAACTCACGCAATATCAGCCTGTAGTGCTTGCTGAAATGTTTGCTGATATCTACCCAACCGAGAAATGAAATTCATAATCTCTGGCTCTTTGATGGGCCACTTGAGTTGCCAATGCAGTTTCTCTCTGAATTTATTCCGTCGACGGCCCCCCATTTCTCTGATGAGCGCCCCAAGCGTGTACTCGCAATCTTTGAGCGCCGTAGACAACTGTGATATAACTGGAGGGAGTCCTCCCTGACAGGCCGCATCGAGTCGGCCTGATATGTCTCGGAGGCCGCAGAGCGTTTTCTGGACCGTCAAAAGCTCTTGCTCTAGTTTCTCCACGGACTTTGAACAGTTATTTGCGGATTTCGCGTATTTGTAAAACAGCCCGCATGCATTCGCCGTAAGATCGACGACAGCGATGATATTTGCCGCTATTCCGAGTCCCTCCATGATTCTTTGGCGCAAGAATTGCGAATCTTGAAATCTCTGACAATATGAGGTACTGAACGAGACGGATGGAGGCGAGGGAGAGTTTTAGAGTCTTGAGAATTTGAGCTGGGTATGGTGCGATTTTTGACTATCCTCGATTAAAGCTGACGATGTGATATTACACAACACGAGTTGGAAGATAGTTCAAACGTTTTTCGTGCTCTCGTGCGGGGTACAGGTCTGTAACGCGAGTTGTGCTTCATCTAACCCTCCAATTGCGACGAATCCGATTGCTAAAAAAATGTGCGCTAGTATGTACGTATTTAGACCAATCCTATGGAGACACATCGAAAACCAGGGTCATTGACTGTATCTGCAGGCTGCATGCAAGCCGGTCATGCAAGCCATATTGGGCAGTGTATATTCTTTTAGAGGACCCAAACCTCCCTGGAAGGCAGGGACGACTAAGAACCAGACGAATAAAAGCTGGAATTGGGCGTTCAACAATGCCACCAAAATGTCGGAATACGGTATGGTTTAGTCGTTTTATGATCTGACAGAAGGACCAGGAGAAGATCTTAGGAGCCCGTTCATGGAATACGTACCTTTTGGACGACGTGGTATAATGATCGTCTTCGGGGGGAAAAGTTGTCCCACAAGTACTGAATTTTGAGTGAATATGGCGATGATGTTTTTGCGCGCGTAAGCTTCCTGGATCTATTGACTACGATGCGCCTTGAATCTATGGCTGCTGCATGTAGAAGAACTCCATGTTCTACCCCAACCACCAAGTAAATCGTGTTATGAGGGCGTTTTGTCGAGTTTCTAACTACACAGTGCCCTCAAATTTACAGAACATCTTCTCGAGGGGTTCTGAGGATACATATGAAAGCATGAAGAACCTAGAAGATTTTTTGGTGCTGTAGTGGCTGGTGCCGTTGCCAGAGTCATGCTTGAGAGCACGCCGGTGAGCATAGCAGCCCCCAATATGGCCCGTTCCTAAATAAACTCTAGGAGTTTCCAGCGGGTAACCAAATGAGAGTGACTGGAAATTCAGAGCGAGATCTGACCCCGGATTGTGGTGGTTTTAGTGTTTACTTGGTGGGTAGGATAACCCCCTTGGCCAAGAGGACGATTTGGCCGGTGGGGTAGAACATGTACATGTCTACGACATATCATCTAAGTGATGGTTTACCCAATTGACTGCCGGAATTGGTAATCTAGGGGGTCTGCCGCTATGGAGATATCCGGGGTGTTCTGTGATGAAGGCCGCCTGACAATTCAAGCTACAATGATGTGCCTGAGAGAGGAGGACACGCGAGTTTAGATGATATGCTGATTATCTCTTTGCCTTCATTTACTTGCCATAAAGTGTATTCGGGTATATTCCTGGCTTTCAATTTACTCAGTTGTCCAAGCTGATAGCAATTCTGAGAATCGATGCCAAAGCAGGATGAACATAGCTGTACGTCGATTAGGCGGCATATGATATCTGTTGGCGGGGTGTTCAACTACACTCTATAACTTAATCCCAACCATTTTTCGTTTTCGATCTTACCGAACTGTCCTGAATAAACTCCTATGACCCTGAAGCCGACTAGTACAGACTCCCAATGTCTTAATCGATATGATCCGCGGCAGGTAGCGTAAAATTTTTAGGATATCCAACGCCTGTGTCGCTGCTAACAGATAATTTAGTAGCACTGGTAACGCCACCCTTAGAGCACTAGATAAAGGTTGAGACCACACCGAACCAGAAACTATCTTTTCCATTTCGCCGCCTGCAAACAACGTGGCTACGCCGGAGTACACGAATAATCGCTCCGGTAGAGTCCAATTCCTTACCTACGGTGAGATTGCAGAGATTTCTTATGGGATTGTATCTATAACTGTTATCTTTTACTTGATATCCTCTTTTGGAAAGAAACACCGAGAAAAGGCACTACGAGAACATTTCGCTCATGGTCTACAGCTTGGAAGCACGTAGGACATGGCATAGCAAGAGCTGGCAAGATGTTCTGAACACTGGAAATTTGGAGTTGTTTTAAGTAGTATTTCCTTACGGATGGGCAGACAGGTACGGTATGGAGGTTTAACGGGTACTGTTAGGCTTCAGTATCTGTCGCCGGATCCAGGCACCGTGGCAGTACCATAAGTATTTCCCATTTCAACATATATACAATCGGCCTCTGACTTTGGGCAGTTCAATAAATACACCTGCGCTCGTAATCGATGTCTGAGCCCTTATCATGTACATCCCATGTAATATCATTGTTCATCATTCATTATGGCCGGCGATTGCCATACCTATATGAGTTCTGCCCATGGTACCATATTTAATTTTGACTATCCGAGGGGATATAGAGATATCCCTCCGTTTTATGAGCTCTCGCCGCCTTACGGTGGTCTAACTAGCTAGGTCAATTCTGAAAGTCACTTCGCACTAGTCAACTTTGGCTGCTCATTTCCGTCTACCTATATATGTGGTCTGTTAGAATTTCGCCGCGTCTTCGGCGACCAACTACCAAATACTATCATTTCTCCAGAATTTCTTCACCCATATCCTTTAAACAGCAGGCGGACTCTTCCAGTTCTTCCCTGAACGATAATATGCAATGCTCTAATCTAACCTGCGCTTTCTTTACAAATCACAGTCGAGCACACCACCTAGGACCACTATAGCCCAGTGTCTACTGTGCTGTCTATGGGGCTTGTAAATTCTTCGATAGGCTCTGAACGCTCGAATTTGCTGACGTAGCATGCTACTATATCAATGCAAGAGGTGAAAGACTAACAGCTACGGTCATAGAGTTATGAAAGACAAGGCTTCCCGTCCGCTCAGCCATATTTAAGCATAACATCGCCAGGTTAGTACTGCAGTGGGTGACCATGCGGGAATCCCTGGTACTGTAGTTTTGCTCCTCTTTTGTCACTGAGCTCCAAGTAGGTATCTCAATGTCCTTTAAGAAGATAACTACTACCGGTGAATTTTAGGGCCGCAAATACACCTAGAGTCTAAATTGACTCATACGAAGTGACTGCTAGAATTAACTGTTCGGAGTTACGGCAGGTCCAACCTGTTTGCTCCGAAGGGGCATTCACGAAGGCAGGATGACACTGGTGTGTAGTTCCTCTCGCTCCGCAATGCATTATTTCTGTCCCCGGAAAGTACGCACTCGGAGCCGTACATGACGCACTTCCCTTCTGAACCGCACCAACATTCCCCAACACCAAATCCTCACACAGACACCTCCACAACACCACATCCCGCCCACTCCAAGCTCACCTTCCATAACAACCGCAACCTCACCACCTCATAACTCTCAGGATTACTCCTCTCCTCCAGCATCCTATAGTAACCCCTGGAAACCCCAAATCACTTCTCTACCCCACCACCCCCAAACCTCTCTCCCAATCCCACCCTGACCAAATCCCCTCTCCGCCTCCCGTGCCCTCATCATTTCTAGGAGCACATACGTCAACATCAGCCGGAGCAAGTTCAAAACACACCCAATCAACACCTTCCACGCCCACGGATTGTGCTCTTCAAGTTGTGCGCGCGAATCCACAATCGGCCCCGGCCTAGCGCTATACATATGATCCCGCACAAATTCGGATACTTTTCCATCAGCGTATGATAGTGGGTGGGATCGTAAGTAACCGCCGGTTGAGTTCATGCACAAACATGATGCCTTCAACTTACTCCTCCCGTGCCGTTGCGGGCCTCTTGCCACTTCCTCTCCGGGGGGATCTTCAGGCAAGTACACCTCTACCTCTACACCTCCTCGCTCAGAAACGCCACGGGTAACAACGCAAGCACACCACCGTTTAATAAATATACATCCGATGAGACGACGATGACCCAGCCTTGGGGTGCATATTTACCAGCAATTGGAGGACAAGTAGGAAGTAAGCGATGTGGATGGCCTGAAACGACAACTCTTACCGTCTTGGGTGCGGGCGATGCCAGATTTCAAAGTCCATGCGAAGGCGTTACAGATGATTATGGATAGTTATCGGGGGAAGTAAAGGGTGGAGGTTGTGTCTGTGAAGGCACGGACGGAGGCGAGGGAGGCGGGGTCTAGGGTGTGGATGTGGAGGTTGGGATGGGCGGAGATTGTCGAGCCACGGACGGCGAGGACGGCGTGCTAGGTTAAGTATGAAGTGAGGAAGTGGCTGGCGAAGGATTGACCTAGTATACCGTTGGCGCTGGTGAGGATGATGGTGCCTATCATTGTTGTGGGAGGAAGTACGTATTATCATGAAGGGGAGGGTACTTGATATATACAGAGAGCCCGCATACCGGCGTGTACCCTCTCCTAGGCCAGCGTACTGTTCCAAGGCGCACCGGTGAGCAGGTCATATACGTTATGAGCCTACGCACTTATGTAGCGCTAATAAGACGCCGAAACTCTGCACTGGAAGGAGTTAGCTATAGCCGTCCAGATCTCCACGAGTATGAATCTCCAGCCCCACGTCCGGAAACACCAGAAAAAACTATAACCTCAAGAGATCACAGGCAAAAGCAATTGTTCCGATACCGGGAATCGAACCCGGGTCTAGTCGGTACATCTCATGACGAGTGAAAGCGACCAATGCTAACCCCTACACCATATCGGATTTATATATTCCTTTTGCTACAGGAAACATTCTGTCGTGGCATAATCCAATCATGAACATATGAACCGTCCAAATGCTAACAATGCGCCCCGTCTTAATCAAACAAACCTATTCCACAACGCCAATTAACCTATCCTATCTCAAACAACACCAAACCCAGCAATACAAAAGACCCACCAACTCCGTTTCTAGTTACCCGCAGCCGCAGGTTGTTGCTCCTCCTCCTCCTCCTCTTCGCCTTCCCTCCCCTCCCGCTCGCGCTCCTTCCGTCTTCGCTCTAATTCGCGGATCCACACCCTCCCTTTCTCCTCGCCCCTACGGATCGCCACCGGCCGCAGAGTCCATTCCTCCCGTTTGGGGTCTACACGTTTCCGACACCACGCACAGCCCACAGGACGTCTCTTCTCCTCTCCCTTCGTCCCGCCTGTCCCACCTACTGGCTTTGCCCTAACAAACCACTCCTTAAACTCCATCTTTTTCCCACGGAGATAGCACGTTGGCTCGGGCAGGCGCACGTCGGTTTTGTGCGTGTGAACCGCGGTGCAAACACCGCAGGTGACGGCGTGGTTGTTAAACCAGCCGCCTGCATCGTACTCTAGATCTGCAAGCCAGTGTGTTTTGTAGCAGCGCCTACAGAGCCAGAGGGAGTCTTGGCAGTGGCAAGTGGGGTCGCTCGAGGGCGCGCAGCACGGCGGACAGATGTAACGGTAGCGCTTGACGGTCCAGATTTCGGGAGAGACGCAGGTCTATTTTCAATATCATCAGTCGCGATAAGTAGAGAGGAAGGGGGGTGTATACAGAGCAGATCATCTCAGAGCAGAGAATACACGGTCCCACATTGCCGCCGGCGCTCTTGCAGACTACTCCGACGGGCTCCGAGACGGTGTCTTGTCGAGGACAGAGTAGGGATTTAAGGAGCAGTGTGTGGTAGTATGGTCGTTCACCGGTGTCCGAGGTCTCGGAGGAGAGGAGGTCGCGGAAGGTGGAATTTAGAAGACGGAGGTTGAGGAGGTCGTGGCCGTAGAGGTATGAGGCGAGGGAGGCGGTGACAGGTGTTATGTCGAGGAGACTTAGAAGCTTAAGCGGCGGAGATGGTGAAGCTGCTTCAGCAGTCTCCGGCGATGACTGAGGCGCTGGCTGCGACTCGGGCGTCGACCCGTCGGTAGATGTTGTAGTCGGGGGCGCCAGAGGAAGACCGGGCCATTTTCGCAGGTGCGGGAGAACTGGGTGCGCGAGGAACGACCAGGAGAGCGATGACAGCTGCTCGGGTGCTTCCGGTGAGGGGCAATGCGAGCGCGTAAGAGAGATGACCGTAGAGGAGCGTGCTGGATCTGGAGGAGTTGCCGTGACTTGTGATGGTGGCCGAGTCGGGATGGTCTCAACCGAGAAGCCGAAGAAGGAGACAACGGGAGAGTTTGGGACGTTGACGGGATAATCTTGGAGGAGGAGATTCCCAGTGCGCTTGCGCTTGGAGGCATGGAGGACAGACGGGTCCAAGACCGACATGGGCGGGGGTGGGGGTGGTGATGGTGGTGGTGGAGGCGGTGGAGGCGGTTGCTGCGTAGTCATAGAAGTTGAAGAGCTGTCCATGATTAGGTGGAGATCATGTGGCGGACATCAGGTACCGTTGTGGTACGTGGAGCTCTGTCACGACAGAGGGCAACTGCGAGCTCGAGATGGAGAGAAGTGGGGGAGGGAAGAGGGCGATGATGGGTTTCGTGTTTGTACTTAGGAGTTCTATAGAACACGACCCTGTGGCTTTGGCGGCGGGGGAAATGAGCCTATACGATAAGGCTTAAACCAAAATGTCTGAAATGCACGATCGATGAAAAGGGCACTCTTCCTAAAACAACTCTGCATGCCCCAGTTTCCAATTCCTGATTTTGATCATAATTGAGGATCGCCAATAATATGCATCTAAAATTATGTACTCTCCTATGGTTTCTGGAAGTAGCATCCTCATATAACAACACACAGCCACCCACAACAAACAAACACACTGTCATACTCTAATTAGAGTGAACACAGTATGAATAAAACAAAAAACAAACACACATCCTCACTCTCCTCACACGTTCTGCTGTAGACGCAGTGACGAGGCGTGAACTGACGTGCAGCAACGGATCACCGTTGCATAATCGATCTTCTCACACTCTCTCGACTCTTCGATCGCTGTCGACAGGACAGGACGTACTGCGCATGCACATCCAGCTCAGCCCAATAGCTACACGCTACACCAACACCTCGGCACCAACACTTTCGTTGCACATTACTCGTTACACATCTATACATCAGCCCCCGCTTGGCTGCATGCCCACAGCGCATTCGGTATAAATCAACCTCTCGCAACTCAATCCTGCGCACCTTATCGCCAACCGACCATGTATCCGTACAACCCTCACCACCACCACCAACACCAGCATGAGCAGCCCCCGACCCAGCATCCATACGCGCAGCACGTTTGGTTGAACTCGGGCCCCGATCAGTATTCACCACACGTCACAACCTCCCCGCAATCCTACCACCAGCATCCCGAATACCCACCCGGTGGCTACTACCAATCACCACCGCAATCCGCAACATCGCCCTATCCGCAGCCACAGCCTCTCTATACCGGATACCACTCCCCACCACAAGAACAATATGAAGAAGGCGTGCCGAAGCCATTGATGCCCACCAAGCCCCGCACCGATGTCCACCGCAGCTCGTCAATGGCTACACACACCACCTTCCGCACGAATGGAATGGTATACCGACCACAGCGACGTCACGTCTCCGAGAACACAATCCACGAGAACCCGCCTATCATTCGGCGCCCACTTCCCCATCGGGTCTCCCCGCTCCCAACACCACAACATACCCCGACCACGCCCGCGCTGCTCTCCCCCAACTCCCCCGCCTCCTCCTCTCGTTCCCTCCCCTCCAACTCATCCCCATGGGGCTACCTCTTCCACCACCCCGTCTCCGCCTCCTCCCCACCGGAAGGAACCCCAAAACTCCAACGCCTCCTCCGCAGCATCGGCGAATTCCTCAGCACGTTCCCGCCCGAAACCGAAGCGGTCGTTACCCGTGAGAAGCTAGAACACTACTACGCGACCTTCAGCCCGCACCCTGGTCTCGACCACCGGTCCGCATACCTCCACGCCGCCACCGCCAGGGGCCTCGCAAGACTCTGGTCCTGGCTCGGCTGCCGGTACTACTGGGTTCCCAGTGACAAACCCAACAGGTTTCCTGACGGCTTCTCGCCCGCGCTCACGGTCCACGGGTTTATCCGCTGGTCGACTGTGCAGCTGCTGCTGTGCCCCGACCTTGAGTGCGGCGTCATCGATTGCTTGCTCCGGAAGACGCCTTTGCGGGATCCTGAGACGCCGACGATTTCATGGCCGAGGGGATTGGACCGTGATGCGGTTGGGGGGGTGGACCCAGTTGCGGGGGAGAAGTGGGGGAGCTGGTGGAGTGTGTTGCTTGAGCCCGACGAGGAGGAGAATGAAGTTGAGGCGTTGAAACGGATGGTTAAGGAGTTGGAGGGGAGCGATGTTATGGAGGCTGCGAGGAGGCAGAGGAGACGCGGGGATGAGGCGAGAGCACAAGAACAGTTGGAGATTGAGATGGAGAGGCTTACTAGGGAGATTATGGAGCATGAGCATGGAGAAGAAGAGGAGGTGGTTAGTGCGTGTGGGAGGTGTGCGAAAGCTTGGTGCAATGGGTGTGAACCGGAGGATGGGAAGGCTGGATAGGGATGGGGTTGGAGTGGGTGGGAAATGGACGGATTGGAAAAGCACATTGGGTTATTTGGCGGCGTTGGAATTCATAGCGGGCGTTGCGTTTCTTGGACATAATTCTAATGACTTACCTACGAACCGTATCGGCGCCTGAATAGCCGTAGATCACCTCGGAGCCGCAGTTTTACTTGCATCTCAAGTGGATAACCGCGTAGTGTAGCTCGTCTAATATCGACGGCGTGCATGTGAGGTGTCATATATGTACCAGTAATTCATAAGGCGTCAATCCGATATGGTGTAGGGGTTAGCATTGGTCGCTTTCAATCGTCTCCTCCAGAGACCTGATGTGCCGACTAGACCCGGGTTCGATTCCCGGTATCGGAAGATTTGCTTTTGCTTTTGAGGTTTGTTTTTTAGCTATGTCTACCTATATAGAGGTTTGGCAATAGAAGCGGATGTGAATTGAATATATGAGGGTTCTTGTCCTACCTGACCTCGGGAGGACTGACAGAAGAGGTAGCTACAACAAAGGGATCGATTGCATTGTGTTGGAAGTGGTCGAGGATCAGTAGAAACGAATACTTGGTTGCGTGCGGGGTTGGTAGAGTCGTGAAAGCACGTGGTTGTTTGTACGTGGGAAACAACTACTTGGTTAAAGACAGGTATACAAGCTCCAATAGAAATGCCAGAAGAGGAGGGCAGGGGTTGGAAGAGATCATTTCGTATAAAAGAAGTCTGTACGCACCTAGATTCTCGAATCTATTGTCCTATCCGTCTTTCAGACGGTATTCCTAGTCTCCTCCATCACGAGTCTTTGTTAAACAGTCCGTGGTCTCGACGCGCAAGACGGCAGTTCATTCATGACCCTTTAAAACCCGCGGCGGATGATCGGCACGAAATGACCTTGAAAGTAGACCGTCCAGACACTCCGCCATCCGCTAAATCCCAAATATCGAGTGAGATACTGTGCGTGGTTCAATAAGCCCTGAACGAAACTACATGATTCGCACGCCCCCTTCGACTTGCTCCTCACACCTCTACATATCTCCCATTTGCCATCCCCGGGCCTCCCCTCTTCTCTCTCCATCATGTCGTACCCCTACACCTGCAAAGTCCCCCGCTGCCCCTTTATCTGCATTACCTGCAATCCACAAAGCTGTCCAAAGACCGTTCGGAAAAAGCACGGCTTGCTTCTCACACCATATTATGGGGCTGTGCGTTGCGCTGGAGGCCACGGAGACCGAACGCTACCTTGTGGGTACGAGGCGAGGCCTCTGTTGAAGTTTCTGGCGTTTGTGGTTAAGACGTGGTTACTGAGGGAGGTTAGGGCGGGGTGTAGTATTTGGTGATAACATGAGGTATTGGAGTAGGTAGCTTATTTGGGACACACAAAGAACTCCTCATCGAGCTATCAAGACTCTCAACTTGAATCCCCATCCCCATATAACCCTCCCACCCGCACCCGCAGTCCCAGCTGCCCAATCATGTTCCCTAAAATTCTACACAAATGCAGCTGCGACGTGCCGATCTGCCGCGAAGTCGGGAGAACAAAGGAGTTTGTGACTGCGGGACGCTGCGGGCACAAGATCCACTGGAGCTGCTTTGGCCCGTGGAGAGAGCACAGACATCGCGATGTGTATCGGGGAAAACTCCCGTGTGGATGCAGGACGGGGAGATGGGGTATTGCGTTGTATTTTGTCAGGGCGAGGAATAAGGCGAGGAAGTGGGAGCGGAAGTGGGAGAGGTATTATTGGTAATGCACGTGCGAAGAGGTTCATGTTGGAGAGGGTGGTGACACCCACACAGGCTGCTTAAACAAGAAGGGTGTGCGCATTTTTGTGGCGACGGGAGCGGGCATCTGATGAGCCTGGCTGATAGAAAAACGAAGACCTGCATGACTTCGCTGGGAAATTGGATGTGGAAGGGGAGTTGCAGTAAATGCGCAATAAGATCCATGAACACTTGGAAGCCGACCGCTTATGAATCCGAACAATGCTGAACAGCTAGTATTGTGGGTTGCTGAAGAGTATCCACGGCTCCCGGGCTCATCTCCCGGGCTCGTTTCGTCGCTCCTCGCTGTTCTGAGACGGCAATCGGGATTCCATTTACAGGCCGGAAAAATTGACAGACGCCACAAAGTGGCTTGACCAATCACAGGGGCGCAGTGACACTCCAAACATTTAGCTATATTTACCTCCACTAACTCGCCCGCCTGTTTACCTCTTTTCCAAAAAATGATTCGACACACCTCAACTCTCCTCCGACATCTCAGCACCACACGAACCATGAGCTCCACCGCCACTTCCGCCACGCCTACATCCACCCCCTCTTCCACCCCCGACCTCGACCCCTACGACGACCCCGCCATAAACGCCCTCTACCGTCCCTTCCTCCTCCCCGCCGAAATCCGAGAGACCGACTGGATCTCGCAGCTAGAACTAGACTCTGTCTCCGCCCTTGCCGCAACGACAACACCGCGCCTAAAGTTCCTAGTCCTGTATGGAAGTCTCCGAGCGCGCTCCTACTCCCACCTCATGGCCTTCGAGGCCTCACGGATCCTCCACAGGCTCGGCGCAGACGTGCGCGTCTTCGATCCCAGCGGTCTACCGGTAAAAGACGATGTGCAGCATGACCACCCCAAGGTGCAGGAGCTGCGGAAACTTAGTGCATGGAGCGATGGACATGTATGGTGCTCTCCGGAGCAACATGGGAACCTTGTATGTTCCCCCCAATTCCCCCTTTGTCTCTCCCCGTACTAATGTACTCCAGACCGCGGTGTTCAAAAACCAAATCGACTGGATCCCGTTGACGACTGGATCCGTGCGGCCGACGCAAGGACGCACGTTAGCGGTGATCCAGGTGAATGGGGGGAGCCAGAGTTTCAACACCGTAAACTCGCTCCGAATCCTGGGGCGGTGGATGCGCATGTGGACGATTGCGAACCAGAGCTCGCTTCCGAAGGCGTGGACACAGTTTACGGAGGAGGCTGCGGAGGAAGGGGGGAGTCGGTTGATGCCGAGTGGGAATCGGGATAGACTTGTTGATGTAATGGAGGAGTTGGTGAGGTTTACGACGCTGTTTAGACCATATTCGGAGGGGTTCGGGGATCGGTTTAGTGAGAGGGAGGAGAGGAGGGAGAAGGAAGAGAAGGCGGCTAAGGCGCTGGCTGCTCAGATTGAGAAGATGTAGTTGGTGGGGTAGAACTGGATGGGAGAGTGCATATATACCAAGGAGTTTAGACACCGGACCACTGTGCTGGTCATTGTGGTTGAGACGGGACAGACTGCTGACACGGAAATCTGTATGGGACAGCCGTAATTGACGGCTCTGAGCATATGGGATGGCGATGGAAACAACACAGCTATGGTGTGGATGAAAAGATTGGGAAGAACTAATATGCGCCCCCTTATATATAAGAGTGAAGCAAAACCTAATAACCCGTGCAGCTGCTGCTGACAGCAAAGCAGTCTTCTGACACCACCCAGATACCACCGACTGCTTCCCTCAGAACCACAACGGCATTCGCTCACTACACCCCACTCTCACTGTCCTATACCCTTGGCTGCCATCCTCCTTTTCCACCATGAGCATGTTTCGTTTCAACATGTCCCCCAACCCCTCTATAAAACCTTATCTCCTTCTCCAACAGCAAAGATGCCATCATCAAGATCCTATGCCTGCCGCCATCACCACACCTAGAATACGATGGCCTCATCTTACGCTCATGCGGATACCAAATCCACTGATCGTGTATCTGTCGACGAAGCATGGTCGCCTCCCGCGTTGCCATGTGAGCGTCCGATAGATTTCATAGGGAGTCTACGTTTCTATTATGCCCTTGGCCGCGCGTGGGAGGCAGGGAAGGGGTTTCCCAAGGGCTGGAGGGGGGTGGAGGTTAAGCGTGGGGAGTACATACTAGGAGCGAAGGGAAATGTGATGAACATGAGCGCGCAAAAGAAATGAGCCATCAAGACAAAAGGATTTATTCCGATACCGGGAATCGAACCCGGGTCTAGTCGGCACTCATGTGATTGAAAGCGACCAATGCTAACCCCTACACCATATCGGATTGATATCTTATGAATGAACTTTGCATTTATAATCCTATACAAAGCGTGCCTTGGATCAAACCCAGAGGTGATTGTTTCCTAGCAAGTGGATTCTACTCGACCGGCCACCAACTGGCCGACCACGAGATGGTATCGGGCACAGAATAATTAATGGTTGTGGGGGTGTGTATTGTAGTTGACTTGATGCCCCACTGGAGAATAGCAATGTAGGTATTTGTTAGCGTTCAAATCCCTGGCGAGGGTTTCGTGACTTGTTTCCTGTCACAGGGGTAGCTGGGATTTTTCTCGGGGCTGACGTTAAAAGAACAGCATGAGCAGGCGACACCAATATGAAACAGTTCTCGATGGTGCAATCAGGGCGTTGTTTGTTGTTTGTTTAATCATACTGTATTGACTCTAATTAGAGTATGACAGGACCCTGATATCCCCTCCGCCTCCGGGCGAGCCGGCTAGATGGCGGAGCTCCCCCCCCGCTACCCTTCGTCCCCGCTGACA
>Ga0307512_10000354_pt1 | contig 66567 bp, 70 predicted proteins | sample 14_EM_MG_FD_200267 | JGI IMG/M metagenome (GOLD analysis project Ga0307512, IMG submission 200267) | Populus trichocarpa ectomycorrhiza microbial communities from riparian zone in the Pacific Northwest, United States - 14_EM | ecosystem: Host-associated > Plants > Roots > Unclassified | place... | reverse complement strand
TTAAAAAAAACACAAACCCCCCCCCCCCCCAAAACCCCCCCCCCCCCCCCCCCCCCCCCCCCCAAGAGAAAAGAAATATTAATATCTTAGTTTCAGACGCTGGAAAACGCCGAGACTATTAATATCTGTCGCTGCAATAAGGTCCAAAAAGGGCTCAATGATCACCCTGTTCGATGACATCTCTCACCTCCAGCACGCCGTAGACTTTCCCGTTCTCAACAACCACAACCACAGTGTCATCCACCACCTCACCAAGTTGCCGCCTCGTGTGCAGGATCCTGGCCGCCTCCTTCACCGCAGTATCAGCCGGGATTTTAACCAGCTCGTTGACATCTACCACCAACCCCAAATTGGGCGAGTACACCTCCGCCATAAGGTTGTGGCAGCCCTGCAGCTTCTTTGGCGGGATAAGACCTCCGTCGGCAGTCCGCAACCACCCTTTAGGACTTCCAACGGCCATACGAAGGCAATCTAGTACCCGGAGACTGTTGTAGCAAACCTTCCTGTTGCTACTGCTGCAGGTGCTGTTGGTGTTTCCTCCTGCAGCAGCTGCAATAGTGACATTGTTGCTGCTCCAGTCACCAAGGTCAATGTCGCTTTCCGACGAGGTTTCAGACATTGCCGGCGAAGGCGGTGTCATCTCTGTCGTAGGACTAATAATCTCGTGTCCGTCATCGGCAATCGGTATATCTGTCCATTGTACTGCCAATGTTCGTATTCGCTCGACTCCCCCCTTGCTGGTTGTCATCATCTTGTTGGCCATTCCGATTGCACCTCCAGGATGGTTCTTTCTAAACACTTCTCGCGGGCCCATGCCGCCCTCTGCGCCATCGTGAAGCCTATCTGCCGCGGAGAGTGCAAGGGCATCCCCAAGAGCTATGGCGACGGTGGTGGATGTCGTTGGGGCAGCGATCCCGAAGCTGGCAACTTCTGACTCAGGAATCGGAGCAGGGAGAAGGATGACATTATCGCGATCCCCGATGAGGGGTAAGGTGTGGTAGGACGTGTGGGAGGTCAGCACAATGAGGGGCAACTGCGCGGGCAGATGCGGTAGTAGCTGAAGTAGCTCGGGTGTCTTGCCGGAGAAGGTTATTAGAAGTAATATATCGTTCTGTGAGTACCACCCCGCCAGACGTGAGCCAAAACGTTTTATGCATAATATATGTTGCCATGCGTATGCGGCGACGCCGTCAATTCCATCCGCTTTATCTTACCCTCTCCAATTATTTCACAGATGTGCGAGAGGGAAGATTAGAAGAACGAATGGAAAGAACATGGAAGGGATGTGATGGGTGGCAAAGAGATGAGATGCATTGGGCGCGTAGCGTTGAAGGGGAATTGGTATATGCATGCTTCCTGCAGAATGAATGCACAATAAGACAGAACTGTGGTAATCCGAAGAAAACCCAACCCCGCGCCCGAGGACTCGGGCGCGGACACAGACCGACATGCATAAGTCAAAAAAAAGTATAAATTTGGACGTCAAAAATAAAATAAAACGGGAAACAAAAACAAAACAAAGCACAGGGGAAGGTAAACAAATATTCATGAATCGAGTGACGATAAATTGAAAAGTTCGAGACACTCACTTTCCTAACAATTCCTAGGTCACCATGCAGAGCCTCAACCGGGTTCAAGAATATCGTCATTAACCCCAATGAAACCATTGTGGCAACTAATTTGTCACCGATCTTGCCACTCTTCCCAACACCAATTACGATAATCTTTCCGCCCTTCTCCTGCGAGTCGACAATTGCTTCCACCGCTTTCAAAAATCCACTGCGACACAACGGATCTGTTGCGTATAATCGCGAAAGGCATGATAAGGCAGTTGCCTCAGTTGAGAGCACGTGTGTCGCTGTCGACAGGGTCCTCTCAGCTCGAGGATCCAAATCCGTGTCATCGTCGGTCGGTGGAGGCGTAATTGGGAATGCAAGTATCTGCTCAGGGGGGAATTGTGACCCAAGCGCCTCTCCAAGCTCGAATTGACGGTCAAGTGAAGGACGAACAGAGGGCTGTGGGGAAGAGTGATCCGCAAAAGCGCCGTGGCGTAGATTATGGTGTGAGTTTAAACAACTCATATTCATGGTGCTGTCGATTTTGGGGTGTGTGAAGCAGACAAACTTTTTTGTGAAGCGGCGGCCGCTGTTTTGTATTCTTATGATGGAGCGGTACAGTAAGAGGCGAAGTCGCGTAGATACTGCGCCGATATCCGAAGTTTATGGTGACCTGAAGATCTGACCGAGAGATCGAGAAGAAAGGGTCCAGATATGATAGTGTGCGTTTCGGCCACCGGACCACCAAACAAACGCAAGGAAACCTCTAGTATGGTGGGAACACCGTGCTAATGGTGGCGGGGTTGTGTTCCGGAAACGTGCCTTTTTTTTGTGAGGGGGCTAAGAGATGTTGAGAAGAAGTCCAGTTTGAAATAGGTAATTCTAGCTTTGAATCTCAGTTCTGGGGAACACTGATAGATGTGTAGTTTATTTCCAATCTAACGGCGGGGTAATAGTGACCTTTTATGAACACTCCTCCGCCTCTCCCCTACTTTGGTCCCCCTTAGTAGAGCCATTACACCCGATACAACACATTTTTCGGTTGCATGGCTTTGACTCTAGGTGAAAGGATAAGGCTTAGGCGCGTGGCAGACAGGGAGGTGTGGGACGGAGGAGATTGTGGAGCCGAATAAGTGTAGAGTAAAGTTTCGTATCCTGGGGCGGGCTTGCTTTGACCTGAAGCAATGCATGAGCCAACATATGTCAAGTTTGGATCCACTGGGCAGGAAATAGACCAACATCAGATGATGTGATTATGAAAAAGAAGAAGACATGCATTATAGCTATGCAGAATGGGCTTGCCCGTCTTTGGTACTTGAGAAGGAAGGATAAGGGACCAATGCTCTCGTCCTACATCACCGTTACCGATGGTTTAGAATAAGGTGTTGGTTTGGTGGGTATCTGTATGTCGACCTGAATGGCTGGGTATTTGATAAAAATGGCCCTTGAGATGACATAGCCTGCAGCCCCGCCGGGGAGGATGCATCGATGGTCGTTCACTTTGTGGAGGTTGTTGTGATCCACTAGCTAACCTCACAAAACACCTAGCCCACTCACAAACTGCCGAAACGATGTACCCTGACAGCGCGGCAAATCCAGTTAACTACCCCTCCTTCTGTGCTCAACGTAACAGTACCAATAGAGGGGGACTCCGAGAGGCTGACTGATTATCAGTCTTCCAAAGCCCTCTAACTCCGCCATCCAATAACACTGAAGCTTTCAATTTGTTGATATGACGTACTACCAACTGCGCCATACACTACAGGCTTCATTGTTCTTAAAGGGTGTTTTGAAAACATAACGTAAAATATGTTATACCTGTCAAGGAATGATAGTCACCTTCGGTCACTGAAGGTACAAAATTAGCTAGGTATCGGAGTAGGTCAAAGACGCACAAAACTCTCGCACAAGTGCAGAAACGTATCAAACAAGGCTAGGGTTAGATTACTGCACTTCGTCTCAATACATTAATACGATTGTCATCCTCCGCTGCCATTGGCTTCAGGATTATATAAACCACAGTTCTATTGGCCCTCTCGGTCTCATGTTCCTCCTGAGCTATTATTTCTGAGGGCCCCCAAACAGCAAAGCAATCAACTGATGTCAGTTGACCATGCACAGTTAACGTTATCAGTACGTACTCAATGCAGATAGAAAGCCCTGCGGTATCCACTGAGGATATCAGGGCGAAAAATTAAGGCATGAATGATGCCTACGCACACCGGTATAGATATGAACTAGTTGTGGACGTTTATGAGATGTAATGCTCAGTTTCCCAAGCATGCCACGACGACGATGACGATGACGTTGTACAAATCGGGATAGACTTTAGATCCTTACAGTTGAAAATACTCCTTGCAGCCTGCTTAGTTCCCGAATCGGTGATAATGATTAGTGGGTTAGGCTCGCATAAGGGTAGGCGCTGAAAACATATAAGCAGCCGCGAAACCCGAGGCATATATCAGTGTAACCTGACTGGTACCTTCAAGCTGAACGTCAAAAGCAATACTTTGATAATCGAAGGAGAACAACAGCAGTTTCTTCCTCTTGAAATGGACTAGGTACTGCGGGCTGCACTCATAACTCATACCATGCATAAGTAACCTGAGACAAAACATGACCGTCACCATATATGCGCTGTAGCCTCGTCCGTATAATGCAGAGGGTTGAACTGTGCCTGTACTCTTCCGAAAGCTCCTTCGCCCCGAATTCCATCCATAATACAGGTGCCTCATTTAGTAGGTATAATCAGTGTGCCGTTGTACCTGCGAGGTGCTATATTGAAATAACTTTGTTACACCGAGACGCCTACGGTTGACGGCCGTTCGTTATAAGGATCGACGATGTGTCTCATACCGACCTAAAGAGTAATAGTGCATACACAGATAGCTACTCCATAATAGTGAAGTTAAACATTACTACTAAACATTGGTGTTGGTGTCCGTTACCAGAACCGAAGGGGCGGTAACTTCAGAAACGTGCTACCATCCGTTGCGCACAAAGGTCGTGCGTGCATTGAGCTGAAAGTATAGTACATAGTGTTCGGAGACCGGGATTGTGCAATCCCTAGAACTGACATGTCAAATTGAGCACATTGGAATTTGTTTTTCTTCTAGCAGTCCCTTGCCGCGTTATGACCCGGTTTCCACACCTTCCACCACCCCATTGACTACTCCACAATCACAGTTCAGACTGCCGTGACCGGCGTCCAAAGTGATACGATTGAAACATGATACACGCGGTTTCTGATAAAATAAAGCGGCGGGGTCGATCGGAGTTCCTTGTAACACAACTGTTCCCAAGAATGGGGGTCGATCGAAGTTCCTAATTGCACAATTATTCCCCAGAATGGGGGTCTCCATACAGGCAGCAGCAATCATCCCACTTTCTGGAGCACAGTGTGGCTATTCTATCATGAGATACGAGGCTCTGTCGTATTATTCAAGGCGTATCAGCATAGCATGCTGTGTCTCTGATATAGTGTTTGCTCGGCAGTCTTGTACCCAGCCACATAGCAACATTCGAGGAGGAACAAACGTGAAGCCTCGATAAGTACATATGTACATCGATTCACAGTCATAGCATGCGCTACGAGCGGTGAACCTTGCACTGTGCACTCATCCACCCCCACCCTTTCCCCCTTGCCAGGGCATTCCCTCAATTCAACTGGACGTCTCTGCTGCAAGATTCTCCGCATGTTGGTAGTTCAAAGAGATGATATAATCCAATCCAGCAAGGAGAGCGGGCCATGTGGTCTCGTGTCTGACGGGTATTCAAGTGGAGACAGGCTTCTAGCCCCCCAACTACCCGATAGATAGGACTCAATGAGATAAGGGGACTAGAATTGTCGGTATGGGCCGATACTATGCCTCAGCTCGAAATGTATCTGCGACGAAATTCGTTGGAATGATTATGAATCAGCGGGGTCGTCTTTCGTTGGACCAAATTCGCAATCTGTTACTACTCTAGGGCGTCAGTCAACTGAGCTGAGGTCGACTGAATTTAGTAGCTACTCAGCTTTTATCGGTTGAGGAGAAGTTTTTCGTTCGACGGACGGTCTCTGAGGGTGGGTGAACGCAGTCCGGGGTCTTTTGATGGTCAGTACTCGGAGGTAAACAAAAATAGTCACACACAGATAAGCGGCCGGCTAATTTACCGCGCTATCGCGTGTAGCACTTCACTTACCCGACCTCGGCACTTCTGACTTGGACTTCACTTTGTAACAATTGCCTACGAAACCTCGAAATATATATATTGATTCTTACCTCCTTATCCCCAGACACACAAGCATACAAAATCACCAATATATGCTAAGTTGATTGATGACTGTCCAAGACTTCACTCTAGAGGTTTACCCCACCTGCACCCCACCCTTGAGTCTGACCGCGCAATGTTTACTACTCTGAGGAAAACACCATCACTACTCTCCTAACGCCAGGTCTCAGTGACGTATTCAGTGTATCAGATCATCTTTGCTTGACATGCGGTAGTTGACCACGCGACTTATACTCTGCTATGACATGTCACATGCAGACGAATGCAATCTGGATAGAATTCATGTTGCACGTTGCTCTTGTGTAGCAGGAGCAAATTTTGTGTCGGTTCTTCAAAACGAGAACGGATACAAGACATGTCACATTCACAACTTCAGCTCAATATCACACTCGCGGCGGTATTTGCATATATGCACGTGGAAGACACAATTCACCCGAAGCTAGGTCACTCTTTGACTTTGTTTCGTTTGTTTCAATACAGCTACACCAATCGGCAGTTCTAGTACGTAAAATTACGGCAAATATATGTTCAACCAACTGCAAGAAGCCGTCCCTTACTTCTCTTCACGTTGACTAGTTCACGCATTGCAGATCACCTGAACCATGGTCGCTCTCTGTAGGCATCAATCGTACAGTGATGGTGCGAGTTAGAGTATTCGCAGAGACACAATGGCTGTCCGGCATCTCGAGTTGGGATGAGACTGACCCCCACCCGTTGAATCGTGATCAGCACATGGTTTCAGTTCCAATGCAAGACAAGACGTGCGATGTAGTACTATTGTCAAGCTAATCCCATGGCGACGGCGGCGTAAAAGATCCGCACTTTCCCTGAAGATCTGCACTTTGGGGGCGGAGAGCTATCAAGAGGGGAGAATGCAGTATGTCTTGCAGTTTCCCATAGTGCATTGGGACGGCAATTCAGAGGTCCAAATCAATCCTCCGAGCCGAGTCCATAAGGTTTCATACCGATCCGGATACGTACCTAGGCACTTTATCCGATATTTTAGGCTGTAATTACCAGCGTCAAGAAAGTCAGAATGCGCAGTAACATATGCGGTGCATCCGTCTCGCTCGTTTTATTCGGATACATACTTAGGTTCTTAATGCGTTGTGCTTGCAATGGTAAGATGCAGTCATTAGGTAGGCGCCAGAGTGTTGGGACCGGGTCATTGCTGGATGGCGAACCTGGCTTGCACATAATGTTTATCTCCAGCATCTGACATATTAAGGTGTTTATCTAGTTGGGCGAGAAACGTCGACAGAAGAAGCCGGTTTATTCCACTATAGTCCGATTTGTCCGAGAGATTCGATCTGTGGCAATATATGTGTCCATGCAAATACTATGTACAACTTCTACAATTAAGCTGGCTGTGAATCCGGTCATCTGGACAAATTCTAAGTCTAAATCGCATGAAATAAAAACACCTGGTCAACAAATGATATCCAGCTGGCTCTACCTGTGACCCTTGTTGAACTCTGGTAAAATTTCGACTCCCGCCAGCAGCTGATTTTCGCCAATAGAAAATGGTCCCGACTGCAGCCTACTCCCTTGTGATGGTGGTCCTGTCACAAGAATCAATACCGCCAGAAAGGGTGTTTAACTTCCGATGAGTGATCTGCAATGTTGCGGGCCTAGCATCCTCACTACAGGTCCCTCTCCTGAAGCCGGGTTGCACTTTATTGGTTTTTATAGTACTCCCTTGTACTCCCTAACATCTAACAAACACATCTCCCACCTTACGTCTACGATGACAAATCATCCTCATGCCACAGATGACATTCCGCTTTGGCACGGTGATTCATCATCAACCGCAAAGGCCAGCGCCCTAACTCCACCGAAGTCTATACACAAAACCAGCCGGGTTCATTGGGCGAGCAACAGGAAATTCATCTCCATGTGTGACGTCTCCAGAACCGCAGAACAGCACCGTCAATTTACAGCACAGCGACTATTAAAAGCCCTCGTTGGAGCTACCCTTTCCGCTGATTCCGGCCATCATCAACCTTCTTCCTCCAAACTTAATGTAATATTAGTAATTCTACGCTTTCTAACACAAAATCAATCGTTCCATACCAAGGTGTGACCAATTCTCCACTTGTTTGACTCCATGACTGAGGAGTTTGCTGAGATGATGGTTTGTCATCCATACACCTGCGGAATCGTTTCGAATACGCGCAATATCAACAGATCAGCAACTAGATATTGGTGTTATATTCTCCACATGGAGCGGTGACGTACGAGGAAAGTAGTCTAAAGCTTAACTTCTTAATATAACCCTAACCCCCGAACCTTACCTTACTTTCGTAACTTAATTTCTTCGAATTCTTGATCTTATCTTCCACCTTAAATAATGTCTAATATCTAACTTCGCAGAGCCAAGCCCGACTTACCGCGAGGAGCGCAATCAGCGGATGCCCCGCAGGATGAACTTCCACTCTTGGGTCATTACTGGCTCCCTAATTCTGCTACGTACTATTCTACTCAAATTGATTCCGGATATGTCCGAGTTCAGCTCAACATCCCCCGCACGCCGCAATCACCTTTATTGCGTAGAATCGACACTGTCTCAGGAACGCATAATTATGAACTAGTTTGTGGCACGTCATATCAATATGAGGAGGGTTGATAAGCCATTCGAATGGGCTCCGAGGGACGTTCGAGGATACAGTATACTTACCGGCCACTGAGGTTCGGACACTGTCTGCTACTGACAGACAATATCGTATTGGACAGCCAGTGCTGACGGTTGCAGAAGAGATGGACAGGGCTATGGAAATGATGGCGGTGCAGGGAAGAAGTTCTCAATTCGCGGTGTGTCATAAGAAATGGAGTGAGAACGGATAGGGTAAAGGGTGGATTAAGTGGGAAAGTACCCCGCTATATGGATTTGTTTAAAATGTATAGTATAGAATTGAATTTGAAGGTGCTGACAACTTTTACTGCTTGGACACTGGCCTGCTGACACTGACAGAGGCATATAAACAGCTAAATAGATACTTTGTGCTGATTGCTGATGTCTAAACTTCAGTAGCTAATACAGTATCTGGAAGCTCGAATACCATGATAGTTCCTTGCAAAACGTTCTATTATGATGTAACTGAAAAATACGGCTCTGTTCGTCTAGTTGCTCTTGCCACCTCGATATATCCCGCATCAACTCTTCAAGGCAGTTGTCGTTGACATTAAGTAGCAAGCTACAAACAATTATACGGTTGCATAAGGTCAATGCAAAGATTTTCCGGTACACGCGCGTTCATACGGAGGCATATGCTTACGTACGCATTTTCTGGCAATATAAAATTCTGACACAAAATAAAGTCAACTTTTGCATACTGATAATGGTACTGCAATTTGCCTACCACAAAAGCTCTGTACCTGCTCCGAATTGAACACGCCGGGGATTGGGGGAGTACTGGCCTCAACGACAAGGAACTAAACTGGATTGGGTATAAGTAAAACACCATGATGTGAAGTTCCTCGTCGAGGGATCCCTACAACCTCAGCCTGGCGCGGATACGCGTCCCGTAGCAAACGAAATCGACTCAGGGTTCCCGATGCTACTATTGAGCCCCACGAAGTCGTTGCGTGGGGGTTTCACTAAGGCGTCCAATACGATTTGCCTGCCAGGTCATCCCCGGGACTGAAATCATCATGTAACATTTCCAAGACTTTAATAGATTGTGCAACGTAGGTGATTTCAGGGTATCCGTTCCGATCGGCTGCTTCCGGCGAGCCTTCTTTTAGATCCTTCACGAGTACTAGTTAGGTTCTACCTACTTCATTAGATTCTCTATGCTATCGACCTGCGACCAGGCTGTCACGGCTGCATGCTGGTATACCTGCTCGCGTCAGGCACAAGTTTGAAAGTAATACCGTGGCCATTCCACTCTCGAGTGCCAGAAGGTAGTGGTTGTAGGACCGGAGTAGTGTAAATCTTCCCTTCGCTCCGTTGCCCTACTGCAGGCGTCACTCTCTACCAATCGGACGCATTGTTGAAAGCCTTGTTTTCTATCTAAATCTCCCAACAAATATGAACTGATGCCTAGCTTGACTGTTGCACGGTACTATAAATACCAGGTGCTGCAAACACCAAGGTTCGAAACTTGTGTTCTTTCTTTTGCCTTCTTTTGCCTGCCGCGCCCGGAACCCTAAAGAGGCAGACGGGACATTGGGATAGCCCATTCAATAGGACAACTTGCTAATTTCCAAGTTGTTGATCACTTTCGGTCAACATTTTGGCTAGGCGTCCCGCTGGCCAGGCTTTCCTAGTGGCCCGTCCATCTCTCTATGTATAGGAGCACTCGAATCAGGCTCTAGTGTTCGAGTGAGTAAGATGCGAATGCACCCGATTTGGATGACAACAACTGCGAGTGATACCGTACGATCGAAGCAAACAACAACGCAAAATCTACGGCTATCCAGCCCAATATCTAAACCGGTGGCTACTCGTCGAAAGTTCAAGTATGGGGGACACCTGATACCCTAACCCCATCATATTCCAGTTAGCATAGGCGAGGGTGTAGTTGTCCCCATACTTGATTTTTCGACGAGTAGTAGCGCAACATCATAGTCACTCACTCATCACTTCTTCACTGTTGCTTAAGATCCTTTATTTCATTGATGCCGAGAATCCCGCTACTTCCTTGTACCAAAAAGTTTACATTGGAATCAGTCACATCCAGCATATCGGCGATAGTGGGACATAGACATAGAGACTGGCGTCTTGGTTCGTATTTAAGGGATCTTATTAACTAGTAATTGATGTGTGAAGAAGGCTGTCCGTAGCCGCGCCTAAAGCCTCCTAACATAGTCTTCTCTCATTGACAGAATTCTAAGGAAACATAAAAGGAGACCCATAAGCGCGAGTCATCATCATAGAAAGTCAACAAGAACACCACGGAAACAGAAAACATAGATCCATACATGAATCACACGATAAAGTCTACATTATCTTCCGCCTTCCCCTCTCTGGGCCATCATTGCCGTTTGCTCTCTTATACCTAACACCCCTGAGTTTCTCCGCGACCTGATGCGCCTTACAATCAAGGTAGTTGCTAACTGTATTCTCAAGATATTCTTCGATCTGTCAAGACGTTTTATAGGTATTTCACAAAAAATTTATGAATCCATGTGAAACGGGATACGAACCTTAACATACTTGAAAACAACCCATCCCAACAAGACTAGGAGTAGAATCACGCCGCCGCCGACCTGAATATACCACCAACCTGGACTACTCTCTAGGTTTGGTTAGGTGAAGCTGTGTCCGGAACCGCCGGACACTATATACACTCCACAGCAGCACCGTTTTCATAAACCTTCGATAGATCAAGCTCTGGGTCGAAATTGGGAGCTTGGATGAGGGATTCAGGAACGACGGAAGGCGAATTGGTTTCAACTTTAACGATAAAAAGAACGCCTTCGTCGGTGGCTCCAAACACATCACGCCATTTTTTTCCATCGTAATTCCTTGTATACCGGCTCCCAACCCAATCAATTGCTCCACCATTGCAATATATATAGCGATACGCAATGACATCTAGCAACGATTTCCGCTTTTTTCTTCTGCTTCCGAGAGACGTATGAGTGCCTTCTGATATCCTCCATTTCGTGCCAAAGTTCGAGGGAGTCAACCTAGCACCATCTAGAGCGTCAAGGCCCGAAGCTCTAATCTCTAAAAAGTAGTTAAGAATTTTTTGTTGACCCTCTGAGGATGCAACATGTAACGGCGTTCCGCCTTTAAAATCCTGTTTATTCATGTCTGTGCTTTACTTAGCGAAATTTCGTTTATTGTTGGTGTCAACAGTCGCACCTGGTTTACTCAGTAATTTTACCACTGGAGGATACCCGTACATGACTGTCCGATGCAGTGCTATCCCACCCTTATCACGCCCTCGCTGGTACCGGTGTCCAACATCATCTTCACAATCACCTCATTTCCACTCTGGGTCACTGACGGCAGTATTCGACCTCTATCTCTACCGGCAGCATTGGGGTCGGCACCGGCATCCAGCAGCATCTTTACAATCGCCTCATGTTCACATGTCGCTCCCTAACAACAGTGCTCGATCTCCGTTTCCACCAGCCGCGTTGGGGTCAGCACCGGCATCCAGCAGCCCCTCACAGCTGCCTCGTACCCTACATTGGCGGCTGTCAGCAGTTCCTGGGTGCGAATACCGATAAGCAGCTGTTCCCTGCCGATCGCCGGAGCAGAAGACATCGTAATATACCGGTCTAATATCAGTGTTCGTCCCTGTCAAAAAATGCCCGGAGCAGAATAGCTGTTCAGAGCTCCCAGGATTGCGCGAGCTAGATTGGAACTTTCGTGATATCTATCTGTTGTAGTTGGTCTTTCTGTTAAAAGACAATTAGCGGTGGTATGTACTTAAGCGGTAGAAAATTATGGGGGGGAGGTAGACAACTGGACTCACCTTCAAGTAAATATGAGGCCTGCTGCTGGGGACTTATCATTATCTGGTCAGAAGGCACACCAACTGAGAATATTCAAAAATCTTGCGGTTTCGTGCATGAACTTGCACTGCATGCATGCGCCAATAAGCGACCCAGGATCCGGAGGTGGATGCCAAAGGGGGAACCTGGCTCCGGATGCCATGTGCTCGTAGGAAGATGTCAAGGGTAGTAGGCCTAGGTGTAATAGCTATTGAGCACGGTTGTGGTTGGGACAACGGCAAATTTCGAAGTGTATCTTATGTCAAGCCGTCTGTCGGTCCTGCGATTACTTGCGAAGCCATACTCCGGGGTCGACATATGGGTCAGTAGCCGTTATGGGAATTAGGGAGGTTACTGAAAATCGAATTGTTTTAATATCAATAACGACATAAAACTCCATTATGGGCCGCAACTTGGAGAAACAGTTCTGAGTGCCCGGTATAGCCTTGTTTTCATAACTCTATGACCGTATCTGTTGGATATATTTATTTTGAGTTTGTGGTGCGGCCGCAGATTTGAATGCTCAGAGTAATCATTAAGCCGGGACATTGATCACGGTTGGCTGCGGTGGTTCTAGGGAATCTGCCCGATTGTGGTCTTGCAGGGAAAATCCAAACCGGAGTAAGGTATATCAGGGTAGTTAACTACACATGAGGTATACCTGCATGAGTTCGTCTGCTGTATTTCACAGAGAAATCCCAAGGATGTCCGGTGGTTGGTCGTGGCGAATAACAGAACTGCAGTGGCTCTATAGACAGCTTTATTAACAAATGGTCAAAGTTAACTGCTTTGAAGTGACTGGTTATAGACCCGGTGCACCCACGTCCATAGTGAGACGTAATGGTCGCTGCTCTCTAATGGCCGATATACCAGAAATGCTCATCAGCCTGAATATTGACAGCCGTATTGCTTCATACGGACGCTGGCTAGTCTCTACGTATGACGACTACTGTCACAAGACATCATAACCACACACTCAGGTTACACGCAAGATCAGCCAAGATAGAATGAGGAGCTACCAGAGTCATCGACTCTCCCCATAAACTCAGACATGGTTAGTAGATGAGTGATGCTTGGTGTTAAGGAGGTATACTTTTGTGTATGCAGCAATATGTCGACATATGCATGGCTTGGACTCAATATAATCTCTATCCCATTTGTCTGTCGATCTTGAGCTCCCAATTTAATAGATCTGCTCTAGAGAATTAGAGTACCGTAAGAAGAACATTCACTATCTAGTCTCATTTCTTCTTTATTTGGCACTATGACTATGTTGTCGTAGGATCACGAGCCGCCTAGCCAACATTGGCCGAGGCATCCAATCAAGGGCGTCTCTTTGTCATTGGCTTGGGAGGGAACAAATCCAGATACCACAACCCCGGGAAATCTCAACCTGCTTCTTCGCAACTTCTATCACTACTCTTCACGGCAGCGGTGGAGTGCTTACCTACCATGACACCCCCTTACCTGCTTACCTACTTACAACACTAATTCATCTCCAGCACAGATACCCAACTACCACAACGTTATGTTGAAAGAATTCAAAATCTCCGAGGTCGCAGCCCACAAAATCCCCGAGGACGGAATGTACATCATCGTCGACAGTAATGTTTACGATGTCACTGGTACTCCCTCGACACCAGCAGCCCATAGGCTTTTCTCTGACTGATCAGACTTCGTCGATGAGTACCCGAGGGGCGCAAAGATTCTGAAGCGTTACAAAACTTTGATTCACCGATTTCCTTACAATCTTTTCGTGCGGCATTGTTCAACCGTACTCCTTTGTATATTACACTGTGCTCGAGTCTACAGACTTAGAATATATACCACGTTTATCTTTCAGATGTTTCCCTTTCATAAATACCCCACCTATAGCATATACAGCGTCACCTCCTCCTTCCGAAGGCTCAATGGGTGCGTTGTCTATAATAGGTGGTACATCGAACTCTCTTCCAATTCAGTTTCGTTTCCCTCTCTATGGATTCATGACTTAATTCCTGGCGTACATACCTACCCTTTGGAGAAGCGGCGAAGTGGCGTTCAGTTCTGCTTGTCGCTGATACGCGGTTCTGGTGCAATTTCTGCTGGTTCGTCTGTGAGGTAAAAGCCATCTTCAGTATACACTCAGCATCTTAAACCTAAGTGCTGGGCTGTTTGTCTTTGCTATGGCAGATTGAAATATGTATAGCTCCCCATAAATAACTCTGACTCCTGAGGATTCAACAGGTGCGGCGTGCAACACGGGGTGTACAATTTGAAACATAGCGGTGGAGGTTATTGTCAATGAGAGGACGTTAGCTGTGGGGATGGAGAGTCGATGCGACTCAACTTGGTTTGATCGTGAGTGTTACTCCACGCGTCCGTCTGGGCTTTTCGGCGGATATTGGTATATAGTATGCATGCGAATGGAGGGGTGGTTTGTTTATTTGTAATCATTGCATTCAACCGCTTGCGACCATAGCATATACCTAACACATTTCCTCCCTGCTTCTTCTGTAACATAAAGAAACAAAAGCAAAGTTGCAAGTCCCACTTCCCCAAAAAACAAAATGAAAACTGCCAAAAACCAATATCATGTTTTACACCCCCCCATCACTTGACTTCTTGTAATCTGAGTTTTCCACCTTTTCCACCACTCTACTAACTCTGTCAACATCTATATAAAAAAGAAAATCTAACAGTATCTGCATACATTTTTCCTCTGCAAAAACAAAAGATATTGGCAACTGAATCTTCAGCTTTTTCAACTTCTTGAAACCCACCTTCCCCATCTTGTCCATTTATCCAAGCTGCTTATATTCTTGTTTCCATCTTTTGCACTATTTGAACAAATGGTCTTTAGTTTGATACTTATGTCCACACCACCAATATTTCATATCTTTCCTTTTTCTAATTGTTAGGGGTTTTCCCTTAGCAGTGGTAATGGTACATTGATATGTATGCTCTACTAACTCTATGTACGACATCGTGAAATGGATTTTTGACCACTTTACACCGCCATAGATGGTACTAATTCCCCATCCTGTCCTTCCCACAGCTGTAAGACTATGCTACGGGTACATAATGAGTTTATTCTCCAAGTCCATATCAGACGGTCAGTCTTCCCAAAGTGAATACTCAGGCGGGGGATATGGGCAACGGCCATCCATAGAGCCTGGGACATGTAACCGTCTCAGTATTACATCAATGTCATATTCCCTCTACATCCATCTAGAATAAGTCCAGCCAGGTATTCCCGCTAATACATAAGCACATCCATAACACAAAAGCATGAGACCATCCAAAGCCAACAACCAAAGGAAATAGGAAGAATTCTACAAGAGAAACTCTACGACGATTATATTAATCATAGCTCATCCTTCAACTGTTCAGCCTCCTTCTTCCTCCACTTTTCAAACACTGCATGAAGCTCCTTCCGCATGCCGCTTTCCATCAGATCCGGTAGGATAACCTGATACTCAACAACCAAGTCTCCGTACCCGTCGTCGTCGTGTTTGTAGATCGGCATACCCTCACCCTTGATCCTTTCTATAAAATTCGGCTGGATAACTTCTCCCTTTTTCTTCCCTAGCTTCACTAGATGTCCGTCTAGATGTGTTAAACTCCTAGTCCAACCACCCAACAATGCCTCCCGAAGACTCAACACCTCCTTCCAATACAAGTCCGGTCCCTTCCTTCGGAACCACATCCCATCAGTCGGTCCATGCTTCACCTCCTCGTCACTATCCAGATCCACCTTTCCGGTCGGCGGCAATTCCACCACATTCACGACCAAATCACCCGCAACCCAGTCAGGGTTCTCATCGGCCTCGTTCTCAAACGTGACCTGTGCACGATTCGGCAATCCCTTCTCAACATCCAACGTAAACGTAACTTCACCCTTAACCACCTTTGCCCCCTTACATACTTTGCATGGATGACTGATGATCTGTCCCTTCCCACGGCACTTATCGCACACGCTCTGTACCTGCTGGAATATTCCCGGCGCGAGCATATGTTTCATAATCTGCATCCCGCGGCCTCTACACTTATCACACGTCTCCGTGTGTCCGTCTTCACTCCCTGAGCCCTCGCAGTGATCACAGATCTGCTGTTTCTCCACTTGGAACGTTTTCGAAGCGCCGGTGTAGAAGTCACGCAACGGCAGCGGCATAGTAACCTCCATATTTGGTCCTCGTCGCTGTCCGCCGCCACCGCCACCGCCGAAGAAGCGTGAGAAGAGATCGAAGGGATCATGGTGTTGCTGTCTTCCGCCGCCTTGTTGTTGCTGCTTCAATCCCTCCGCGCCGTACCGGTCATAGATCTTGCGCGATTCCGTGTTAGATAGTGCTTCGTATGCTTCTGCAACCTCGCGGAACTTGTCCGAGGCCGTCGGGTTTTCGGGGTTCTTGTCCGGATGCCATTTCTTCGAGAGCGTGCGGTAGGCGCGCTTAATGTCCTTGTCGGAGGCGCCTTTGTCGATGCCTAATATCTGGTGGGTGTTAGCTGGCGAGGAGGTGGGGAAGAGAGGAGAGGTGGGTTACTTTATAGTAGTCTTGTGCAAGGATAAGGGGGAGAATGCTCAGCACCAGGAGGAGAACCCGGAGGAGGAACAGCATGTTGTCGGCGACACGAAGGCGCCCGAGAAAGTAGCGAACGCAGCTGCGGTAGGTGTAACGGTGAAAAAAGAGCGACTGAAACAGAAAGCGCGTAGAAGGTTGTGGTGTGGCACTGGTTAGGCAGTGGTGGTGGTGGTGGTGATGGTTGAAGTTGTCGTTATCTGGCCAAAAACCCACGCGGGCAAGTTGCAACCGTGTCCCATGTAATTTAGTCGCGACATCATGGTACCGGTAACCGCCATGCTGCAAACTTATTGGCTGCAACAAGGCGATGCATACCACCCGGTTAACGGGGAAAGTTTTGTTGATGATTCTTCAAAACCCGTTATCACAGGTTCTGGCTTTCTTTTTCTTGCATTTTGTTGGTGTTGGAGCGAGACCTCCGGACCTCCGGAATAAGCTTTCTCCGCAACATCATTCGTCACTCGGCCTCAACGATTCGTTGTTTTTTCTCTCGGCGGGATATGAAGAAATTACATGTACCAATGATCGGTCCCCGCAACACGTTTTCATGCTCAGCTTTGCCACCGTATTCATGATCAGCACGTTACTCGCATGTCGATCAATTAGACGAACGAAAAAATCGAGGCTCTTCAGAAAATTTGTCCAATTGAATTTTTTGATGTTGTTTATATAGCATTCTTATAGGTCACGCAGGAAGCCACCGACGTCACTTCCGCCTGGTGCATGTATGTCTCAGTTCTGGAACAAAGATTGGCGAGTTGTTGGGGATGAAGATGGGAAATCCTGAGGGGGTGAGTTTCGTCATGCGTTCCTTGTTGTGCTTGAGCCTTCAATGCCACGCCGAGATCCTCCTTGCTGTGTTGCATGGCTGTATGGACACTGACACTACTCTGTCGAACCCAAGGACCACAACAAAACACACATCCCATTCACATTCAGCACAGACGACATAGACGACAACAACAAACGAAATCTCATCATGAAGGTTCCTGACTCGATCCTTCCGCTCTTCAAGGGCAGCGGCCAGCAGCACCGCAGTCGAAGGGCTTTCGACAATGACCAGGACCGCCTCTCTCACATTCCTGGTAGCGGCTGGAAGAATCGTATGTCTCTGCCTCCTCCTTGTTTTGACATAATTTCTGGTTGCTGATGACTTGGTAGACTTTGTCGCAGCTACTGGCGAGTTTGTCGGTTTGTTCTCCAGTTCTAATTGATACCCAACTCGGTGTTCACTGACAGTCACTACTACTGCCAGGAACCTTCATGTTCCTATTTCTTGCCTTCAGTAAGCCTTTCTCCCCCAATACGCTTATCATCACTCGGCCGCTAACTATTTCCAGCCGGTACATCCGTTGCGAACGTGCTGAACTCAAGGCCCTCCGACTTCGGCGCGATAGCACCGCCCGAGACCAGTACCAATCCTGGTAAACGCTGCAGTATCTCATCTAGAGGAGTGAAAGATAGCTGACCCAAAGGTCCTAGACCAGCTTCTCTACATCGCGCTGAGTTTCGGTTCGAGTCTCGCCATCAATGTCTGGCTCTTCTTCCGCATTTCCGGAGGCTTATTCAACCCGTGCGTCACGCTGGGTCTCTTCCTCATCGACGAACTCCCCTGGAAGCGCGCAGTCGTCATCTTTGTCGCGCAGATGGTGGCCGGAATGGTCTCCGCTGTCGTGGTTGACAAGCTTTTCCCGAGTCCTCTTGGGGTCACTACCACGCTTAGAGCGAGTACTAGTAGCGCACAGGGGGTCTTCATCGAGGCGTTCCTTACGTTCGAGCTGGTGTTCACCATCTTCATGCTTGCGGTCGAGAAGCACAAGGTATGTCCAACGCATTCGACCCCCTACGGAATTCTGAGAGGATACTACAGGCAACCTTCCTCGCCCCCATCGGCATCGGATTGGCGCTCTTCATCGCTGAGTTGGCGGGTGTGTACTACACTGGCGGCTCTCTCAATCCCGCCCGCTCCTTCGGACCCGCAGTCGCAGGACGTAACTTTCCGCAAGAGCATTGGATCTACTGGGTGGGCCCTACGCTGGGAACTCTTGTCGCAGTAGGCTTCTATATATTTGTCAAGAAGCTCGACTACGAGGGTGTAAACCCGGGACAAGACCGTGATCCAGACGAGACTGTTGTGACTATTCATAACGCCGCTGGTGATGGTGATAGTGAGTGGCCCGTAAAGTAAGTGTTGCTTGCAATATCTGACGGACATGAAGGTGGCGGACAGCAGGCAGGCTCGGATTTGGTGGTTGATATGGAGCCGGCGGAGGGCTTGTCGCCGGTTGTTCGTAGGGCTTTGCAGGGTTAATCGGAAGATACAAGCTGGAGATCGAAAATGAGGGCAATATAGGGAGAAGTTTGGGCCATGTACTAAACTGGTGTTCTTGGATTTCATGGTTACAATTCGTGTTCGGGTAGTAATGAAGCCTGCCAAGGCGAATAGCTAGCGTTCTTGGTGCACATGTCAACCCACATAGAGGTGCAATTTGCGATGTCCTCCCATAATTCCGGTAGCGGTAGATCAGGGTTTTTGACAGCTAAGATTGCATTAGCGGCGACCCCGCCGAAAAGTCTGTAGTATATCCGAGTTGAGGGTTAGGTTTATGAAGTAGTTAAAGTAGCTCCCAAATAGACTCCCCCAGGAGGCGGAATGCAAAATCGTGGACAAGATCTAAATTTCAAGCTCTACTCTATCCACCAAAACTTTATCCTCGAACGGAGCACAGTTTTATGGTTACAATGCCGGGGATAAGATCTGAAAACCGAAGTAGCATGATATTTTCGACGTATTGATCTTAGCATTGGTCTTGAATCAATGGTGGGAATCGTCGCATACACGGGAGCTGATGGCTTAGCTTAGCCGGCAGAGTATGGTGCTCTAAAACACTAGGTGCTGAAAACATTGGGTGTTATAAACACCGGGCCTGGGGTTCGAAACCTCATGGCGGTATAAACGTCAGACCGTGGGTTCAAAACCTGTGGTGCAATTCTTTTGCTTGATATCCTAGCTTAAGTCCTGCATGTACAGCATGAGTAAATCACTGCGTATACAAGAACCAATCGTTTAGCTTAGATGGTGCTATAAACACCAGGTGCCGAAAACACCTGGGTTCGAAACCTGAAGCCATGAGTTCTTGGCGCTGAAAACATCGGAACCAGAGTTTAAAACTCCAGTACTATAAACGCTAGGCCGCGGGTTTAAATCCTGCGATGCTCGCTCTCTTTTGCTTGATATCCTAGCTTTAGGTCCTGTACAGCTGGGTGGAAGTCATTGCATATACAAGAACTGATCGATCGGCTTAGCTGGTGCTAGAAATACTCACTGCTGTAAACATTGGGATCGAAACCTCTCGAGTCACGAGTTCATGGTGCTTGAAAGTGCTGAAAACATCGGGTGCTGAAAACACTAGGTTCAAAACCCCATGACGCTAAAAACGTCTGCCCGCCGGTTTAAAACTAGCGGTCTTTGATCTTTTGCTTGATTATCCTGGCTAATATCCTGTACAGAATGGTAAAAATTATATCATATATAACCACTGGCCACTTGGCTTAGCTGGTGCTATAAACACCAGGTGCTGCAAACACCCAGGGTTCGAAACCTTGAGTTCATGATGATATAAACACCAGATGCTGAATACATTGGGATTCGAAACCTCAGGCCACAACTTCATGGTGCTATAAACACTAGGGTTCAAACCCCCGCAGTGCTATAAACGCCAGGACACGGACTTAGTACTCATCCTTTTTTGCCTCTGAGATACAGTCTCCACCCCGAAGAATGATTTTTTAGGTATTTTCGAGTATTGCTTGCCTTGAAATACATATGTGAGTGTCAAGGTTCGGGCGTACCACGTCGTAGAGGACCCGTCGGTATGCAGAACGCTGCTTTCATCACGCATTACAGAGGGGCTGTACGCTGTTGCTGAGGACGGTTGATGAAGTAATGATATCACAGAGATAGAAAATCAGGGTAAAATGTAAAGTACGATTGGGGTGGTTTGAGAATTTGTCAATGACTTCACCAGTTGTCAAAATCGCTCCTGCGGCCTAAGAGATTGTAATTTATAAACAACCCTACAGCCCGTTCCGCTACCACAACCACTTTACACTATCCACCTATTCAAAATCTCTTCGTTATCAATCTCTTGCTACCCCATCATAGGTCCATTGCTCTGAGTCGGCCTTTACCTCGACCTTATCCTCCAAATCCGCTAGTTCCTTCTGGATTGGCCACCGCAAGAGCATCACAGCCTATCGCCAATTGAGCCGAATTTTGCTCATAAACAGGCGCCACAGGCCCTCTAATCAATCGAAAAATCCCTGTCACAGAGTCATTACACTAAAGTAGAAGAAGCCTGTCACGCTCGGCCGCTTGTCCGAACCTTGACGACCGCACAGTATCCATACATACAAACATGAAAACTAAACCGATAGACCGGTGCTCTTTATACACTTTGATTATCTCAACATACAATCCCATGTCCTTAGAGCCTCCACCAGATGCTATTTTACGTCAACCCTGAAGGAATTGTTTGGACCATCATACACATACACAATACCCAACTTATCGCAGGATACGATTCAAGGGTTCAAACATGAAGTTTCGAGCAGTTGGCTTCGAAGGGAGTTTCGCTTCTGCGGCGATGCGTCTACCTTTCTTGTCTCCTCTTTATGGTGAAAAGAAGGTATGTCCGGTAATCACTCAAGTCGAGTCCGTGTATCCCATAGTATAGCGATTAATTTATACGTAGGCCCCACTGTTTTTCTGTCAGCTCTCTCCTTCATAGACATTGGGAACGTACTAACTTGACTATATTCTATGCCAATATCAGAAGATCTATATCTTTCCTTTTCAGCATCTCTAGACAGCACTCAAGCGACACTCCATATGGTTGTTTGATAGTCCCAGAATTCCGGTCACGACGCACCCACAGCGCCACCCAGAGCGTAAGAATCTTCGCCGGAGTATTTTCATGACATAAGACAACGGATTTGACTTTTTTTTCCCAATTGTGTCTGGACAGGTAGGCCTCAACGTTGATGGCCTGAATCTCGAACTCTTTGCTTTTTCCGACCAAATTGTCACCATTTCGGGGCTGAATCGCCGCCAACTCACATCCTACCAGTTCCATGGGGTCAATGTATACCTCAACCGCCATATCGATACCCCGTCGCGCACTGATGTGCCATGCAACCTGAGTAGCGCCGTGACGACCTTCTCTGACATATAGCGCACTGCTGAGGGAGAGTCTGGTCTCATCGATAGTAGGGACAAGATTGCTTGGGTATATCAATTCGACAACATCGGCCCGGAACATATTGGGGTGGAAGGAAGTATTGTGCTCATTGCGGAAGGTGTGGAGCATTGGAACCGCTTTGCCGTTAACAAAGAGCCCACCGCGGCCAGCAGAGAAGCTGACAACATGCCGCAGACTCTGGTCGATATTGAGAAGTGTACCAATGGCGAGATAGAAACCGTCGCATGCGCAGGCAACTGGATCCATAGTGGAACGGAAGTGTTCGGAAAAAGCAACAACTGGGGCGAGGCGCTTACTGGGTGGCGGCTGTATCTCAATACTAACTCCGCCCACAAAAGAGAAGATGAGTCGTGAAAGGTTCTTGTACATTATGTAGCCTCCTGGCCCAGGGTCTTTCCATACAGATCCAAACACGCTGTCTGGCGAGCGTATCAACAACTTGAGTGCCTCAGTCTTGAAGCCAACCTCTCCGACAGCTTCAATGAATAGAGATATCGTCCACAGAATTATCAAACACTTGAGTCCGCCAACAGTCCCTGCTCTCCCACGAATAGGCTTGGATTCAATCTGGACGAAGGCATCGGGGAAGAAAATCAGATTTTCTGGCTCAGTGAGGCTTACTTCTTCTTCGTATTCCGAAAGCTGGAATTTAGGGCCAAACATCTCCCGCAAGACTCTTAGGGCATCGTTGATTCCAAAGGGGAGTGGCTGGGGTGCAACAGGTGAATCCTCGGATTCACGTACTGCAATCCCACTTTGCAGAAACAATAAGGCCAAATTGCCGACATACCCTTCAATAAGTCTTGTTGACCTGGTGTCGGGAAAGAACCAATTGAACACATATTCAGTGCATTTCCTTACGGAAATTCTGACGTTCGTAAACTCGTCGATTTCGGGGAGGTTTAGAGAGCACTCGACGATAGCAGGCTTCAAAACTTCATAAGAGTGGTCTTCAGGTACCGCGTTTCCTCTATACACCAGTCTGACGGAGCCGCGTGGCGTATCTTGGTCGCTTTTCGGAGGTGTCCACTGGCAGACTATCTGGGAACCAGTTTGGAATACAACCGATAGGCCTAACACCCGATAGGCAAACGCGGCAACCCAGGACAAGCTCGCATTCGAGCTCCGGATAACAGCATGTCCTCCTACGCACAATGTAATCAACGAAAACACGACGGCCGACATCTCATTTGCCATTGGAGGATCCGGTCTTTCTAGCGGCGCCATCGGGGTTCCATGGAGCACCTCCATCAACCTTTCAATCCCCCAGACCAAGTTTCCAAACTCAGGATCCTTTATTGAGGCTGCTAACTCATTGCTCAACGCCTCCAGCTGCGACGTAGCTGGTATGATGTGGTTCGGACATAATTTCTCCAGCGTTTGCTGGAGTACCCTCGCAGTGTAGTTGGAACTGAAGGCCGATATAAGAGCGACAGCGACAGCAGAAAATGCGATGCCTCCCCGAGAACGAGCCAACTGCCTTGGGATTACTGAGATACCGGTTCCAATGTATAATAAGTCCGCGGATATGCCATATTTGCGGGTGTTGAGCATCTGGGTTTCAATAGTGCTGATGTATGCTTTGGGCAGATGGGAGGCGTTGCCAAATAAGATCGCAGATTCGAGTGTATAAACATCCACGCCGGCCTGCGATAATCTTCCCAGCACCCCGATAGTGCTAGTACCCAAACCCGATGTCGCCGCGACAAGGTCAACCTGTAAGCCGGGGGGAGCCGACATGGTGTTTGTGGATCAAGTCGGCAGGGGGTGTTTCAGTGGGCGCTGATCTCCCCGCTGTTGTAATTTTCAGAAGGATGGCGAACTGGTTGGAGAAAGTAGCGGTTCAAGATATTATGAGGATAGCCGTGCGATTGGCAGCCCCACCTAGGATAATGCATGATTATTGTGTAACAATGAGGCATATTCACGCACACATCAGCGTCCATAACTGGGGCGCTCCGTACAACTGTTGCGTAACTGAAGGGCGAATTTGTTTGGTTCAAAGGTCTTGCGTGATGACCTATGCCGTTGCTGGACGATCGTATATCCCCACAATTTCTTGACCGCAGATGTTTTCTAGAGAACGTGCGGCTATAATCGTTCAAACGAGGCTCCAATTATAACCAGTTTTAGATTTCATGCTATCGTGTTACTCTGTTCCTTGCTTAAATTTATTTTTCTAGATTCTATCTGTTCAATTCAACACCAATATCCAAACAATAGAACCGGAACAATGTTCCCGCTGCCCATGAACAGAAGCTAAATACTTAAGTACTTTCCAGCACCCGTAAGAAGCACTATTTAGAGATTGTTCGCTCCCCTCCCCGTACCGCTCTCAGGTACTACTCGTCAATATCAAAAGTAACCGGACAGCGTCTACTCTAGATTGATTAGATTAGATTACTCGTTATAACATCGAAATGAGTGTGAAATTTCCATATCTGACCTCATGGTAACCAAATACAGTTGGCACACCTAGGTGATGTCTCAGATTGTTTCTTGAAATGGGGTGTCCGGAAACTTTTTATATCGACGAGTACAGTACTTTATCCTTGTTCACTCAGCTCTGAAACTTGGAGATGGAAGTTGATAGAATGAAGGGCATTTATGCCTATCTCGCTAAGTTTGGTACTGGTAGCTCGCTTCTATCCCGTACTTGCGCCGTCGCTTGCAATATTGTAGTGAAATTTTTATCCGCATCCGTAACCCTCAACTGGAGTAGTTACATATCAAGGATCGAGTTAATGAAGTCTCAAATGCTTCACCATAACTACAAAATGAGTACTCTGGTGCCCGAACAGTATGTAGCTCGAGACATCAAGGCCATCCCCTAAACCACATCGCTTGTAGTTAATAAGGCCTTGTTAGAGTGAGTTATCGCCAATTGAAAACATCTCAACCGGCTTTCTACCAATCAAGTTAACAGAGACGGTGTTGAAACTAAGTAAACTCGCTACTAAACAAGCTAAACCGCCTTGGTACTCCTATCCATATGGTGGAATTGCATTCAGAGCTAGATATGAGTGGTCGTGGGTTCCATGGAGGTTGATGTTGGACGGGATTGTTGCCCGAGTGATGTCAATTGCAATTGAAAGCACTACCACCACTACATCACCTAAGCTCATTCCCGATATCTGAGACAAATTCCTCTTTATGACTTAGTCATACGGGCTATTTATCTCAACAGATTATACTGTATGGTAGTGTTCAGGAAGGTGTTAGACACTGTAGAGGACTTGCGATTTGACATGTGTTTATAGTAGAGGTTGGGCTAAGGTTCGTCTATATTTGCCTTTTGTAGATTAGAGTAGCTCCTCCACCTCTCAAGGCGATGTCTGCTTGGGCAGTCTATCACACATCGTTTGAAATTCGACCTCTTGCAACCATCTCCCTTCTTCGCCCAATCACCCCCAAAGTCCTTAGTTTTCACCAGGACAATGACCCAAAAGTTGATAGGAATATGTGGCTGGAACAGCCAGCAGTGGGTACGTGAGTTTGAGCTCCAGTTCCTCGTCATCCAAGCTACCAAAAGTCTTATACCCACCGTGCGATTGATAGTGGGGGTACCTTCCTCTCGGATTCGCCGTCTACAACACTCGTTACCTAACGATATACAGGGTGTCATCCGATTTTAGCGCCACGGCATCGATGAATACTAGCAAGTGAATAAACATCTATCCAATAGTTCTGAGGGAGAATTCCATTCCGGGCGGATATGTTATTTTGACCACTAGACATGCGCCCCGCGGAGACTCGGGCGAGAATGAGCCTGATACATTGGTGGAGAAGAACAGAAAGCTATTATAGATAGCGGTGAGCCGTTCTGGGCGGTAGCGCACTATCTCATGAAATATGAAAAGATTGCCGCGGTATTTAGTTTAGAAATAAGTCATCTCCGGACTACCTGCCCCATGAGAGCCGGTTATTTGGGATAATGTATGCGAAGTCTTCAACCTATACACTTGTGAAACGCGGCCAGGAAAGAGTTGGATGTTAAAGGACTATCATCGAGATCGACACGCTGTCCAACTGGTGTATAATGCACTACCAAGGAGCAGTACTTGACCAAAGCCAAAATAGATTACATTGCAGATTGTCGTTTTTTTCAAAGTGCGCTCTGCTGCCCCTCACTGTGACTTAGTGGTATTGGGGGCATTACGGTGCTGTTTGTCTTGTTGATGTCTCAACACAGTTGTGCCTAGCCTCATGACTCTGACAGCGCTGGTTGGACGATAGCTCTTGTGAAGTGCCAGTTGAGTCGATCCTCCATGAGTTAGGAATAGAATGGAAAACTATGTGCTCAGAAGTGACACTAAAGAAGACCTTCCTTTAACACGGCATCGTTGATACGAGCGTACTACTTTCGTATGCCAACACGTCATGGTACAAGAAGTTTGCTCCGTCATATGTCTAGATTAAAACGTTCTGGCATATCTCACCGCATTACTACGGAGATATCGGGCCGCTTCGTCACTTATTGCAGTGGTACCATATTATAACTAAAAGCAATTCACATATTCAGACCATGTGTTAACTCGTACGTATCTCAAGGAAAATACTAGAGATAATGGACTCCCATACTAACCTACAGTTGAAAATGTGCTGTATGCACAGCGGCTCATGCCAGCTTGGGGGGTTTATAGTGATACATGTGGGGATTGAGGTAGCGGCACAAGGTGCACCTTTTAACGTGCCACGTGAACGAGAAAGATGCTTCATGATACATTCACAGCAGCTTGTAGAATGCAGCACTGAAATAATTTCACTTCGGACATCTCATTCCTGGTAGCAGACATATTTGTTTGGAAACGAACATGCTTGCTCTGCCGATTATAGGTATCTACCTACCAATAGGAAGCAGCGGTGCGCGGAAATTATCCTCAACATTGGTACATATGTACGATGGGTTGCGTACTCCGGTAAGATGTTTTAACATTTCCTACATCTGTGATTGCATTAGCGGCGATGCAGCCGTTGTGGGATCGTACGATATTACAACTGAAAATATTAGGGGCTAGGGCTATGTGTCAGCCCGCCCTGCAAGGGAAAATCTTATCAAAAGCAAATAATGTACACCGGTAGTCAATTAAGAGAGATTTGTGATATCCAATAGCTAGATGTAAAAAGCATTGAACCTTAGAACAAGTTGGACGATGTGCTGGATTTCTGGCTCTAGGCTTCGGTAAATCAAGGATGGTATCAACACTGGATAATATATTAAGTACCTCTGCCGTGGTAACTGTTTCACATAACTATAATTCTCATCAGTATTCACCATAAGTGCAAGGGAAAGGGACTGAAAGCTCACCGCATCTTAGCTCACATTCCCATTTTTGCACTCGAGCGAGGGAACGAGAATGCATGGGCCTCCCAGACGTAGTCCACGAAGTCCACGGAGTCGAAGTGCAAAACCCCCGGGTCCGTCCTGGGCATTCATGGTGAAAATAACCTACTAGAAATCGTACGAGTTTTGCGTCTGGAAGCACATATGGGATACGCACTGCACTTAAACTCTAAGGGTTATTCGATGATCCAGCTGACGAATGTACGTCATAAATTTCTAGACATCATCCAATGGTATACACCATCTCGCCCCGAAGAATTTTGAAAGGCGGGAAGTTGGAACACGGCAGTTTCCACTAACGGGATGAAACTGGCGGTCCAGTAACCACGAGTGAGCGGGCGTGACCATGACAGTTCTATCATTACGAGGGGAGGATATATTCGGGTTAGATCCAGACTTGTTTGTATATCATTGTTACTCGGAACCTATAGGCTCCCTGATTTTAAATCTTCTCTAGTCAACTGACATACCACTACTTGGCAGAGTTGGGTGTAAGTGGATGAGAATTACCGCAGCCGCATTTCCAATACTCCTTTTTCCATGAAGTAGGTATCACTTTAAGAGATGGATGACCTTCTGGATCCTTTTCCGCACGTCTCCAGACTTTAGGGAACGCCCATCTGCGCCGGACCACAGAACCTCCATCCCAAAAATTCTCTACAGCAATGCAAATGGCGGAGTATGTCAGAATAAACATCGAAGCAACGCCCAGAACCATCGAGAACTTGGAAGATAGTAAGAATCAAAGCGGACGTGTGTTAATTTGATTGTGTGTTTGAAAGTGAATTCATGCCTGCTGACATTCCACCAGGAATAAGTGTTTCGGATGGTGGCGAACATATCCAACAGTTAGACTACCTACCGGCAGGCAATCCTACTGCCTCTTCCTCTCCATTAGTTAAACTACCGATCGAAACGCCCCCCACGGACAGAACCAGGTTTACCACCTTTAAAAGCTACCAATCGGATCGACGAAGCATCACTGTATGTCGAACATGGCCCACTACTTCTAAAAATGTAGAGAGCTATATCGAGGGATATCTCTCAATAGCGCCTTCCGCGGGAGAGAGCAGAGAGCGGGGAAGAAAAGACGTTGAGTATTCGATGATGAGGTTTCAGGAGGAGTCTCAGCAGTATTATCCCTGGGATGCTGTTGCAGAGGTTTTGTGAATAATTGAATTCATAAATTGTGTACGTAAGGTGCGGTTGAGTTTGAGCTGTAACATAATCGAGTGGCGAGTGAGAAAATGAGGGTGAAGACAAGAGTGAAGGTAAGCGGTGGGTGAGGGATAAGGGGTGATAGAATATAAAAATTTAAGCTGCTAAGTTCCCCCAGACTCGAAGGTCGAAGGCGAAGGTAATTTGGGATTTATTTGTTTGTTATCATTTTGCATTCACCCGCTTACAGATATTGCATCTATATTCCTACTATCCCCGCTACTCCAACTTCAAAAGAAAAGGTTCAAGTTGTAGCCTCCCCACCAATCCTCTTCATCCTCATAGGTGCTACCCTAGGTAAGTAGGTAAGTGTTTCCATTACATAGATTCCGACTTAGACTCACCACAACCACCAATTACACCGCCATCAATTCACCCACCACATCAATTGACTGTACGGAAGCGGTACTTCATCATGCAAGTGTTCCTTTATCCCTTCTTCGTTTTTTATGTTCTTAGGACTTTTTTGACAATATCGTGTCATTCGATAGTCACCATTTTAATAATCGTACGGGAGTTAAGAAGTTTAATTCCGTTACAGCACTGCACCAAACGGAATGTTTGGAATGACCAGAACGCAGAAGAACTACCGGTCATTAAAGAGTGCTGAACTGTTGCAGGATACCATGAGATACTACACTCCTTATACCAAGCTAGAGATAGTTCTCTCTTTCACCTCATCTGCCGTCCATCAACCCTTATAACCGATTAGCACTAGTTTCAGCAAGGCATTTGCTCACATTACTAGCATTGATAATTGTATTTGTCAAATTTTATGCACCTAAGTGTAGCAGGTACATCATCGGAATACCGCATCATGCAGTTGCTAACTCCAATGAGTCAATGCGGGAAGTTGATTGAACATGTACAAAATCAAAGATCACAATGGATCCAAAGCTGCGTTGCAACGGCTCCGATGCTGGTAGCCGGTATTGGCTGGGACAGTATCATGTTGTTCTGCATAGTGCTCGGATATCTTTTTCTATTATTGCTTTTCTCTAATGTCCTCTCTGATATCTATTTGCTTTCTCTCTAAACCAAGATACGTTTGCCCCCTGCCTATTAACTAGAATACTACATTCTCTGTGCCGACCGCGCGGATTGTTGAGACACCCATGGTTCGCTCGAAACGCTTCTCCGACAGAATAACCCGGGAACATTTGATTTCTTCTACCCACCATAACCTGCTATAGCCATCACGAGGTGGATATTTACACTTAGCATTTATATTCTCACACACTTAACTCAAATCACTCGTTGTCATCTAGCAATAGCATGTTACTGACTGAACGGGAACATATGCCTCACTCGTGGACTTCGACCAAGAACAATGTCTATGCAGTTAAACTATACCTGTTATAAAGAGTGGCGAGATTCATTCCCAGCTTGATAACAGCTGCTTCCAGGATACATTGGCTCTCTCAATATGCAGTATGGCACAACTAAAGTCATAAGCGCCCCTCCTCCCCAACTCAGATTCAGAAATACTCACCACGTACCAAAGGGCGAGCGGCCCGCTGGCAGCCTGAGGATGTGACAGCGGGATACCTAATGGCTTGATGTTATGCAATGATTCCATACATCGGCCTTTTGCAGAATTCACTTCCTCAGCTTCCCGGATTTGCATACTACCTGCATAACCAAGTCTAGGTTTTATGTCCCTAACGGTTAATGATTGGCCAATTTGTGTTATGCTCTTTCCACGCAGATAAGTTCATTGGTCTTTCAAACACCAACTCTTCATTTCTTGTAGACGATCATGCAAGAGCACGAATCGGTATGTGGAAGGAGTCTGTCATCGGGACATGCAAGTTTACTGGTGATCAGTTGCATCTAGATCCAACAATAACCAGCATCGCAACAATCCTGGTCAATTCAAACATCAAACGTTAATTATAATACCTTTTACATACGAACATACGAACTGCGGATATCTAAACATAGACAAATAGTGCACTTGGGCGGACTATGCACCATTCATCACCCCAAGGCCTATATATCGGTTGGTTCGACAATATTGCCAACAACAATCGACAAGTATTATGTGATCGATGAATGCTATTCCTATATCTAAGGGGTTACGTCTGGAAATATGTAAAGGACCACGGCACACAGAAGGCGAAGCATTGAGTTCTGTAGGTCCGAGGTGTGGTGATCCCCCTTGGCTGTCCGCACAAAAAACTGATCGATTAGATCGTTAGATTATCGTTCTGTAACAATTCTTAGGCAAACAAAATTTTACTTGAAAACGGCCTAGGGGCTATCGTTGGTACCGGTGGTTAGCCATCCCGCTCCTGATATCCATGTTGCCGTTTAATCCCTGATATGGCGGGGAGTGCATCATGATGATCTTTAATAGCGGGAGAAAACAAACGCCTGATTAGCGATGCGATATGCATGAGATGAAGGGCTCGAACGCTCATTAGATTTCTGGCCTAGTCCTGCTGTACGCTTGAATGCTAAATATCTCACCATCACCGATCGGACAGCTAAATTATGGATCATTCCATCCAATTCATTGATAACAGCCAGTATATTCAGATACCTCGCCGCCTATGCACTTAGTTTATTGACTAGACTCCTGCAAATCCCCCGCCTTAAACTTCGAAGCTGCACCACACATTTTTTCCTCTTTGCATTTGCCTCTCTTCATTTATCTCCCCTTTCTTCACATCAAGCGCATCTAGCATCTAACATCGAAGTTTGCCAATACAAACGTAAACCGCTACACCAATCGCTATGCCCATCCCCACCGAATCCGTTGGCTCTCTCCCCAGACCCGCCAAACTTCAAGCAGCTTATGCTGATTACGACGCCGGAAAGGTACGTTTATGTAATGTTGTACGGTCGTTTGTAGTGCCAATAAACAGAGCAGATCACCAAGGAAGAATTCGAGAAAGCTCAGGATGAAGCATGCAAAGATTCCATTGAGCGCATGGAAGCCACTGGACAGTGGTGTGTGACAGATGGCGAGAACAGAGCGTCCAGCTTTGCGACCTATCCGATTACTGATACGTTGATGGGAGCCGGTCTCGCTGAGACTCTTGCACCTGATGGACAATACTTGTGGGTTTATATATGATGTTTTGTTTCCTGGGATGGTACTAACGCTTTCTGAAGTGCCATATTTGACGATGGGTCTGAGGCCATTGCTCTCCCTGTAATGCATTTAGCGTACTGATAATTATCCTACAGGCATCACAGACGGCTCCCCCGCCTCATAAAAGGTCCTTTCCGGTATAAGACGTACGCTGCCGACTACTACAATAAGTCGCAGAAGTATGCAACAAAGCCCTTGAAGCAGGCTGTGATTGCCCCTTCCATGTTATACTTGCTCTATCCTTTGGAGGGTGAGATTGAAGGCTACAGCAAGGAAGCCTTTGTGCAAGATCTAGTAAATGAGTGCGAGAAGGACATCCGGAAGTGTTTCGAAGCCGGAGCTCCCCGCGTCTCAATCGACTTCACTGAAGGCAGGTTTTATTTCATCACTCATCACTCTGTGTGAATTGTTTCTGACGAACTACCACTACCGCAGGCCGACTTGCATGCAAAAATGACCCTCAAAACCCCTGGACTGGTGCGAAGATGCTTCAGACCTTCATAGATCTGAATAACAAGGTGCTTGATCGGTTCACGGCCGAGGAGCGGAAAAATATTGGCATTCACACCTGCCCCGGAGGAGACTGTGATAGCGTTCACAGCAAGGATGTGGACTATAACGAGCTGTAAGCCTATGAATTGTGTGTCTACGCCCGTACCCTACTGATGTACGACTCCATTGCAGCATTCCTAGCATGTTCCAGATGAATGCAGGATATTTCCTGATCCAGCTCTCGACAGAATCTGACAAGACCCGAATTTACAAGCTCTGTGGCGAATACTCCCGTGCAGACGCCAATGGAGTTCCACAGGTAAACAATCCTTCTCATCATCCATAGAAAAGACGAACTGACACAACAGATGTGTTTCATCGGTGTCATCAATCCTCTCCACCCTCGAGTCGAAACCCCAGAAGAAGTCCGTGATGCGCTTCTAGAGGCCGCAAAATATATCCCGATTGAACGGCTAGGCAGCACAGATGACTGTGGCTTCTCCCCATTCAGTATCGACGTGAAGCCACAACACGAAGGTCCTGACGCGGCCCGGCTAGTCGCTTTTAAGAAGATAGAGGCTAGAGTTAAGGGTACTGAGCTTGCGAGCGCTGTGTTGGGTATTTAGGATCACGCAGTATGTCTATAATCTCATGTATTGGCTAGACGCTTTTCTTTTTATTTCATGGATTATCATTCTTTGTACTGGTCACTGTTTTTGTTACTTTGGATGCTTCTTTGACTTGTTGACTGACTTGATTTTTCCTCTCTATCTCGAAGGCCAAAGGCCCGTATATGTACAATCACCCATATGCGTACGCGTATTACAGACTTTATAGGCCCGGAACGAAACAAACAAGATCTGCCAGCAACATAAAAAAAGTGATCGAACCTCAGGGACCAGTTCACCGGCATGTAGCACAGCCACTGATATTACAGGTGAGTATGAATGTGTTATTGTGCATATTTTATTTTGTTGTCTGCATGAGCTAGATCTAAAAACGTGCGTAAAAGTGCCTATCGGGATTGACAAAGCGGCTATCTGCTTAGTATCAAAGCTGAAATGCATTGAGCATCGAACATGCACCATGCATTGCTGAGGAAAATGGCCGCATCTGGACCCCCCCAGATTGTGTCATAAATCATCACTCGGTATCAGAATCAGGCTATTGAAGCTCGGGCGAAGGGATAGAGGGGAAGCGTTTGGAATATGAAACGTACCGTGACTACGAGGGATTCAGGAGTGTTAATTTTGTGTCGCCTTTCCTTCTGGAACTACCCAGACGAGTGAAGAAAGTGAGCGGACGCTTGGCATTTTCGCGAATCACGGGCAACGTTTGAAAGCCGATTCCTCAACACAACACAGGTCAATTTGATTAAGAATGGAATTACAAGTAGTATACATATGTAAGAAGCTCTACCATGGTGTAGGACCACCATTGCTGTGAAGCAGGGTACAGACCCTTCTAGGCATGCCATCTATCCTCTAGTGAATATGTTCTTATGGAAACTCTTCCCACAACTGCTGCGCAATAATAATAATTTGCTCATGGCCATGAGGTCGTTGTTTAGGGTCCCGCATTACTTTTCTGAAGTGTGCTTTGCACACAGACCATACATTGATGATTGCACCCTCCTTGTACCAGTCATTGACAATGTGTTGAATGGCAGTTTAGCCCATTCCAAATTTCTATTGCATTTCACAAAAGGAATGTCCTTCAGACTTTAGCTGAGTAACCCAAGTGGATTGTTTGTGTGTTGACTCCCTTCTCCTGCTGTTAAGATGGCTAGGCATGACTATGTGTGGAGTTGGGAGCCTGGGAACATGTCGGGGGTTGCACGATGTGAAACTAGCGCGGGTTCGCTCACTTTCTTCACTCGTCTGCTACGCCGTGGTGCGTAACAACGCAAATTATATGATGGATACAATAACCTCGTAACACTACCAAATACCCTCATTATCTGCACGACATTTTAACTACCGCCGCTGCCTCTGCAGCCTCCAACCCCACTCCCACCACGGGGGGCGCCATATCCAGATGCGGAGACATTCATAAGTTCCGTCTCTCGTAGACCCAAGCCACCGCAGATCTAGAACGCAACCAACCAACCGACCAACCACAACTCATGTCCATCCCAACCTCAATCCTTGTCATCGGCTCCGGGGAATTCGGGCGTATCTTCCACTAAAACCTCCTACTAGTTCCCACTAACAAACCACAGTAACCACTGCCCTCTCCCTCTCCCTCCGCCCCTCCTTCTCCTCCACCTCCATTGCTGTCCTTGACCGCCTCCCCTTCCCCGCCGCTGACGGCAGCAGCATCGACTCCTCGCGCATCATCCGCCCCGACTACTCTGACGCCGCGTATGCACGTCTCGCCCACGAGGCGCAGACGGTATGGCGAGGCATTGACGCCTCGCACGTGCTCCATGGGATTGGCGGGGAGGGGCGGTATACACAGTGCGGGCTTGTGATGACCGCCGCCGCGGAGGGCGCAGAGTATGTAGACCGTTCGTATGCCACTGTGTCCCGGCTTGGGGTGGGGTGTGAGCTGGAGCAACTGCGCGGGGTGGAGGACGTGAGGAGGGTGTGCAGAACTGGCGGGGTGATGGGTGTGAGAGGGTATGTAAATTGGACTAGCGGGTGGGCGGAGGCGGAGGAGAGTGTGAGGTTCCTTCGCCGGGTTGTGGAGGAGACGGGGAGGGTGCGGTTTGAGACTGCGGTCGTTGAGCGGCTGCTGGAGGAGGATGGTCGGGTGGTCGGTGTGGTGTTGCGGGGTGGTGAGGAGCGAAGGGTTGAGTTGACGGTGCTTGCTACGGGCGCGTGGACTCCTGGCTTAGTTGATCTGGGGGGCAGGAGTGTGGCCACCGGCCAGGCGATAGGGTATTTCCAGCTCACACCCGAGGAGTGGGAGACGGTGAAGGATATGCCGATTGTTTTTAACCTCTCCACTGGTACCGTATATACTACCCTCCGCCCGTTCGTATCCCTGCTAAGTATGATACGCCAGGAATCTTCGCCATCCCCCAACACGGCCGCGTATTAAAGATTGGGCGGCACGCCGCAGGCTACCTCAACCCTTCCACCAAAACCGACCCCAAAACTGGCGAGACGCGCATATTCTCAACCCCTCGCACAGCGGTGACAAATCCGGGGCTACAAATACCCGCCGAAGCACAAGCGGCGTTCCATTCCGCGCTCCGAGAGCTTGTGCCACAACTCGCCGAGCGGGAGCTAGAGAAGACGAGACTGTGCTGGTACAACGACACGTACTATTTCTCTCCCTTACAGTTATCACATCTAACAAAGCCGCAGCTCAACCAGCGACTTCATCGTAACGCACCACCCCTCGAAACCAGGACTATTCCTAGCCACCGGAGGAAGCGGGCACGCATTCAAATTCCTACCCGTGATTGGGGAGCATATAGTTGACATTCTTGAGGGCCGACCGGGGGCACGGTTTGCAAAGAAGTGGGGGTGGCCCGAGAAGGTGGTTGAAGCGGTGGCTAAGGTGGTCACGAAGGATGGCAGCCGAGTTGACGCTGTGCAGGTAGTGCTGGAGACAGATAACAAAGCAGGGTTAGGGCCGAAAATGCTCAAAATCAAGGCACTACTGTAATCTAAACAGACAACACATCAACTTTGTAGTCTGTCAACTTTCCCATCCAAAGAGGTCCATTCTGTATTTCCACTCTCAGCCGACATGCATAAGCGTCAGTCTGGGGAAGGCACAAATTCGGCACTAGCTGGGTATACTTGCTCTGCCGACTCTAGGTGCATGCAGGTCTGCAGAACCTCTGCATTGACCTAAATCCGATAGGTACAAAAAAACACCAGACCTGGCAACCAATGCCGGTAGAGAGACAGATCTCACTTGTCAGGACAGTTTCCAAGACTCTGCATATCTCTCCAATGACAACACAAGATATGATCCAATCCGAAGAAAGGTAGAGTATCCGTAGACCATCCAACATACAGCTACCTAGAGTACATGTACGTAAAGTATACGCTTTCGTGTATATCACAAAAGAAAAGCGAGTGCTTTTGAGCCAAAATTGAGTGAAGAACCAACCCCATACTGACTTCCCCCCCGCTCATTATTGCTGGGTGGGGACTATCATAATGATGGTTGTAAACGTCCTCCTCTTCCGCCTCCTCCAATATAGTAAAATACAGAACTAGAGTAAACAGAATAGAACTAAAAGACGAATCCTTTTTATCCCCCATCCAACTCCGATCTATCGCGTCAAAAGATCAATCCATCAACAAAGAGGATCGACAAGCCAGAGAGCACCACGTGAATTTCTGCAGATGGCTTCCCAACCCTTACACATACAACTCTTCAAGAAGCGCACCTCTTCACAAGCAGAACCCCTGCCTACACACAACAAAGAAAACGCCGGGATTGTTCGCCAGAAAAGAATGACAAAAGACGAGGGATTACAATGGGTTTCTATCCCAACAACCAGAATAAAGAGAAGAGAAATAGCTAAAGACCGCAGAAGCGCAATGGACAGGTTTTATCCTTAGACCAGAGGCTCTAGAAATCCAGCAGGTTGTCTAGTTCATCGAGCTCTACGCTCTCAGGACTTCCCAAATGACGCTCAAGCTCTCCTCCCCAGCTATAAAGGCCTACTTTTTCCGAGAACTCAGACACATAATGGTGGTGCATCTTCTCGGGTGTCTTCTCGACATCCACGCGCTTGGCCTCTCGGTCAACCGTTGTTGGTGCAAGGGTGGGGCTACTGAATGCGCCAACGCCCGAATCTGTTGAGTAGCCTAGTAACGTAGCAGCCTCGTCATAAGTCCGTTCGTCACTTGACACGCCTTCGGACTCGTATTCTTCTAGTGACCGTTTACTGGAACCATCTTTTTTGCTTTCGTTTTCACGCGATGCTGAACGGCGCTCAATGTAAATGGCCGATTGACTAAACTCCCGTTCATCACCTTCGAGCGGCGGAGAGGCAAGCACATTCTTTTGGCCGAGATGGGAGGGTGATCGAGTCCTCTGGCGGGCGATCATACTCGCGGTGGCGGATACCAGGCTACCAGTATCGGTTGAGTCACCATCGTCTAGCTCGTGCGACGAAAGATCAACCTCAGGACTGGGTGACATTTCCGTCCGTTTTCGTAGTTCCTCCTCCTCCTCCTCGTCAGTAAGAGCTGGTGAGACTACGCTGCGGCGGGCAGTAGCCATGCTATTCTCATGCTGAGGAATCGGCTGGCTAGGGCACGTCGTGAGGTAGAAGTAAATGCGCCTCGGATGCGTAGTGATAAGTTCTTTCTTCAAGAGACAAGGTACAATGGGTGTAAATCCCCGTTTCAGATAGGCGTTCAGTCGTGAAGATATAATGGCGTGGGGATTTGCTGAACTGTCGTCACCAAATATGTCAGCACTGCATAACCGAGAGAGATGTGGGCGCCAGTGGCTGGCGGAGGAGGTGTCATACTTTTCAACAAGGTTAACGATAGGAGCCAAAGAAACAGCCAATTCCTTTACGGTATGCGGTCGATTACCGGTTCCCTCGAGAATTCTCACCACTCCAGCAACAATTTCGTCGTTGGTTTCGGCATAATTGATCTTGCTTTCTGGAGGAGGTGAGGGTGGTGGCGTCGGATCGTAGCGGCCCGGCTTGTGCGCGACGGATATTGCTGGCGAATGATCTCGCTTTATTTTCTTGTAAGGAGGTTGTTCGGTCTTCGCTGAAGCGGGAGGTGTCTGCTGTGATCTCGACTTGTGTGGTAATTGAATTCCAAGCGATGGCAAAGAGAGCGATTTTCGACGAGTGTTGTATGGCATTTGAATTTTGGATTCCGTTGTCTTTTATTGAGTGGTGTGGCGATAGGTGGCAGGGGGAAGACTGAATGAAGTTGACCACCGAAAGGAAAAGATGGAGGGAGGAGAAGGGCTGCGATGAGGGGATTATTGATTGTTAGATGTTGTTTTGCGCCGTCCACTAGGGTCGAGAGGGTGGGCAGTGGGCAGTGGTGGAAAGGGGTTATCGGGAAGAGGAGGAGAAAAAAACTTACCAATAAAATGGGAAACGACGGGGTGGAGACACAAGAGGGGCGGCTAGGAGCAAAGCAGCTAGAGGTTGTAACGATCCCAGTCTGGGCTGCAGCAACGATGTGAGGGCGCGCTAGAAGTAGAAGTGAAGAATGTTGGGTTGAGGCGGCTTGGTTGCGTTGCCGTTCAAAGGTGCTGACGACAACAATAAGGAAGCGTCCCCGAGGCGTCCCCGCTTGACAAACTGGTTAACTTTCCGACACAAGGTCTGTTGGATTTCTTAAGACGTAGAGTAGGTAAGGACTCCGTTTGATAAACTTTGGTTATTCCGATAACGTTGAAAGTTGGAAGGTTCTCTCCAACAAACGGCTTGAGATATGTATTCGAGACAGAGAGATGAGGAAGGGTGGGTGAAGAGTAATTCTGATGCCTTGGATGGCGACGAGGATGGGGGTAAGTTATTATGTTGATTGACTCTTTCTTTCCTATGGTGTGTGGGTCGGCCTCGACTGCACACACACTCCTAGTGTATGAAGTCGAATGAAACGCTTGGTATCAACAACCTAGAGAAGAGAGGTAGAAGTGTAGGAGTGTTTGCCGGGAAGCTGTCAATGTTGGGAGTTAATGAAATTTTTCCCCTTCGTGTGGACTCGTTTCTTTTGGGAAGGCTGTTTCTATGAGTCTGTTTGTGCTTGTCGCCTTAGAAATGCGTCGCTTTGTATCTACTGTTAGCCTGTTGCCATTTCCGGTTGCGGGCGTTGCGATTGGTCGCCATCCACCATGTCCCTGTCATTTCTGTCACACTACCTCCGTTGAATAGCGTAGGGGCCATCCACTTCCATCTGATCCTCGGATCTTTGGTTTGTGCCAAAGAGTGCAGCCACTAAGGCCCACGCCAGGCGCAAAGAAACCCGAAACTTCCACCCAGCGCCCTTCCCGTCCAAGGCCGAAGCGGCAAATTTGAAACATCCCAGAAGACCGTCAAAACTGGGGCATGCAGAACTGGTGATGCTTTCCGTTTTGCACAACGGACAGCCTTAGGCAGCGTTTCAAGCGCCAAACTTTTGCAGATCCCGTTGAATCCCCGATCCAAATAAAACCCTACTAAACAGAGACATCAATAATTTTATAAGATGTCGGACAGTGGAATTTGCTAATTTGAGTTGCAAATGCGCTCCGGCCGCCACCATGGTATCCTCACCGAGTTTTAGGTTGATCGTATTGCGTGATATAAACAAAGGAATCCTCATTTAGATCCGACTTCAGTGGTGTCGTGGCCTCGCTAGCTTCCTTAGTACACATATTACCCGAGCTTTCAACGTCACGATTCTTTCCAAGGTTGACATTCTGTGATGGAGGAAATATATACTTTGCCTATGAAAGCGATTTAGTGGGGAAAGCTTTGAACAAACGGCGAACTTACTTTAGTTCATGTGTTCTACAATACAAATTTCTGACGTACAAAACGTCAGAGAAAATCATCCGTTATCATAGCGATGTAACACTGCCTATCCGCGTAATTACAGACGATGTCAGCAGGCTCGAAACAATAAGGAAACAATGCCGTGTGATCATGAAAGCGATAGAAGAGATGGGAACTCCATCCTAAACCATCCCGAGCAAAGAAAGATACTGAACAATCTGCCCAAGCAGAATCCTCATTCCAGAATGTGGCTATCCCATTCCGTCTGCCTAAGATACGCACTCTTGGTTTCACGGAGTTGACGCATACATCGAAGTCACGTGGACGGGATGTTGGGGACACCATGAAACCTAGAGAACTTCTCCATGCGATATGACCCACCACGGAACCCCCCGACGATGCAGATAACAAGACAATTTGGTGACTCACCTAGACATCCACCTCGATCACTAATTCGCACTCTTCCCCCTTAAAGGTGGTTTGGCTTCAATCCAGTACGTAGTACCGAAGTGATACCGCTTCAGCTTCACAACCCTCAACCCGCTTTCGCTCAATATTCCCTCCACGTCCCGATTCCACCAGCAGCCCCACGTCTCGGCATGCTTCTCCGCAAAGCGGTCCAGAATCCGGTTCAACCAGTCATAGTGGCTCTTGCCGTGCTCCAATAGTATAATGGTGCCGTCGTCCTTACATACATCCCCCAGATTCCGGAGGAGTTGTACAGGGGAATGGTGAGAGCACAGTCCCATACTTTGAAGAACAGTGTCGAACTTGCCCCCCTCCGGCGCAGCCAATGGAGCCCCAGCGTCCTGTATGGTAAATCGGACGTTCTTGTAATCCGGATACCGTTTAAGGAATGCCCTACGAGCAATTCGAAGCATAGGCTCGCTCGAATCGACGAAAGTAAGGGAATGGACTTTCTTTCCCGAGAGTGGGTACCATTTCATGTTTCTTCCAGTTCCCGCAGAGGCTTCGAGAACATCACCCTGAGATAAATGTTAGTTCGGTCTATTCCGTTTTGACGACAACCCTAGCATCGAGCCCAAAGAACTTGATACGGGTTAGACGACGGTTCTAACCCTCGCTCTTTTGGCCATACTCCTTCTTAGCAATGGCAGACCCATGAAGAACTCGCTTGTCCATATGTCCTTGTCGTATTTCTTTGCTATGGTGTCGTACACATAGCTAATATCCTCCTGTTCGTTCAGAGCTTTCGCCTGTACAGGTTCACGGTGGATGCTTTTCGAGGTTGATATCCAGACATAGGCACCATAAACGGCTAAGGAGTACAGTGCAATACCACCGAGATAGAGCGGCACTTTACTTCGAGGCTTTGGCGGAGTTGGCGCAGAATTCTGACTCGCTGCAACTGCTTTTGATAATAGTGTCGGCAGTGATCTTTAGGAGTAGCGACCAGATTAGCATGGAAATCCAAAGAGACAACCAACGAGAAGAAACACGCAAAATTCAGAAGGGAGTAATGGTAGCTAAACGCATTGGCCACAGATGGTGGATGGTGAAAACCCTGCTCGGTGAAGTCACCAAAGTGGGAATACTTTCTCAGGAGCAGAGCCCTGAGAACACTTTACCCATGTGCATATGCAGCTACTCTCAATATAAAAGAGGACATACGATCAGTGGAGGCGATGATGCGCAGAGGAAATAACATGGAAAGGAGGAGTTCTTCAAAAAAAACTCATACGAGTAACTAAATTGTAGAATCGGGGGTTCTCACCTCTCTTTCGGAACCTGCGTATTAGGGTAGTGAATCACTTTCTGTCCAGGAGAAGGACTGTTCACCCCGCCTCGTACCATACTGGGCGACGCCGGTGTTATTTTGCGGACTCCTTTAGGCCTGGATGTCATGGTTGAAGGCTTGAAGTGCTTAGTAGGTACTTCAAGGCTGTTGGTTGGTGTTGGAGGATGTTGTCAATAACTGTCACAAGTCGGTATGGAGTCTGATGGTGAATATTTGAAAACACTGAGCTGGTGTAAAATAATGCCAGAGTGCTGGAGATGGAAGAAGCTCACTTGATATATTTCAGAGAGAGAGCTTTGTGACAAAGTGAAGTCCGTTCGGGCTGGGGCTCTTAGTAACTGCGCCCAGCCTTTTCCGCAGAGGTCAAAAGTTAAGCTTCACTGCAAGCCCCACCAAACGAGTCATTCGCAAAACAACCAGTCACTGAACCATTGTATATAAACCTTCCTTCCTCGCCACTTCATTCAAGTCAATTTGTTCTGAAAATTCATTTACACTTCGATCATGGCTTCAGCACCAGAATCACCAACACTTGCTCCCGCAAGAACACTAAGAGATATCTTTCCTCCCGTCAGAAAGTCCCACATCCTGAACTGTTCCTATCCAAAATGGCACGCCACATACCGCTCATTGATACCAAAGACACGAATCATCCCTCTCACCCCCGAATTCCTTTCATATTTGCGTGAAGATGGAATCGTCTTACCCTCCGACGAGGAGCAAATCACCACGCTATCCGACTCGGAAGACGACGACGACGACGATGACGAAGAAGGGCATTCCGACCCAACTAGCCGCTTCTCAGAACTCCACCAGAAGATCAAAGATACAATATCAGAGCTCGGCGGGAGAGTTGCCCCAAAATTGAACTGGTCATCTCCCAAGGACGCCACCTTCATGACCGCAAACAACACCTCAGAGTGCCGCACAGCAAGTGACATATACCTTCTATTCAAATCCAGCGACTTCATTACGCACGATCTGGAGCACGCCTTTGACGAGTGTATCGATGAGGGAGTTCCTGCGCCAGACAACGAACCAGAACTCGAGCAGAAGAACATTCAGTATTCTCTAGTGCTGCGGAAATGGTTCCAGATCAATCCAAGCATGGAATTCCGGTGCTTTGTCCGCGGGCGGCGGCTACTAGCTGTCACCCAGCGGGAACTAAATCACTTTGATTTCCTGCAACCTATGAAGCGGGAGTTACTCTTCTGTATTCGGGAATTTTTTGATGAAAATTTGAAGCACACTTTCCCGGATGATAGCTTTGTGTTTGATGTCTACATTCCATTGACGGAGACTGAGAAGCGGAAGACTTGGCTGATCGATATCAACCCGTTTGCGCCACGGACAGATTCTATCCTTTTCTCATGGGCGGAGCTATTGCAGTTACCGTATGATGGAGATGAGGAGGCGAGGATCCCGGTGGAATTGAGACTGGTTAAACAGGGTGATCCAGAGGCTTACTCGTTTGCTACCCCACAATACTCGACAAGTAAACTACCGCAGGAGGTGGTGCAGGCGGGGTTGGAGGGAGAGGAAGCAATTTGGGAGTTTGCGGCGAGATGGAAGGAGATCGTGGGACGTATAGAAGAAGAAAAGTCCTCTGGGGATAAGAAGACCGGTAGTGCTGCATAGATTATGGGCATGGGGAACGGCGTTATTGGTGGAAAAGTCATTTTTATACTATCAGCACAGGAATGTGTTTATTATGAGTTAAGCCCTTAGAGGTCGTTTGATAAGCTAATTGTAGCTTCAATAAAGATACATGCTTATGTACAAATTACTGCCATAAAAACACCATTCTCCTGTCATCACTGGCCTCAGCTCTTCCATGTGTTCAGGTATTCAACTTACTCCCCCAAACCGGCTTGCAGCCAAACTCTTTAACATAGCCATAGTTCTCTCCTCTTTCTCTTTCATACCTTGCACTCGTTCCTCCCTCTCCGCAACCCTAGCTTTGAGAATCTGCTCCCGTCTCAATTCCCTCTCATTCTTTTTCCTCTCCAGTGCTGCCTTCTTCTGCGCTAGACTCTCGCCGCCGCCTCCGCCCATCAACGTGGACTCATCCACTTCATCAACCGGCGATTTGTCGCGGAAGGATCGCATCTTCTCATTCAATTCCTTCTTTTTCTCAAGCTGCCGCTCACGAGTTCCTGGTTTCGCGCGAGGCACTAGCTCTTCCAAGAGCTCTTTTTGTGCTTTACGGTCCTGCTTGCGTTCATATCGGAGATCAAGGCGCTCGTATTTTTTGTCTTCGTCGTTGTACGCTGTTGCTGTCAGCTCCCTGCTGCTGGCAGTGATAGTGACTTCCGGGGGCAAACCTTTCTGCAGCTCCAGATCTTCCAGCTTCGGCACCGACGGCCCCAAACGTTTCCTCCCCCTCCTTTCCTGCCCGGGTAACTGAGGCCCAAATTCATCGTCGTCACCATCATCATCCTCGCTATCGCTTTCCGTTTCTTTGCGTGTGCGCTTTGTAGGAGGCTCAATGCTGTTGTCGCTAGGCCCGTCTCGCTGAACTTTAACAACGCGCTCATACCATCCCCGCGCTAGCTCGCCACGATTACTGACCATTAGCCTCCTTCTGTTTTTTGGGGAGGAGGGAGGAGGAGGAGCCACTCACTAGTGGGAAACGAAGCTCTTGAAGCGTCCTTTAGCTTCACGGGTTTCAAGCGCCGGCAGCGATAGGTTCTTTTGGATCTCGAGGTAGGAGGCAAATACGGGGCTCAGGAGGTTGTAGTCGCGCGGGCTGATGGGGGGCGCATTGAGAGGGAGGGTTGGGGAGGGAGAATGGGTGCGCTTTTTGGAGTGACGGTGGTGACGGTGGTGGTGGTGACGGCGGTGACGGTCGGGGGAGGTAGAGTGGTGGGAAGAACGGTGAGGGTGGGAGTCGTCGCGGGTAGACATGGTTGGTGAAGTTGATTGCTGCAGTGGTGAAGATGATTGAGAAGAGAAGAAAAGCAAGAGAGCTGGCTTTGGGATGCTTAATTGAGGTGTTGTTACCCGGAAACTTCCATGATATTCTTTCAGATCATCTCTTTCTTCCTCGTACCGGAAACCTTTCGATATTGGCCATCATATACCCATAATAATGGCTAGTCCAACACCGCAAAACCCCGTACCCAAGAAAGGGCACACTCGAAATATATCGGCAGATGAACGTCGCGGTTTGTCGGCACTTTAGCTTCAGATTTTAAGCTTCCGAGCTCAATCGCTAACATCGAGCTCTCCATTCCACAGTAACAATTCCCAGGCGTCGTACCAAGGGTCCTCTTGATATGGGCGAGTAAGCTCTCCATCTTAGTCTTCTATTCACTCCAATCCCCACCAACGCAAATAGACCGCCTTTCGCATCCAACCCTCTCTCACCAATAGACCCCCTCTCCCCGGCACCAAGCATGATGAGCATTCCACTCTCTCCTCCGCTGCCGCCAACACTGCAAACAAAAGACCTCAGCTTTCTCCTACACCCGACCAACTTCCACCCATTTCCTCTCACGCTTCTTCCAGCGCCCTTCCTTTCCGCGCCCGCTCCCACCGGTACCCCCTCAGAGCTCCTAAAAACCCTCCACTTCCGCGCTGCCGCAATTGCGGCAGCTACCCGTCTCACTGCCTCCCAGCAACCGGATAACACAACTATATTGGAGCTGTGGTATATTCGTCTCATCTCGCTGTGTCTCGCCCATTACCACACCCTCGCTGCCCAGGAGATAAAAGTCTTCCAAGACATGGGGTCGTCCTTCTATCTCGACCCAGAAACCGGGCGCTCCATGCTTCCGTGGGAACTGCGAGTATTGGCGGTCACGCTGGGGAATGATCCCCGCCGTGCAGTGGGGATGTATTATGAGCTTGCTGCCGAGTGCAGGGCTGTTGCGGTGGATGGTACTATCGCGGTGGAAGAGCGGAGCCTGTGGAGAGCACGTCTTGGGGAGCTCGGGATCAGAGTAGCGAATGTGTTGATACAGCTGGGGGACTTTGTGGCTGCCGCGCGGCACCTACAGGGGTTGCAGAAGCAGGGAAAAGGGCGTGAGATGTTGGCACTCCTCTATATCCGTGCAGGGATGGTTGATGCAGCGCGGGAGTGTGCTAGTTCTGACGACAATACATTACGCGGGCTGTTGTTAATGGTAGATGGAAACTGGCAGGAAGCGACGCAGGTATGGCGAGAAATGGACAGCGAGATGGCAATCAACAATTTGGCAGTGTGTGAGCTGTATATGGGGAGGTTGAATGAGGTTTGTTCCACGCGGGTGATAATATGGAGTGATGGCTGATGAAGGGCAGGCAAGGCAAACGCTGGAAAGGCTGGTGGAGAAGGGAGTGGTGTTTGAGGGGATGATATTCAATCTCGCAACGGTTTATGAGCTTTGCGGAGAGACGTCGAGGGCGCTGAAGCTACAGCTTGCGGAGAAGGTGGCGAGTGTGGGAAGAGAGTTTACGAATCAGTCTTTCAAGATGTGATTAAGTGGACATCCAAGATGAATTCTGACATGGAGTGCCGTTCGTTTGTTATACCCTCGATGGACTTCGATCGCCGTGGTTGATGCAATTGCTTTTATATCCACTTCCTTAACGTCAAACCCTAACCCACAGTTGTCTTTCTCCAATGGCGAATGAATTTCGGGGCATTTCTTGTAGCAATTTACTTCAGGTCTATAGCTACCATCTCGATGGCAGATGATCGTAGATCTATGTGCAAACCAAATCCCCAGAAAGCGTAACGCCAGCTATATACATAACGACCACCGAATAACGCCGTTTCTACCAATAGGTCTATACAATCATATCAACTCCACCTCCCCTCTCATTACAAATTCCTTCACCGCGCTATACCGGACAACATAGAGATCGTCCATCCGCAACTCAAACTCTGTATCCGTGCCGGGGATGCGCACAATGGCATCCTTGAGATCCTTCACAACCCGGCAGAAGACAGCACTATCCATATCCGGCTCTTCCACCATCGAGATCCCGCCAGCTTTATCATCGAGTCGTCGCAGCTGCTGGGGGAAATTGCGAAGAAACGACGAGAGGTAGTGGTTATTCAGTAGCGCCAGATGGGACTTGAGGTATGCTAACTCTGAAGGTGCAAGGCGGGAGCGTACTGGGGGCGTCGAAAGGACATGGAACGCATATTTATCAATCTAACAATATTAACCCCGTCACTCCACCCGCAAATTCAGTTACAGACAGACCTTGTGCATCCGAACCCGTAGATAGGCGCGTACTAAATACTTGACGCGTTCGAGCTCCGTTTGAATCAGAATCAGCCGGAAGTTGGAGGTGGGGTCGAGGTTCCCTGTCTCAGTCTCTACCAACTCGATCTGCTGCCGGATCCGCTCTGTAAGTCGGTCTAACAGCGCGGTTTGGAAGGGCAGGATCTCGGGCGCGGTGCGCTCAGCGATCCAGCTTAGTGTTAGGTCTTTGATGTCGCGGCTGGCATCGTGTGGTTGCGCGGCTGTGTCGAATTCTTGGAGGATGTCGTCAATATCCATTGACTTTTCCGCCAATTTGAGCAGGGGCAGAGAGACGGAGCGAGACGGAGGGCGGTGAAGGTGGAGCAGTTGTTACCCGTAAGTCAATTGACGATTACTGGTTTAGAAACCCGGCCGATTGCGTCATGGCTTTTTGCAAATATCAACAAATCTCCTCTCTACCTTTCTGTGTTCTTCCTTTCTTCAACAACAGAGTTTACCTTTTCTCCGCTGCAATGAAGCTCTTCGCGTCAACAGCATCTGTGCTCCTGCTTCCATTCGCTGCCAATGCCCTCCAACTCCCTTTTAAGCTCCCGTCGCAAGTAACCGACTTCAAAACGAAGCTCGAAACTTACAAAATTCCGACTATATCCTCAATCCGCTCCCGCCTCGAGCTCCCCTCATTCCTAAAAAAGCTCCAGGACCCAATTGCCGCCTCTCCCGTCCTCTCACTCCACCGCTCACTCGTCCAAATCCCCTCTATCACTGGCAACGAGCGCGCAGTCGCAGACTGGCTAGTCTCCTATCTCACCACCCAGAACTTCACCGTCGAGACACAAGCCGTTTCTGGCGACCGCGTCAATGTCTTCGCCTACCCTGGAACCAACCGCACAACTCACACCCTGGTGACATCCCATATCGACACCGTCCCGCCGTACATTCCCTATAAGTCCGCCAGCAGCACTATCTATGGGCGGGGGAGCAACGACGCAAAAGGGAGTGTAGCGGCGCAAATCACCGCGGTCGAGGAGCTTCTAGCCGACGGCATAATCGGTTCAGGTGATGTCTCGCTGCTTTACGTCGTAGGCGAGGAGTACTCGGGCGACGGGATGAAAGCCGCAAACTCTCTGGGTATTACATGGCAATCCGTTATTTTTGGCGAGCCGACAGAAAACAAACTAGCGGTTGGACACAAGGGGATTCTTTTGTTCGATCTCATCTCGGCCGGGAAAGCATGCCACTCTGGCTACCCGCAATTGGGGGTAAACGCAAACTCGCAGCTCATCGCGGCGTTGGCAATCCTGGATAAGCTACAGCTACCCGGAAGCGACCTCCTCGGTGAGTCCACACTGAATATTGGCCACATCACTGGCGGTGTCGCACCAAATGTTATCCCTGCCTCTGCGAACGCGTCAATTGCGGTGCGTGTGGCTGGAGATCTCGATGAGACTATTTCTATCATCAAGGAAAGTATCTCTAAAGTCCCTAGCGTCGAAATCCGCTTCCTCGATGTTGGGTACGGTCCTGTAGAACTGGATCATGATGTAGAAGGATTCGAGACGGTCATATGTTCCTACGGCACCGACGTCCCCAACCTCAAAGGCGAGCATAAGAAATATCTCTATGGCCCCGGATCGTAAGTTACCCCTCCCTCCCTCGCCCTGCATATCACTAACTTTCACAGCATCCTAACCGCTCACGGCGACAACGAATACGTCCTCAAATCAGACCTTTTCGACGCCTTAAACGGGTACAAAAAGCTGATCAAAGAGAGCCTATGGCCCACAAAACGGGTGCCGTCCATTATCGAGGGTGAGGGTTTGTTCGATAAGCCGGCGACTGTAACGGTAGATAAGATTGTTGAGACAATTGCGATCCGTGCGCCGGAACATCCCAGACAGAATCAGGATGCGTTTATTAAAGCTGGGGGTGAATTATAGGTAAGGGTAGTTATGATATGGATTCAGTGTTTTATTTGCGTTTGATTGTCTTTCTATGTTTTTGCGAATCTATTGCATTTAAGTTTGGGTTTGGGAGTGGGATTGGAATGGAGTTGGTGCAAAAAATGGATGTATCTCGGTTTAATGATGGTTCATAGTGGGACTACGTATGAAGATATAAACTCTTTATCGGCTCTCACCCTTCCTTATCATTAGCCAGAATTCGCCAAGAAGCTCATCCCATCTCACGCCCATCACCCACCAGCCAATCGGTACGAAGATATAACAAACCACGAACACCTTCTCTTAATCCTACACAACACTTAAACAAGCCTAGAACGAGATTAGATGCGTATAGGACTGCCAACCCCCGTACCCAGGGGTTTGTTGGTTTAATCATACTGCACTCACTCTATCTAGAGTATAGCAGTGCCCGCCCTCCGGATGCCCGGCTAGGTGGGGGAGATCCCCTTCCCCTACCTCTTCTTCCCCTAAGTACCTAGGGGTTCTTAAGCAGCAGCCCAGGCCTGAGCGGTTTTGTAGCCGCTCGGTGCCTGTGGTTTCACCCGCCGTTGTCATCCAGGTTGACGACCCCTCCATGCCGTCTTCCCTGGTGAAGCGCTTCGCCGTCACAAAACCCATGGCCAGTGCGTAATACCTCTACCGAGGTTAGTTGTGCGGGGGTATTTGGAAGGCCGGGGATGAAACTGCTGAACTGCGAGTTACTCCTCGGCCTGGAGCTCTGTTGCTACATCTAGATGTTTAGTCGAATTCATGCTTCACACTGGTGTGGTTGGGCGTCTGGAAGCCGTGTAGGGTGATGGTGGTACCATGTTGCAACTTGCGAAGACGAGATAAGATCTGCTGTTGTTCACAAAAGGGAAGAGCATATCGTAGTTGTACTTCGTATCTGCCTGTGGTTATGGTAGCTAGAAAAGGCAAAAGCAAAGACGCAACACAATCAATACAATGCTCATGTACAGAGGATCTATCTACTCTAGTCCAGTTCAGCTGGATTACCAGTTGTACAAGCCGTGGACTGAGGTGGTGAAGTGAATATCATGATTTCCATCCACGGAATAATCATCTAGCCCTGATTTGGTCATGCATCTTGAACGCCAAGGCAGATGGAACGCATAAACGAGGGTCATATAAACTGATATTCCATATAGACTGATATTCCATGGCACTCGCAACTTCTAACGAGTGAAAAGACCTCTTCCCACCATTTCCGTGCATATACCCCCTATTTCCTTCGGTCGCAACAAAAAAATAATGAAAAAAACACAAAACCCGCCGCATTTTTCATCCACAAAAGCTAACAAAAACCGCAACTAGCCTCCCACTCGAATATACTACTTCAGCTCCGGAGTCTTTGGCTTCTCAATCTCCTCAAACGACCCCACCACCACGTCTTCGGGGTGTTCGCTGGACGGGATAACAGTAGGATTACCCACTTCCGCTGCAGCAGGCTTAGACTCTGGCTCTGGCTCTTTGCCCGGTTCTGCTTGCATAGCTGTGACACTCTGCTCGCCAGTTCCAGAGACACCAGGCAGAGTCGTAGTTGTAGCTACGGGAGTCTCCTGCTTCTCCACAGTTTCCGTTGCCGACTCATCATCTTTACGCACAACGGGGATGTCGGCTTCCGGTGCAGGCACAGAAGGAGAAGGAGGCTTTTCCGTAGTTGTATTTACCAGCACAGCGTCCAGGTCCTCATCGAGTGTAAACACGGTCCACACCCCCACAATTTCACTACTCTGCAGCTGTTCCACAGGGGATACAGCAGTAACTGGCTTCTCCTCCTTAGTGGGCAACTTCCTCCCCCTCGGTCCACGGGCCCTAGATTTCCTGACATCCGTGAGCGGCTCCTCATTGGCTGGCTCCTCCTCCTTCTCTTCCTTCTTCGGCGGCGCAAGGGGTCCCAATCTGAGTCTCGACTCCAAATCACCCAATCCAGCCTTCAAAGCTGCAATCTTTCCTCCAGTGCGGGGAGGCACAGGGGGCTTTGGTTTTGGCTCTGGGGTGGCTTGTTTCTCTTCACTCGGCGTTCGGGCGGCAAGTTTTCCAGGTCGTGCTGGAACACTTGGTTTAGGCCTGTCAGAAACAGATGGGGTGGAGGACTTCTTATCCGAAGTGACGGAAGGTTCTGGCTGTTCTGGGATGGTTGCGGGAGGCCACTTCTTCTCTCGAAGAGGTCGGGCAGGAACGCTAGGCTTGGGTAGGGGCGTCGGTTTCATCGAAGAAGGTCCTTCAATGGGCGCACCGGTAGTTGGGCGGGTGGAAGTCTCGGGAACTGCACTTATGTCTCCTGTTGAAGCTCTCGGTATCTCCGGAAGTGGACTGGGCTCAATTTCTTCCTCCAAATCCAACGAAGGCGGGACATCCTCCCAGATATCGTTGCTGGGGAATCCTCTCCTAGAGCCCCTTCTGTTGCTGCTCGAGCTTTCGAGTTGGTCATCGTTCGTAGCGTTCTTGATGAGACGACGGAGTCTATCATCATCCTCGGGCAGGTCTTGCAAGTCAAGACGATAATCTGTAGCCTTTCTTGTTGCGTCCTTCTGCTTGCGCTCGTATTCTTGTTCATCGCCTGGTTCGTAGTGCTCGTGTGGTTGACCACTAATGTACCGCAACACGGGCTCGTCACTCTTTTTTTTTTGAGGTGCCTCTTCATCATCCTCTTCTGCAACTGCTGCCACTTGCCCCGGAGGCGGGCTCTCAATAGTAGCTTCTAGTTGGGCATGGTCTGGAGCTTCTTCCCAGACATCGTTGGAGGGGAAACGGTGCTCCGACAATCCGGGACGCTTCAGCTTGTCGACGACTGGATTCTTGGGCGGTTCCTCCTTTTCATCATCAGAATCGGGGAAGAGGGGCTTTGCATTTTCGTCGGCGGGGGAGAGTTCCTCGTAAGGTGTTCGGAAATAATCTTTTGACTCCTTAAACTTAGTAGAAAGCTCAAGAGAAGCACCTTCGATGTCGTCGCGGTGATCTCTCATGGAGCTCTGAGGTCTACTCCGGGGATGTCTCGGAGTATAGCTGGGGGTGTAGACGGCAGCTTGCATATACTGCCCTTGTTGCCGCTTCAACACCTCATCTTCTGCGAGAATCGAGTATTGCACCTGCGCTTTTTTCTCGTCGTCCTCTCCCTCCTCGTGAATTGACTCAGCACGAGAAGCAGCATACGAGGAATTACCTCTGCGGATGTAGCCAGGCCCGTACTCGAGGTCCTCAAGATGAATTACGTCCCCATGTTCATCCGTCTCCCCAAGTACACCGTGACCGGGGCTGTCGAAGGAAGTTCTCGCTGATTCTCTCCTGTGAACCGGCGAATGGGAACGAGACTGAGTACGAGAAAGAGCCTGGGTGTAGTGATCACTGGCAATATATCCCAACTCTTCATCCGGTACCCCACATTCATTTTCGTTCACACCAACAGCGGGAGAAGCAGATTGCGCCACAACCGCATTGAGATCCATAGAACTCATGCCTAGATATTCATGAGTTCCAAGAACCCCAAAAGTTGGGATTGAAGAAAATAAAAGAAGTAAAAAGGGCAAGGCAAGAAAGACCGGGGATAAGCATACTGTACGGCGTCTCCCTCCTATTTGTACCATAGGCACCCTCGTTCATCTCACATTCCTCACGGTAAACATGCTTTTTTCTATTGTTGCTGGGCGTTTCGCTGGGCGTTGGGGCTTGTACATCGCCGGCATTGGGATACATTGGAACTCGGCGGCCAATCTGCGGGATGCCATCCTTTTCCCGATCATCTGCAGGTGACTTGTTGAAAGATGGTGTGCGGGGTGTGGTTGGGGTGGAACTATGTTCGCTTTCGGTCTTGGGGAGTGCTGCGGGGCGACTAGGGAGTGCAACCGGAGCATGTAGCTCGGTGGATGAAGGTATAGTTTTTATGGCAGGCTCTTGCTCGGAGGGCGCATTATCGGTGCCAGGGGACTTCGCTCGAGCGGCAGGACGCGGTGGGATAGCTGGGATGGAAGGATTCGGAGACTTTGCTCTGGCGGGGCGGGGTGGGACTGTTGGTGGAGCTGAAGTCATTGCTGTGGACACTTACGCAGCGTTAAGATTCAGAGGGAGATTTAGAATAACACGCTGCGTGGAAGTATGTGTGATTGTAAGCAGTTGATAGTTGATTGTTGTTGGTTGTCGGTCGTTGCAAAAGAAAAGGCGGACGAGGGGTCGAATATAAGTACAAGTGCAGCTCTACGACAGGCAAGGAATGGGAATGCCTCAGCAAGTCATGGGGCATAAGGAATATGCCATTTGGTCCGATTTTTGGCTCTGATTGAGCGATCTAAGCAGTCGACGGCTATAGTCAAGTGGCGAGGGAGGGGGATGACGTTTTGTGCCCAGCTGCATGAGACGGACAGCTTTAAACGTAAACGCAGATCTCCGAGAACCATCACGGCTTCGGTGTCTTCAAACATCACCATCACCGCCACCGTCACCTTCACTCTCGCTCAAAAGAAAAAGTTTGAGCAGATAGATTAATCATTCATTAATGTAGACCTGGAAGCAGACAACGGCAACATGTAGCTCTGCGCCCGTAAGATCCTGCAACCTCATGCCTCAAACCCCTGCGCAACACTGCTGCATGCTGACCATTTAGACGCAGCAACCCACGCTTACTTTGAGTAAAGATCGCATCTCAAAGCCCGCATTAAGCACCATTACTACGACCAATCTCGTAACTTGCTACTGGCTGGTTGCCTGGCTTCCGGGTAAAGGAACCCACTGTTTGTTTGCAGATATAAGAGTATGCTGGGCAACGGACTTCAACCGTCCGCAGCAGTCAGTCTATCTACAATCTACAATCTCCCTACTGTGTGGACTAGAAACACTCGCAAACGCCTGCTGCATCGGTAATTCCGCTGATACTGATCCAGCCAGACCTTGCGGTATGATAGGTAGGGAGTCGGTCTTGATAAGACAATGAGTGATTTCGTGCTGAGAAGGCTTGGTTAAAGTGATAGAAGAGATACCGGTTTGGTTAAGTTGGTGCGCATTACCACCACTAGAGCTGCTTTTCTTATCGAGGTAGAGATATCTCCCCATGTGCAAGGCTTAACGCCATGTTTTTCTACAGTTCAGCACACCCAGTACATACAATACAGGTAAGGTATGCCAATTAGTAGTTAGTCACAGCTCTCCAACGGGATCCCAAGCATACACTCATTTTTGGTCACACACGCATATCAAAACAGCTAGAGACAATGCAGGACAACGTAAAAAAAGGGGATAAAATAGAACCAGAAACCCATAATCATCGCCGGACATAAGAAGCTTACAACAAGCAAGACAAGCACCACACCACACCACACCTCGTATCGCACTCCCGTGTGCACGGCAACATATGCCGCAATCCGATACTCCAACCGCACACACCATTGACGCGTCACAACGCCAACGCTTCGTCCATGCACATCTGGAACCCCAACGCCCTCCGGGGTGGCTTGACAGTGCCGTCTAGACAATCATCTGTGCCACACCCTGGCCTCCCAACGTCTTGCTACCCATGAACTCCTGGCCCTTAAGAGCAGCAAGGGCGTAGAACAATCCAGCCAAGGTTAGCAGAACCGCGGCAGCGATCAAGCTGGTGGATTCCTTGATTAAGCTCAACCATTGAACGAGAGCGGCAACAAGATAAAAGCCGGCTCTTCCCCAGAGAGAGTGGAACTTCCGAATGATATCATCAAATTTCTTGGAGGTGGGACAAATGCGGAGCAGGAACGGGATCTCGAGGAAGATGAGCACTAGACCGGTGCACCTATCGGCAGCAAATCCTTGTCAGTTCACGATTGGAAAGATATATCGGTAGGATGGGATGCCCTTACAAGCATATGATCGAGAAGATCAAGATGATGCTAATGTGGAAGATATTGGCAATACCGACGGCGATACATATGAGGATAGACAAAATACCGGTCCTACATTCACAGAAATCAGTCGACCCCCCTCACATCATGGCAACCAGTGATCGTTAAAAAGGTGATGCTTACCATTGACCGTATATACCTATTAGAAAACAGTCGCACGTCAGCGCCATACTCAAAAGCACGGAACACCTCTACGGCCAACAAAGCTTGCAAGGCAACCGAGGGCCTGACTCACTGAAGTTCCTCGTCTTAAACTCGGATCCAATGCTGTCCATAATCCCCATCTTTGCGTATGTATAGCGAAAATTCTTTAGTTGTAATTGTGAATGAAAGGTAATGGATGATGTTTCGTGCGTCGGGAGCAGTGGTACCGAGCGGAGGCGGAAAGATGGACAACCGTGTCGAAGAACTCAAAATGTGTCGTTGAACAAGATCGTCGGAGCAAAGGAATCAGGTATCCGCAGCGAGACGAAAGTCGTGGTCGTCGTGAGATGAGAAGAAAAGGGACTGTGTTTGCGATGGTCTCAGTAGCTCAATGAAGTCCAAAAGGACAGACGACGTAAGATATTGAATTTAGGCTTGGCGCCGCGTGTGTTTGACTAAGATGCGGAATACAAAATACCGACATACAACGAATCTCAAGATAAACGAGCTAGCAATGACTCAGAATGAAGGATACTGAGACCCTTTTTTCGAAGATCTAACTCAGGATTGTCCAATTCTAATCTCAGCGCTCTCGGCTTTCCCAATGACTCTGACTCTGCTGATGCGGAAGACCAAAAAATGAACAACGAAACTTGAATTGCAGAAAGAGACGAAATCAAAAAACATCATCGGGAGACATGTATACGCCTATCACTCCTTGTTGATCTCGCATCCATCCAACCATCCAACAATGAATAAACTTCATTTCTCTCACCATCACCATCTATCAATTCGCATTACCAAGCCCGACAGGTCTTTCACGTTCAAACGTACCCAGCGACAGCCTAGGCTGCGACGTAGACAAAGCGGAAGATGTCGTTCAAGATATACCACTGACCGCCCTCCGGAACCAGATGGAAGACCTGGCTGAAAGTCTGGGGGTGGTCTGTTCCTTCATACTACGATCCAGACTTCCGCTTAGCATTTGTCCTTCAGTTTCTATGTTGCATTACAAGAACCTACCATAATCTGCCCAATGATGTAGATGAGAACACTGCCATCCGGTGCGCTAGGCTGGACATCACGGCTTGCGCACTGGTATCTCATTTGAGGAAGGCCCTACATCTACTGTAAGGTATACTCGAGTATGAGGCGGTCGGAAATACTCACAGTGTATTTCTCCGTGATTGCTTGGACGCCAGTGAACTTCTGCTCCTCAAAGGTCAGGAGTGAGTTCTCGCGCTATAGGCCCTTCGGTCAGCAAAGTCATCGTAGACACATCACAACACTAGGCGACTAACGTAGAAGATGCTTAATCCAGAGCGGGTGCTGGCATCAGCCCCAAAGAGGCCCTGGGCGTAGAACATTTCTAGAAACTTGTCTGTCGTTGGAGCATGTCGTCAGTACTTTTGGCTTTATTGTTTCGAAAGCGTTGCGAGGTAGTTCAGAGTAACGTACTGGCAAACTCCTCGAGATCCATGTTCGCTGTAGAAGAGAAGATATCAGCCATTCTATCCTCATGAATATCAATCGGGTACCAATCCAGCCCATGCCGATGGCGGCTTTCGCCCTACAACTATCCGACTCTGGTAGCTGAACAAGTGCAAGAGAACTCACCTGTCTTGACGACTATTCACTTGGTGAGATATTGAGTGCAGCGTAGTTTAAAGGTTGATGGTGAGCAGAGTGGAGACAGAATAGAGCACACAAACAGTTGTTCGTGTTGGCGGGGTGGGCGGGGTCACGTCAGGGGTGGATTGGTTGCTAAAATTACGCTTGGCAGACAGACCATCGGAACCGCTGCTTCATGACTGATTGCCTTGTAACTGATGGAGAAGCAGGACGATACAAAGAGGTAAAGCACCAGTCACTAATTTCTAGCCGTCAAACTGCTAAACTAAGAAATTTATCCAGAAGTATGGTAGAGAAACTTCGATTGCTGATAGGTATCAAAAATATGTGGGTTAGGGATTCATTTAGAGCCGCACTTGCGGTCTTTTTTTGCCGACGACTGACCATTTTAACTTCTGTCCTCCGCTTCTCTTCTTCCACTCGTCCATCGCCACCAACACATCACCCTCCCTCCTCCACTCGACAGCTTGCCGACATATGCTTCCGAAAGCACAATAACGCAACCGTTGCATGATATTTCCATGTAAGCCAATTCTCTCCTCTCCCACTTCTGCCAATGACTCGAGGTCAAATTAAGTGATGAAAATCTAAAACAATATAATAACTTCAGAGTTACTCTGTGAAGAACAAATTAATGCGTTATGGTTCCTGATTTTCTGGTTCTTTATTGTCTTAACATGCACATCATACTTCTAAGCCAGTGACTAACACGTTTTCCTCTAGTTTTTACTTCCCTTCTAGTTCTTGACAACTCTGGACCCTTTATTTTTAAGGTAAATTTCTTACTATCTTTTTTCTCAGCATATTGCGCTTTCACGGGATGAACGGTTTATGAATACTTACCTACATTGTCTGAATCATTCAACTTTGAAGATAATTTACCTCTGACAGTCTGACCTTGCGCCTCTCTTTTTCCTCATGTGTACGCTTTCTCTTATGACCTTAAACTAATGTACCAAAGACTAGTATAGTATAGTATATCTCAATCCCTCTACCTATTCGCCAGCCGTGGTCCTCTTTTGATGATCCTTCCTGGTTTCTCAACGAGGTGGGGTGCATCACCGGCGCATCATACGGCTCTTTACAACCTCTTATTCTGCCTCTGTCGTCTCTACGCAGGCTTCAGGGTTCCTGAAAAGGAGGGAGAGTACCCTCTGCATGCGTAATCCTATCTATCGCTTGATGGGACACGGGTGTGGAGATTAGGTGGTTGTCCTCGTAACCCACCTGGACCGTCAGGTATGAAGGGTTGGTGAATGCGATATCCTACATTCCATGTGATGTAAAGTGTTTCGCAACACCTCAGTACTTTCATGTGGTACGTATTACCTCCCATCTTTACGCCTTTGTTTCCCCCTGCTTTATGTGATGATTATTTCTTTCTTCACTTTCTTAGTCGCCCTCGAAACGGGCGGCTCTGAAGAACAAACGACATATCAAGCTCAACAGTCTGATCCTTTGCTATTTTGATTATTTACTATGCCTCCATGATGGTGATCGAACGTTTCACTAATTTGATTGCAGACTCTACCATGCCTCGTATGAACATACAAAGGAAGGCTTGCACTAAATGAATTTGTCCCCTTGATATTTTCACCTATGTAACATGTAACGATGCAAGCCCTTGTACTCACTATGTAGGTACCTCTTCCCCTTCGAAATTGTTTCCTATCTTGCCCAATCAAAGGATGATCGACATAGCATGTATTACACGAGGCTTGACAATCATGAATCGTGTTGAGTCTATGACCGCAACCAATTATTAGCTCTATCTGAATTCCCATCGGGCCTTCCTTTAGCAATCATTGCAATTCCCGGATATGAAATAATGCTAACGCTTCAAATACTAGGCATCTATTGTATCGCTCATACGTACTGTAATTAATATAAAGTTTTTTTGTCGTGCTACGAATCGTTTTACTGTGCATGCGATTTGTTTGGAAATGAAAATAGCTAGTCTGTTCGCTTGATGGGTAACAAGACTCATAACACTGAATCCGAAAACGTGAAGTCTAGAACCCTAGCCCATCAGGATGAAGTCATGGCCTTCTGGTCATACCAACGGTGTTTGAGGCAGACAATATATCACCCCCTATAAACGGTGGGCCGTTATTCTAGGCAAAGGTTGCAAGAATGTTGGTGCCCTTGCATTTCCAGTCGGTGAAGAGTTGGATCCATCCCTATTTACCGACACAGCTTCAAGGCGGTTGGTAGCGGTGGGTGCAAGACTCGGGGGCTAGGCTGCAGAACCGATGGCTGTTTCATGTTTCCTCCACGTTTTTTGTTTGGACGACCACCAAACAAGAGGTCGGTTTCTTGAGCTGGTATCTGGTGCTTCTCCATGACTTCCAACGACCGATCTTCACCACTCCCCGCACGTTCCCCGCTGGGTTTGCATCTAGCTGAATGCATCATCCTTGCAGACCGAACGACGCAACTTCTCGAACGCCACTGGCTCTTGGGCTCCCGTGTGCACAGACGCGTTCTGTGGGAAATGGTGAGTCGTACGCTACTTAGTCTAACTCGACCATTCCGTACCGTCCGTCGTACCGAGACACCCCTGCTCTGCTACCATAATCAATCAATCGAACCTCTTCTTTTTGGGAGAGCAAACCTCCACCAAACGACTGAACGGCAGAACTTCTCCTCCGTCTTCACCTCTGTTGCTTTTGATATCCCGTTCCGTCCTGCCGTATTCTCTTCAGCGTACCTCCAACTCGGTATGAAATGGCGACGGCAGCGACCCCAAAACAGCTCCCGACCGGAGGCTGCAATTACAACTTTCCCACGCTTGAAAAGGACATGACCTGCGGTTGTCAACGCTTCTCTCTCAAGAGGAAAACGCGGAAAAGCGCCCGCCGCTCCACGGAAAAGGCAGGAGAAGGCGCAGGCGTGGTAGAGAAAGGTGCAGCTTCGAGTTCACGATCGGCGGCAGATGACGATGACGACGACGACGAAGAAGACCTTTGCAGATGCGGTCACTTTTCTTGCTACCACTCTGGACATCCAACCACCGATGTTAATACCCAGCTACAGCCTGTGGCACAACTACAGGAGGCGGTGGAGCTGCGAGGGAATAGCTGCGGTCCTGCTCATGGGAGAAAATTGAGCGTGTCCACGGTTGTCGATGATACAGCAATCGTACGAACTGACAGGTCGGCGAATGTTGCTGCGCTCTCGGGTATCAGCGGAACGACTACAGAGCGCGATTCGAGCACCGCCGTAACTCCAAAGACGATGATCAAACCTCCGTGGGTTACGAAGGCGGCTGCACGAGGCCGGGAAGAAAATCCGAAGCGGATGACTAGTCAATTACAGACTGCTCTCGGACACGATGAGAGACTGCTACTGAGCCCAACGGGATTGGAACGTCCTCCATCCATGTCATCTAACACCTCAATGAGCGACAGGGACCATGTCAAGGAAAAGTTACGAAGTATCATCGAATACACACGCACACTATCAAGTAATCAGATATCACAACGCGAGCGTCTCGAAATGATGGAGGTGGTGCCTCAAGCTTTGGAAGAGCTTGCAGACAAAGTCGAGCTAATGGACGACCATGTCAATGAGAAAGTTGACAGCTGCGAGACACGCTTGAAAAACGAACTGGATGACCGTCTCGCCCCGATTGAGTCTTTCCTCAAGGCACACCAAGCGCGGGGAGAGAAGCGGAAGCGTAGGCATCAAGCCAGAGGCGCTTCCGAAGCTTGTGAAAACTCGAGTAGTATTCGGCAGGATCGGAAACGCAGAAAACGCCGCGAAGAGAGGGACAGCAGTGAATTTATCAACAGCCAGCCTCACGGAATCACCACAACTAGCTTCACAACCACAAGCTTTACGACGACAACTTCCAGTTTCTCTTCTTCCCCGGCTGCAAACCACCTACCAGAACATGTTGCTAGCCTTAAAGTCTTCTCTGAACTTGAGATGCTGAAGAGCCGAGTGGCGGATATGGAATCCGTAGCCGCGCCAACGATGAGTCGTCCATGGATTGTGGAAGTTGTTCTCATCCCACCTGTGCTCAGAGGTATATGGGCGGACGCTGGTGCTTCAATTCCAAATACCCAGCATACCGGAAGTGAGGTGGCACCTGCATCTATTCCATACAAATACCAAGGCTCGCAACCATCCGGTCCAGTACCATACTCATTCTCACCAAAGTCGAAAGTGTACAAACGTCTTCATAGCCGTGGGTTCATCAAGCGTGTACATATTGTTGGCCCTTCTGGGAGGGAAGTTTCAATGGCTATCGAAAACGGCTTCTCAGATCTCATCCAGTGGTTAGTATCATTCTCCGTATCTCGCGATTTATCGCACGCCAGGTCGCAATCGAGGTCTCAAATATCAAATCCATCGTCCATTTCTTCTTCACAGCGCACAGCCGGTGGTAATCGCAATCTTTGGGCGCCCTTGCGCAAAGTCTACAAGCAAGCTGCGTTAGAATTCCTTCCCGCCAGTGAGCTTTCTTCCCCGGCTCTTTGGACCGTCGATTTTCTTAAGGCCAATTGCATGATGCGCGGAACAACGCGCAAGCCTCTCTACATACTTCCAAGGACCTCCAGCCGTTCCACTTCGAGTCTTACATGGGACGACATCCAGCAGCTCCACCGAGTTCACGACCCTGACAGCGAGCCGGAAGCTGATGAGCCAGACGAGCCAGATGACGAGGATGAGACCTACTGGAAATTCGATCCTAAACTCGATGCAAAGCCACCGAATCTTCATACGGGAAGCTTCTTTTCGGAACCGTTTGCAAGCTTTGGACCATTTCCCACCGAAGGCGGGAGTCTTGGAACTACGCCCGTAAAGCTATCATTTTCATCCCATCTTGCTGCCAGTCCCCAGCGTCAGGAAGCAACGCCACCCGACACTGCTCCCCAGCTGCAGCCGAGACGGTCTAGTAAGCTGAATCGGGCACATACTCCCGTGATACATGTCGAGACGGAGAAAGACATTCCGACGGAAGACGACCGTGAGAAGGATCATCCAGTTCTATACAGGCGGTCACCAAATAGTGTTAATTCCGCACCGCTTCCCCAATTGAGACTCTCAACCATATCACCCCCTAGTCCGCCACAGTCGTATCCCCAAACCACCCAACACCGCCGAAGGAACCGGACTTTGAAGGAACCCGACATTACACCCCAAGATCAAGAAGTCTCGCCGACAGATGAAGACTCGCCGCCAATATTCCCGAGAACAAGCGGGTCGCAAAAGACCGTGCGCTCTTTCGAGGCATTTGAAACTCTCGGTGTTGGCAGATGGCAGGACGACAATGTTGATGAGATCTGGAACGATTCACAAGTGGCTGCGCTCGAGATTGGTGAGGATATGGGAGAGATGGATTGGGGATCGTTGTTTGGGACCCCGAGAGACGACGACTCAATTCTTGCGGGATTAGGAACGAATGATGAGGTTGTGCAGGCGGAGCAAGAGGAGGAGGAAGTCGGAGATGAAAATGTGGATCCGCAAACTGCTGCACTGTTGACAGCTCCGCTGACTTCCCTTCCAGTGGGCGATTCGATGGTAGATTATAATGGGGATGGCGGATATCATAGCGATTGACGGTTACTGCGTGTTTTGGTGTCGTGTTCTTTTCTGTAATGGTGGGTGGTGACGGTGTTACTTGTGCTTTTTTTTTTATACCCTGGGATATTTGGACTGGATTTAACTGATAGGTGAACGTTCATGTACTTTTTGGGAGGAAAGGGGTGTGTTTATCATTTGGCATAGCTTTGGATGGGCAGGTATTTATTAGAGGATTTCTATTGTTTTTTTCTTTTGTACACACGGGCCTGTTCTGGTGCCCAGACTTCTGCCTCGCTCACAAGCTCGCTCGTTTACAAAGCGTAGGGGATGGCAAGCGAAATCAACACCGGGCTTCTTTCCGATGGGTTTTTGAGTTTTGTTTAGTCTTATATCTGCATACCTGGATGGGCTAGCAATAGGGATACCGCATCCCTCCTAACCGTCATGTCTTGTCACAAACCTTGTCATTTACTGTCAGATAGCTCTCTCACCAAAATTCACAGATCTTTGTCACGATGTAGTCAGAAGCCGATAGTTCGTGACATTCTTGACATGATAAGACGCTTGTCACAAACCATTCATGACTGACATCAGCATCCCTAAAATGGACAAAGCCCAGGAGGACGAGAGGGAGAGAATGGGATAGGGAAACAAACTCTCCTCGGCCCTACTGAACATATTAAATATTTTTGAAGTGCGGTGGTTAACGGTGAGTTCATGTCGGAAGACTTGAATCTTGAATGCGGATAGCTAGTAGTAGCTTCCACTAGTTGCATTAGAAGGCATAGAACGGCGTACGTCCAAGTACATGCATGTTTTTGACAGCGAGCAGCGTCACAAACCAAACCTGGAGAATGTTTTAACGATGGCTGGATTGAGAGGAGAATTCAAACAGTCGAAGCAAAGCGGTAACACTCATGACGTTAGCGAGATCGGAAATCAGAGCCAGGGATAGGAAAACAAACCCCGCGAGTGATGGTATGTGAAAAGGCTACGAGATACTGCACTACTCATACTAGTTCAGGCGTCAGCAGTCATATGGGGGTGTCCGCCCGGAAATTTTTATATACTTGTCAGCGTCAGCAAGCCGGTATCCGGTGGGTTAGAATCTGACAGCATTGTAGAATACTATCTAAAAAAAGCTAGGCATTTTGTAAAGCTATCCAAACTCAAGTTAGGTCTGCTGTTGGTCAAGTTTAGGTGCATATGATAGGAATCAGGATTGCAAGGCCGTGAAAAGGGGCCCTATCAACGGAGGAATAGAGAGGCCCGAGTATGTGGTCCAAGCTTCATCACCATGTCCGGTCATTGTAGCAACGACTATCCGGTAGAAAAATACTCGTCAGCACCAACCAGCGTCCGGACCACTGTGAGTAGTACAGTATTCCACGAGACGAAATCCTCATTACCGTTCATTTTAGTCAATATGAAACAGCTCCCCTTCCCCTCCGTATAAATACGAGAAGGTCTAAGGAAACTTCAAGCCACTTGCGGTTGCGTACGAGTGATACTAGGTAGGTCGGCCACATACCCCGTGAAATACGCCGCCCAGTCTCGAACGCAAATATACAGGTTTCTCAGAGAGTAATCAGCCATACTAGAAACTTTTGTGTTCGGTATGTGACGAAGTACTCAACTTGGTCTCCCGAGGAATGTAGCATTGGTTTTGAGCTTGCCATATATCTACCTGCAAGTCCAATCCAGTGGTTTATCTCCAGTAAAAAAGTTGCCATAATGCGTTCCCAGGAATCCATCCGCTAGGAAAAAAGCTTGTTTGTGCGAATTAACCCAGAAATCTGGGGTCACATTAGACGGATGGATCCCGCCAGGAGACTGCAATATAGATAAGCCGAGTGTCCGACTCTTATATATGCGATGATTTCCACCACCCTCGCGCTCTACAGTATCTAGATTGAAGCGTTTTTTGACCTTCCAGGACATTGGAAGAATTATGAAGATGTAGTACTATTCCGAACAATATCTCATGGATATATAGACAAGAGAATAAAAGAATGATAAGTTTCGAACCCCGTATTTACAGCGCCTGGTCCTTAGCCAGCTTCAGTTTCTTGTATATGATATCACTCCTATGGTGTTCTCGGTGTCTGGGAACATATCTGAAGAACTTTTGAAGATGCAGTGCCTGCGGAGTCCCAGGCAACAACTTCTTGCTTGAAATAGTCTAGACAACGGGCTCCCAGACCTAATTGTATGCCCGCTGGGAGGCCAGATCACAGGCACACATGTATATAAGCGGGTTATACTTGTATGGACATCCGATTGAGCGCGCGTCTTTTTAAACTTCTTGCAAAAATATCTTCCGGCGGAGGCAGAACAAAAGGGTGATTGAACACCACAGGTTTTGAACCTATGGGCCTGACGTTGTTGTTTGTTTATTCATACTGTATTCACTCTTACTAGAGTATGACAGAGCCCAATAACCCCTCCGGGCGAGCCGGCTAGATGGCGGAGCTCCCACCCGCTACCCTTCGTCCCCGCTGACAAATGAAAGATTGGGGGGCCTGACGTTTATTGCGCCATGAGGGTTCGAACCCGGTGTTTACAACCCCAACTAAGCTAAGTAATCAGTTCTTGTATATACGACGATTTCTACCATCCTATTCATGACCCAAACTAGAATCTCGAGGCAAAATAATGAGCACCGCAGGTTTTTAACCTGCCTAGTGTTTACAGCACCTGGCCTGGCGTTTATAGCGCCATGAGGTTTCGAACCGTTTAGAACGCAGTGGGGTTTTGAACCCCTGGAGTATTTATAGCATCTAAGCCTGGCGTGAGGTTTCGAACCCTGATGTTTATAGCACCTGGTGTTTGTAGCACCTAGTTAAGCTACGCGATTAGTTGTTGACATATGTGACGTTTCCACCACCCTGTACGGAATCTAAGGCTAGGATCTCAAAAAAGCACCGTTGGTTTTGAATCCGGGAGCACGAAATCCAGATGCCCCATAAGTGATCTTCCTCCAATAGGATCATAGGAATTCGTACGATTCCATTGTCCAGATGTACTGCGGATACATAATGCATACCTCACGCACCGGGTGATTAAACCGGCATTGGCAGCCAGTGAAGGAAACGATATTCTACCGTTTACGTCCCATGTTTAAATACTCAGCACATCAATCTTGGCTGTACGAAAAACCTGATGACATGCTGGGTCAATAGTTCGCACGGGGTGGGTCGATAATAGAGCGGTGGTGCATACAAAGATGCACTTACACCTAAACTGCTTGCTGCTCCTACACACACTGTAGATAGTCCGAGGTTCTCTACTTATCAATATACACGCCTGCGGCTCCTCCAACAGCAGCATGATGAAGAGTTCCGGGGTAACACAGGTGCCTGTATCGACGTACCAGCCTAAGTACTCCAACAATACAAATTTCATACACCTCATTCATGACGCGGTCCCGTTTCCGGCCGTGATACTTGTCACGCAAGTACCCATCCGCACGAGCCCCTCATTTGTTCGCAACTAGTCGCTCACGTTGCCGGAAAAAAAGGAAAAAAATACCTGCAGCTCTCCACCCGGCATTTGGGGCTGAGCTTTTGACGGGTCGTCGAGGTACAAAAACACGCGCAGTTATTGCTACCAAGTTGCAGGTATTCCCCACCCTAACTGGGAAACGCTTTTTATAACCATCCGCTGCGTTCCTATTGCTGCGGGTGAGATTTTAGTGTGCCCCAGAGATGTGGCGCAAAGTTAAGCTAAAGTCTTTCACCCTTCCCCGAGCAATGCGGATTAGCGACAAAGAGGAGAAAACAACACACAAGGTGAGTCTGTTCAATGTCACATTATCTCTATTGAAGACTGACTTGCTGAATTCACTGACAACTGATAGCAATGTTGGCGTTTAACACTGGTTGTCGCGTTGCAGCCGCCGTTCGTATACACTCGGCCTACCACTTTAAACAGTTCAGGGGAGCTCCCCCATCTAGCCGGTCATCCGGAGGGAGGGGAATTGGGCACTGCCATACTCTAGTTAGAGTGAATACAGAATGATTAAACAAAAACAAAAAACTTTAAACAGCTCAACACCACCACCAGTGTGAGCTTTGACTCGTCTTAGCGGGGGTTGCTGATGTATACTGACTGGGCGAGTTAGCATAAATACGAAGATGCCGAATATTCCAACTTGAAGACTGACGCTGAGCCGAAACTTCCCAGCGAGGACTCGGTGCCCGGACAAATTATCAAGCTCAAGCAGGTAAAACAAGCAACCCCGCTTTCACTTGAGGTTATGTTGACGGGGTTGCAAGGACTAAGAGGTGCACAAGTTGAAACTTGATCATCTGACCGAGAAGGTCGACAAGGGATTTGACGATGTTCGGGACCAAATCAAGAGCCTTCGCCAGGATATCAAGGATTCAAGAGGACTGACCGTTGGATGATGTTGCTCATTGACGCGGTAAGTTAAAAAGCTATGTATAGAGTGATTGATAGGTATGCTATGTAGTTATCTTCAAGGGCGGCTTTGACATTGCGAATTTTGTAAGTGTTTGGAAAAAATTTAAGGAGAATTAAGATCTGACTTAGAAGTTCTAATTGACTTCGGGACTGTGTTCTGCTATGACTCAAGTGTCCGCATATTTCTCTTGTTCTTCCGGCTGGGGAACCTGGAAGAAAGGGCTCGGAGGTTCCCGTCTGGGATTCGAAAGACTACAAACTACGTACTCGGAGGGTACCAAAAGTCGGGCGCTCCCACAGAATGTGGAAATTCGAAACCTCCACCACAACAATAGAGAGAATTATGAAAGAGTAGGGAGTGA
>Ga0307512_10000352_pt1 | contig 66944 bp, 84 predicted proteins | sample 14_EM_MG_FD_200267 | JGI IMG/M metagenome (GOLD analysis project Ga0307512, IMG submission 200267) | Populus trichocarpa ectomycorrhiza microbial communities from riparian zone in the Pacific Northwest, United States - 14_EM | ecosystem: Host-associated > Plants > Roots > Unclassified | place... | reverse complement strand
TCTGACATGCTCACTTTCACCACTGATCTGCTCGCTCACACAACTCTGACATATTCACTTTCCAACCTCTGATATGCTTTGTCTCACTGCTCTGACATGCTCACTCTCACCTCTCAGGCAATCAGGCTTCGCTGGGAGGAAGCTGGTAGCGGTGGAATGATCACTGTCACCTCTCTGACAATCTGGCTTCGCTGGGAGCAAGCTGGTAGCGGTGGAATGATCACTGTCACCTCTCTGACAATCTGGCTGTGTTGGGAGCAAGCAGGTAGGGGTGGCTCTAGCTTCGCGGGTAGCAGTCGATCTGGCTTCGCAGGGCACAAGCTGGTAGCGGTGGAATGCTCACTCTCACCTCTCTGACAATCTGGCTTCGCTGGGAGCAAGCTGGTAGCAGTAGATCTGGCTTTGCAGGTAGGGGTGAAACTAGCTTCGCTGGTAGCAGTGGATCTGGCTTCGCTGGTAGGGGTGAAACTAGCTTCGCTGGTAGCAGTGGATCTCGCTTCGCTGGGAGGAAGCTGGTAGCAGTGGACTGATCACTCTCACCTCTCTGACAATCTGGCTTCACTGGGAGCAAGCTGTTAGCGGTGGATCTGGCTTCGTTGGTAGTAGTGGATCTGGCTTCGCTGCTTCTGGACGTGGATCTGTCTTCGCTGGCAGGGGTGAAACTGTCTTCACTGGGAGCAACTTACCTCTCTGACAAGCTGACTTTGCTAGGAGCAAGCTGGTAACGGTGGATTCTGCTTCACTGGTAGAAGTGAAACTGGCTTCGCTAGGAGCAAGCTGGTGGAGGTGGATCCGGCTTTGCTGGAATGGGTGAAATTGGTTTCGCTGGGAGCAAGCTGGTAGCGGTGGATCTGTGTTCGCTGGAAGGTGTGAAACCGGCTTCGCTGGGAGCAACTTAAGTATCCGAAAATCTGAATTTGCTGGGAGCAAGCTGGTAGCCGTGGATCCGGCTTCGCTGGTAGGGGTGAAACTGGCTTCGCTGTTAGCAGTAGATCTGGCCTCGCTGGGAGCAAGCTGGTAGCGGTGGATCTGTCTTCGCTGGTAGGGGTGAAACTGGCTTTGCTAGGAGCAAATTACCTCGCTGACAATCTGACTTCGCTGGGAGCAAGCTGGTAGTAGTGGATCCGGCTTCACTGGTAGGGGTGAAACTGGCTTCCCTGGTAGCATCAAATATGGCCTCGCTGGCAGCAAGCTGGTAGCGGTGGATCTGTCTTCGCTGGTAGGGGTGAAACTGGCTTTGCTGGGAGCAAGCTGGTGGAGGTGGATCTAGCTTCGCTGGTAGGGGTGAAACTGGCTTCGCTGGTAGCAGTAGAACTCGCCTCGCTGGGAGCAAGCTGGTAGCGATGGATATGTCTTTGCTGGTAGCACAGAGTCTGGATTCGCTATGAGCTGGCACAAAGCTTTGTATCAGGCCTCACTCCCACAACTCTGACATCCTTGCTCTCACCACTGTGACATACTCGCTCTTACAACTCTGACAATGTGGCTTCGCTTGGAGCGAGCTGGTAGCAGTGGATCTGGCTTCCCCGACAGTGGGCAGAGATGTATAACTTACCGCTGATGGATGAACTCTGTAAGAGGAAAATACCCGATGGTGGTGATGGTTATGGTGGCATTAGTAATGATGCTGATGGTGGTGGAGATGACGATTGAAAAAAGGTGGTTGATAGAATGCATGCAGTATGAGAAATCTGCTTCATTCTGTAATTAGATATTACACATGGTAACACTCACATAGCATTCCCATATCACTTAGCTAATCGCCAAAGTACATGGTAGACAGCCTTAATCTACAGTAAGCAACAGTAACACAGTGGTAACAGGGATATATTATCTCCGTTATGGTTGCACCGCAACTTTTCCCGACGAGGGTGATGTGGAGATAGCATAGGGATGATGTTAACACCATGGCAGGATGATGTAGTATGAGAAGGAAGTGGTCAGAGGTGTTGTTACGTCAGATGATATGGAGTGGTTATATTGGTAAGAATTGTTTGAGTGGTGTGTGAGATGATGAGTGAAGGTTCGAATGGTATGTAAGGCCATGCATGCCAGCGTCCGGCCAAGTAAGAGAATAGATTATACTTGTAGTAACAAGGTTGCAAAAAGGGTCAGAGTGATTGCACCTTTAGATGTAGGTGTTAAGATTCTCGGTGAGGATCATGATCCTCACGAGCAGTCCATTTGAGGTTGTGGCTTACCCAGCAGCATCACGTGCTGGCATACAACCCTATCCTCTAGTCTAAGACCTTGCCATTACATTATCCTCACACTAGCCACAGAACTCCTGGGCTGCATATTCGCATACAACAAGAAACCACAAACAAACAAGAAACAAATCCAACAATGGTCTGGTCAATATGGCACACAGAGAAACTCCACCTCCAATTGACTGTGATCCGACGGTGGTCAAACCCATGTCAAGGCCATCTGTACTGGACCGCATCCAATCACAAGAAAGAAAGAAAAAAGAACGGCAAATTGATCCCTTTCCTCCACTATCGCGGCTTCCCTGGGTGGCTGCGATGGAATTACTCAACCAGCTAGTGATTATTCCCGAGGATTTCTGTGGGCTCCCAACTCGTACAGGCGTATCTGTTTCGGGCTTATTGAACTGGATAATGAACGTTCTAATTACTCCTTGTGGAGTCGAGTATATGATCGACTTCTCATTCTTCCAACTCATCAACGATCATTCGGTGAGGTTCATTGGATGGCTGGCCTGTCACAGGTGTGTTTACCAATCGAGCTGTGACACGTGGAAAGGGTTCTGCTTCTGCATCATCATCGGCATGTCTAATTTGTAAGCGTTCCGATTCGTGACTTTACTCACAGTATATAGTCCCACGCATTTGAAATCGGCTTCTTAGATGACCTGGTCCTCCGGAAGTGCTTATTCGAGGGCCACACTTTGTCGCTGGCGTCGAACGTATTGTATTGTCCACCAGCGTACATCGTCTGGCATTGTTCGGCTTCCAGTATGTTTTCACAGAAAGTGCAGTGTGTCTCTGCCAATCCCTAGAAGGTAGCGTCCGCTTGGGTCAATGATTTTAGATTTGATGCAATTGTTGCTTTCAAATACATCCCAAGGTTCCGATGGTACATGGCCCAGGATGATATCATCCTCATCATACCATGCACTGAGTAGTTGTACGCCAATTCCGCCAGGGGAATGTTGTACAGGGGCACCTGCTCAAGTTGTCGAGTGTGTGCGGGCATATGCGAAGGTGTGTCGATTGTATTGTGTAATGAGACATCTCGCACTAACATAAGGTTGATCGATGACTAATGGCACTAAGTACAAAAGAGGCAAGTTTCATCAAGGTCCTTGGCATAGTGCTATTCTGACTCCCAATCAACTCAACACTCCTCCAGGATGGCTATCATGTCTGTTTCAAACATAACATTCAATACAGGAGAAGAGGAGCCAATCAAACATTGTGGATCTGCTCAAAAAGAACATACCCAATCAATTTACTTTCCGACGGCATTCCGAATCCCATTTGCAATCCCAATTCTGACTCCATTTCCGTGACCAATTCCGAGACAATTTCTGTCCATATTGTGCCCATTTACAAGGCGATTCCCGAGTCCAATTCCGATTATTCCCATCACAGCTCACTGCTTCAAAAGAGGGGGCTTCGGCAGCGGCTTTGTGAAGCAGTCGGCGAGCATCTCAGCAGTCAGTACGTAACTCAAGTCGATCTCTCCATCTTTGGCCATATCTGCAGCAAGAGAGTACTTGGTTGCAATGTGTGCAACTGCAGTTCCACGGCAGATTCTGTTCTTCATGCTGGTGATCAGTGACTGTGAATAGGAGGACACTTGAGGGATAGTCGGGATGCCAAGCTTGTTCAAGAGATGTGAGATCTGTGTGAGTTTCATGGAGCCTACTCCAAAGGCGTACTATTCAGCATGAGTTGTGGACCAGGCAGTGGACTTGTATTTCTCGATCTCCAGTTGACCGCTCCTCCGAAGGTGATAATCAGTGCACTGGGTGGGTAATAGTCATCAGGGCATCCAGCATAGTCCGAATCGACATAAAATCTTACTGCACTTTCTCCATCTCCTCGGAACCATGGATGCCAGTCCTCCGTGCCGTTGAGTTACCGAGACATGCGTTTGAGAGCTATCATACGCTGATTAGTAAGGTCGTGATTGAACCGGCTGGGATCTACGATGGCAGACGCAACATCAGGCCGCGTGGCAGTCATCGCATACATGAGGCTTCCGATCATCGATTGGTATATGGTCGGATCCCAGGCTTCTTCATCTGGCTTCCTCTTGTGAAGCTTCGTCACCATTGGGGTGGCAACAGGTCTGGACTGATCCATTTTGAACTTCGCCAAGATCGACAAAATGTAGCTGTGCTGATGGCTGTCGAGCATATAGTTCTCCAAATTGTATTCAATGTTAATGCCGAGATAGAAGGATACACTCCCAATATCATGCATCTGGAACGTCTTCTTCATCTGATCCTTGATCTGCCCAATGAAGCACTCATTAGCTATGATAGGGAGGTCATCGATGTATTGAACAACTGCGGCAACAACTATGCCTCGATCCTCATCATGGACCATGAACAGTCCTCTGGCGATGCATGAGGCCATGAACCCGATCGAGATCATGAAGTCCTTGAAAGTGCCGTACCAAACGTGCAACGACTGCTTTAGGCCATAAAAGGACTATCTCAAGCGGAGTACCATCTTCCGCGAAGTCTTTCATCTTGTATCATTGTATCGGCTCCCAGTTTGGACCAAACAAAAATATCCCTGCAGCGAGTGCGTATAGATCTCTGCTCCCAAGTCAACTCCCAAGGAAGCCATGCATACATGCGTTTGAGGGATCTCGAGACCATACTTGGCAGCGATCACGACTTCCAGCCTAACATGGCCTCAGCAAGCAGTCGGTGCATATGAAGCCTGGTAGTCGATCCCTTCGATTTGATGATTTCCTCCACAGACTTGCCTGGCCTTGAACCGCTGCACATTGGCTGCTCCATCGCTCTTGATCTTGTATACTCAATGACTTGGCAAACCCTATCTCTCTTCCGGCAGCTCCACAACATGTCCAAAGACTTGATGCTGACCAACTGGATCCAACTCTTCTTTAATCGCCATATCCCATTTGTCAGCAAGTGGAGACACGGTTGCTACTTTGTAAGACTTTCGATTGATAGCATCCCGGTGATTATCGGAGATTGCAACTGAAGCATACATGAGAATCATATCCTCCAATTTGTCATCTTCGAGTGCACATTGTGCAGATTCTGCCCACGAATCCTCCCCAGCGTGGTTTTGGCGACGACCTTTGGCCGGCAGCTTCCATTCATCTACAAGTGACGTCTCAAGGCCAGCAGATTCTCGCGACTTCGTCTTTGGATTTGGAGCATCCGAAGCTGAATCGTGGCCCAATGGCTCCTCCCTGTGCAGTTCAGAATTTCCATCTCCTGTTGGCTGCTTCCCAGTGGGTTTGGGATCCTCGATGACAACTCTTAAGAAGTGCTCGTTCATGATCGCTTGGTCTGCAGCATTTGGTGCTGTGTACCGCCTTCCTTCTCTGATTACCACATCTCTGGAGCGGTGAAGCATCTTGGCCCTTGGATCGTATGAGAAGTACTGCTTAGTCGAGATGCTGTACCCAACGAATATGCCAGGAGTGGCTCTGTAATCCACCATCTTTCGTTTATCTTTCGGAAAGTGCACAAACGCCGAACTTCCGGACACACGGGATTGCTTCAACGATGGCATCTCTCTGGATCCATGCCAGGCCTCGTACGGATTCTTACCAACCACTGAGCGTGCCGGAGTGCGGTTCTTGAGATGGACCACCACTGGGACTGCAAATGCCCAGTAGTTCCTCAGAAGTACGGCATCTTCCAGCATGCATCGTACGCACTCCATGATCGTGCGGTTCGCCTGTTTGACGACATCATTTGACCGATGGCTGTATGAAGGAGTAGTTTCCTTTAAGAACCCATATGATTTTAGGTATTCTGTGAACATCTTGGAGGTATACTCACCGCCTCCATCTGTACGAAATCGCTTCACATGGTTGCCTGACTGCTTCTCACTAGGAGCCTTCCATGCTTTGAATTTCTCAACGGCTTCTGACTTCTATTTCATTATGTACTCATCTGTATGCCACGTGGCGTGGTAGATGCAGAGCAGCATATATCGACCTCCTCCGATGGCTGTTTCTAATGGACCGCCTATGTCCCAGTGCACTAGCTGCAGTGGCTTAGTGGCGGGGGAGGTCATGGGAGTAAAGGGCTTCCAAGCTGACTTGCACTCAATGCAACTCTCGCAATCACACTACCTGGTCATTCTCAGTGCAGTGGTGATTGTCGGCAAGATCTCTAACGGTTTGAGACCGACGTGTGTGAAGCAGCAGTGCCATGACATCCACTTCTATGCATCGTGCCGAGATGGATGCCCAGTTGTCCTGAGCGCCAGCAGGCAGCTGTGATTGTCGATATTGGTGTATTCGGTCAATTCCATAGCTTGATCCAGAATGAATAACCCAATGAGCCGCAGTGCAGTGGCAATCAATTTTCCATTGTGATTGTAGAGGTTGAGACCGTCGTGACACACTGGTTCGACTTTGACGTCCTTATCCATGATCTGAGACTGAGATGAGGTTGAACGATCCTGGCAAATGCACCATTTCTTGAACTATAATCGGTTGCGTCTTTCTATCCGGCAGTTGACAAGTCAACCTAACACTTCCATATCCGGATGCAAAGGATGTGACTCCATTGTATCCCTTCACTTCCTTCATATTTGGGGGATATTTGGTTGAAGTGATGAACATTGATCAACAGCCGGTGTTGGGAGTTGTGGATCCGGACTTGATGAACCAATCACTGGATGAAGCATTTGATTTAGCCTCCATCCAATAGGTCTCGCTCAATGTGGTGAGAGTCAAAGTATTCTCAGTCGACACTTTAGATGCAGTGTCGGCAGGCTTTGGAGGATCGCTGCGTTCCTTGCTCAAGCAGTTCTCGGTGATATGCCCTCACCGTTGGCAATGAAAGCGCTTCCGCAGATCCTTCTCTTTCCTCTCGTTGTCTCACTTATTATTTCTCATATCCCTCTTTGGACTTTTGCCGCCTTTACCGGCTTTCCCACCATTACCACCAGTGCCACCTGTCTTTGCAAAGTGCAGAGCATCTAGAGCGAGCCCATTCTGTCTCTGGATTGCAGCTTCCTGTTCAACGAGCTTGGTGATGATCTCATCGGGCGTGGCAGTCATCGTGGCTTTTTTGTCCATCACAAGATCTAGGATGACTTCCCACTCGTCTTTCTTTGGGATCCCGCTGTGGCGGAAATCCCGGATCACGAGATCGCGCATGGTAGCTTCCGTAGCAAGCTACAAAAATGGAGGTTCCGTTTGAGGAGCGTAGGGAGGGAGTAGCCGCAGCGAGATAGTTGATTGGCTAGAAACCAAGAAACAAGAAGGAAAGCGATGAGTTGACGATTGGTGAGGTCTGTTTAAATGGTGGTGTTTGGATGCCGGCCAGCGAAGGTTCTTCAACCTTGTCGATGGCGTGATGCAGAGCCACGATAACCCCAACCTGGTCACGTACCCACTCACATGTGTGGCTTTGTGGTGGTGGGAGCAGTTTTCCCACCACAACTCCTCCCCAGCCACCGGGTGGAAAGCACGTGGTAATCCTCTTCCGCCTTTCTCCTCCTCGTCCTTACCATCATCTCCGTATCCCCAAGATCTCACCCGTTATCAGTAATATGCAGAAACAGCTCCGAAAGCAAACCCCAACCAGCAAACGAAACAAGCACCAAGAAAAGAACGAGAAACCACAAAGAAACGAGGAAACAAACATAAACCTGACCCAAAAACCCAAACTATCCAACCTTCCACCGAAGGCTCCTACACTCATATTCCATCCCATTTGCAGTGAGGGCTGATTGTCCGGTTTACCATCGGTGCGGATTCTCCCAAGCCACGTCCTCCGCGCTCATACCTACGTCGTGGTTTCGCGAGACGGTGCTCGCAATCCTGGACTGCGGCATCCACCCTGTATCCTCCACTCCAGCTATCTCGTCCCGCTTCAACGAGACGGTGCTCACGATCCCATGCTCTCCGCACCCATACCTTCATCCCGGTTCAACCAGACGGTGCTCACACCAGCCGTATCCTCGGTGCCTGTCGAGCCCTCCTGACATCTGTATCCTCCGGGTGCGCTTCTCGCAGTCGTATCCTCCATCAGCACTTCCTGCACCCTCCAAATGCACCCTTGTGAAGTGCGCATTGCTCCCATGTCCACCAAGTGTGCTTCTCTCTTCCTAGTCCACTTCTCTCCTCCTAGTCCGCTACTATCCAGTTGTGGTGAAAAAAAACGAAATTTGCCCTACCTGGCCCTTTGGGTGAAGCACACTCTGCATTCCCATCACCGCTCGCCGTCTGCAAGCCTATGCTCCATCGAGTAGATGCCGTGCAGACGGTGACTGCTACCGGATATGTTCCAGTTGTATGGCTATTGGTGGGCAGGCTGTGAGTCTCGGACGGGGTTGCATGTCGACATTGACCTTCTGAGATCATGCAAAATGCTCCATGACCTCTTCCATTAGTTGCATCAATTGTTCCGTTGAAAGCAGTGGTGCGGAGGGACGTGTCGGTCGCGCTGGAGATGGGGCTGCTGAGACTGGACGAGCTGGTGGCGATGGCGGGGACGTGAGCGATGACGATGGTGGCAGTGGTGGTGAGTTCGAGTCAGCTTGTGATGGTGATGGCGGTGGCGGTGGTGGTGGTGGTGTCGAAACAACTGGACGCCCTGCACGTGTATAGTGCCTCATCGTGCGGTTACCGCGGGCAGCCGGTGCCATTGGTATCTCCTGTTTCGCATGCCCAAGCACACATCTATCACAGGTATTGATACTTACAACACCATCCTCCAGGTTGGTGTGCAAATCGACACACTTCCGGAGGTGATGCTGACCGCTGCAGTAACGGCATTGGGGCACATCTCGTTGCTGTGGTGGCTGGACTGGATTTTGATATTGATATGACAGCGGTGGGGTGGGCTTCCGATTGAATGGCAAGGTGGGCTGTGGACGGTGCTGCTGGTCGGGCACTTGACGGTTCGGCAGAGTAGACTCCAATCAATGCTTGGGCTGTACACACGGTGCTAACGGACTGGCAGGCCTCGAGGTGGCTCAACAGGGATTATTCCCAGTTGTACAGTCGGTCCAGCACAGATGGTACATTTTCCAGCCGCGGGAGAAGGAGCCAAAGGCGGTGTAGTAATTATCACCATGGTTGAGGGAACCTTAGCTGCCATGGGAATTGTCTTGGTACTCTTGGCAGCTGTGGGGGCGAAGGGAGCTGCAGAAGCAAGGGTAGACGCAGGGGAAGTCATGGAAGCCGGAGAAGTCGTGTGAGTCATGGGCATTGCCGCAGTCGAGGAAACACGAAGAGCCAAAGACCCAGGAGAAGCCGAAGAAACAGGGGAAAGCTAAGTACTTGTGGGAGCCGTGAGAGAGGTCAAAGCGATTGGAGCCCGGGCCGCAGGTGAAGCGATCGAAGTGGGTGATACAGTGGAAGCCGGAGGAATTGCGAGAGCTGGGATAGTTGTCAGGGGCGGTGTGGCAGGAGCATGAAAGCCGAACATTGTAAAGGCCTCCGCAGCTGCGATTCTCCCGGCGATCTGTCCCTGCAGCTGGCCGTATTTGAATGTCCGCGGTTCCAGCATGTTCAGACAAAGCTTAGCGTTCGCCTTCCTCCAGAGTCGCTTGGGAAGTGCAAGCAGCAACATCTCTGTCCTCTCATACTTGACCATCATTCCACACTCGGTGACTTCTCCGCTGATGTGATCGTAAGTGGGGAGAGATGACTCAAGACTTTCCGTCTCATCACGGCCTCCAAACTCGGCACAAAGATTCTCGAAATATTGATGTGTGGAGACTAGGGATTCAGGTCAGCTATTGGTATACCGAAACGCATCGAGCATCTCTTTCTTGAGTGCAAACCAGTCTTGGCGCTCATAACGGGGCATCATCATCACCGTCTCTCTGATCGCCTCCGAGCAGTAGTAGGGAAGCATGGCAACGACGTTTTGGCTGGAAGGGTCAGTAGCACTGAAGGCGGCGATGCTCCCATACTTGTGGAGAAATGTTGTCACATCAGAGCGAAGAAAGATAGGCGCACCTGGACAAAGCCGGAGTGGCATTTGATTCCGGGGTTTGGTCGCAGCCGAGATGGCCTCAGCATGTAGCCATCAGATCTCCATGCTTCCAAACCTGCTTGTTCTATATGTGGGCATAGGGCCTTAGTGATATTGCTCGTAGGGTGGTTCTCGCGATGCTGATGGTGGCTCCACGCCCACAGTAGGAGTCAAATCAACACGTTTTGGCTTGTGATTCCAGTATCCTCGGCTTTGATTCTCCCGCATGCTATTTGTCAATCTCTCGTTGTCTAGTGGTCCTCCACGCTTGATTTGGGTTCAATTGTCAGTGGTGTAGTCTCTGATCGCAGCCCAGTGTTCCGTGACGTGTCGTTCCTGTCCTGTTGTGTCTATTCCATCCAAGTCCATATCGTACCCTATCGTCTGTCTCTCGCTGCCAGCTTACTTTCCCGTCCTCTGCGGTCCGAAATGACCTCCAAGCCAGAGCACCATTTGAGGCGGAAATCCCGGATCAGGAGATCTCACATGGTAGCTTCCATATGAAGCAACGAAAATGGAGGTTGTGTTTCGAGGAGCATAGGGAGGGAGTAGCCGCCGCGAGATAGTTGATTGGCTAGAAACTGAGAAACAAGAAAGACAGGGATGAGTTGATGATTGGTGAGGTCTGTCTGAATGGTGGTGTCCGATGCTGTCCAGCGAAGGTTCTTCGACCTTGTCGATGGAGTGATGCAGGGCCGCGATAACCCCAACCCAGTCACGTACCCACTCAATTGCGTGGCTTTGCAGTGGTGGGAGCCGTTTTCCCACCACACCGCGAAGGAGGTAGAAGATGTATTCCTGCTCACTCATCTTGGCGATTGTCTCTGCAGAGTCCATATCGGCAGCATCAGTGTCAGTGGTCGATGGTGCTGTGAGGCCTGTGCAGAGATTGTAATCCTTAACTTTCCGATTGATCCCCGATGCATAGTTGTCATCATCTCCACAGTCCCTTAACTGGATGCTCCAAAAGTCTTCCCCAATCTCAAAGATATTGAGCTTCAACTTTGACTTGTGGGTTGAGGCTAGATTTTCTCAAAGCATCTTCGCATCGTTGACGAACGTGTATTCCGCTTGGATCCTCGGCTCCATGGCCAGTAGGATAGTCGATCTGGCAACACCACAGCAATTCATCCAGTCATTGAAGGCGGCCTTCTCTGCAGTGGTCACATTTGAAGCTGGCTTATCCGGCTTGTCATCCAATCCTTTGCTTATACCGTACACTTCCTCCTGCTCGAGCAGTAGGGCCATCTCGGTTGCCCATTGTGCAGAGGTCGTGCCATTGAACATCGTGATGGTGATCGTGGTCAAACACAACTCGCATGGTCCTGATGTTAGATTGCAATTGTCAGTTATCATCATCTCTCAGACTGTATATATGGGAGACGTCCAGAAGCCACCGTCAGAAGCATGGCAGGGTGCGGGGTGATTACTTAAGTTGAGCAGACGCATCTCCGTGATGATGTTGACCTCCACTAGACGAAAGAGATGGAGGTGTTGATCGGCGGTTCAATTTTTCGATGTTAGGGCTCATAACCTATTGAATGGTGGCGTGTGCTCGAGTAGTCGAGTGTGTGCGGGAGTATGCAAAGCTGTGTCTATTGTAAGGTGTAACGAGATATGTCGCATCGACATATAGTCGATCGATGAACAATGGCGCTGACTACAAATGAGGCAAGTTACATCGCAGTTCTTTGCATAGTGATATCCGTACTCCCAATCAGCTCTTTGGGGAAGGAGTTTGGCCCAGTTCTCTTGCTCACTGTTGCAGAGGGCTCAGAGGTAGTGTTCCATGGTCTGGTTCTGCCGCACAGACTAGCTGTTAGTCTGCAGGTGGAAGGCAGTCAACTGTCGGTGGTCAATGCTCATGTGTGAGCAGACTCGAATCCAGAATCAGCTGGTGTACTGCGTTCTGCGGTCGGTGATGATATTGTTTGGTATGCTGTGCTTGCAGATCACTTGCTTGAAGAAGATCCGTTGCAGTTCCAGTGAGTCAATATTCTTTGGGCAGGGTAGGTAGATTGCCCTGTTCGTTCATCGAGCTACTATCAATACAATCCCAGCGTATCCCGACTTGGTTCATTCCTGTAGGTCAGTGATGCAGTCCATAGTAATTCCATCCCAGGGGTGACATGGTGGTGACTGCGGCATATTACCCCCATGTTGTGTGTGGTGGTGTGGATTGGTTCGAGGGCATAGTTCGCAACCAGAGACGTACTTCGGTACCGTGTTGTCTCATTGTAGCCTATTGAACTCGCAAGCTATGCATTCAGCAGTCCTAAGAGCTCCAATGTGATCACATGCAGGGTGATCATGCAAGATACCTATCACTTCGTTGCAGAATGTTACTGGCATGTATATTCTCCCTCCGTAGGTGAGAGCTCCCATGATGACTTTCCACTGCATGTCCAGGTGTTTATTCGTAGATTTGTCTTGTCCCCCGACTTTTGACAGGCCAGTGTAACTGATCCTCATCATCATGTCAGTCGATAGTGGATATGTAACCTGGGCAGCCTCAACTGCAGGTAGAGGATCATTGAATGGCTCAACAGTGGTTGCAGCCATAGTTGCCAAGAGTTGTGCGGTAGGTCTCTCATAGCCTTCCTCGTATTCAGGACTTCATGATAGTCCATCCGCAGAGTTCTTCTTTCTTTCCAAGTGTTGGATAATGAAGTCATATGATGTAATGATCTCAGCCCATCTCGCTTGCCTCCGGGAAAGCCATTTTGAAGTTTGGATATACTCCAGATTCCTATGATTGCACTGTATCAAAATCTGGTGCCTGGCACACTCGAGACAGTGTCGCCAATGGCTCAAAGTCTCCACGTTGGCAAAGAGCTCCCGATCATCAGCAACAACCCCATTTTCTGTCACAAACACCCGGTTGTTCCAGACGGCTCTGACGGATCTGACAGAACCTCATACCATCTGCCAGAGAATTACACACTTCCCGTTGCCCAGGCGACGGGTTGTTTTTCATACATACCTCATTTACTTTGCTCCCGGAATGTGGTGACATAGACGCATCATCAGAATGACTCATGTGTTACACTCTTCCCAGGTGCTGCCGTTATGCTGTAGCCGCTTACACAACACCTGGCGATGTGTATGCCTTTCGCCAGCCAAGTGCCACATTTTACCTGTCTACTATTGCCATATATTGGATGCTGCATCCTCCCCATATATGTTTAGGTTTGAAATGTTGCCACTTATTACAATACAGTCTTCGCTTCGGATACATTGCTTGCCATTGAATTTGCTCCGCCATTATCATATTTTACAGATCTGAAATATACTGTATAATCGTCACACTCTGTAGTACTATGCCCTCAGTCCTCCAAATTCTGCGTTGATCCATCATGGGCTTGTGATGCTTCTTCCTGCTGAGACGCATCCGCATCATCGCCATCCTCGCCCTCCTACCTGTCGACATCACTGGTTCCCAGGTCAAACCTACTATGCCATCAGTCCTCCCCATTCTGCATTGTTCCATCATCGGCTTCCGATGCTTCTTCCTACTCTTCCGCATCCGCATCGTCGCCATCCTCGCCCTCTCAGCCATCCACATCGCTGGTTCCCAGATCAAACATCTCGAGTTCAGTCGCAGCCCATTGTCACTGGCTAGTGGTGGGGATGGCAACGCGCTCGTCGCATTCATCACCTTGATCTTTGTAATGCCCGCTGCCTCCTGGCATCCCGAAATGCAGTTCGTCATCCATGCATTTGTTGCCTATTGGGTCAGTGCTTCCGATCTCAGGCTCCTCAAAAGCCACACCGGAGGTCAATTAGTCAAGAACGATAGCATTGTCCACACACGCTCCTTCCACACTGATGACCACGGCAGGCGTTGGGTTCTCTGTCTGTTGGATGTGATGCTTGACTGCAGGAAGAGTGTTTTTATACACCCTCTGTTGGTAGCTCTCCGGTCGTGTGTTCCAGGTATTCATCAAGAATGTATAGGTATCTGGACTGCCAGGCAAGGTTAACACCTTGGGACTCTTTCCAGCGCAGCAAGATGTGTTCTTACCACCATCGTTCTTGTAGTTGAAGTAGTTCGAGCGATCAGGTCTGTCTGCTTTCAGCTTTGACTTGGAGGCTTTCAGATGAACACCTTTGTTCTTTTGCCACTCAAGGAGACCATGGCGCAACGCGGTGCAGGTAAACATGATCAGTGGCGAGGGTATATGACCATCCTTGTCATCAATCATCAAAATGGAATATCCATCAGCATACTTGCTGGGGCTGTTCGCCCGATCATTACATTCGATGTAGATATACCATGGGATGGCTTCTTCCATGATGTTCAGTGGACTCTGGCAATTTGTTAGCAGCTTTCGACTCTCTCTGCATTGGATTTGGACTGCATACACCACCTTCCACACGCTCTGCTACAGGAAAAAGATACTTATTGTCTGCCAGAAGGCAATCAATGAATTCCAAATGCTCTGGGTCGGATTCAAAGCGGTGGAGATCATACAGCTCTGCTATGGTGTCCCTTGCTGATTGAACAAGATGGGATTTGACCTTGTCAACTTGTGCTCGAACCTGGTACTGGTTTGAGCGTTTAATTTCCAACCTGAGCCGTTGCATCAGCGTACCTCTTCCAAGATCTCTTTTGTGAGTGCCTCGAATGCTATGGACCAAATGTTGTTTTGCTGCATAGTGGTGTTCCAGTACATCTCAACTATCTGCCAGGGTGTGGCATCAGCTAATGATTTCGCAACGTGTCACATTGCATAACTTACCATCTCCAAGTAGCTTGCATGCATAAACGGCCGTCTGGTCCATATGTAGAGCTCCAGGAGTCTGCCAGTTGCAAATACAAGGTGGGTCATGTCTGAGGGACCAAATCGATGGAAGCTGCGACTGCTGGAGACCATTGATCAAGGTGTAGACACCTCCTGCAGTGGCGATTGCCACTGCCTCTGTCTCTGATTCCATTCTGTAGCTCGCTTTCACAGTGAATTTGTAATGATCGCACAGGCTTCTGGATTTAGGCTGGTTTTCAACACTGGTGAGAGGAGTGGGAGTGCTAGCAATACTGGATACGGGGCTGGATACAACGCAACGGGTTGAGTCTCCCTGTGGGGTTCATCAGGGTGCTGGTGTGCAACAACTGCTTGTACCCGGCGTGGCGGTTGGAGCATTTATTGCCCGTCGCTGTGTAGCAAACGGGGTGGAAATCACATGTTCAGTGATATCTGCAACGCAAGAATTGTTCAGCGAAGATGAGGGGGTGGAGTTCTGACCATGGACTGTAAAGGTTACGGAACTCCTTCCTTGAAAGGAATCCCTCCCGGCAGCCTGTACGGAACTGTGCCTCTTCCCAGGGGAAGTTGAGAATTCCCCGAATGGCCATGCTTTTCTTTATACTGACAATTACAAGACTTTGAACATTTCGTACGAGCGGAGTCGGGTCAGGGTGAGGGTTTTGGGAAGGCATAGTCCGATATAGATGGTTGACATTGAGAATATAAAAATAATTCCCTCTGTATGCATAGGCAACGGCAGGAGAGGCAGACTCCTATTTGACTGACCAGGGAGGGATTCAACAAAAAATAGGGGCGCAGTGCAGATCGCACTAGACTCGATACCAGGACAATACTCAGGGAGGATATCCCTTGAAATGCATTCAATGCTTCGGTTAACTGCCATCAGATTGAACTCAGCATTGATATTCACCGTTACAGCAATGTCAGAAGGTCTATTTGCACCGCTTGCAGGGTGTGTATGCCATCTTGGCGCACTTATTATTGTATTGCACTCGGTCTTGGCACAATACTTTGAACCATTGATTGTGAATATCTTCAGCTTCCCGGTTGAAATCCCCCTTTGGAAGAACTAAAAGCATCGCAAAGCGAGCAATGATGAATTCTTTATCCTATAACACCAGTTGCTTCTAGTTTTTCCACATCTAGTCGTGTTGGTATCCGAGTTGGATGGATGCACAGTTGGGACAACCTGAGAACTAAGTTTTCTCCGAGATGCACAAGGTCTGAGTGGTTAAAGTGGTGTGTGATGCAATAGTAACTCCTGGCATCCTTAACTATCCTCTCCACAAGTGCTAAATCTCTTCTCAAGGCATCTCATTCATAATGTGCCTGGTGATTGTGGTAGATGAAGGCTGGGCCGTTTTGTGTGTTTGAACCAACAAAACAAGTTGAACGAAGATATCCCAGTAACTCGAGTATATATATCTTATCTTCCCACCTACACCTCCATTCTCTTTCCCTCCCATGTTGATCACACTACCAGCATCCTGAACTAGCTCAACACCACGTAAATTGCCCAAAACAACACCTCTCGTTTCAAAACACACCCGATAACCTACACCACTTTGTATGTTCCCTCTGGGCTTTTTTCCACTACATGCAACTGTATCATAATGCTAATGCCTCGTATGTATCTTCATTTTCAACTCACAGCGATGGCACCAAAGGGCAGCCGCAAATGTTAGGGGTTCTCTCCTAATAGCGGAAATGTCCCACGTTTGATTGTCAGAAGGATATATGCTATGGAGTTTACTCGTGTAGAATGCATACCGCCTATCCTGGACAATACAGTATGCCAGTCCTGTGATGATTAGCGGGATTCCATGGGAACCTCGTATCGATTTGAGAACGAGCCTCATTGCTAGCGGATTTACCAGAAGTACAATTAATTTGTATTGATTTGATGATGCCATAACCTTGGCCAGTCGTAAGCCTTCAGGGCTTAGTGAGATGCCAGTTATTTCTTACCAAATTCACTGAACTGAGTTAAGTGGGACTAGATGCGTCAACTGCTATATAGCGACTGACGTGTCAGGCAGAAGATAGCCAATATGCAATTTTATACAATCGCAAGCAGTTTCCCCAGTAGAAATCAGAACACCATGGGCACTCCCCAGTTAGTGAATACAGTCTTCACCTTAGCATGGAGTGTCTGATTCATCACTGTGGAGGGCAAGACAAGATGAACCTCCGAACAAACCGGCAGGTTTATTCGTCATATTTGAATGTTGTCAGAGCCCTGGTGGGCCGCCATGTTTAGCCTCTGAAGTAGATAAATCAAAAAGCCTGAAGGGTGAGGTTGTGTCTTAATATAATTAAGCAATCTGTTTAAAGCCCTCCAAATATCCACATCAGGTGAGGAGAGGTTTTGACAACCCGAACACACGAGATGCAAGATATCTAAGTTGAAGTTACTGTTTGATTTAATCTTATTGCTGATGATGGCCTTCCAGGGAGAGTAACTCTTCAAACCAAATCATGCATTACACGATAACCTTTGGGATGTGTGGTCCGCTATGATGGGAGATTTGAACTCATTATGTTGTACTCTACAATATGACAGATGAGATCATAGCAATCCTTGATCTATGATGATGGCCCTATGGGGGGAGTAACTCCTGAAACCCAATCATACAGTACAAGAAAGCTATGAAGAGACAGCAATACTTCGGCATGGAAAGGTCAGCCCCACAAACACGAACGATACCTACAGTACCTACCTGTGAAGAAGAAGCTGAAATATTATTGTTATTTTCAGTTCTTATGATCATTATTATCAGTATTGAGTACATTGGTATTATCTATTAGGACTGTATGCAGTTCCCCCGCCCCATGTTTACGCATGGGTTCAATAACATGTACAACATAAGACTGTGTGCTTTATCTTTATTACTGGATCACTTCGATAGAGAAGATCAGTTGTTTGCAGCACAGTATATTTGGTGGTTGGCAAGTATAATTCAGTTCACCGAGTTATTGATTTATTATTGCCATTATAAAGTATTCCCATCAGGAAACAGTAATGATGTTGTGGTATCACCTTTACCGAATCCATGGTTAGCATGGTCACTCCTTCCTGAATCCAAAACACCTGTGTCAGATATTAACAATTCCGATACTGAAGTACATTCTGGTCGAAGTAATTTTCTTCATAATTACCAGGGCAAAAAGCAACTCCAGTTACACACAACGCGCTCCGGAAAGATCTTTAAGCATAAACCTGATTATTCAAATTCAGAATTGCAGGCCAGATTTGGGAAACAGAATGAGAAGCGACACAGTATAATTTGTATTCTTCTTAAGAGTGGAAATTTGGAATATTGAGGGAGATTACACTGAGACATAATATTGCTGATACTATCTCAATGCCAGATTTGTCAAGGAAGAGATAGAGGAAGATGGTGTGAAGATACGCGTCAATCAAGGTTGCACTATCAACGGGCAAATTATTATTGCCACAATTTTAATTAATCACCGCGATTAATTATATGAATATGTCTTACGATATTAATTAATCATCGAGATTAAATATACAGAATACCTTACAATATTAGTTAATTGCTAATGTTTATTATACAAATATACTTGATTAATTAATCACTGAGATTGATTATACGAACACACCTGACGAGATCAATAAATCATCGAACATTAATTATATTTAATACCTTACGAGATTAATGAATCGCTGAGATAAATTATCCAAATACACTTGGCAATATTCATTAATCACTGACATTAATTATAAGAGATATATGTATTGTCAGTATTGCATTACGTCAAGATACGATTTGGTTACTATCCATTTAGTAGCATCTGATAGAACTATACATATCTGTTCTCATGTCGTATACCATTAATAAAGGTTGCCAATACACTTTGTGTCGAGATATGTTTAGACAAGTACGATAAGAACTACGGCCGTATACGTAGTATTTACTTGAGTATCCCTGTATACATAAACATATAGTTACTTAGGTGGAAGCACCCATGTAACAGCAAAGGAAAGGGGAAGGCAACTGCTAGGGCAAAATTGCCAACATCAGGTGTAAATCCACTCCTGTCAATAGATTGGACCAGTATGGAGGGATTCATCTCGGAACTCAGCTGTGGTCTCATGCGAATATACAATGTTTGGGTGTCCAGGATGAGAGGGCATGGGACCTGGTATATAATATAATTTTGCTTGATCCAGTCGTGACTCGCCACTTTTCACAATTCCAGCTAATGTGGCCGCACCCCAGGTGCAGGTGTTTGCGTTTTCGGGAGTGGTGGGCAGCCTTCCTCTCATATGTGGGGCAAATGTTTGGCAAAACCTGCGACCTAATGAACATATGAGGTGGGACAACCCACGTGCCTTCGGTGATCAAGTCGATCGCTCCAGTCCGCAGACGACAAGCTCAGGGAAGGTTAAATGCACCAGCACGCGTTTTTTTTGATACAGTAGCAATGGTCTCATGGCAATGATTGAGCCGCCAAGCTGCTGGCAGTACACGCAGGTGACATCCTGGCCGAAAGACCACTGAATTGGGATGAGATAATCGACGAGGATGATGATAAAGAGAACTGGGTGGATCCTGGTGCGCCGAGCAGTGGAAGGAGCCGTCCTGCCGTTGGCAATGACAATGACAACTGACAGGGTGAGAAGCAGATGCCGGGCGGTGAGAAAGGGACTGGGAAAGGGAAGGGAACAAAGGATGGGAAGGGGAAAGAGAACAGGAAAGGGAAGGGGAAGGGGAAGCCAACAGAGGAACGGAAGGGGAAGGGGAAGGGAAACGGTAAAGGGAAAGGTATTTTCATACAAACCCCAGGGGGAGATGATATCTCACGTGCCATTGCTTGCGGTGGCAGAGAGAAATATATGAGGCTGACTTGGACACGGAGGGCAAACTAGAGCAGGTTTATCTACAGCCGCCAGCATTGCCCACCAGGTCAATTTCTTCCGATGATGATACCGACTCTACCGAGAAGTTGGGCAGCGAATACTACTTAGAACCTGATTCCGATGAGGATATGGGCATGGATGATGATGGGGACGCACTGTACAGTGTGGATTTAGACAGCGATGTGAATATGGAAAGGGACGGTGACTATGAGGAGGAAGAAAAAGAGGAGGAAGATGAAGAGGAATAAGATGCGGGAGCATACCCCACGGCCACAACCTGTGGCGTCTGCCTGATGGCCACAAACCCCAGAGCCTTGCCCACGACCACAAACTCCGGAGAATCATCCCTTGAGTGGGCTGGAGTTTTTGGGGCTTCTGACACCGTAAAAACATCTCCCGGCAGTGCCAACTCTGTGAGAAGCTGAGGCAGCCGGAAACACCGCTGATGTGGATAAGGATCAGCAGCTGTTCGGCGAATTGGCTGGTGGGGTCAGTCTCCCCGATGTCCCTCTCCCCGATGTCGCGCTCAGTGAGGTGCACCCGGATAGCTCGGTTGGCGAGAGCTGAACCAGGCCTCACGTTGCAGAGGAGGCGATCGTTGTTTCGTTTGGATTAGGGTCAAGTTGTTGTCTTGTTCCTTTGCTTTGGTTTAATCTGGTTATCTCAGGAATTGATTGTAACACGTGTCGCAAGGTTTTTGGATCGCTCAGGGTATATTTTCTTCGTGGGTTTTGAATTGGTTTTATTTTATTGATAGTATGATGCAACATCGCGCATGCAGCATTTTTGCAACTCCTGGCATGTAAGGAACCTCCTTGTGATGGTGTTGAGGCTCAGTACATCTCTCAAGTTAGCTGAAAGTATTGTGAGCTTACACCCACACCAGGCTGCTCAGGCCCAGCAGCAACTTTGGTCCCTTTCTATGGTATATACTCCACTCGTCACGTGTCGTCAACAATGCCCGGGAATACCCCGTTCAGCTGCCCCAAATTTCCATGCCAAAAGAAGTTCCCCTCAGACAGCTGGCAACTTAACCATATCAAATTACACCATCCTGAACACCTTCAAATTGCCCGCTAGGAGGGTCTGACTATTAACAGGGTGCCCCGACGTGTTGAATCTGCTCAGCCTCGTCATTATAACGCTAACAAAGATTCACTCGAATACTTGGATTCGTTTTCGTACATCCAACACATCGAACACATCGCCAACTCGGAGGCTCAATCACTGCCACAACATCTTGTGCCGAAAGAACCATACCCCGGCACCAGCGCTTTGCTGATCGATCACATTCGTGAGCCATGGGAATGCGACGCTCAGGGTTTCCTTGAGATGATCCTCCAAAAGAATCCCTACTCCCCATTTGTGACGCATGAAGAGTACAAATATATCCAGTGTGGGATCAAGCTGAGGGGCATCAAGACATAGTATGACAATGTGCAGAAGGAAGAAACACTGCTCTGCATTTCCCAAGCTTCAAAAATGGAGATGGCGTCCAGAGGCTCATGGCTAGCATGGCATATTATCCGCTTCTTGTGGAGTGAGAACTACACACTGTCGAGGATATGAGATAGAATGACAATTACCAACGCCCAATCAAATACTGGAGTCGAGACATCATCAAAAGCATGAGATGATTGATTCGGCAGCCAACCTACATCTAGCATCTCATTTACAACCGTCAGTGGTTCCTTGACTGCGAAACACCACTGAAACGCCTATATACCGAAATGCACGCTGCGGAGGGGTGGTGGGAGACACATGTAAGGCGAGATACTTGAGGATAATAATGTGCTAATGGACGTTAAGTCGACGCTAAGAGTGGGGGATACACTGGCTCCCTTGATCTTCATGTCCAACAGGACACATCTCTTGAATTTTGCTGGCGATAAGAAAGAGTGGCTTGTATATATGACAATTGGCAATCTATCTTCGAAGATACGCCACATGCCCTCAATGCACAGCATTGTAATTGCCGCTCTCCTGTTGATTCCGATCAAGAACCGCAATATTCCTCAGAAGAGGCTAGATGAGCAGCGGGAAACAATCCGAGAAGTGCAGAAACATGTGCTGTGGCGGGTACTCCAGCCACTCACCATTTAGCACAATGCAAGCGCCAAGAGCGGGTATTACAACCTTCTCTGTGCAGATGGCAACTTCAGGTATTGCCAACCGGTTTTAGCAGCATGACTTGCAGATTGCCCTGAGCATGGCATCCTACATCATCTCGAGCGGCATGTCTGATCGTGGTGCGACTGTCCACAGAATGAACTTGGAGATTATGTCCCTCCTGACAAGCAACACCCCCAGCAGGATCACAACCTATATAGAACGCTGAGGGATGCCAACAGCAAGGCAGCCAATGCCCAACTCTGGTCATGCCAGGTTCACGGTGGATTCAATGTGTTTCGACATATTCCATGTATCGTGAGCGACCTCCCGAAGCGGAACCTCCTCCACACAATGCAGATTGGCATGCTTGACCACCTCCACAAGTCTATTGTCCACTTCATGAAGATGCACAAACAGCTCGACAAGTACAATGCAATCTGCCTATCTGTGCCTCCTTACCACGACCTCACAACAAATACTTTTATTGTCCACATCATGAAGACACACAAACGGCTCGACAAGTACAATGCAATCTGGCTATCTGTGCCTCCTTACCATGACCTCACACCAAATACTAAGTCATATGAGTAAGTTTCCCAACGGAATGGGAAGGAGACGAAGGCAATGAGCAGGTACCTGCTTGGAGTTGCCACCCGGTCTCTACGAGGCAGAAGCCCAGCTCAGAGTCCCATATTCAATCTCGCAATTGAGTGCACACAGGCATTGTTAGAATTCTGTATGTATGCTTGATATACATCTCATGATGTTGCAACATTGAGCTACATGGAGGACACCTTGCATCGTTTTCATGACATCAAAGATGTGTTCCAACTTGGCCAAGCCAGCAAGAAGGCAAAGGTAAAACACAATGCCCTAAGAACGGAACTCGGGAAGGAGCGACAGGTAGACGAGCCCACAAATGCGGAAACCTCGATGCCATCCAAGATGCGGCACTAAATGCACGCATGGTGGGATTATATCAGCCGTGAGATAGACGTTTCTTAGGAGTTAGCTGACGACTTCGACTTTCTGATCATCCACTTGAGGTCTCATTGGGTCGAACAGGTTCCTTCATACGTAGCCTTTCAACAGTATTTTGCCAAGACACATGAACAAGCACATAAAACGAACCTCAAGGATGGTTGGAACGCCTCCAATCACAATCTGAACTACCTGCCACAAGTAATTGCCTTTCAGCGTCGCATTCTCTGCTTCAAAATGAGACAGCTCAATCTCCAAGCCCTCTCTCACCATCGGGAGAACAGTGCTGCCCCCTGCAAAGTCCTCCCTTCCAGTCCTGATCTAGCTGCCCCGCTGATCTGCCAGTCATATGCGAAGCTCCAATTCATGGGACCCCAAAACCGCCGTGATGGAGAGCATCCTGATGCTATGATCAAAGACTTCGGACCATATCTCGACAATAAGCAAGATGCAACACAATGCGTAGCAATATTCGATGGCATGCGGGAGTTTATCAAGCATATGAGTCGTCATAAGACCTATATATTGGATGAACAACTGCACACAATGGAGCTCTGTATTTACCATTCTATTAAGGTTCAAGTTGAGGTTTAGAAGGTGAATGCATATATGGGATGGGTTGATGCATAGGAAGCCAGAGCTGGCATGGAGGGGATCGACAGAACAACTGGGTGTGGGTAAACCGATGCTGGGGGAGGTGTTATATTGTGCTGAATGGGTGTGTCCCATGGCGACTGCAACAACTATTCAATATCAAGCTCCTAAATGAGGATGGAGCTTTCGTTGACTACTGGTTAGCCCTGGTGGTCACCACAATACCTGCAAACTCGGGTAACTTGGATCCCATCTTGAAATTTGTACAAGTGAGAGAAGCACTGGCAGCCATCGTTTTGCAAGTTTTGAGGGTGGGAAACATCATCAGCTGCACGCACGTAATTCCGGAGATAGCCACACGTAGTATGACAGGACCCAGAAGAAACGAGCCAAGGATTGTCAATAGCCACATAGATCTGGCAACTTGGAATGGTGTGAATAATCAGTGAAGAGAGAATATCAATTTGCACGCAGGTAGACTGAACACGAGGAGATATTTTCCCAGCATCACCCATAGCATTCCAATTGCAATGCGAGGGCGTACCTAATCAACCCATTCCGACATATGGTCACAGTTGGCCACATCACCAGAGTGATCATGTAAAATTGGAGACCGACAGAGCGAGAAGAAACGGTGAAACTGTGATCGGAGGACAATATGCAACGTGACTCGTGGTATAATCGCCTGGCGCAGAGTTATCCGCCACCGGGGTGTCTCTGACCGCTCTGGATGAGCGCGTCCATTCCCACTTGCCTAGTAATTTCTTGAGGAAGTCAGAAAATGGCGCTGTTAGCTTGGTGTATTTGCAGATGACTGGTTGGTAAAAGTTTGTGCAGCCTAGAAGCACTTGTACATCTCTGACTAACTTGGGAGTAGGCCAGTCATCGATGATTAATATGCGGTGTGATTCCATGCCAATCCCGTCTGATCTGATGATTAATCTGAGGAAGCTGATCTCGGAGGCTGCAAATTGCCACTTTTCAGCTTTGCAATAATGGCCGAATTGGTGTAGTCATTCTATCACTTTTTTCACTTGATAATCATGCTCCTTCTCATTGGTTGAATAGATCAGTATGTTGTCTAGGTAGCAAATGGCAAAGTCGTCAGTGTCGGCCTCGAATGTGGCTGGCACATTTTTGAATCCAAAGGGCATGTCTTGGTACTCGAACTGGCAATAGCGGGCCCGGAGTGCAGTCTGATATTTGTCGCCTACTTGGTTCTGAATCAGGTGATACATGTGCCTGAGGCCCATTTTAGTTCAAATCCGGGCTACATGTATTCAGTCCAGCATCTCCGAGATAAGATGTAGTGGGTACTGCTCCTTGATCGTCGCCGAATTGAGCGCCCGGTAGTCCAGGCATAGCCGTTGACCACCGTCTTTTTTCTTCGCAAATAGTATCGGTGCTGCTGTTGATGATTAGAACCCCTGGATGAAGCCGTTTGATAGGTTAGTGTCGATGTATGCCTTGAGCATTCAGAGTTTGACTCCCGAGAGGTTGTAGATCCGTCCATATTGTATCTTGAATCCTGGCTCTAGATTGATTGTATGGTCCATTTGGCAGTGCCGTGCTTGCGTTTCAGTGTTTGTCTTGCTACAGACATCCACGAATTCTGAGTACTTTGCTGGGATGAAGTTCCCATCGTCTGTAGGTACCCTGTTGTCTGCTTCTTCTGATCTGCGTTAGCTTAAGTGTTCATGAACAAGGAGGTGAAGGAGAGAGAGAAGATAGGAGTAATCCAGGCAGCCTTGTCGTTAATGGATCCCGCACACAGGAGCCATGCCCGGCCAACCACTGACTCCTTCCAGGTTGCCGCGAGGTGAAAGTAGTCATTGAGATGTCTTCATGGAGGGCCTGTTCTGCCACCACTACCACCTCTGCTCCCTCCTCGTCGCGTCCAGTGCTTGGGTCTGTATTGCCTGGCGAGTCCAAGGTGATGCCTTCCCAAGTCGCTCCCGGCAGCCCTCTGTATTCTCCAATCCATAGGGCACATACTGCAACGACTTCATCGCTAGCTAGAAGATCATCGCATATGGTTGCTCCGAGTGTCTGTATATCCGCACCGCGCCCCAGCAGCTGGTTGTTGACAGTGTGGGTAGCGGCATCTGAGACCTCCGATGCCACTGCGGTAGCCATCAGTGTCATTGCCTCCACTGCACAACCACACGGTACTCAAAGGGAAGTCAATCGACTGCGAGCTAAGTCGATGTCAGGTTATGACATACATCACCTGGGTAAGCCACGTACTAGATCGTACGCCCGCATTGGCATTACTAGCATGTCTAATTCATCAACTCGAGAAAGATAGTCCAAATACGGGACTGTGATCCACATCGTCTGGCTGTCCTTTGCACATTGCATCCCTGTTGAGCTGATTGGAAGTACCGATATCACTATTCCAAGGACTATGATGTAACTTGCCTCTTTGTAGTTAGGGCCAGGAGTCATTGAGCAACCGTATGTTGATACGACATGTCTCTTTGAAGGCTACATCAGACACACCTTCGCATACTCCTGCTCACGCTCAACTACTCGAGCACACGCCCCCGTACAACAGGTTTTGAGCCCTTGCGTTTGAAAAGGGAACCTATGATCTACACTTGCACTTTCGTTTATCAAGTGGAGGTCATCGTCACAGAGAAGTGTCTCAACATGCTAAGCAATTACCCCTCATTCTGCCGTGTTTCTGACGGCAGCTGCAGGACGTCTCCCATAGAGACCAAGAGACTACAAAAACAGCCGACTGCGATATGAGATCGTGCAGGATGAGTTTGACTACCATCACCATCACCAAGTTCCATGGCACAAACTATGCACAATGGGTAACTGAGATGGCCCTACTTTGTGACCAGAAGCAAGTGTATCGTATCATCAAAGGATATAATGACAGGCCGCAAGAGGCAGCAGCAAACGCGACCGCTACAGAGAAGGCCACTTTCAAAGACTGGTTGAATCGCCATTGTGTTACCAGATTGACTATCCTGCTGGGCATGGAGCAGAGGATTCAACCGGAATAGACGGTCGTCGAAATTGCAAAGATGCTTTGGGAGAAGCTCGCATCAGCCGATAAGTCAAAGTTGAACCTCAACGTCTTCGAGATTGGGGAAGACCTTTGGAGCATCAAGCTAGAGGACTGCGGAGATGTCGACAACTACGCATCGCGGATCGATTGGAAGGTCGAGGATTACAATCTCTGCGCTCGGCCTTTAACCGCTGACACTGATACCGATGCGGACACTGCAAAGACAATCGCCAACATGAGCGAGCAGGAGCATATCTTCTACCTCCTTCGCTGGATCCCAAGGAACAACTAGTGGAAAGTCTTCCTGGAGCTCATGATGCACAAAAACGCCACAATCACTGCCACGCCCGATGAGATCGTGACCAAGCTCGTTGAAAAGGAAGCTGCAATCAAGAGAGAGAATGGGCTCGCTCCGGAAGCTCTACTCTTTGCAAAGAAGGGTGGCAAAGGTGGTGGTAATGGCAGTAAAGCCGGTAAAGGTGGCAAAAGTCCAACAAGGGATAAGAGAGATAGTCAGGACGATAGGGAAGAGAAGGATCTGCGGATGAGCTTTCATCGCCAGCGGCGATGGCATGTCACCGAGAACTGCTTAAGCAAGCAACACGGTAATCCTCCAAAGTCTGCCGACACTGCAGCCAAAGTATCAACTGAAGCATCGGCTACTTCGGCTCTCACGACTTCGAACGAGACATCTTGGATGGTGACCAGCTCAAATTTTTCATCCAGTGATTGGTTCATCGATTGCGGATGCACAACTCACATCTCTGTCTGTTGATCAATGTTCATCACCTACACTGAATATTCTCCGAATACACAGATGGTAAAGGGATACGATGGGGTCACATCGTTTGCATCCAGATATTGCAGTGTTAGGTTGATTTGTCAACTACCAGAAGAAAAGAAGTAAATAATCATACTCCAAGAAGTGGTGCATTTTCCGGGGTCGTTCAATTTCATCTCACAGTCCCAGATCATGGACAAGGACATCAAAGTGGAAGCAGTCAATCACTACGGTGTCAAACTGTACAATCGCCATGGCAAGATGATTGCCTCTGCACCTCTAGTCGATGGGCAATTTGTTCTGCATCCAGCTCCAGAATCGACCGAATACACCGATATCAATGACAGCTGCCTGTTGGCACTTGCGATGACTGGACACGCATCTCGGCACAATGCAGAGAAGTGGATGATATGGCACCAACGCTTGGTGGATGTCAGTCTCAAAGCCTTGAGGATCTTGCCGAATGTCATTTCCGATGCTCCGGCAATGACAGTGAAGTGCAATTGCTAGCTCTGCATCAAGTGCATAGTACCTCGGAAGCCCTTTACTCCCATGACTTCCCGTGCCACTGAGCATCTGCAGCTTGTGCACTCAGACATATGCGGTCCCCTGAAAACAACCATCGGAGGAGGTCGATATATGCTGCTCTTCATTGACGATGCCACAAGGCATATGGATGAGTACATATTGAAATACAAGTCGCAAGCCCTGGAAGAATTCAAAGAATGGAACACTCTGGGAAAAGAGCTGTCGGGCAAGCAGGTGATGCGATTTCGTACCGATGGAGGCGGTGAGTATATCTCTAAGAAATTCGCAGAATACCTCAAATCAGAAAGGATCTCAAAAGAGACAACTACGCCCTACACTCCTCAGTCTAATGGGGTTGGTGAACGGGCGAACCGCACAAACATGGAGCGCGTACAGTGCATGCTGGATTATGCTGGACATTCGAAGAAGTACTGGGCATTTGCAGTCTCGGTAGCGGTCTTTCCCAAGAACCGCACTCCACCAGGATCAGTCTTCCGCAAGACTCCATGCAAGGCCATGCATGGATCCGGAAAGAGGTCATCTTTGAAGCAGCTCCACGTGTTCGGATACTTGGGTTTGGTGCCCATTATGAAAGGAAAAGGAACCAAGCTGGATTACAGAGCCACTCCCGGCATATTCGTTGGGTACAGCATAACGACTCAACAGTACTTCATGTACAACCCATTGGCCAAGATCCTTCACCGTGGCAGAGATGTGGTATTCATAGGAGGAAAGTGGTACACCGCACCGAATGCTGCAGACGAAGCGATCTTGAACAAGCACTTCTACAGAGATGTCATCGAGGAACCCAATCCCATATCTACCAAAAAGGATTCTGAAGCCTCGCAGCCAACTGGAGATGGAAATTCCGAACATCAAACGGAGGAGCCATTGGATGACCAATCACCTCCGAAGCCAAAGAAGAAGTCACGAGAATTGGCTGGCCTTGAGATGTCACTTGGAGATGCATGGAACTCGCCTGCCAAAGGTACTCGCCGATACTGCGCTGGGAAGAATATGGTGGCAGAGTCTGCACAATTGGCTCTCGAGGATGAGGATTTCGAGGATATGATTCACATCTACGCTGCTGCTGCAATCTCCGACGATCATGAGGATGGCAATGACGATCCAATGTCTTACAAAGCAGCAACCGAGTCTCTGCTCGCCAAGTAATGGGAAATGGCGATGAAAGATAAGTTAGATGAAATTGGTCAGCATGAAGTCTTTGGAGATTTCGTGGAGCTTCCGGAAGGGAGAAAGGCATTGCCAAGTCACTGGGTATACAATATCAAGCGCGATGGAGCAGGCAATGTGCAGCAGTTCAAGGCCAGGCTAGTCGTTGGAGGAAATCACCAAATCAAAGGGATCGACTACCAGGCTACATATACACCGACTGCTCGCATGGGCCTTGTTAGGCTGGCACTCGCCATCGCCACCACATACAATCTCGAGATTCATCAAATGGATGTATGCACGGCTTGCTTGGGAGCTGACTTGGAAAAAGTGATCCATATGCACCAGCCGCAGGGATAGTTTCATCTGTTTCAAACTGGGAGCCGATACAGTGATCCAAGATTAACATAGACTTTGCAGAAGACTGTACTTCGCTTGAGGAAGTCTCTTGATGGCCTGGAACAGTCTTCACACGTTGGGTACAGCACTTTCAAGAAATTCATGATCCCGATTGGGTTTATGACGTCACATGTCGACGGAGGACTCTTCATGTTTGAGGATCAAGGCATAGGTATTGCCGCAGCCCCTTCTGTATGTTGATGATCTTCTCATCATTGCTAACAATAGCTTGATTGGGCAGATCAAGGACCAGATGTAGATGAGGTTCCAGATGCATAATCATGGGAGAGTCTCCCTCGGTCTCGGCATGAAGATTGAACGCAACTGGTAGCATAACACGATCGACATCCATCAGCACAGCTACACTCGGACGATCCTCACGCAGTTCAGAATGGACGACTCCAGGCCAGTTGCCACGCCAATGACAATGAAGCTTCACAAGTGGAAGCCCAGTGAAGAAGCCTGCGATCCGACCATACACCAATCGATGATCGGAACTCTCATGTATGTGATGACTGCCACTCTGCCCGATATTGCATATGCCATCGGAGTTCTCAGCCGGTACAATCATGACCCAAACAATGAGCATATGATAGCTCTTAAGCGCGAGTCGCGGTGCATCCACGGCACGAAGGACTTGTGAGTACCTTTCGGAAGAGCACTCGGAGGCGCACCCGGAGGAACACCCGGAGGAGCACTTGGAGAATGATCACTCGGAGGAGAAGCAGAAGGCGCACTTGGATGTTACATCGATTCGGACTATGCTGGATGCCCGGATGACTCCCAATCCACAAGTGGACTAGCCATCACCTTCAGAGGAGCAGTCGACTGGAGATCGCGAAAACGGCAGTCGACTGCCCAGTCCACGACTAATGCCGAATACTATGCTGTCGGAGTACGCTGCTTGAGACTCACACAGATCTCGCATCTCTTGAAGGAGCTTGGCATCCCGACTATCCCTCACGTATTCTCCGATTCACAGTCGCTGATCATGAGCATCAAGAACAGAATCTACCACGGAACTGCCGTTGCATACGTTGCGACCAAGTACTATCTTGCTGCAGATATGGCAAGAGATGGAGAGATCGACTTGAACTACGTACCAACTGCTGCCATGCTTGCCGACAGATTCACAAAGCCACTGCCAAAGCCCGCTGGCTTGAAGAAGTGTGCAGCGATGGGAATGATTGGAATTTGTCTCCAAAATGGTCTTGGGATTGGAATTGGATATGGCTTTGGAAATGGCCTTGGAATACTCGGAAACGGTCACGGGATTGGTATCAGAACTGGAACTGGCATTGGGAATGCCGTTGGAAAGTTAATTGATTGGGCACATTTGTTTCGAGGAGATCCAACATGTTTGATTGGCTCCTCTTCTCTTTTGTTTACTGTTTTTATGTGAATCAGACATGATAGCCGGCCTGGAGGAGTGTTGAGCTGATTGGAAGTACGGATATCACTATGCCAAGAACAATGATCTAACTTGCCGCGTTTGAGGTTAGCGCCATTAGTCATCGATCGACCTTATGTCGATGTGACATGTCCCGGTACACCATCCAATAGGCACACCTTTGCATGTGCCCGCTCACACTACTGCCCGAGCACACACCACCGTACAACAATCACCCCTCTATTCAGGCCGAGGGTGTTGATGTGTGCTGCCTCATGTTATATCCCAAGTCGCTTGTGATGTCTCGGTGCCATAGTGATGCTAGTTCCGCCGCAGTTGATAAAAGGACGTACATTTTGCATCTTCCCATTTGTGTCTCATATGTCTAGTTCCTGAATTCTGTGTGCCGAATCCAGTGTTTCAGAGCCACATCGATATTGACTCAACACTCTTCCCCTCGGGCTGTCTAGGTCCCCACTTGATTATAGTGAGATCTGATGAGGTTGCACTTTGTCCAGAGTCGCCATCAGTGCCTTAGCCCCCAACCTCTCCATTCCCAGCTCCATCCCGTCAAATCTCCCATGCAGCACTAGATACCAGGAGCGGTATTCTAGTTTTTTGATTGCGGACTGTCAAAGGATTGTTGGCGCTTGATTTGTCGATTGCCGCCTTTGTCGTCTCTGTCTTTGCCTTTGCCGTCCGCGGGGATTAGTCTATCTTGGACGTTCGGCTTCTAATACTGTTGGTATTGGAAGGTTTTACGATCGTCGCCACAATGTAGGCATTTCCCGTTGGCTTTCCACAATGCCTAACTCTCAATGGTTACACATGGTGATGGAGGTAGATCTTTCCCGCTGCTGGATAACTTCTCGCACTTGTCGGGCTTGGATGGGTTCTTAGGTATATCCTTCATTTCTGAGAATGTTGGTCGATAGTTAGGCTTTCTACTGCCCGGACCGGATGACTCACCCAGTGGCTTCTGTTGCTGCTTGTCATACTTCTCTGGTTCAGTTTCAACATCAGCTGCTCGATCAAGATGATCATCAATGGAGTTCAACTTCCTATTCGCTTCGGTAAACAGCTTGAGATTGGGTAGTAAGTTAGCGTTCAATCCCACCCAGATGATGTTGTACAGCATCGGTTCGAACTGCACTTCAGCTCACTCTGCCTCTCTCTGACTCCGCCATAGTTGATTGGTGTGTGCTCATAAGTTCTCGTTGGCATTGAAGTAGACTCACGGAAAGTCACAATATAATTTCATAGCCACGTTGAGTCTCCGGTCTTTATTGCTGTATATCTACTGTATTCCTCTGACGAACCGGTCAAAATTGTGGAGGCATGGTGAGTTGCTCGTTTGTAGGTCTTGGCCCCATGTAATTGGGTCAATTATAGTCGTCTTTTGCATGTCGCGATCGGTATGGTAGGCCCAGCTTGCAAGGTAGTCTAGGGCATACTGAACCTTGTCTCGGTCATCTTGAAAACATTGTTGATGAGTCCAGAAGTTCGATCGATGTGAGCCAAGATAGATTTCCAATTCTCGAGCTCCTGTGTAATAGCGTTTCAGCTGTGCCATCTTGAACTTGTCCTTTGGGTCTGAGGTCGATGATCTGTGTCATTCTAGTAATTTGGTGTTATGCTGGAAAAGGAAGTCGATCATCTTTTGATGTTGCTCCACCATCTCCTCCAGACTGATCGTCGATGGTGCAGGCTGTTGGTCATTGTCGTGTGGGGACGTGTTACGGTCTGAGGCATCTTCGTAGTGATCACTCTCATTGTCAGAAAGGGGGTCCTCATTGTGGTCGATGATTCTGCTTCTGTGATTGGAGTCTTACTCGAATTCCACCTCAGCTTTACCTCTTGGGGTCACGGATGCAGTGTTGATCCAACTGGCGAGACTCAGTGTCACGACCGATTGATTCACGAATCTGCTCTGCACTCCCATGTTCAGTGGCACTGAGTAGGGACAGCAATTCCTCTGTTTGGGCGGCATTGAGTGGTTAATTGCTCAGATTTCGCTGATACTGTGTGAGTTGCAACGTGTCAGAAAAAAGGGGTAAAATTGATATCCTGTGAGCGAAACATATTGGGTGACTTAAAGACCTAGAATAGTGTAAGGGCACATATGCCAGCATCTGGCTAAGTAAGACAATAGATTATACTTGTAGGGATAAAGTTGCAAACAGGGTCAGAGTGATAACACATGTAGGTGTAGGTGGTAAGATTCTCGGTGAGGATTATGATCCTCATAAGCAGTCCATTCAAGGTTGTGGCTTACCTGGCCGTATCACATGCAGGCGTAGCAATCCTAACTTCTACTCTAAGACCTCGCCATTACATGGTACATTAGAGCATGGAAGATGATTTTAGGGTGGCAAACAATCTGTGTATAAAGAGAGGTTGTTTGGTGTTGGAGGATTTTATTTTCTTCTCTCTTGACTTATTCTCTTGTATAGCAAAGCGAGAGACAACATCGAACAAAGGTCCGACTCTTGGCTTGTCGTGTTCTCTTGAAATGCACTTTGACTTCTTGGTCTTGGTTTTTGATATCACATTCTCATCTCCAATATCACCTATGTCTGACACTGCCCATTACAAGTATACAGTACTTAAGCTATTTTGCATTTTACTAATGTATTATTTATTTTACAATATATACTTGCTATCACAGTTTGTAGACTATTTCTATAGATCTACACTATAAGTTAGAGATAGTTATAAGTTTAACTTTCTTAATACATATAAAGTGGATAGGTTTGTCCATTTATATTTAGTATAGGTACATTTTTAATTACATGTTCAGGTGATCATCATGGAAATTGAGTAATAATTATAGCTATATAATTTCCAATCTGATATCTCTAGATACCATTAGATACATAGATGTACATTGTACATTATATCAATTTGATTACTTGTGTACAATCAAAAAATATTAAGTTAAAAAAATTAAAGTTTTAAACCAATATATAATCATATACTAGAGTACATAGCTGTAACCTATGGTATCGAAAGTCTGCAGTTAAGTGTTTATTTTTTGACCTGTTATGTTAAATTCTGACTCATGTCAACCTACAAATTTGGTGTATGCTATGGTATTCTATAGTTCACTATAGAACACCATGGTACCTCGGTATACATCAATAAGTGCTCAACTTTGAACATGCAAATTTGACAAACATAACACGTAAAATAGTTTTGTCCACTTTGGCCTGCCATAATCTACAGCCTGATCTGAGTACTCTATGTTTCCTTGTTCAGTGTGGACAATCTCCCTCTGAAGCTAACACCGCAAAGTCTCATATTCGGTCTCAAATTTTCGGCCAAACTGATGCGTACGGTTTCTCGCTGCATCAAGTGCAATCTGACCCACCATATACTCCAATGCCTGCCCCACATAAACACCTTAGAAGGCAAAAGACATACGGTAAATCTTTGAAGCTTCATCCCAATGAATTGGTTGGACGGAACCTCTGGACCGAGATCGAAATTGCAGATTCCACGCCAAATGCGAACTCAACATTCACAGTCAGCCAATGCCAACTCATGGCGGAGGTAATTTCACCCACGATACCAATTTCAACCCCCCCAATGGGCAGAGCTTCTGACAATAGGCGTGATGCTCATGCCACAACTGTGCTGGAAGAATCCATCACAGGGCAGTCCAAAGTCAAAATTATGAAGCCTGTTGTGTGCCAAATGGACAACCTCAAAATCACGGATGACGCTTCTAGACCCACGTCCACTTTAGTAATTTCAAGGTCAATCACCGAGTCCTCGACTAGCTTGGTACGGGACAATGAAAACGAATGTTGCTCTACAAGCACTGATATCTCAAATATACTACGAACTCCGCTGGAATCGGAACAACGATCTCTGTACGATACCACGCCCCGAAATAGACTTCCAGAACGCAACTCGATCAAAGATTCGCCGCATAGGAAGCACGGCCTAAGGAAGAAATTTCCTGCAGTTACTTTGCCCAAGAATAACGAGCTCTCTGGCAAGGGAGATGATTTGCATGGGCATATTGATCTTATCTCGGTGTTGGAGGTTGACTTGAAGAATATAGCTATGGATGAGGAACATGTCATTGAGAAACGTAGCGCAACGCTCAGGACAAAAAGAAGCCGAAAGCACATGCTGGCCGCCGTCCCTGAAACACTGCAAACAGACGGGCTGGGAGTCATAGTCAATAATCACAAACAGGTACTAAGAAGTCACCCGATGCTTTCATGGCAAAAGACGGAAAAGCGGGAGAGTATTCGTGTGGATTCTACAGATGAAGGTCGAATTGATTTTAAGCTTTTCGGACCGGCCGAGACAACGTACCTTCCATATTCGCCAGAGGTAACGGACGTTTCAAACACTTCGGAGGCGTATCAACTTATCCAGCTGAGTTCCGAACAGAAGATTGTCAATTTCGCAACGTATATTCACTCCATACTGAAGAATTGTTCCATACAAAAATTGGGAGAAGCATCGTATAGCGAAGTTTTTCTGCAATTAGGCTCGGATCCTAAAAACGCTACTGTTCTCAAAGTTATTCCGTTTGGTGCAGAAGATCAATGTGAAGTCAAAAGTATTGTACAGGAAGTGCGAATCACCAAAACTATGGCTACCATAGAGGGATTTATAGGCTTTAGAGGGTAAAATTATCCCCAACCATAATCTCACAGCAACTTCATACTGATTAGCAATAGAGCGTATGTGGTACAAGGCCAGTTTCCAGAAGCTCTGATCGACCAGTGGGACGCCTTCGACAACGAGCGAGGATCCGAAAACAACAGACCAGATTTTTACGAAGAGGATCAGCTGTTCGCCATTATTTTACTGGAAAACGGCGGGACGGATCTAGAACATACAGAGCTTAGAAGTTGGGAAGAAGCTGTACTTGTCTTCTGGCAAGTGGCGTTTGCGTTGGCGAGGGGGGAGAAGGAGCGGCAATTCGAGGTAAATCTAGTGCTCCAAATATAAACTCGGTCACCCCTAACGCGCTTCCCAGCATCGCGATCTCCATTTTGGAAACATCGTCATTCGGCGTGAAATGCAGTATACCGAAAAAATCTCCTCGGGAAGTCCAGAGACTTTGCTTGAAAAGATATCTCCAGCAACAGACAACACTGTTGATCGAGATCTGCATCTTAAAGTCGCGCTAATAGATTACACTCTGTCTCGTGCTTACTGTAGTGACAGCAATTGTGGCGATACTAGCCAGTTCATGCAACTAGACGATCCGGCACTGTTTAGCGGGAAAGGTATGCTTCAAGAAATCACCACATCTAACGGTTTTTTACTGATATAGCAGGGGACTACCAATTCGATATATACCGGTTCATGCGTGACCAATTATCATCGGGACTTGTATCACCCGACGAATGGATTGATTGGAATGTGTACGCACCATGCACAAATGTGTTCTGGTTACATTACCTCACCAACATCCTCCTAACAAAAATGCGTATACGAAGGCCAGCGGCGAGGGGCTGTAATGCAGGAAGCGAGAAGGAAAAAGAGTGCTTCACGCAGCTTAAAACGTTAGGGAGAGTTATTGATCCTCGTCGGGAGAAGTGCAACACAACTGTCACAATCGAGTCTTCGCAACAACTAGTGCAATGGGCAATTGATAGCGGAATTATTGAAAGCGGAATCTAGAAAATGCAGTGGCCTAGTTATGCATTCACTGGCTATCAAGAGTCATACTGTCTTACCTACCCGAAGCAAGTTTCTTACTGTCACAAGACGCAAGAACATTATTCATCCCCTCAGCTGTACCAAGAAGGTATAGCAGTATATTTGCGTTAAAATACCCTGTGACGCAACCTCGTACCCAGTCTGAACTTTAAAATTTGTCTCATTACAATACTGAAGATTAAATTCTATTCTTAGGGCTGTGAGACAGGATACAAAGTTGTGGGTTGTGGAAGTGTGTTTTTGAAGACTGGGTGCTGAGAATGACCCAGTTCATAAAATTTATACTTTGGGTTATGTAACTTACTATGGCAAAACACCCCTGATAATAGACACTGTAGCAATACCATAGAAACCTCGGTTTAAAAGATAGATTTAAGTCTGCAGTTTAGCTGAAGTTTAATTCTAAGATCGTTTTATAGCAGTTATACTGGAGTAATCTAAGAATTCCTGAAACAATCTAATTGAAATATCAGCTAAATGTGGACTAGTATTTCAGAACAAGATTGTAGAGTGAAACTGTATTTATTTGAATTAAGGGTTTCATGATATTTGTACAGTATTCATTTTCAGGGTTTGTTGATTCTAGTATTTACAAGCTTTACTTCTGGTTCAACTTTTGCATATAATATCTTCAATTGATAATATTGTTCAAGTTACATATACTAGTAGTACTAATTTTCTATCATTATAACATACTATAACTCCATTTAACAAATAGTAATGGAAATGTTGATAACAGACTAGTAAATATAAAGATATATCAAAACTTAATAAGATGATGGAAAGTAAGAATAAAAGGGATGGCCATTTCAAAGATTTTTAGCCTTGATAAACTTATGATATCATACTGGAAATATTAACTTAATGAAATATAAGTAATTTTATTGACTTATTTGTCTCATAAATATAATATTATCATTGCCTTTATCTTTCTATTTAACTAATGAAGTCATAGCTATTTCCTACTAATTTGCAATATTCTAGTTTGAAGTATAGAATATTGGCAAATGTTTCTCAATCAACGACTATACCTAGTTCAACTGTGATAATTTTGAGCTGTTGAAGAGAATATTGCTTTGAACTAAGCCATTTTTCAGATACATTTAAAAGCTGTATTAGGACCTGTTAAATTCCTTTGCCAAAAGTTACTATACAATATGATAAACAGTTTGAAGTTTTAAATACCATTGAAATTAAAGCTTATTTATTTGTTATTGTAATAATACTTTCAAATTATTTTCATAACTTGGTAAGCATACTCTTATAACACTTTCAAAATCCTTACAAAATACCCTAACAACTTCTTTTACCTATACTTTCTGCAACTAATTTACCATATACATGTGAATAGGGATTGTGTTCATATTAGAGATTGAGAACTTAATGCAGCAGTAGATGTTACCTACCAGATATAGTGTAGAGAGTAATCTATAGCTGCTAGAGTTTGGCAGTAACAGTATAGCAGACAGAATGCAGTCAGACAATTATCATATCAGTCTACATTATACTCTATATCTTGTTTTAAGTATATTTGTGGTTAGAAAAGCTCAAGATGTTTCTGTATTATTGAAAGTGCAAATCACAGTATTGGAGAATACAGAAAAGATCTACAGAAAACTCTAGAAGAAGGTTAATCTCCAACTGAAATTGTGCAGTAGTATCTGAAGCCAAGTTTTGTCTGGTTCACTGTAGAGATATATGAATTTATTTATAACATAATCGATATGATACCTAGAGCAATTATAATAGTAAGTGTAATTGTGATGAAAATATTACCAGAACTAATTTGATAAAAATGTTAATTATGTCCATGTCAATATCAATATCTTGAATATTATATACCCAGGGTGTTGTATTTGCCAAAGTTGACATTTAATCAAGATATTTTGTTCAGCTAATTAGATTCATTGTTGAGACTACTTGTTCTAATATATAGCTAATTCAACTCAATGTCTCTAAAGTAGAGTCTCAAGTTATCTTACAAGTAGACTTTCAATTATATAATAAAATAATAACTGACTTTTAAGCATACTCCTGTACATTTAATTTGTAGCTTGAATTAAACTGTCATATTAATGAAGTATGCTGGCAGTATAGTTAGGCAAAACTTTAACTTTGTCAAATAGCCAGTCATCAGCTGTGTGTATATTTACAGTTTCACACTCTGATAATTGAAAACTATCCATTAATTCCCACATACTATATATTCTGCTAAGGTTTGTGGAAAGTATATTATATACTTTATATACAGTTTATATATACTGTATAGTTAATAGTCAATCTGCACTATTCCTAATATAGTTACATAATATTATAAGAATATACTTTGTACTGCTATTCAATCTACATAATTGGAAGGTAAAATATTACACATATTGTAGTCTAAATTTTGATTTGGATAACATTTCAAATCAGTTATATATGTAAGTAGTACTATTATACAAATATCAAATCAAACATACAATAAATTTACTGATAATACATTGCATAATTGGAATTATTTGTATTAGAAATTAGTACTATCTACATTATTTATATATCTATAATATTACAAAATGGTGTATTAATAAGATATAATATAGAATATATAAGATATACACTAGATCCAGTTTAAACTGATATTGTAAGATACTCTATAGTGATAATATTCTTACAATGATAGCCACTATCATATAGTCAGAGTTTTAATTTCTGCATTTACATCTGCATTTGATTGAATACTAACAACAGATTAGACAATAGAGAACCTGTAAGTATGATAGGGAATACTGTATGATAAGACGATCATTATTAGCAGCACTACAAGATAGTATTTTGCACAATCTAATATAATGTAGAGGTTTCACTTGTGGTTGTATGTATCAATTATCAGGAATATTAACAAATATCTGTTTGATTATGTAATACTAAAGAATTGACACTACAGCAGTTAGTATGGTGAGCTTTTAGTTTTGACAATAAATGTTACTACTATTGATATTTAGTGAATATTATAAATGAATCAAGGTTTGAAATTCTTAAATACACGTCATATATAGAATTGAAGGTATTTGGAATCCCTATATGCGTTGTCAAATTCATTTATCAACTTTGTTGCAAGTTTGCAGCCTACTTCAAATATGTACCTCTATGTGTATTTACAATACGTCCAATCATTGAATACTATATCTGAATATAGGGTAATATTTAACATGAATTCAATAGTATTTTCAGATTGAATAATTTTCAATGTCTTAGATATTATGAACATAAAGAAAAATGCTGGAACTTGTACTATACATTAATATAAATATTTGTATATACAGATTTTTGGTATAAAAAAAGAATAAAGTTGAATATTCTAGTACAAAATAGCTATCTGTTTACAACAGTACAACATCCCATACAATTGTATATAACCCCAATAAAGCATTACACACTACACAAATACTACTAAGATCTTCTCCATCAATGTCGTTTTCTTTCGATATGATGTTACAGTAAGCATACTATCTCAATCATGAAAGACCTCTTACTGAAATGAACAATTTGATCCATATCTTTATTGCTACGCTAATTCACTTTGTAATTCAACATCAGCTGCAAGGGAAAATTGTTGAATTGAACTTATATCTATTTATCATTTGCTACTACAGAATTCTGTTAATGAAACTGCTGTAGTAGTTTGTTCATATTAATTTCATTCACAATATTCTTCTTTTCAATTTTCTGGTTAGTAGCATTATATGATCCAAGGAAATTTTAATTCTTTATTTAGATGTTTGATATATGTTTCTAATTCTTTCCACCATGATCTCTATCTGCTATTTATATCCACTAATATAAATACCCAAAAATCATCTTTTAATAATCACTTTTGTGAGATTAGAAGAGGTAAAAAAATCTTTTACAGAAATATTAATTATTCATATTGATTTATTACAATGAGAATTTTTTCTAATCCTAATATCAACTTCAGCTATACTAATATTTGTGCAAGGGCTTTCTAAATCTTCCAAGGTGAAGAAATATTGACATCTTACATTCTTACACATATTTCTAACTTTTTAATCATCACTTCATTTTCTATAAAGTCAAAAGTATGGTATATTCAAACAACTAATATCTGTTTGTCATTCTCAATACTGATTGAATCACTGGTATATAGGTGACTGTGTAGATAGTATTGCAATTTACTGGATATTAATTGGCTGATATTCATTGATGTGGAATTGTACAAGAGTATGGTTACATGTAATATAGTTTATACGTACTTTGATGAGTTGATAGAATAAGCTGAATTTTGACTAGAGAATGTAATATTTTATTGTCAATATAATTGGTCATAAGGAATATTTCTGTACTGTAATGATGTTCATTGCTATATCAGATTGGTGTATTCAATTTCAATAGCTAGTCTACAGATTCAACTATTTAATTTATTAAAAGTTAAAGAGATTGAATAATTTGGAGTTGTTCTGCAGAGTATTATAACAGAGTGTGAGAATAACTGATAAAAGTTTTGTATTCCTGTCTGAAGTAATAATTAATATAGACTGTGTGAAATATATTCCACACTCCAGGATTTGGAGATAATATTTGGACAATTTATTATGCTCAAGTTAGGTACAGCAAAGTATACTGCTTTTGTGAAGGAATTACTATAGGGCAAATAGTATCTGTGTTTCCATACATAATATCTACTCTAGTTAAGTACAGTGAAGTATTATATAGAGTAAGCATTACCGCCATATACAAAGAAATAAAACAATATGTTTTAGTATAATCAGGTAAGGTTATATGTATTGTTACTGAATACACTATAAAATTTCTGGCATTGGAATAATTGAGTTTATAATAGAATACAATCTTCAATGTACTCAAGTATGGAAATTAGATATTCCCACTTTAGCATCATACTAGATAAGTTGCATTGATACATAGGAATTTATCATCAGCAAACTGAATTGCAGTTACTGGGAGCCTCCAGGAGCATGTGAGAGGGGGCAGAGTGTAAACTGAGAAGTGTCAATGTTAGGAGAGAATCAGACCCTAGGAGGGTATTGCAGCCAGCCATCAGAATAATGTAGATCTCTGATAACTGGGAGAGGCGCAATATGGGAGTGATTGTGATAAGTTGGTGAACATGTTGGAGCACCAGAGAGAACTCAGGGAGCACCTGGGAGTGTTGCCCAACCAATGTGGGAATCCCAAACACACTCTAAGAGATGTCTGGTTTCACATGAATATTCATTCAGAGGTCAGCAGGCATCATCTGAGACTCTCTGGATGTACATGAACATTCGATTACCCTCTACACCAAATATAATGCATGGATTACTGTTCATTATCACTTCTAAATCATACTTATGCTAGCTGACAATATCTTCTATCTTTTGTATCACTACTTTAAGAAACCAAAGAATCTGGGAAGAGACTGAAATAGAAAGGCAGCAACACTACAGCATTAACCCAACTAAGCGATTGAATGATATGAATTGAACATGGTGCGAATATCACTGACTACAGCTCCCATGTCAACAGGGCCAATGAAAGTAGGATCATACAATTCATCTATGGCACAAGGAGCTGGAGGCACTCCTTGGATTGGCTAATATTTTGTACCTGGTGAGTGGGTGAAACTGAATTACCATTCTGATTGGCTTAATTAGAGATATTTCACAATGATGCAATGAGATGTTCCCTAGCTGCATATCACAATGGGGTTTGAAAAGCGATATAGTATATTCAGATAAACAAGAGGAGCAACTCCCTGGAAAACAGTAGCACCAGATGCGGAGGGCTTGGGTGGATAAGGGGAGTACAATGAAGGTGATGAAAGAGAGGGAGACAAATTAGAACAGCATCATTCTAGGCAGGGGAGCACAGATGGGGATTGAGGAGTGCAAATCATGGTTGAGGAGCACCAAAAGTGAGGGGTATAGAGTGCGGAATCAAGTAGAGGCGCATCTATATTGGCTGAGGAGCACTGAGTGGGAATGCACAGTGCCTATACATATGGAGGAGCTCCGAATAATTAGCGGTAATACCCCAGGTTGAGCTATTGGAGCGCTACGTGGGGATTGAGTAGCGCCAGTGGGGAATGGGGAGCACCAATTCCAGCAGAAGAGAGCCAAAATGGGAGGGGGGGGTACGGAGTGTTGAATGAGATAGATGAGCGACTGTCCAGACCAAGGTGCACCAGTGTGGATGGAGGAGTACAGAATGGGAAGGGGGGGCACGGAGCACAGAGTGAAATAGAGGAGCGCCAATCCAGACACTAGTAATTGAGGAGTGCCTATTGGAGTGGAGGAGTGCTGACAGAGGATGAACTGGGTGTGGAATGAAATGGTGGCTAGCAAGGCCAATCGGGATTGAGAAGTACCTATTCTAGTGTCATTCTGTGCCGAAGCGGGGGGAAGAAGTAGCCCACTAACATGTGATTGCTGAGTGCAGTGGATTCCAGAGTAGAATTGATCAAAAGTGAAGCACAAAATGTATCTCGATAATCATCTTGAGAAAACATACCTGTAGCCCTCTTCCAGTGGCATATTCAGAGATCTCACAATGAATAGCTGCAGCCGCCAGTGCTGAAGTCAGCGGAGCAAGATGTTACAAGAACAGAGATGAACTAGGCTAGCACTGCAAGCTATTAGCAGCAATAAAGAACCGATGCTAAATCAAATCCAGAACTTCCATTTGGGTGAACCATAATCTCTTATCAGCCATAACCTTCCAGAGATAGCCATTATCATTCAGATGCTATTTAACCTGGATCCAAAGCTCAGTCTCAGTGCTCGAATCGAACTGCCAACTACAAACGACTGTTCTATGAGCCGAATCAGCCAACCATCCCGGACTGGGTCTCATCTTCAGGTTTTACAATGCTGATTTTGTGGCACAGTCAAGCTGGTAAGTCTGTTAGCAGTGGCATTGAACAGAATTGAAGACATGCAGTGTCTCGGGTTTGTGGAACACTATTGAGACATTGACCACCTGGTCATTGACATGCAGATTGTGTACCTACTGGACTACCTGCTAATGTCCATTGGCGATCCTGAGCTTCAATGGCTAGTATTGAAGCATGTTCAAGCAGGTACTTCTCATCGAATAATAGTGGCCCTAGAGATTTCGTGAATATGGTGTGCTCTATGAACCATTTGGCTACCTCAAACGTAGCCTTTTGGTGTTGGGGAACCTTCTGGTCTTGAGTAGAATAGGGTAGCGGGAGCGCCTGGGTGGGCGGTGCATAGTCAGACTTGGATAATGTATTGAAGAGGCTTGACTTTTGGCGTTTGAGCAGTGGTGGTGTAATTGCCCCAGCTGGATTTTGGGAAGTGAGACGTGGAGGGTGTGCAATGATAGTATCCACATGGCTCCATTTCTTTCGCAGTGCAACCCTTGTAGTTCACAATGACTACTGCCGCCGCACAAGGCCGAGAGGTTTGATCTCCTGTTGCATATCCATATTGTATTCTTGAATGTCTGGAAAGATGGTAGACACTTCAGTATCCTCACTGAAGTCATTGCCAATCTTCTTTTCTGTATTATCATCCTGCTTCATTGATGACATCAGGGACATGATCTCTCAGCAATCCAATGCCTGAAGGCAGATGGTAGGAAAGTCTAATATTTGACTGACAATAAAGATTTACTATTTTCTTGAATTCGAGTCGGAGTGCTCTCTCAAAGTGTGCATCTTGATTCTTCTGCGAATAGTGATTCCTCACCTGGCTGGGCATAGGTTTCTTTTGCTGAAATGGGGATAGAAAGGTGGGGAATCTGGGAGAGAGTGTATGAGCAAAAAATATATAATTCGGTGAAATAGAATAACAGGAAAAATGGTGCAAGTGATTGTGCAATGCCGAGGAGAATGGAATGCTAGGCGAGTCTTGAAAGGGGGCAGGGATGATGACATGAATGGTTCCTATATATATCGAGGATGGCGGTCCAGGGTTGTGATTTAGGAAGTGCCAGATGCATTGGGATAGATGGATTCCCAACATTGAATGCTGAATGTTAGCACTTGCTATCAAAATGTCCTCTGTATGGATGTCAGAATTGTAGATTCGTTCAAGCCAACTCACATAGATTTGAACCAGATGCACCGGAACCTGATGCGCAACTGAAAAAAACTTACGACATTAACATCATTGGTACTATTAACCAACCCTAGGAGCTGGGGAGATGGAGCACAGAGACCCTGATTGAGATTGAGTATCACTGCATATGACTACTCCATACGTACTAATTATACATGTAAGTTCAAGCATTGGTGATGACCTCATGGCATGGAATTGTTTGAGCATCCAGAATCTGCCGAACTTAATCGATTTGGGAACTGGGGAGTGACGGCTTAGTTACAACAGTTCTTATAGAGTTTGGTATCCACAGGGGCGAAATAGGATTCATCGTATGTGGTATATCCGCCTAATGGACACACTGACCTTTGTGGTATTCTTTTGTATTAGGATGCTGCTGTGATGATAGGGGTTGATAAGGCAATATTGTTAGCAGAACTTACATTTCTTGCATTTATCTGCACCAGGTCTGTAGAATACCTTGACAACAATATCGCCATAAAATAAGTGAGGGAGTATTTGGGTATTCAAAAGAGAGATACAAGTGTAAGAGAACAGAATGGTATGGGACCATGATAATTTGGGGGTGATCTGTTGGATTCTGGCACTTGTCAATGCCGAGATTGGTAACTAATGAGTCACTAATACATACTCATATTCAGATTTTGCACCTAATATCTAGCATATTGCACACCATTAAATTACAAATTCATTATCAGTCTCACTACAACCAAGTTGACATAAAATACATAATGGGGTTGAAAGCTCTATATGATGATGGTATGACTACACAGTGAGATATCATGTTTGTAAGGCCGTATATCCGTATATGGCCGCGTATGGGAGTATATGAGAAGATACGGTTGCACACGTGGATGTGGTAATATAATAGAGTAGTATAATGGTAAGTTAGGTAAGATTATCGCTAGAGATCAAAGGCTCGTGGCGAGCCGACTATATAAAGCGGGTATTACCCGGCCCTGGACACGTCACGTGCCGCCGTGCCATTACAATGTTACAGAGGGCAGAGGTATAATTGCATGCATGCAGTTCTGACGAATTGAGTTGCTCTGAGATTTGAATGGTTATGCTGGATTCAATGTGAATGCTGAGATTATAGGCTTTCCTTTGTTCTGACAGTTAATTGCACTTCTCAAAGCAACCATTTGATATTTCATCATCTGAGCTTACAAGATTCTGTCTCTTTGAACTATCTTGATGGAAATCAGTTCACATAATTTATTTACAAATATTGGTTTTGGTGGCCCAAACATATATTTAGTCAGAATTCAGTTAAGTCTGCTCTAATAGCATTCAGACCTTACGCTGTGTTGAGAAAGTGAAGTACATGGGGTGAGCGGGAGTTGCCACAGGTCATCTGTAGAGTCACTGAGCAGTATCTCTCTGTTGGTATTCATCTCGCAAGCTGTAGCACTTTGATTAGAGCTCGAAATGTTTCATGGTATTTTAGAATTTGGATGCGTAGGCCGAAAGATACTTCTTGGTCATTATCAAGTTGAAGGAGGTTACTGATTGGCCAGCGCTGCGCATTTATGTGTTAGTGTGCAGTGGGTATCATTCTCCAACAGACAGTGGACATGGAGCTGAACATTCAAAGAATTTTAGCAGTGGCCTTCACATACCCGATCAAGCAAAGATTCATATATCAGCAGAGGCCATGCAGGACGAGCTGCATATACCTAAATGTTATGTGTTTTGATCGATGAGAATCTGTATGCACTGCTTCCACTGTTTCGTGGTCAGAGAAAATATACCTGAGAATGATACAAACAAACACATACAGTGTACTACAAATCTGGGGAATACGCTTTGGTGGTTAATTTGTCACTCTAATCTCAGGCGTGGAGTGTGTAGGCTGGACTGATACCTCTGGTAGTGATTTGTGGCTTCTTAAAGTTGGCTTTGTACAAATCCAACAATGTTATAGTTGACAAGATTGCAGATCTAAGGTGTTCACTGAACTTCAAATATAGACAAGGAAATACCCAGGCTGTGTGTCATCGTCAGACTCTCTGGGATACAGACCCGAGGTGCGCCTGAACTGTACTAACCTATGTCAGTGAAAGAAGCAGTATTTATAACAAAGATGCACACTGTGTCTGATATTCTGACCCGGGTACTCAAAATCACCTAGATAGTCAATAATGCAAAACAGAATTGGACAATATGCCATACGGTGTCTCTCATAATGAGACCGAAGTCATACACAGGATTTCCCAATACACCTGAGAGTTGGTGAATCAGGTGTTTTAGTCTTGTGATTTTCGCATTGGAACCTGGCCTCAGGTTTCCAGTACTCCAGCAAGGTGTTGAATCATAATTTTTTGGTCCTTGGATATTGAATTTCATATGTGGCCTCAGGTTTCCAGTGCACATCAACTTAGTGAAAATATGCTGGTTGCTGTGATTTCATTTCGGATGTTGTACCTGGCCTCTGGTTTCTAGTGCACCTCAAATTCACTATTCACAAATGATTCAATGCCATTTGATGAATTGTGTATGGCAATTCAACGCTGGCCCATTAATATCAGATATGGCATCCCTGGCATTTGAAATTGTAGCCCCAGGATTGCAGGATGTTCAACATTTCAACAATGACCAATACATTGGCAGTGAAGGCTGCATCAAGTTAATTGGTGCCAACAAATCTTGACAATGGCTCTTCACAATTTGATTCGCATGCCTGCACCATTTCAAAACAGATTCTACTCAATTGATGTTGTCTCAGATATGACATTAAAAACAATCAAGAATTGCAATAAAATTCCACTGTACCCAATGTTGATTTCAGAAACAGGAATACATATATCAACAGTTTGATTCACTTCAAAATGCCAGAAGACATAATTTCTTCATGGAGCCGATTGTGCCTTGTGAATGACCATTTTGACTATTTGTCTCAGTTGTAAAGATTAGGTTGGTTGAACATCTCAAGAGGCATACCTTGAATTCACTGTTCTAAAAATTTAAGATGATTGTTCATCTGACTGCAATGCGTCACTGTTCTCTGTCAGGTACTTCAGCTGCAGCTCACAAAACTCCAGAATCCAGTATGGTATTGACGTCGTGATGTTTGGTTGACTTGTCAAGCCATACAGTATGCTTCCTTGTGCTATGCCCAACAATTGGTGGAGATCACTTGGGTGGTAATTATAGCGACCAGGACATGTATTTAATAACCATGGGTGTGGCACTGTGATTTGCCCTAGCCAGACGTCCGATGCCAATGCCTGCCACTGCTCATTCAATATCCAGAATGTTAGGGTTATTACTGCATAATTCGCAGTGGTAATATTTTGACGACTTGCTCTCTCTTTTTGCGTAGTTAGCAATACAGAGGGATTTCGTGAATCCTGACATTTGAGCTGAATGTCTGCGTTAATGGTTGCCTATTGCTGCATACATGTGGAATATATCGACAAGATCTACAAAATGCTTGATCGGCCTCCAATTCAAATGACCAACATTGCGAGAAAGTGGACACAGGAGCACTGCCTTGTGTGGAGGAGGTTAACCATGCAGCCCATTGTCATAACTCTCGTGTTCCTAAAGGAGCACCCTAGATGATGCTGCAGCATTGTGGGTTTAGGATACTCCGCGGATGTGTTGACAAGCATTCGAAGAAATGACTCTCCAAGCCATCGGATTATTGGAGAATCCACCCAAGTATTAAGTGATCATTCGTCACACCATTTTACTGAAACATCATGGCAACTCTTGGTGTCTCTGAATACTACCGAATGAAATTTTAACTGTGATCTGTGAACCCTTCATGCTCCTGAAGCACCTTGTGAAGTGTATCTTTCCACATGTATCCTCAGTTTTGCTTTCTCTGTCTCAGTCCAGTTGAGATCAACCAGGTGTATGTTCTCCCGTGGTATCAAAACGAATGATTTTCTGTTGGCCAGTCTCAACGCCAATCACTTCTCCAGTGTCCAGGGCTTTGCAATCTGTATCGAGTGGCGCACTGCATTTGTTTGCATTGCTTTGTGGTGAGTCTGGATGGCATGTGTCAAGGTCATCACTGCGGAATTCAGTTTCTCTGCACCATGCTTTTCCATCACAGAATCATCCTCTGAATCGTAATGTGCACCTGGATACAGCCACATTGCCTGGTAACACCAGTGAAAGAGTGAATGGCATTCTGGTAGAGCTGTGACTTGAAGTATGAATCCAGGTCTCACTTTCTGCAGAATTTGCTAGCCCACACTGTGTTTCATCATGTACCAATGAGACTCATCAAACATCCCAAATCACCATAGACAGTATGAGAGTTGGCTGTTGCTTGAAGGTTTCGCTCTGGACGTTGAGGTATCATATCAAACAAGGTAGATGTTCCATTGATTTTGCAGCTCGTCGATACTGGTGTGTAGATCCTCATTCCTTATATTCACATTTTCTGTATCTAACATGTTTACAAGCTGGTAATCAGTCCCATAGGTCATCTGGTCAATGACACTCTTGAATGCCTCTGCCGATTCGGGCAATGAGACCACAAGGATTGGTTCAAACACTGATGTAGCCATTGGATACCTGGCAAGTGGAGTTGTCAGGAGCACCAAAAGGCGGTGGGACAATGAATTGAGTCTGCACAATGGATAGCACTTCCGTTCCTCATCCATAATGCAGGGATTGTTCATCTGAGCAATATTGAGCCATTCGTGATGGGTACTCCCCCACCGAATTGATAGTGGCAACCCATAACCACCTTCTCAGTCGACAAATTGGTTGTCATTATGGCTGCCACTGAGGTAAATGTCATGCACAAACCCATTTCATCTGCAACCAGTGCTCCAGGCATATCTGAATCCAAATCCCATCTCCTCACAATTAACCAGAATGCCCAAACCTGGTGTGCTAGAAACTTGGTTCACAGTAGGCCTGGAATTGAATACTTGTGGCCACGAACATGGTCAACTTCTGATTGGTGAATCGGATGGGTATTCAACAGCCTCACTGCCTCATGATGATACTTGTGTTCAAATTCATTATAGATGTTATTAAGAATAGTCCACAATACTGAAATGCTATTATCTTGATTGAGGACCTCATCAGAATCATCAAAGTGCTCCTGATTCTCCCTTGCACCTTGTTCTGTATTCTCTTCATCCTCAATGATCTCTTTCAGTAGTTGTGTGGTATGCTGGGCAGAATGGCTCATACTCCGGTGCTTCTGAAAATCATCCTGATGTTATGTCTTCCACAGACAAGCAAGCATTGGAACAAATATATATATGTGGAATATGATCATGTCTATTCTTTTCATCAAAACTAACATTAATACAGGTCCCATGTTCTTGCCCACTTATCTCCTCTCGCTCCAATCTTCCAGTCTCTCTACAACCTTCCAAACTCTATACCTAATTGTTCGCAGTTGGGTACTGCTAGCATTCACATGGCTAGCGGAGATAACCTTTGTCGGTCCAATTAGGCGCTCTTCAATCACCCTCCCTGTAGCTATCCCCATTTCGACCAAAAATATCATCAAATTGTATCCCACTTCCAACTTGAAAGTATTTGAAACAAAACAGTTGTATGAAATCTGCGCATGTATGGGGTCATTCATTGTAATCCAATTGCAGTATAATTGAATATATACTTCGTCCAACCCAACCCACTCCCAGGTAGACATGAACATTGATGGTACAATATGTAGCTCTTTCTGGCCTCCATTTTTTTCGATCAAATCAACTGGCTCCTTCAGGCGCCTCACATCTGCATACAAGGCTTGGAGGTATTCAGGGAACAGAAGGTTAATCTTGCTGTTCCACACCCAGCAACTCACAACCATGAACATTGTATTAGACAACTCTGGAAGGTTATCACATTCCTTGATGCCTGTGGACTCTCCCAAATCCATCGCCAGTTGCTTGTTTTATTATCTTCCTTTTTTTCACCCTCCCAACTATCACTTTTACATTTCCTGATAAACATACCAACCTATGAGCACTGGATTCAATCAGCGTTATCAACATTTTCCGATAGCAGCCAGTACTCAAATGGCCATAAGAAATCTCCAACTCGCATCTCCCAGTACAGGGGTCGATGAGAAACGATGTCAAACCGTTTACTCCCCAGTTAAATCTTTGCTGCTTGCTGTGTAGATACCTACCGGCTCATTCTTTCGTCCAAATGTTGAACACACCAAAGTTGGGCTGCCATATCTTTTTAGCAAATTGCTTCAAGGACAATATTGTTTGCGGTGGGCTGGTTTGGGCTTTGGCATTTGCACCTCCCAAGTTTGATGAATCTTCAGTTTCATCTTCTGCCTCACATTTGTCACATGAATTGGCCAGTAATGGGGGTATATCCAAAATCCCTGTGATTGTAGTGTTCCTCAGTTCCACTGCCAGCTGGAATTTTTTTGTTGGGTGGCTTATAGGGGGCCTCACATGTGCATTGGAAGAAGGTCCAGGGGCAGCAGAACGAGGTCCTGGTGGAGGAGTAGAGCTAGATGATGCTGGCAAAATGACTGGATTATTTCGTGGCTGTGCTGGGGGTACTCTTGGTGTACCTACAGATGACAGCCATTGTGCTGAAAACTGTGGATGGGGGAACTTTTGAGACCTGGTATAACTGCCTTGGTGGAGGTCATATTCTTGCCATGCTGGCACATTTCCTGGATATCCTTGGAGTGTGTTGGTGATTGGTTGGAGACTGTGGGTTATGTTGAATGGAGAATGGTGGTAAAACTGAGGAGGGACCGAAATTGGCTGCTGGGAAGGACGGTAACCATACCCAAGCAGCAGATGAAATTGATTCATATGTTTCCCTAATGGATTGTCCTTGCTAAGGGCAGTTTTAGAAACATTATCCAGTCGTCCCTAATCATCATCCAGGCGTCGTTGCAAGACATATACACCACCCTGTGGCATCATATTGGAGCTCTTTAGTGGAGATTGGTTCGTCGACAAGTTCTGCGAGCAATACTGTGGTATACTGATATTGATGCCAGATGTGATCTATATTTAAAAGGAGCATGGTTGGGTACTTGCAGATAGCAGTGACCATTGCCAGACTAAAGGCTGCTTATATCCCCATTATGTTGTCACGAATGATGGTGTTTGTGTACCGCATTGACTGGCTGAAAAGAAGAATCCTGTAGCACACCCACCCTGCCACTCTTCGTTATATGATCAAATTGATATACTAGGAGATTGAATATATGTCCACCTGTGCATGGTCCCATCACTGTAAAGGTCATAGATGGGATTTGATACCATCCTCACCAGGAACCCAACAAGAAGTACATCCCGTGTCAAGGTAAGCATGAGTAGGGACATTTCGTATAAATTGTATGTGAACAACCTTGCATCTTCATTCAATCTGTGGCCTGTGAGTTGGCAGTAACAGTGATGACTTCCTATTGAGTTCCTTATCTAAACATGATTTTTCTCCTGAGGATCCATGCTCCAGTGAAGGATCACGACTGAACCAAACATCATACAAGTCTATCAGTTCTCGATATTCATTGACTGGACATACAGCCATCTACGAAACTGAACGATTCATTGTTTGAAGATCATAATACCTTCATTATCAGTTGCTCAGTTGCTGGAGTGCAGATATTACTCACAATGCACCAATGACAAAGTATAGGGCCGATTGTGGTAATTGCAGCAGCACTCGATGAGTAGTATTTTAAGTGAATTGCAGTGATGACAAAATAATCCTTCCCTGCGAATGATCTTCAGCAGACAATGTGTATCATTATTGGGCAGGATATGAAATATATAACCTGGTTGTGAAAGAAAACTGATTGTATGGTGACTGTGCATTACGTGTCTTCCACATTGAGTGGGGTGGGATGTAGCTGTAAATTGCATACACTAACCTGAGTTAGCTCGCTTTCAAACTAATATCCCTGACATTCTATATAACTCATTGAACCATCTTCAAGATTCGTCCAAATACGTATACACTGTCATTTGCTCAAATATTGTCAAACTTTCCAGACACATATGAAGTGCTTTAGCTACAAACCAAACCATTCAACATGAACCAACTGGAGGCTACCTATGACAAATATCACTCAATATTGATAAAGCAAGGGCTATCTCCCAATGAGATGTTAACACCAGCAGGGTGTATTCTACCCAAGACATCATGGTTCGATTTGAGTATGTGCACCTGATTGGCCATTGATGAGCTAGTCAAATAATGATCCACCAATAGATAATGTGCCTGGTGCACCACCGCCTAAAGATATTCCCGATGCAGAGACTTTAGACCCCCAGACGTCTCATCTGACATGTATCCCTGATTGAATGAACATTCCAACTCATAGCGTAGACATTGGAGTGGACAATACTGCAGGGAATGCGAATGGCAAAGCAACTGGATTGTACAACAAGCATTGCAAGTACTCAGAGCTATGGAATCCATTGCATCCAATCTGGTCCATATATGACTTTCAACTGGCTCAATGATGTAGACAGTATATGAAATCTTAGATCAATCGACATCTGAGGCATGGACTGGACAACTTAGAAATCATTTCTTTCCAATTGGCAGAGTCCCTGTGAAAGCTCCTCTCTGAACTTGATTTCAGACTTGGCGACGAGAATTGGGTTGAAAATCATAGACATCTCTACAGATGATTACACTGCAGGGAACTATGTTTTTAGTTAAACCATTACTGTTAGCACATCCCCCATTCCAGTAGCACCTCGATTTTGAACCAGTACACCTTACAGACTCAGACAGATGGGATATATATAGTGATACAAACCCCAGGAATTTGTAGTGGGACTTGAGAGATTTATTTCCGGCCAGCGAGATAATCATGCCTGTTCTCGGTGCATCCGACAAGTCTCACTTGACCAATATATAGTGTGATCAGCCTGCTTGCCTGGTGTATTTCGAAATATATCATATTTGAAATGATATATGGCGCACACCGACAAAGTGCACCTGGACAGTCTGTGGGCCGATAGTCTGTCCACGGGAAGGAGCCAACAACACTAAATAGGGATGGCATTCCGCAGTGCGAATTGTTTTGGCCCCACTCAGAAATCTTGACGTACCTGGGTTCCGCTTGGAATTCGATCGTGCTGATGGTTTCCAGAGACAATGTTACCCTCAGTTGGCTGCCTGGGTTGGGGATTACCCTGCAGAAGTGAGCCTTGCTGAAGCTTCATATGGCTTATGCCCGATGTCTGAAATCCCAACAGGTGAGCTCATGTGGCATTCAATGTTTGACCACTCGATCATTTCAGATATCAGCATGTTCACAACCCACTTCTGGTGGAGAATACAATTGATGCTCTGCACACTGTACGTGTTCACCCGATCTGCACCCAGTTCTGGCAATACTCTCTCACAATGTCTATCAGCTGTGGCAGGCTGATGAATTGCATTTGTTGCTGCTGGGTTTGTTTAAGGACTGATTGCACTGGGTGCTGAAATACCTGAAAGCAAGAAATGACAAGTATGAATTTGACAATTGATTCACATCGGTACCATAGTTTCCAGATCTCCAGCATTTCTTGAAACCATTTGATTTATTGAAATGCGGCATCTGGCAGGGAATAGTGATCTGGGGCATGATCAAAATGCTGTGAGAGAAGTGCATTCCACCTCTTGTCTGGTCAAATGATGGGAAAATTGCAGCAAAGACTGCCTCTGAGGAAATTTTTATGGGAGCAGAGCGGGCATTATGTGAATTCTCTCTACTTGTAAGCCCACCAAATCACTATGATAAATCCCTCAAAGCACTACTCAATGCATTCAAGCAACTTAAGCCCATGGTGGGTGAGTTCAGAAAACAGAAGATGTTGAAACCTGGGTAGTCCAAAGTGGATAATCAGTTGGCAAGAGAATCCCATCAGTTCAGAGATTAAACAATTCATACCAGTCATACTGCAATGGAGGTTGTTGTATATGGTGCTGGAAATGTTACTACAACAAAACGAAGCCAATCTCAGATGTGCCTGAATAGTATGTTCCAAGTGGCGACCAAATGTTCAGATTCTGCTCAACAGTAGGTACAAGAGCGATAGGAGAGTGATATTCATAAGGTGACAACTGTTAAACACAAGCATTTTGATAAATTTATTGAACATCATCAGCAACAACTATTGCAGGAGGTCAGGACTAAGCCAACTGCTCCCAGAAGCATATTGTCCAAGAAACTTACACATATCAACACAGCTGCAAAAGAAAAGGTTTACGAGGTGGCAAACATGTCCCCCAACTGACATGTGGAATGTTTGGTCTGACTATCCAATGCTGAGATTGTCGCCACCACCTGCGGAATAGCTGATATGGAGTGTGTAGTGAATCAGTCGAAGATTGTGCTTTATCGTATTACTTCAAATAAGCAGATGCCATTAAAGATGGACTTCTCCATCTGCTTGATTGAATTGAACCATTGGTGGGAGGTACTTAGCATTCATGAACTCTGGAACACCATCAAACAACTTGTCAGACATTACGGATATTCACAGATTTATGTCGATAGCCATACATCACAGTCAATTTGGTATTTGGATTCTGGCCACATTTTCATCACAGATAATTCCGAACAGCTACATATCACCACTGTGAATAAGTTATATCAATTATTCAACCAAGTCAATTACAGTCGACAGATGGTCAAGCATAATGACCGGTATACTGGTCTTCCCTGTCTGGAGGAGACACTGCAGTATTAAGATCTTTAATGCTGGTATGTTATTGACTCTGCTAATGTTTTCAACCTGTGGCCTGCTACCTATACACAGCTCATTGCACCCAGAGGCCATTTTTTACACCTCCAGTATTATCAGGACTAGCTATTTTTCCACCTTGTATTTCAACAGGTACATTATATTAGAGAAACTCATGTCCATGGAGATTGCAGAAGTATCAAATTAACCTCACTCATTGATGCATCAGTAGGTTTTGGAATAACCAACTTTGGACAGCTACTTCCTATCTAAATTGAAGAGGACTGGATACAGGCAGTTTGTTGTCTGGAGCTTGGATATGGTCAGAATGTACTCATACACAGTATACTTTATAAACTTCAGAATGGGCTGTTGTACTACTGTCAACTATTGCACTGCCCTACTTCTGTTGAGCATCTGGGACTTGATTGCAAGGTAGAATATACCAATGCCAACCAAGGTATCATACCTGAATCTCATATAATCAGAGTCCAATATACAGAAAGTGATGAGTATGACCTCGATAACACCTTCCAACACTGAGTTCAATCTTTTCCTGTATTATACCTTCGCTGGGCTCCACTGTATCATACACTCCAATTTCAGGAGCACCTGTGAACCAGAAAAATGATATTGACCTTTTCCAAGTGGTGCAGGATGACTCAACACTGGGTATTACGTCCTCAAGTGCAACTGTATGCAGTGGGAATTCTTGCAAACTACAAAGATGGTCATCATTGGGGTTAATGTGATGATGGGTTCATTCAGGTTATCACATTTACTAATAGGATTCATATTGTACCTGTCCTGGCAATTGTTGGCCCAGTACATTTGGTGTGAGAGACTGCAGCATTAGATAGAATCAATAGTCTATGGCTTGTAAATAATCATGCAGATTTGGTTACCTACTAGACTGTACATTAATTAGATTGCCTGAATCAAGGTGTGCACAAGTAAGTCAGTTTTTCGAATTGTACTATTCAATACAAGCATTATAATCAGCATCTGCAGATAGCATTGCTCCACATTTAAGGTGCTACAGACTACTCTCTGGCATGCGGTCAATAGTTTCAAACCCTCCAATATTCACTGCTCCTAATTGTTTGATTTCATTGCATTTTGAGGACAACTGTTCACCCTTCTGGATATACTTAGATTCTGATTCACAACTTCTGGAGCATTGAGGAGCACTGCTGAAGTTGTCTTGCAGCCTCTGAAAGCACATCACTCAGTATTTCATTAACTTGGGAGTGTCTGGGAGCCCCTGAATGGATCAGAGTGGCTGTTCAGAGTTGCTGAGTTGGTCAGTTACAACTTCCAAACCATTTTACATTTTCCTAATATTTACCTTGGTTTTAATATTTATCTGTCTACATACATTATATGAAAGTAACCTGGCTAGTGGTAGATCTATTGAAAATGTAGTGGTGTTGTTGGTTTAGTGAGGTAATCAAGAATTATTGGAGAGGGGTATAATCTAACAAATTCTGCAGGAGTTTCTGGGTAGATGTTAAGGGAAGGTTATTGAAAAGACTCAAAGCAGAGTAATAAGCTCATTTGGTACAGAGTACATTATGATGCTTGAAGTAGCTTAATCAAGCACACTGGGTGAACTCAGTAGCAATTAAGTGCATCTAAAAGTATACATTTAATTAATAATCAAACTTGAATGTAGATATATATGGAGGTTGTCATGTATAGGATTAATTAGTATCAATCACTATAAACTAACTCCAGATTATACTTAGGACATACATGGACCATATCAATAATGGCAGTTGGCCACGGATTGTACATTGGTAAAAATAAACTGAGCTTACTGGAGAAGATACTTGGTTCATACTTTCTGGCAGTCAGTCAGGGCTGGCTAGAAATGATTCAAACTATATGTGTAAAATAGTAAATTTGGAAATGCCAAAGTGGAATCTACATGTAGAAATTAACTCATGATTGAGGGAACATAAGGAGGCCATGTAAGCTGAATGATTGAAGTGTGGAAAGAAATCAGGCAGAGAGTTGGCAGGGTACTGACAGGAACTGGCAGGACATGATTGACCAGAGTTGGCTGAGAATTGTAAAAGGGAGCTGGCAATAGTCGAGAGAGGTATGATTTGACATATACTATATATATATCTGAAGATGATATTTACGAATAATTCAAAGTACTACTACTAGCAGAATGATGGAAAAAGTTAACAATATATCTGCATATACTGGGAGAGCTGTAAATGAGATAAAGATATATTGAAAATGGCAATAAATGCATAATAGACAATATAGATAAGGCAATTTGAAGAAATGTATTCTTGGTATCAAATCAAGCTGTCTGAAAGTCACACTAAAACTTTCTAGGATTTGATGTGCTATTCAATATTCCTTGCCAAGAGTGAGGTTAAGTGTAGTAATCTCAGATACTTCAAGAATATTGTAAAGTGAATTCAACAGACATTGTAGTGGTACAGATATATGGAGAGTATTACAAAATATTACTCAGAGGATGTTCAGTTTGTAAACCAGCTGAGACTTCTGTTCAGGTCTTCCCAACAACTCTCAATCTCAGTCCGGTGGTTTCTTCTGCCTGTGATATATTTTGTGCAAGGAATATTTGTATTTATAACAATACATAGATGTAACTATAATTGACCTAGTGGCAGATAATACTTGAGTATCATCAGTAGTACAACGGGAGATAGCATTCAAGTAAACAAAATCATGTTCTAGGAGCCTGTACTTGTGTCAACCTAATTGCAGCCATTCTATCAGTTTTGGAATTGCACTTGAAGATGGTAATTAAGTAAATTTAGTGAAATACTTCAATGTCATAATAAAGTATACCGAGAGACAATTTGGTAGGCAATAATGAAGCCAGTATTGAAAGTCATATTGAGAAAGTTATTAAACAAATATCCAGAAAACTCTGGTGGCAGTCATGAGTTGACACTAAATATACACTTGAAGGTATTTGAGCTGCAGATGATCTATTGGAAGGGTTACAAGATAACAGCAGAATCTTGGTTCCTGAGTTAAACTGCAATCAAGCTTAGATGACTATATTGGACTGTATTACATTATATCTGAAGAGATCATAGCGGGCTCTGGGATGGCAGTTAATCAGTGGTCAGATGTACCAAGAGCTGATAGTCTGTTCAGGAAGTAACTTGTATACTTTAATATGTAATGATCATACACTCTTATAGAGTGGGCCAAGCAAAGAGTAAAACACAACTGGCTGGAATTAGATAACAGTTAATTCTGGATGGACATTGAACTCAAGATTATTAATTACTGTATACAATAGGGGTTGAAAGGAATTACACAATTCTGGAATTATTACCCTTATAACAGTATTATATTAGAAGCAGAGGTATAAAAGGCGAAGATGTAAATAAGATTGGGAAATCATTATGAGAAATGGTGACTTTGTGAATTTGTATGCCAAAGTTACATAATTAAACCTAATACAGTGAAAACAATCTCCAATCTAGCAGATATAATTGAGAATATGTAGATCTAAAACCTGATTACATTGGTATCACTTTTCATTTTCTGTATCTTCTTATGAACACCATTATTATCCCGTTATATATATCTGTATCATTCCCAATACCATCTACCATTACTCTATTGTATACACAACTCTATTATATTCCCAGAATCTTACGATAAGTGATCTTTCTTTATCTTCTGATATAGTAATCTAGAGATCATATTGGAGACTAAATGCATCCATAATTTGCTGTCTGCAGCTTCTAGTTGGTTTCAACCATTTGAAGATTGTGGACAACTCTGTGCAAGTAGTCACTGCATTTGATATACCTTGCTGCAGATTGATTGCCTGTATCTTGCATTTGAGACATGTAAATATATTTTCAACTCTTATCACATTTGCACAGTTAGAAGATAACTCCTCTCTCACAGCATGTATCTCTTAACTCGAAACTGGCAAATAATCATCCCTGAGACCACTTGACTCCAGATTTGCAGCATTCAGCCAGCACATCAACCATACTTATCATATATCTACAACTATAAGTTGATATATACATACATTGTCAGATTGCTATATATATCCCTCTTATATTGAAATATTCAGCTATACCCCTAGAAGATCATTAACAGTTCTGGTGCAGTTACCAATCAATAGTTGACAGTGATACATTTGGGGCATACATATTATGCAATTCAGCATGTGTAATTTGCCTGTCTTTCTTGACTGCTTACATGACTAATCTTCATTGTCGGACCATGATGACACATGGTCTGTTGCTGTGTGGGCGGTTTTCAGTGGCATGGTGGTCGGTAGCATGAGCAATACAATTGCGGACTGATGACCATATTTGCCCTGTAATCAGGCTAATCACTGCCACAGAGTATTTCAAGCCAAAGAGAATGATGATTGCCCCATTCACTGCCAGAGACTTCTCTCACAGGGCAGTCGGAGGCATCACGGAAGGTGTATATTGCTTCGAAAGATGCACCGCCGGATTTTGAAAGGGGTGTGCACCGACTGAATCATCGAGACTTTTGCATTGTGATCGTATATAATGGTGTATTTCAAAGTCTACTTGACTACCATCCTCAACCACATCTTGTATCAGCTACAACTTGGTCGGCTTGGTATCTCCTGAACCGCCACCGCAATTGAAGTCCACTTTCTGCCAGAAGCCTGTTGAGATGGCAATGTGTATATAGATAAATATGTAGATATAGTAAAATTGATCAGAATAGAACCAGAATATATGAGTTTAGAAATAGTTCCACAAAGAGTAGTAGTGATTTCCAGAGAGCCAGGCAGTATTCACAAAGAATCTATCATCTTTGCAGGCTATTCATTGGTACAATGAAGTTCACCTAAAGCTGTTACCATTCTTTATGTAGTATTTTCAGATTGTTACAATAAGGTGCATATTTGAACTGAATTGTCCACTATACTCCCAGATCTATCTAATGGCCACTGCATAAGCCATTTGAACTTAAATATATGTTAATTGTAGGATGATCATCTCTTAGTACTTAACCACTCCCTGAGGCTGCCAGTAACCACATTATGTTATACAAATGAAATACAGAACTGTTTGTATATGAAAGTTGGCAATACTAATCTAATCTAATAGGTAAAACTCCTGTTTTCCAATATACTTTCATCCATTCCCATGGCAATCTCTATTGATACTTGATCTCATCCACTAATCTACCAGTGTACATGAACATGAAGTTATATCCTGGCTGGTATATGCAACTGAAAGATCTGATATACAGCTATTATTTATTTTCCAGTTAGTTACAACCCAATATCATTTCAAGTACATCATAATAGTTTCAAGTCATCTGCTGGGAACACCCACTTACTGGTTCTAGTATGCAATAGGGGAATATCACCAGCTACTATCCAGTACAATTATCTCTGTATCTATCTTCGCACTTGACAAAGAGTTGGATATCTCCACTGAGTAGGATTTCACCACAGAGTTGGATTTCACCACAGAGTTTTGATGCTATACAGTTAACCCATTGTTGTAGTATGAATGTTAGCTGAGTATCAACTCACTTCCACATAGATCATCACATAAATGAATATAGCAAGTGATGATATATATTTCCTGAGAACAATCTCCATTGCTCATATATTCACTATTTGCCATATTAGTTATTGGCGCAATATTCCCAAACATATGTACAAATCTCCATGACACACATTTGATTGTATTATTCGTTCCAATCTTTCCTGATATGTCACTAATATTTGGAGATTATGAGAGAGACTTTCAGAGGTAAGAAGAGTACTGATAGATAGAGTAAAAGCACTAATAGATAGATGCAGAGTACTTCAATATTTACAGAAAAGTATTTTAGAGTACTACTCACAGTTTCTGGAGCTTTGGAATAAACTTCAGGAAGATGTTGAAGAGGATGATATATATTCAGAATTCCAGAAAGTAGATATCTATGTGAGTAACATTGTATAATTGCAGAAATCTGCCTGAATCTCTAAGTTGTTTCCAGTGTACTATAAATTAATCTCCACTTTCTCCTGAACGATTTGAATAACACAATGCTATGGGTATTCATTATTGCCAAGCTGAAAGTTTCAGGTACAGGATAATTAAATTTCCATAACAGGTATATTAAAATAATACTGAATCTTACAATTAGTGTTCACAACGCTTCCAGATTGTTATTCCGGTTTCAGGTCCTGGTCCAAATGGCACCGTTACCCAATTGGCGGTCCGGGTTGTCAATACACCTGAACGGTCAACTCAGGAACGGTTCGATGGAAATCTCCCAACCAGTCTGAATTGTGTGGGTTGTCAGCAGGTCGCCCAGCAGGTCCATCTATATTGTCACATAAGGCTCTTGGTTTTGCAGATTGATAGTAGTATCTTATCAAATTTGTGTATTCAACAGCCAACAATATGTTTTTGAATGTTTCGCTCTCTGCATTATCGATTATTTTGGAATCCATGTTTTTCCTTTGATAGATTGTATTTTTGCCGATCAAGGCAGTCAATAGTTCTGGCATGTGCTTGACTATCCGCGCCGTGACTTGATTTCCAAATATCAATAATCAAAAAATTGTTCATACTCCGTTGACACTCATTTTCAGGATGTGGCAGGGAGCATGTCACTGTTGTTTTTGCCCCAAACGGCTGCCAATATCTCATGAATGGATGTCTGCAACCAATCAGAACTTAGATTAGGGCCCAAGATGCAAAACTAAAAATTGTTGACCCTCCATTGACGCCCATTCTCACAATGGGGCAGTAACTGTGTTGCTGTCTCTTTTGCATTTAAATGCTACCAATAGGTCTGTTATACCAAGCAGCGACCAAGTCACTACTCAATTACCATACTTACATAATCAAAAATTGTTGACACTCCGTTGATGCTCATTCTCAAAATTGGGCAGTGACCATGTTGCTGTCTCTTTTGCCTATAAAAGCTGCCAATGTTGTACGGTGGCGAGTGCTTCAGGAGTCGAGTGTGTGCGGGCTTATGCAATGGTGTGTCCATTGTATTGAGTAACGAGACATGTCGCATTGACATAATGTGGATCCATGACTACTGGGGCTAACTACAACAGAGGCAAGTTAAATCATAATCCTTGGCATAGTGATATCCATACTTCCAATCAGCTCAACACTCCTCCAGGATGGCTATCACGTCCGTTTCAAACAAAACAATAAACAAAAGAGAAGATGAGCCAATCATACAACATGGATATCCTCAAAACAAACCTGCCCAATCAAGAAACTGTCAGACGGCATTCCCGATGCCATATCCAGTTCCAATACATGTTCGCCGGACCATATCCGGGGTCATTACCGAATCCAATCCTTAGGACATTTCCCAGGCCTGTCCCGAGTCCAATCCAGACCATTCCCATTGCTGCACACTGCTTCAAGATGGCGGGCTTCAGCAGCGGCTTTGTGAAGCAGTCGGCGCGCATCTCAGCATTCCGTACATAACTGAGGTTGATCCCGCCATTCCTAGCCATACCTGCAGCAAGATAGAACTTGGTCACGATTTGTGCAACTGCATCTGCACAGTAGATCCTGTTCTTGACGCTCGCAATCACTGACTGTGAATTGGAGTACACATGCGGGAGAGTCGTGATGTTGAGCTCAGTCAGGAGATGTGAGATCTGGGTGAGTCTCATTCAGCGTACTCCAAAGGCATAGTATTCGGCATCGGTCGTGGACAGGGCTGTTGACATCTGTTTTCTCGATCGCCAGTTGACCGCTCCCCCGAAGGTAATGACCAGTCCACTTGTTGATTTGTATTCATCCGGGCATCCAGCATAGTCCGAATCGACATGACATCCATGTGCACCTTGTCCATCTCCTGCTAGTGCTCTTTCTCCAAGTGCTCCTCTGAGTGCTCCTTCGAAACATAGTCGCCAGTCCTTCATCCCATTGAGGTACCGACACATGCGCTTGAAAGCTACCATATACTCATTGCTTGGGTCGTGATTGTACCTGCTGAGTACACCGAAGGCCTATGCAATATCGGGTCGAGTGGCGGTCATCGCGTACATACCGCTTCCAATGATCGATTGGTATATCATCGGATTGCAGGCTTTTTCGTAGGGCTTCCTCATTTGAAGCTTCATTCCCATTGGCATGGCAACTGGTCTGGACTCATCCATTCTGCACGTCGCCAGGATCGTCCGAATGTCGCTGTGCTGACGGATGTCGATCTGGTGCTGCTCGCGATTGTGTTCGATGTTCATGCCAAGATAGAACGAAACAATCGCGAGATCATGCATCCGGAACCTCTTCGCCATCTGGTCCTTAATCGGCCCATCAAGCCTTCGGTAGCATTGATTAGGTGATCATCCACGTACAGAACAATTGTGGCAACGACAGTGCCTTGATCCGTATCATGGAGCACAAACAGTCCTCCATTCACATGTGATGCCTCAAATCCAATGGAGATCACGAAGTCCATAAAAGTGCCATACCAAACGTGGGAAGACCGTGGGATGGCCTAAAGAGACTTGCTCAAGCGGAGTACCATCTTCCGTGAAGTGTTTGATCTTGGATCGTTATATCAGCTGCCAGTTTGGAGCAAATGAATGTATCCCTGCAGTGGTTGCATCTAGATCTCTTCTTCCAAGTCCACTCCTGAGAAAGCAGTGCATAGGTCCATTTGATGGATCACAAGTTCGTACTGGGCAGGGGAAGCGAGTGCCAGCCAAACGTGGCCCAAGCGAGCAGTCGGTGCATACTTACCCTGGTAGTTGATGCCTCCAATTTAGTGAATTCCTCCATAGACTAGCCTGGCCTTGAACCGCTGCCCATTGCCTGCTCCATTGCGCTTGATCATGTATAACCAGTGACATGGCAAAGCCTTTCTCCCTTCCGGAAGCTCCACAAACTCTCCAAAGACATGATGCTGACCAATTGTATGTATCTCTTCATGCATCGCCGTATCCCATTTCTCGGCGAACAGAGACTCGGTTGCTGCTTTGTAAGACTTTGGATCGTCGATGCCATCCTCATGATTGTCACAGATCGCAGCTGCAGTGTAGATGGGAATCATATCCTCGAATTCCACATCTCGGGAGCGGTGAAACGTCCTGGCTTATGGATTGTATAAGATGTATTGCTTAGTCGATATGCTGTACGCAACAATTATGCCGGGAGTGCCTCGGTAATCCTGGTTCTTTCGTTTTGCTTTTGGAACGTGTACGAACGCCAAGCATTCTAACACACTGAGATGCCTCAAAAATGGCTTCCTCCCATGCCGTGACACGTACGCAGTCTTGCCGACTCCCGATCGCGTCGGAGTGTTGTTCTGGAGATAGACCGCCACTGACACTGCCAATGCCCAGTACTTCTTCAAATGTCCGGCACCATCCAGCATGCATCGTTCGCGCTCCATGATCGTGCGGTTTGCCTGTTCGACCACTCCATTAGACTGAGGAGTGTAGGGCGTAGTCGTTTCCTTTATAATCCCTTCTGATTTTAGGTATTCTGCAAACATCTTGGACGTATACTCACCGCCTCCATCTGTACGAAATCACCTCACCAGCTAGCCTGACTCCTTTTCTCTAAGAGCCTTCCATTATTTGAATCATTCAAGGGCTTCCGACTTCTACATCGATATGTACTCATCCGTATGCCTTGTGGTGTCGTCGATAAAGAGCAGCATATTACAACCTCCTCCGATGGCTGTGTCCAGGGGACCACATATGGCCGGGACGCAGCAGCTGCAGAGGCTCAGAGGCATGGGAAGTCGTATTCGGAGTGGAAAGATTTCACGTCAATTTGGATTTGATCCAACTCTCACAATCGCAATTGCCGGTCATTCTTGGAGCATCGGTGATCCTCAGCACAATCTCCAAAGCCTGCAGACCAACGTGTGCCAGGCGGCGGTGCCATAACATCCGCTTCTCTGCATCGTGCCGAGATGCATGTCCAGTCGTCTTAAGTGCCAGCAGGTAGCTGTCATCAATATCGGTGTATTTGGTCGAGTCCAGAGCTCGATCCAGAACAAATAGCCCATCGACCTGAGGTGCAGCGGCAATCATCTTGCCATGACGATTGTTGAGGTTGAGACCATAGTGATTCACCGTTTCGACTTTGATGTCCTTGTCCATGAGCTCAGACTGTGAGATGACATTGATCGATCCCTGGCAAATGCACCACTTGTTGAAGTATCATCGTTTCCGTCTTTCGATCTCGCAGCTGGCAGATCAACCTAACATCCCCATATCCGGATGCAAAGAATGTGACCTCATTCTATCCCTTCACCTCCTTCGTGTTGGGTGGATATTAGGTGTAGAAGACAAACATTGTTCGATGGCCGGGGATGTAAGTCATGCATCAGCAATCCATGAACCAATCACTGGATGAAGCATTTGAGCTGGCCACCATCCAAGAGTTCTCGATGGAGGTGGTGAGAGTCGAAGGAGTATCAGCCGATGCTTTTGCTGCAGTGTTGGCAGCCTTTGGGGGATTGCCACGTTGCTTGCTCAAGTAGTTGTCAGTGATATGCCCTCGCCACTGGTAATGAAAGCACTTCCGAAAATTCTTATCTTTCCTATCGTCCTGATTATCACCCTGATTATCTCTCTTAACCCTATTTGGACTTTTGCCGCCTTTACCGGCTTTACCGCTGTTACCACCACCTTTGCCACCCTTCTTTGCAAAGGGCAGATGTTCAGGAGCGAGCCAATTCTCGCTATTGATTGCAGGTTCTATGTCGACGAGCGTGGTGACGGTCTCATCGGGGGTGGCGGTCATCATGGCGTTTGTGTCCATCATGAGCTCCAGGAAGACTGTTCCCTCGTCGTTCCTTGGGATCCCGCGAAGGAGGTAGATGATGTGCTCCTGCTCACTCATCTTGGCAATTGTCTTTGCATTCCCATCGGAGTCGGTGTTGGCGGTATCAGAGACGGCAGTTGATGTTTCTGTCCGTTCTGCGCAGAGATTGTAATGATTGATTTTCCGATCGATCCGCAATCCGTAGTTGTTGACATCTCTGCAGTCCTGTACTTTGATGCTCCAAAGGTCTTCACTAATTTTGAAGATGTTGAGCTTCAACTGTGACCTGTAGGATGATGCTGGCTATTCCTAAACTGTCTTCGCATCGTCGGAAACCGTGTATTCCGTTGGTATCCTCGGTTCCATGCGCAGCCAGATAGGCAATCTGGCAACACCATGGTAATTCATCCAGTCTTTGATAGCGGCCTTCTCTGTAGTGGTCACGTTTACTTCTGGCTCTTCCGGCTTGTCATTGTATCCTTTCATGATGCCATACACTTGCTTCTGCTCGAGAAGTAGGGCCATCACAGTTGCCCAATGGGCATACTTCGTACATTCGAAATTGGGGATTGTGATCGTGGCCGAACTCATCTGGGATGATCCTGATCTTGTATCGCAATCATCTGTTATAGTAGTCCCTCGGACTGTGTGGGAGTCGTCCAGCAGCCGCCGTCAGAATCACGGCGCATTGCGGGGTAATCTCTTAGCTTATGGAGGCACGTCCCCATGATGATGTTGACCTCCACTGGACAAACGAATGTGGAGGTGTTCATTGTCGGTTCCTTGATAAAGGCAAGGGCACAAAAACAGCTGTAAGTTGACGTGTGCTTGAGTAGTCGAGTGTGTGTGGGCGTATGTGAAGATGTGTGAATTGTATTGTGTAACGAGATGTGTCGCTTTGACATAAGGTCGATCGATGACTAATGGCGCTAACTAC